>Ga0210378_10001395_pt1 | contig 12642 bp, 13 predicted proteins | sample PLM1_60_b1redo_FD_155465 | JGI IMG/M metagenome (GOLD analysis project Ga0210378, IMG submission 155465) | Groundwater sediment microbial communities from an aquifer in East River, Colorado, USA - PLM1_60_b1 redo | ecosystem: Environmental > Terrestrial > Soil > Riparian zone | place: USA: East...
CAGCACGGTCGCTTTCCTGTCGCACCGGGTGAGGAGGTCGAACGAGATCGATCGCCCATCGGGCGCGAGCGTTGCTTGGACCGACAGCACCTCGAGCGCCAGCTCGTTCGGATTGGCCTCGGCCGCCGGCGCCTGGCCGGCCACGAGCAAGCCGACCAGGCCAGCGAGCGCAAGCTGACGCACGCGCCGCGGAATCACGCTTCTTGCCATGGCGACTACCTCCTGTGACGAGCCACACCGCCGCTTCGCGCCCACACGGCCACCAGTACTACTGGCCGATGGCTCCATAGGGATTGCGAGCTCCCCGCATCGGGAGGCCCTCGGCCTGGCCAGGCCGAGGGGGCGCGCAAGGCCTGCGCCCGGGTGCAGGCCGCGATCTGGTGCTTCGTCCGGCCCCGGAAGGTCGAGTGGGACGCGACAGCCTCGCCGTGACCGGCATCGAGCGCCGCGGACCGGGAAGCCGTGCGCACATGGGCAAAAGGTCTGACCGCAAGAACCCGTTCTCTCTCAGGAGTGAGTTTCATGCCTAAACGCTTTACGATTCGTGACATCAATCTCAAGAGCCTTCCGACGAAGCCATGCCACACCTGATACGAACCGTTCCTCACTCTACTATCAGCAGCAACACGCTTGCCTCGCTTCCCTTCGAGTCCTCTCCCAGCCCTAAACGCTTACCATTCCTCAGCCTCACTCCACACCCTGACACCGCCTTCTCTCGACCTACCCTCGTGCTACACTCACCGCAATTCCAAGCACTACACATCCGCATCTGCGATGCAGGCGGAACGCGTTCCGATTGTGGTGGAGGGCTCGGTGGCGCTGCCGGTGAAGGCGCTCAAGGTCGGCCAGGAGGACCGGTCCTCGCCAAGCCAGCGGTGCCGCTCGTCCAACGACCCGAGCTGCTCCGGTATCCGAAAGACCTCGGCCCGCGCCACGTGCGGGTCCTTGCCGCTGAGCTGACCGTACAGGCGGAACGCCCGCGCCTGCACGGCCATCGACCCACGCAAGTAGCCGCGCAGGTCGCGCGCCATCGCCACCACAAACCACGGGACCAGCAGCCACGACAGGTGCAGCCGCCGCACCACCCGCTGAGTACGGCGGCCGGGGGGCGGAACGAGGAACTCCTTGTGCAATCCCAGCACCGCGGCCCGAAGCGCCGCCAGGTCCTCCGCCGAGGTCCGCTCGTCGACCATGCCACCCCTCCAGCCAATAGCGGCATGGTCGCACACCCAGGCCAAGGCACCCGTGGCAGCCACCACCCCGGTCAACGCCAGCCAGTCTGCTTTGTGCAACACCCTGTAAGGTGTCAACTGGAGATAGGCTGCCATGGGTTTCCCCACCGCGACGTTGCTCGTGACGGCGCTTGTCTGAAACTCCCCTGACCTGCTCATCGAATTTCGGTGAGCGCCATCATCGCCGCGGGAGGCCTGCTCCCTACGGCCGCCTGGCCGCCAGCAGCCGACGGCCGAGCAGGACCAGCCCGGCCAGGATCAGCAGGGCCGCCAGGGCGTAGCGGCCGGCCACCCCGTAGCCGCGGCCGCCGATCCCGATCACGACCTCGAAGAAGACCGCGGCGACCACGAAGGCGACCAGCCCAGCCGCGATCAGCCAACCGCCGCTGGCGGCCAGGTCGCCGCGGCCGCGCACCACCCCCACCAGCCAGCGCCCGATCCCAGCACCGACCAGCACCACCAGGGTCCAGGCGTAGGCCCAGGTCGCAAACCGGTCGGTGGCGTTCTGGACCAGCAGCACCAACCCGGCCATGGCGACCACGCCGCCGACCGTGGCCAGCGCCTCACCCAGCCGGCCGGGCGCGGCCAGGCCGAGCCCCAGCAGGGCAAGGCCCGGGATGATCACGAAGACCGGCCAGCCGACCCGCCCCAGGTCCAGGTGGAAGGCCTGACCGAGCAAGACCACCATCCCAAGCAGCACAAGCAGCCCGCCGAGTGCCGTCTCCCAGCCGAGCCACCGCCGTCCACCGTCGTCGTCCATGGTCGCCTCCCAGGCCGGTCTCTGCGCCGCTGGGGTGATCCTGGCACGCGGCCCGGGACCGCGCGCTCGCCCGCGCCGGGGAGATCGGCGCCCACCTCCCCCTTGCGGGGGAGCACCAGGGCTGGCGGTGGGCACTGGGCTGGGGCCATGGTGGGGGTGTCCAGGCGCGGCTGCGCGGACGCGAGCGTCCACGCATGCTGGGCCCCGTGCGGGCAGCCGCTGGGACGGCGATGCCGGGGCGTGAGCGCGACGGCATGAACCGATCGCTCCATGGGTGTCGCTGCCCTGCTGCTCCCAAAGGAAGCCCGAGCAGCCGGGCTACCCGGGTGGGAGTTGAATGGGGCTGGTCGTGGCCACCGCGGCGTTGTCGGTGGGTGTCGGCTGAGCACCGGTCGCCGCTGATGCTCGGCGGGCACGCTGGTGGGGTCGGGGTCGTCGGCCGGGGTGCTCCCCGTGGGGCTGGATGGCACGACCGAGGAGGGGGGGGACCGCTCCTCGGTCGTGCCGGTGTTGTGCAGAACGCGCTGCGCCCACGGATCGTTACAGCTCGACGGTGGTTGCCAGCTGGTCGGGCAAGGACCACGACCGCACCGCGGGCTTTGGGGAGCACGGTCGGGCGCTCGCCATCGGCCGGCGGCGCAGCTCCGCGGCTTCGCCGGTGCCCGCTGCTGACCGTGGCGACCTGGCGGACTGGTGCTTGGGCCAGGGGGAAGAACAGCTCCGGGTCGGCGTCCCAGCAGGCGGCATCCTGCCGCCAGTCCCGCTCCCCACCGGCCAGGGCGGCGGGTGGTGGGGTGGCGGTGAGCTGCTCGGCGGTGGTGGGCTGGCCGGCGTCGACCTCGCGCTCGAGCCAGGTGTCGGCGATGCGCTCCCGGGCTGCACCGAATACTCGGAGTCCACCACGATCGGGCATACCACGGTCTCCGCCGGAAGGCTACATTCATGCGGATGAGTATCGAGGGTGTCTCTTCGCCGAGTGTTGCCTTCGTCGGACGGTCGGCGGAACTCGGAGAGTTGCGGGCCGCCCTGACCGAAGCTCTTGGTGGATCGAGTCGGGCCGTCCTCATTACCGGGGAGCCGGGTATCGGCAAGACGGCGCTGGCCATTCGGTTGACCGGGGAGGCGGACGCCCTCGGCGTACCGGTGAGCTGGGGCCGGGGATCCGAAAGCGAGGGAGCGCCCGGCCTTTGGCCCTGGATCCAGATCGTACGGGATCAGCTCCTTCGGTCGGATCCAGCCGATCGGAAGAGATTGGAGCGCCATGCGGCACCCCTGTATCGAATGATGCCGCAGCTCAAGCGACCGGACCAACGCATGCGGACCGCCCCTGCTCCAATCGGCGGGAGCGTCTATGACAGCGGGGAGGCCCGATTCCGACTCTTCGACGCGACGTCGTCGTTCTTGCGAGTCACAGCGGGCAAGCGTGGCTTGGTGATGGTGCTGGACGATGCTCACTGGGCCGACGCGCCCACGTTGCTTCTCCTTCGCCACCTCGTGCGTGAACTCGGGCTTGACCCAGTGCTCTTCGTGGTGTCCTTCCGCGAGGAGGAGGTGTCACCGGACGGGCCCGTCGCCGCCGCGCTCGCCGATCTGGCTCGCGGGCCCGAGGCCCGATGGATCCGTCTGAAAGGGCTGGACCGGGCGGAACTCGGCCAACACCTGGCCGCCATCGTCGGGCGGCTGACGGATGAAGCCCTCGCCGATCGGATCCACGACGCCACCGGGGGAAACCCATTCTTCGCCGCCGAGCTGGTACGGATGCTCCGGTCGGAGGGACGTCTGGCGAGTCATGTGGCGCTTCTCTCCGACCAACCGCTCGGTCTGCCTCGAGGCGTCCGCGAGGTGCTGCAGAGGCGTCTTGACCGCCTGAGCGTCGAATCGCGCCGGTCGCTCGAGCTGGCATCCCTGGTGGGCACCAGCTTCGCATTCGAGTTCCTGGCCCGGGCCAGCGGTGCCGAGCCGGAGCGGATCCTCGGGCTGATGGACGAGGCTGTGGGGGCGCAGCTCCTCGACTGGTTGCCCCAGCGGCCAGGGTGGTTCCGCTTCCCGCACGCACTCGTGCGGGAGACGCTCTTCGAGGGACTGGGGGCCGTCGACCGGTTGCGTAATCACCGCCGGATCGCCGAGACGCTCGAGCGCGAATGGGAGGAGACCCCCGTGGAGGGGGCGGACACGATGTCCAGGCTGGCGTCGCACTGGCAACAGGCCGGCGATGGGCCTCGAGCGATCCGGTACGCGACGATGGCGGCAAGCGAGGCAAACAAGCAGCTCGGTTACGAGGAAGCGGCCCGCCTGTACCGACTGGCCCTGGGGCAGGCCGTGACCGGCGGACTCGACGTCGGCGGTCGGTGTGAGCTGCTGCTGGATCTCGCCACCGCCGAGTATCGGTCTGGCAACGTCCGGCAGGCCATGGAGGCCTTCGTCCAGGCCGCGGAACTGGCCCGCCGTTCCGGACAGGCCGAGCCTTCTGGCTGGCGCGCCACTCATCGTCCAGGACATCGGAGATCCCGAGGTGAACGCGAGCGTACTGCAAGCATGCGAGGGGGTCCTGGCTGGCGCCGATGGACTCGACGATGAGGTTCGGGCGCGACTGCTCGCCCAGCGTGCCGTGGCCCTGTGCGAGTCGAGCCGCCTGGACGAGGCGCTCCCCGACAGCGAGCGCGCCATGGAGCTCGCCGAGCGCTCCGGCGACCCCGAGCTCGTGGCCGCGGTTCTTCCGGCCAGGCACCTCGCGCTGGCCGGGCCGGATTGGACCTTGGAGCGGCTCGACCTGGCCGAACAGGCGCTCGGGCTGGCCCGCTCGGTGGCCGCGCCGATCCAGGAGCTGTGGGCCCGGGTCTGGCGCACCGACGTGTTCTGGGAACTGGGCGACATCGCCTCGGTCGACGCCGAGATCGACCGACTGGCCAGCCTCGCTCATGCGCTCCGCAACCCCCTCGCCAAGTGGCATCTGAAGCGCTTCCAGGCAGCCCGGGCCCTGCTGGTGGGCCGGTACGAGGAAGCTGCCGCGCTCTCGGAGGAGGCGACCGCCTGTTACCCCCGGGAGAACTTCATGGCGCAGATCCTCCACCTCTGGTTCATGTCCGCCATCGACGCGGATCGAGGCGAGTCCACGTGGATGGACTCCCACCGGTGGATGGTCGAGGACAGACCGCCGACGCTGGCCTGGTGGTCCACGCTGTCGTGGTCCCTCCTGTCGGCGGGGCGGCGCGATGAGGCGCTGGCGTACTACGAGCAAGCGCGGGGGAGCCTCCGGCGCGTGCCGCGCGATGCCCGGTGGATGATCACGATGGTGCTCCTCACCGACGCGTCGTTCCAGTTCGAAGACCGCGAGACCGCCGAGATCTGCTATCGGGAACTCCTGCCGTTCCAGGATCGGTTCGTGGCGAGCGGCGGGGGGACAGTGGCCTGCCTGGGATCGGTCGCGTTGTTCCTGGGCATGGCGGCCATGACCCTCGGGCAATTCGATGACAGCGAGGGCCATGTCCGCCAGGCCATCCAGAGGAACACCGCGGTCGGGGCCAGGCCCTGGGCCGCCAGAGCCGAGCTCGTGATGGCAGAGCTGCTCCGCCGCCAGGGGCGTGCCCGCGGCCAAGCCCTCGACCTGGCTCGCAGGGCCGCCCGCACCGCAACGGCCCTTGGGATGAACGTGCTCCGGACCCGCGCCGAAGCCGTCATCGACGACATCACAGCTGCGAAGGGGCCGGTCCTGCTGTCGAGGCGGGAGCGGGAGGTGGCGGCTCTGGTCGCCCGAGGGCTGACCAATCGGGAGATCGCCCGGACCCTGTTCCTCTCCGAGCGGACCGCCGAGAACCACGTCCAGCACATCCTGACCAAGCTCGGGTTCGGCTCTCGAGCCCAGATCGCCGCCTGGGCCGTCTCCGAGGGCTTGTCGACCCCAGCGGAGAACTGAGTACCTCCCCGAGTAGTCCCCCCGATGTGCCGGGAGTCCAGCTCGTCGCACGCTTCCCTCGGCGTGCCAGAACCACAAGTCGAGCCAGTACCAAGCTCCGTCGACCTGACCACAGGCCGGCTGCGTGAACAACCACTGGCTGACCCCGCGCTGACAGCACAAGTGGGAGGTAGTCGTCGCCTCAGCCGTACGACGGAAAAGGAGACCACCCATGTCGAGCGTAGTAATGCGTGAGGAAGCGACCGCACTATCGTCATACCAGCAGATGATTCAGATGTCGTCGGGCCATATCGTCTCGAAAAGCCTGTACGTCGTCGCCGAACTCGGGATAGCGGACCTCCTCGCGACCGGTCCGCGCACGAGCGCAGAGCTTGCCGCCGCAACGGGTGTCCACGCGCCGTCGCTGTACCGCGTTCTACGCGCCCTCGCCAGCCTCGGGGTCTTCGTGGAGGAAGAGGACCAGACCTTCCGACTGACGCCGCTCGGAGCGACGCTGCGGTCGGACGGATCAGACTCCGTGCGCAACTTGGTCCTCCTCAACGGCACAATCGCCTGGCAGTCGTTCGGAGAGATGCTCTATTCCGTGCAGACAGGCCAAACGGGCTTCGAGCGGGCCTTCGGTATGCCGATTTTCGAGTACCTGGCCCAACATCCCGACGACGCGGCCGTCTTCGCCCGTACGATGATTGACTTCCACGGCCCGGAAGCCGCGGCGGTCGCATCGGCCTACGGCTTCCCCGATGTGAAGACCCTCGTCGATCTCGGTGGCGGCTTCGGCAATCTGCTCGCGGCGTTGCTCGAGGCGAACCCCAGCCTGAGGGGGATCCTGTTCGAGCTCTCACACGTCGCCGAGGAAGCTGCTCAACGGCTGAATGCCGCCGGCCTTGGCGGTCGCTGTGAGGTTGTCCAGGGGAACTTCTTCGAGAGCGTCCCGACCGGTGGCGATGTCTACCTGCTCTCGCATGTGGTGCATGACTGGGATGAAGCGAACTGTCTGACTCTCCTTGGAAACTGCCGCAGCGCGATGGCTCCGGGCGGTCGGCTCTTGATCGTGGAGATGGTCCTGCCCGGGGCCAACCAGCCGTCGCCGGGCAAGATGACGGACTTGATCATGCTCGTCAACCAGCGGGGTCAGGAGCGGACAGAGGAAGAGTATCGGGAGTTGCTCGCGAAAGCCGGCTTCCGCCTGACTCGCGTCGTGCCCACCGCTTCGGCGGTCAGCGTGATCGAGGCGGTTCCGGCCTGAGCGGGACGCCTCCGATTGGGTCCGTCGGTCCGCTGCGCAGGCTCGCCCGTGGTTGTGGCTCGCGGATTGCGGGCAATACGGCCGCGAGCAGCGCGATGATGGCGGCGGTCGTCCTGGTAGGCATGGCGGCGGGTGCCACGGCGGTGTTCCTGTTCGCGGCCGGCGTCTGCTCGGTACCTCGGTGGGTGGCGGCGAACAGCCATCCCGTCTCGTGCTCACCCACGAGTAGTGTTCCCCAGGGGCGGGATTCAGTTGACATGCGGCGAGGGTGTCGAGGAGTTGACCGCTACGGCCCCTGGTCGGTGCGGCGATGGCGCCGTGCGACCACGCGCAGCTGCAGCACCCGCGCCGCGCCCGCCACCAGCACCAGCAGCGCGCCGAGCAACGCGGCGAACAGCAGCGCCACGCCGAGCGGTAGCGTGCCGTTCACCATCAGGAACCGCACGCGCACACGCTGGCCGTTCTGCAGGATGAAGACCAGGATCGCGACCAGGAGGACCACGCCGATGCCGACCATCGTCCACACCATGCTGGTCCGGGTCGGCTCGATGGTGTGCTGGGGCAGGGTCGCCTCGGCGTCCGCCGGCGCTGCCACCTCGGGGTCGGGTGGGAGCGAGCTGTCCGCCGGAGCCGGCTCTGGCCCTTCGGCGGCTGGCCGTTCTGCGCTCATGATCCTCGCTCCCGTCCGGGACGATCGTTCTGCTCGACCGGTCATCCCGCCAATCAGACCATAAGCTTCTGGTCAGGGCAGCAACCAACCGGTCCTGGCTTCCTATCTGAGGTGACGTGCTGGCATGCAGCGTGTCCAAGGGCTGCTGCGGTGGGTTGACCGTGTGCAGCAGCGTTCCCGGTGGCTGGGCTTCCCCTTCGCGGTCATGCGGAAGTTCCGTGACGACGACGGCGCCGCGCTTACCACGGTGGTCGCCTACAACGCGTTCTTCGCGTTGTTTCCCCTGCTGCTGGTCGTGGTCACCGTGCTCGGGTTCCTGCTCGGCCGCGACTCTGGCTTCCAGCAGCGCCTGCTGGGCTCGGCGGTGGCCGAGTTCCCCATCATCGGGGACCAGGTGCGGGACAACATCCACGGGCTGCGCGGCAGCGGCGTCGGCCTGGTGGTTGGGTTGGTGGCCTTCGCGTGGGGCGCCCGCGGCCTGACCCAGGTCGCCCAGCACGCGATGGCCGAGATCTGGAACATCCCCGGCACGCAGCGACCCGGCTTCCTGGCCCGGCAGGTCCGCGGGCTGCTGCTGCTTGTCGTCTTTGCCGTTGGTCTGGCCGCGACGAGCCTGCTGACCTGGCTTGGCAGCTACGGCGGGCAGGCGGCCGCGGTGGCGCTGGCCAACCTCGCGGCCGCGGCCGCGGTGAACGTCGGGCTGTTCCTGCTGGTGTTCCGGGTGCTGACCCCGCGGCAGATCCCGACCCGGCAGCTGGTCGTTGGCGCGCTGGTCGCTGGGGTCGCCTGGCAGGCCCTGCAGGCCGTCGGTGGCTACCTGGTCGGCCACTACCTGCGCCACACCAGCCAGGTGTACGGGGTGTTCGCGATCGTCCTTGGCCTGCTGTTCTGGTTGTATCTGGGCGCGCAGCTCGCCCTGTACGCCGCGGAACTCAACGTCGTGGCCGCCCGGCGGCTCTGGCCGCGCAGCCTGCTGCAGCCGCCGTTCGCCAACGCCGACCAACCCGCCCCAGTTGACCTCGCCAACCAACAGCAACGCCGACCCTGAGGAAGCCACCAGGGTCGACGTCACCGCCGACCAGCACACCCAGGAGACGAACCCAGTGGCGCACGTGAAGCACATCTTCGTGAAGCTCCGCGCTGCCGGGGCACTTCGTTCCTGACACCTCCAGGGCTACCATGTGGGTGCACACGAGTGAGCATCAGGAACGGGGCAGGGCATGACTGAGCAGGTGCCCGAGGGCCTGACTGAAGCTGACGTGGCCGACCGGCTGGAAGTCGACCGCTCCGAAGACGAGGCCGCCCGCGACCGCGCAAGCGAGATCGACCGCTGGGAAGACGAGGGCGGGCACGACCGCGCCGGCTGAGCCTACCGGCTTCTACCGGCACGCCGGCAAGCCTTGACGCCTATCAGGGTGATGACCCCGCCGCCATTCGCCTCGGAGTCCCTGGAGATGTCCCCCACCCGATCGTCGGTCACGCCGTCGACCGACACGTTTCGCGTGCGTCTCCTTGGCGGCTTGTATGCCCCACCGGACGCCCGGCAGATCTGGCGCGAGCTTGAGCTCACCGGCGACCAGACGCTCGGCGATCTTGGCGAGGCGGTCCTGCTCGCCTTCGGCTTCGACGACCCGCACCCGTGGGCGTTCTTCCTCAGCGGCAAGCCCTAGGACGACGCGACCGAGTACGCCCGGTCGCCGACGCCGGACCTGCCGGCGGCCCACGGGCGCGGGCGGCTGACCGGCTGCGCATCCGTGACGCCCCCGCCGGCAAGGACTTCCTGCTTCTGTTTGACTACGGCGACGAGTGCACTTCGGCGTCCAGCTGGTCCAAACCAGCCAGGCGCCCGAGCCCGACTGATCCTCGCTGAGCGGCTCAGCTGTGCTCATCGCCGGATCTCATGACGCCCAGACCGCCAGATCCGTAGGCGCTGAGCGCGGCGGACAGGTCAACTCCAGTCGAATCGGACCTGCTCAGGTTGGGCGTGTTGTTGGCTCTGCCCGGCGTCTCCGAGGAAGCTCGGTGTGCTCCTCGGTCTGCGGTTACGTGGGTTGCGTGCCGATACGCTGCTCGATGGTGGCGAGCCTCTGCTCTATCTTCTTGAGCCTGTCAAGCGTCTCCCGCTGCCGGCTCGCGAAGTCCTCGACGGTCTTCTCCAGGCCCGGGGTGCCGAACACGACCAAGTCCTGCTTCATCGTCTTCAGGAAGGCCATGATCTCGTCTGCGTTGGCCATCGACAGCTCCTCCTCACTGACGCCTGGGGCCTCGGACGGCGGGCTGAAGGCCACGCCGAGGAACCCGCACAGCGGCTCGCAGATCGCCTCCGCCACCGTCGCCGCGTAGCTCGGCTGGTCCAGGACGGCCTGGTCGGTGGCCGAGTCTACGAACGCGCATTCCGGGATGCACGCCGGCATCGTCGTCTCCCGGTTGAAATGCTCCCTGTCCCTGGCGACCACGCTACGGTTCCTGATGCCGAGTGCGCTGGCCATCGCGGCGGCCATCGCCTTGGCGAGTTGCTTGTTGGCCGCCGACGCCCGGTCGTTGACGACCACCTCCGACCCGGTACCACGATGGTCCTCGGTCGCGTTGTGGTGGACCTCGACCGCATAGTCCGCGCCGGAGGCGTTTGCCGCTTTGGTCGACCCGATGAAGTTGGGGTCGTGGTTGCCGCCGCCGTCCTCGAGGACCACCTCGACGCCGCAGCGTCGCAGCGCGGCGGCGAGCGCGTTGGCGACCTTGGTGTTGAAGTCGTGCTCGACGAACTGCTTCCCACCGGCGTGGCCGACCGCTCCAGGATCGAATACGCCGTCCGGCTTGCGCCCATGGCCTGGCGCCACGAACACCTTCGGCATGTGCCGTCCCTCCTCCCGGCAGGCGACCGCAGCCCCCCGGCCACGACCCCGTCGCCGCGCTCGCCCTGGCCATGGCGTTCGCCGCCACGAGACCGCCGCGACCAGACCTGCCGTGAGGCATACACCCTGGCAGCCGCTCGCGGAAGGGCGGGTTGGGAACCTCAAGTGGTTGCGCGTGTATTGATGGCTCCTCCTTTCTGCGGCCATCAGGCCGATCAAGGCGGTGTGGCCGGCTTGCCAGCACTCGAACCTGGGACCTCATCCTTAGACGACTGGAGACCAACTCGGACATTTCGGTACTTTGCCGGGGCCCTGCCCACCGGCCGCCTCGGCGACGCCGGAGTCAGCGTGTGACGCCCGGGCGCCGCCGAGTGGAGCTGACAGGCGCGCCCTCAACTCGCCATGGCGACCGCGGGCGGCTGCGGGCTGAGGTAGAGCATCTGGACAGCACAAACGTCGTCATTCAGAGTATGCGAGCAAGTGGGGGCAGCGGGGCAAGCTTCGCATTCGAGGGGGTCGCCGTGTCTGAGTACGACTCGGAGCGCGAATCCGAGACCAGCGTCGACAGGTACGACAAGGTCGACCTCGACGGGCCGTTTCCCGACGACGAGGACGATGCGCCTGATCTTCCAGGGTTCACCGAGGAGGACCGCGCCGCCCTGGCGGACCTGCCGCCTGAGGCTGACAACCTGCCGCCCGAGGCTGACCCCGACTACCGGCCGTGAGGTGAGCTGCCATGGCAATGACCGCCGCACACGCAAATGACGCCATCGCCCTGGCAAAGGAGATGCGCGAGGCTGGGGTCGACTACAAACTCGGCAACGTGTCACGCGGTGCCACCGACTGCACCGGCATGGCCGCCATCATGTACAACACCTGCAACGGTGCCACCGGCGACGACCGGTTCCGTTGGAGGTTTTGGACCGGCAGCCCGGCGAGCGCCTTCGACGACCTCGGGTTCACCAGGCTCCTCGGGCCCGCCGGCTCCTTTCAGATCGGCTACTCCACTGCCGCGGAGTTGGGCGAAAGCTTTGGCCACGCCGGCTGCACCGTCATGGGTGTCAATATCGAAATGAGCGCGAGCAACCTCCTGCGGGTTGGCGGGGGCGCACGGGGCGCCAATAACGAGCTGTTCAGGCACCAGCGCCACATTCCGATCGTGGGCGCGATGGTGGCGCAGGGCCCAATGGCGCCAGGCGTCGTCGGCTTCCCCGGGCACGTCATCAAGCGTGGCTCGACGGACAGGGATGCCGTGCGGTGGGTGCAAGGGCGGCTCAGGTGGTTCGGGAACCAGATCACGGCCAGCGGCGACTTCGACGCCAAGACGGAAGGGCTTGTCAAGACGTTCCAGCGCAACCGGAAGGCTGACGCGCCCGGCGCTGACAAGAGCGGCGAGGTCGGGCCGATCACGTGGGCGATGCTGGCTGCTCCCAGGTTCTCCCACATCCTCGTGAAGGGGAACGTCTGCGAGCATGTCAAGCAGATCAAGGTCGCGCTCAACCGGCTCGGCAACCACCTCGACGCCACCAACGGCAGGTTCGGGGACGACACCGAGGGGGTGGTCAGGAGCTGGCAGCAGCGTCATGGGCAGACGGTGACGGGGAAGGTCGACCGGCTCACCTGGTCGTGGATGCATGTGCCGCTCGGCCACGACACGCCCGACCTCGATGGCTGAACCAAGAGCTGCGGACGCTCACTGACCGAGCTCTCGACTCGTCGAAGGGCCAGGCCACCCCCCAGCGGTCGCCGACAGCGTGTCGGAGGGGTCGGGCTGCCTCGGCCAGCAGCTGCGTGAACCGCTGGACCCAGCGGGATGCCGCTGGGGTTAGCGTGAAATGACTTGGGTGCGGCTCCCGTGAAGGGACGGATGCGCGGGGCGGACGGTGGTGCTGAGCAGGGGTTCCTCTGTCGTCGGGTGGCGGTCGAGGTGTTGGAGTCGTCCCAGGCGGGAGGGTTCGTGTCTGCGGGG
>Ga0210378_10001396_pt1:2500-12638 | contig 12638 bp, 10 predicted proteins | sample PLM1_60_b1redo_FD_155465 | JGI IMG/M metagenome (GOLD analysis project Ga0210378, IMG submission 155465) | Groundwater sediment microbial communities from an aquifer in East River, Colorado, USA - PLM1_60_b1 redo | ecosystem: Environmental > Terrestrial > Soil > Riparian zone...
GCCGGCAGCCGTGCTGGCGGAACAGCTGCAGGTAGTCGTTGGACTGCAGGAGCAGGTAGCTGAACTCGGTGAACGAGATGCCGTCGCCGGCCAGTCTGCGACGCACGGTCTCGCGGTTCAGCATGACGTTGACCGAGAAGTGCTTGCCGACCTCACGCAGGAAGTCGACGACCGACAGTGGCGCCGTCCAGTCCTGGTTGTTCACCACGAGCGCACCGGTCGGGCCCCCGCCGAACTCGACGAAGCGTTCGAGCTGGCCGCGGATCCGGCCGGCCCAGTCGGCGACCACCTCCGACGAGCGCAAGGCGCGCTCGCCCGTGTCGTTCGGGTCGCCGATCATCCCGGTGGCGCCGCCGGCCAGCACGATGGGGCGATGCCCTGCCTGCTGGAAACGGCGCAGCGTGAGCAGCGGCACCAGGTTGCCGGCGTGCAGGCTCGGCGCGGTCGGGTCGAAGCCGCAGTAGAGCGTGACCGGCCCGGCGTCCAGGTCGCGACGCAGTGCGTCCTGATCGGTGGTGTCCTGGATGAGCCCGCGCCAGCTCAGCTCGTCGAGAATGTGCTCGGCCACGCCTGTAGATCCTCCTTCACCAGCTCAAGCAGTTTGTCCAGCCGCACCGGCCGCGCCGGCCGCACCGGCCGCACGAGCTGCGCCGGCCGCACCGGCCGTGCGAGCCGCCTTGCTGCCGCGGCGGTAGGGCGAGACGGCGGGCGAGCCGTCGACCCAGAAGCGCCACGGCGTGTCCTCGGCGACGGCCACTCCGACCCGCGGGCCGGTACGGATTGCGGCCGGTGGCACGGGCTGGCCCCGCAGCAGCCGCACCGGTGACCGCGGGTCGGTGAGGTCGACTGCGTTGCACGAGCGGTCCAGGCCGAGCACGGCGGCCAGCCGCGCCGGGCCGCGGGCCAGCTCGGCGTCGGCACGCGCGGTCGGCCGCCGGTGGCGCGCGGCATCGAGACCGCCGATCACCTCACCGGCCCGCAGCAGCACGGCGCCGGGCACGCCGTCGGTCAGGCATACCACGTTGGCGCAGTAGTGCATGCCGTACACGAAGTACACGTACAGGTGGCCGGCAGGACCCCACATCACGGCGTTGCGCGGGGTGCGGCCGCGGTACGAGTGCGACGCCGGGTCGTCGGCGCCGCGGTAGGCCTCCACCTCGACGAGCCGCACCGCAACCTCACCGTCCGTTGTGGACGCCACGAGCACGCTGCCGAGCAGGGTCCGCGCGGCGTCGAGCACGTCGACGGCGAGGGCGTCGCGCGGCAGCAGGCGAGGCAGCAGCGGTGGCACGGCGTGCACGGTATCGGGTTCAGCCTGCCACCCAGGTGCGGTGGGCGTCCGCGGTGGCACGCACCCGCATGCGCTGCTCGGCCACCCTGGCCGGGGCCGTGCCACCGTGCGCGTCCCGCGAGGCGATGGAGCCGGCCACGGTGAGCACGCCGCGGACGTCCGGGGTGAGCGCCGGGTGGATCGCCGCCAGCTCGTCGTCGGTGAGCCCGTCGAGGCCGACCCCGCGGGCCTCGGCGACCCGCACGCACGCGCCGGCGGCCTCGTGGGCGTCGCGGAACGGCACGCCGGCGCGCACCAGCCACTCGGCGAGATCGGTGGCCAGCGTGAAGCCCGCGGGGGCCTGCTCGGCCATCCGTTCGGTATCGAACCGCAACGTGGCGACGAGGCCGGCCATGGCGGGGAGCACGAGCTCGAGCTGCTCGACGGAGTCGAAGAGCGGCTCCTTGTCCTCCTGCAGGTCCCGGTTGTAGGCAAGCGGTTGCGCCTTGAGCGTGGCCAGCAGCCCGGCCAGGTTGCCGATCAGGCGTCCGGCCTTGCCGCGGGCCAGCTCGGCCACGTCCGGGTTCTTCTTCTGCGGCATGATCGAGCTGCCGGTCGACCACGAGTCGTGCAGCGCCGCGTAGCCGAACTCCGCGGTCACCCAGATGATGACGTCCTCGGCGATCCTGGACAGGTCGACGGCGATCATGGCGAGCACGAACGCCGCCTCGGCTGCGAAGTCGCGGGACGCGGTCGCGTCGATGGAGTTCTCCGCGGGCCGGTCGAAGCCGAGGTCGGCGGCCACCGCGGCCGGGTCTAGGCCGAGCGAGGAGCCGGCCAGCGCCCCCGACCCGTACGGCGAGACCGCGGCGCGGGCGTCCCAGTCGCGCAGCCGGTCGACGTCGCGCAGCAACGGGTGGGTGTGCGCCAGCAGGTGGTGGGCCAGCAGCACCGGCTGGGCGTGCTGCAGGTGGGTGCGGCCGGGCAGCGCCGCGTCGGGGTGTGCGGCGGCCTGCGCCGTCAGGGCGTCGACGACGTCGAGCACGCCGGCAGCTATCCGCCGGGCGGCGTCCCGCAGGTACATCCGCAGCAGCGCCGCCACCTGGTCGTTTCGGGAGCGCCCGGCGCGCAGCTTGCCGCCGAGGTTCGGGCCGGCCCGCTCGATCAGCCCGCGTTCCAGCGCGGAGTGCACGTCCTCGTCGGCGGGTGCCGGCGTGAACGCGCCGGAGCTCACGTCCTGCGCCAGCGCGTGCAGGGCGGACAGCATGCCGGCCAGCTCGTCGTCGTCGAGCAGCCCCGCCCGGTGCAGCACCCTGGCGTGCGCCGCCGATCCGCGCAGGTCGTACGGCGCCAGCCGCCAGTCGAACTGGGTGGACCTGGACAGTGCCGCCAGCGCGTCGGACGGGCCGGCGGTGAACCGGCCACCCCACAGCCCCGCCGTCATGCCTGTGGATAAGTCGTGAGTGGCGAATGGTGCTCTGGCACCATTTCGCACTCACGGGCGTCGCGCAGCGACGCAATCTTCGTCGGCAGCCCCCACAGCTGGACGAACCCGCGGGCCAAGGACTGGTCGAACGTGTCGCCGGAGTCGTAGGTCGCGAGGTTGAAGTCGTACAGCGAGGACGGGCTGCGGCGGCCGGTGACCACGGCGCGGCCGCCGTGCAGCGTCATGCGCACCTCGCCCGACACGGGCTGCTGCGACTGCGCGACGAAGGCGTCGAGGGCCCGCTTGAGCGGGGAGAACCACAGGCCGTCGTACACCAGCTCGGTCCAGCGCTGCTCGACGCCGCGCTTGAACCTGGCCAGGTCGCGCTCGACGGTGACGTTCTCCAGCTCCTGATGCGCGGTGATCAGCGCGATCGCGCCGGGCGCCTCGTACACCTCCCGGCTCTTGATCCCGACGAGCCGGTCCTCGACCAGGTCGATCCGACCGACACCCTGCGCGCCGGCCCGCCGGTTCAGCTCCACGATGGCCTGCAACACGCTCACCCGGCGACCGTCGATCGCGACCGGCACCCCACGGTCGAACGTCACCACCAGCTCGTCCGCATCGCGCACCACCGCGGGATCGGCGGTGTAGTCGTAGACGTCCTCGGTCGGGCCGTTCCAGATGTCCTCGAGGAACCCGGTCTCCACCGCACGACCCCACACGTTCTGGTCGATCGAGTACGGCGAGCGCTTGTTCACCTCGATCGGCAGGCCGCGAGCCTCCGCGTACCCGATCGCCTGCTCGCGGGTCCAGGCGTAGTCACGCACCGGGGCCAGCACGGTCAGCTCCGGGGCCAACGCCCCGATACCGACCTCGAACCGCACCTGGTCATTGCCCTTGCCGGTGCAGCCATGCCCCACCGTGGACGCGCCATGCTCGCGGGCCGCGGCCACCAGATGCCGCGCGATCACCGGCCTGGACAGCGCGGACACCAGCGGGTACCGGTCCATGTACAGCGCGTTGGCCTGCAACGCCGGCAGGCAGTACTGCTCGGCGAACTCATCGCGCGCGTCCACCACAACGGACTCGACCGCACCACAGGCCAACGCGCGCTTGCGGATGGTCTGCAGGTCCTCGCCGCCCTGGCCGACATCGACCGCGCAGGCGACCACCTCGGCCCCGGTCTGCTCGGCGATCCAGCCGATGGCCACCGAGGTGTCCAACCCGCCCGAATAGGCGAGCACGACCCGTTGCTTCATGATTGTTCGTTCTCCTTGGAGGCTGCGTGATCAGACGCTGCGTGATCAGACGCTGCGTGATCAGATGCTGCGTGATCAGATGCTGCGTGATCAGATGCTGCGTGATCAGATGCTGCCGGATCCGGGACGCCGGCGAGCGCGCGGATGCGTTCGCCGAGCTCGGCACCGGTGAGGGGCTCGCGGGCGAGCAGGAACACTGTGTCGTCGCCGGCGATGGTGCCGACGATGTCGCGCAGCGCGGCCCTGTCGATCGCGCAGGCGAGGAACTGCGCCGCGCCGGGTGGGGTGCGCAGCACGGCGATGTTGGCGCTGGAGTCCACCGACACCAGCAGCTCGGCGAGCAGGCGGCGCATCCGGGTGGTGCCGCCCTCCATGGCGCGCACCGGGCTGCCGTCGTCCGGGATGACGTAGACCGGGGCACCGCCGTCGACGCCGCGCAGCTTGACCGCGCCGAGTTCCTCGAGGTCGCGGGACAGGGTGGCCTGGGTGGCCTCGATGCCCTCGGCGGCCAGCATGGTGGCCAGCTCCGACTGGCTGCGGATGGCCCTGCGGGTGATCAGCTCCACGATCCTGGCCTGGCGTGCAACTCGGCTGGCCGTGCTCACCGCGCGCCCTCCCTCTGACCCAGCAGCCACACCAGGAGCGCCTTCTGGCTGTGCAGCCGGTTCTCGGCCGCGTTCCATGCCGCGCTCGCCGGTCCGTCCAGCACCTCGTCGGTGATCTCCATGCCGCGGTGCGCCGGCAGGCAGTGCAGCACGGTGGTTCGCGTGCCGGTGGCGGCCAGCAGTGCGGCGTCGAGCCGGTACGGCCGGAACGGGCCGACCCGGTCGCGGCCGTCGTCCTCCTGGCCCATTGACGTCCACGCGTCGGTGGCCAGCACGTCCGCGCCGTCCACCGCGGCCAGCGGGTCGGTGTGCAGGCTCACGCTGCCGCCGGTGCCGGCGGCCCTGCGGCGCGCGGCCTCGACCACGTCCGGGGACGGCGTGAACCCGGCCGGCTCGGCGATCCGCACGTGCATGCCAGCGGTTGCGCCGCCGAGCAGTAGCGAGTGCGCCATGTTGTTGCCGCCGTCGCCGAGGAAGGTCAGGGTGCGGCCGGCGAGGCCACCGTGGCGCTCGCGGACGGTCTGCAGGTCGGCCAGCACCTGGCACGGATGGAACTGGTCGGTCAGCGCGTTCACCACCGGCACCGCGGACGCGCTGGCCATGGCGTCGATGCGGTCCTGACCGTGGGTGCGGTACACCACGGCGTCGACATAACGGGAGAGCACCCGCGAGGTGTCCTCGATGGTCTCCTCGCGGCCGAGCTGCATGGTGCGCGCATCGATGACCAGCGGGTGGCCGCCGAGCTGCGCGATGCCGGCCTCGAAGGAGACCCTGGTGCGGGTGGAGGGCTTCTCCAGGATCACGGCCACGGTTCTCGGCCCGGCCAGCACGTGGTGGGAGAACGGGTCCTGCTTCAGCTCGTCGGCGAGGTCGAGCACCTTGGCCTGCTCGTCCGGGGCGAGGTCGTCGTCGCGCCGGAAGTGGCGCAGGGTGTGCCGCGCGGTCACGCAGCCACCTCCGCGAGGATCGCGGGCAGCGCGGCGAGGAACTCGTGCGCCTGCTCGGCGCTGAGCACCAGCGGCGGGGACAGCCGCACGGCGTCCGGTTGCACGGCGTTGACCAGGAACCCGGCGCGCATCGCGGCCTCGGCCACCTGCGGCGCACGGTCGGCGGTGAGCCCGACGCCCAGCAGCAGGCCGGCGCCCCTGACCCGGTCGACCAGCGGGTGTCCCAGCCCCTCGATGCCGGCCGCCAGCTCCTTGCCCAGCGCCGCGGCGTGCTCGACGAGGCCCTGCTCGGCGATGGTGTGCAGCACGGCCTGCGCCGCGGCGCAGCACACCGGGTTGCCGCCGAACGTGGTGCCGTGGTCGCCGGGACGCAGCAGCCCCGCCGCCCGGCCGATGCCGACGCATGCGCCGATCGGCAGCCCACCACCGAGGCCCTTGGCCAGCGTCACCACGTCGGGGACGATGCCGGCCTGCTGGAACGCGAACCAGCTGCCGGTGCGGCCGATGCCGGTCTGGATCTCGTCGAGCACCAGCAGCGCGCCGGCCTCGGCGGTCAGGCGCCGCGCGGCCTGCAGGTAGCCGGGTGGCGCCGGCAGCACCCCACCCTCGCCGAGGATGGGCTCCAGGAACACCGCCGCGGTGTCCCCGTCGATGGCGTCGTACAGCGCGTCCGCGTCCCCGAACGGGACGTGTACCACGCCGGGGGTCATCGGTTGGAACGGCTCGCGCTTGGCCCACTGCCCGGTCAGCGCCAGGGCCCCCATGGTGCGGCCGTGGAAGGCGCCCTCGGCGGCCACGATGTGCGGCCGGCCGGTCCTCCGGGCGATCTTGAACGCGGTCTCGTTGGCCTCGGCGCCCGAGTTGCAGAACAGCACCCGCGCCCCGGCGGTGGCGTGCGGCACGATCAGGTCGAGGAGCATCTCGGCGAGCGCGAGGCCGGGCTCGTGGCCGTACAGGTTGGACACGTGCCCGAGGGTGGCGACCTGCGCGGCGACGGCCTCGACGACCGCCGGGTGCGCGTGGCCGAGGGCGTTCACCGCGATACCGCCCAACAGGTCGAGGTAGCGCTTGCCGTCGGCGTCCCACACCTCGGCGCCGTCGCCGCGAACGAGGGCGATCGGCGGCACGCCGTAGTTGTCCATCAGCGCGGCCTGCCATCGCAGCCTGGCGTCCGCGTTTCTCATGGCAGCACCATGGTTCCCACCCCGTCGGTTGTGAAGACCTCCAGCAGCACGGAGTGCGCCAGCCGGCCGTCGATCACGTGCGCCTGGTTCACGCCGCCGCGGACGGCGCGCAGGCAGGCCTCCATCTTGGGCACCATGCCGGCGGCAAGGCCTGCCAGCTTCGGTTCGAGCTCGTCCGCGGTGATCTGGCTGAGCAGCGTGTCCCGCCGTGGCCAGTCCGCGTACAGACCGTCGACGTCGGTGAGCACCACGAGTTTCGTCGCGTGTAGGGCGATCGCGAGGGCGGCCGCCGCGGTGTCGGCGTTGACGTTGTGCACCACGCCGTCGGCGTCAGGGGCGACGGTTGAGACGACCGGGATGCGGCCGGCCCTGATGATGTCCTCGACGGCGCTCGGGTTGACCCCGACCACGTCGCCGACCAGCCCTATGTCGACCTGCTCGCCGTCAACTGTCGCGGTGCGCCGCGCCGCGGTGAACAGGTGGGCGTCCTCCCCCGAGATGCCGACGGCGTACGGGCCGTGTGCGTTGACCAGCCCGACCAGCTCACGGCCCACCTGGCCGACGAGTACCATCCGGACCACGTCCATGGTCTCGGGGGTGGTCACCCGCAGGCCGCCGCGGAACTCCCCGTTCATGCCGAGCCGGCCGAGCATGGCGGTGATCTGCGGCCCGCCGCCGTGCACGACGACGGGGTGGATGCCAGCCAACCGCAGGAACACCATGTCCTGCGCGAAGGCCCGTTTGAGCTCGTCGTCGAGCATGGCGTTGCCGCCATACTTGATCACGACGACGGCGTCGTGGAAGCGCTGCAACCAGGGCAGCGCCTCGACCAGCACGTGCGCCTTCTCGGTCGCGGTGGTCGGCGTCATGACGGGTACGCGCTGTTCTCTTCGACATAGCCGTGCGACAGGTCGGTGGTCAGGATCGTGGCGCCATGGCCGCCCAGGTTGAGTCCGATGTGGACGGTGACGTCGGGGGCGCTCAGGTCAGCCGTTGCGCGGTCCGCGGCGGCGTACCCGTTGCGGCACAGGGTGGCGCCGTTGATCGTGACGTCGATCCGGTCGGGGTCGAGGTCGGCGTCGGCCATGCCGGCCGCCGCGACGATGCGGCCCCAGTTGGGGTCCGCGCCGAAGAGGGCGGTCTTGACCAGGCTGTCCCTGGCAACCGCGCGGGCGACGGCCACGGCGTCGTCCTCGCTGCGCGCGCCGCTTGCGGTGATCGACACGCGCTTGGTGACGCCCTCGGCGTCGGCCTGCAGCTGGCGGGCCAGCTCGGCGCACACCGCGGTGACGGCCTGGCGAAGCTCGTCGGGGTCCGGCCTCGCACCCGAGGCCCCCGAGGACAGCAGCAGCACGGTGTCGTTGGTGGAGCACGAGCCGTCGACGTCGAGCCGGTCGAACGTGGTCCTGGTGGCGCGCCGCAGCGCGGCGTCCAGCTCGACGGCGTCGGCCGCTGCGTCGGTGGTGAGCACGACGAGCATAGTGGCCAGGCTCGGCGCCAGCATGCCAGCGCCCTTGGCGAGGCCGCCGACCGTCCAGCCGTCCGGGTGGCGCACGGCGGCCTGCTTGGGCACGGTGTCCGTGGTCATCACGGCCCGAGCGGCGTCGAGGCTGGCCGCCGGTGTCGCCGCGAGGGCCGCGGCGGCCTTCTCGACGCCGGACAGCACGGCCGGCATCGGCAGCCGCTCGCCGATCAGGCCGGTGGAGCACACCGCGACCTCGACGGCGCCGACGTCCAGCATGTTCGCGGCGTGCTCGGCCGTGGCGTGCGTGTCGGCGAAGCCGGCCGGGCCGGTGCACGCGTTGGCGCCGCCGGAGTTGAGCACGACGGCGCGCAGCCGGCCGTGGGAGAGCACCTCGCGCGACCACAGCACGGGCGCGGCCTTGACCTTGTTACGGGTGAACGTGCCGGCCGCGGCCTCGTGCGGCCCGTCGTTGACCACGATGGCGAGGTCGGGCCGGCCGCCTGCCTTGATACCGGCCGCGACGCCGGCGGCCCGGAAGCCCCGCGCCGCGGTGACCCCTTTGGTGGCGTCGGCGCTCACGGGGCCACCCCGACGGCCGGCAGGCCGGTGGTCTCCGGCAGCCCGAGCGCGAGGTTCATGCACTGTACGGCGGCACCCGCGGCGCCCTTGGTGAGGTTGTCCACCGCGGCGACAGCGATCAGCCGGTGGGCGTCGGGGTCGACGGTGACCTGCAGGTGCACCGAGTTCGAGCCGAGCACCGACGCCGTGGACGGCCACCTGTCCGGCGGCAGCAGGTGCACGAACGGCTCGTCGCCGTACGCCTTCTGGTACGCGGCTCGCGCTTCGTGCCAGTCCGTGGTACTGCACGGCGCGCTGCACACCGCGAGGATTCCGCGTGCCATCGGGGCCAGCACGGGAGTGAACGACACGGTGACGTGTACGCCGGCGGCGGCCGACAGGTTCTGCACGATCTCCGGGGTGTGCCGGTGGCCGCCGCCGACGCCGTACGCGCTGGCCGCCCCCATCACCTCGGCGCCGAGCAGGTGCGGCTTCGGCGCGCGCCCGGCGCCCGACGTGCCGGAGAACGCCACCACGGTGACGTCCGGTTCGGCGAGGTCGCCCGCCAGCGCGGGCGCGAGCGCCAGGGACGCCGCCGTCGGGTAGCAGCCAGGCACGGCGATCCGGGTCGCGCCACGCAGCGCATCCCTGGTTGCTGCGTTCAGCTCCGGCAGCCCGTACGGCCAGCTCCCCGCGTGCTCGCCGTGGTCGTGGCGGGGGTGGTCACCTGCGTGGTCGGGGTGGTCGCCATACCAGCGCCGCCAGTCCGCCGGGTCGACCAGCCGGAAGTCGGCGCCGCAGTCGATCACCACGGCGTCCAGCTCGCCGGCGATCCTCGCCGAGTGCCCATGTGGCAGCGCAAGGAACACTACGTCGTGGCCGCTCAGGGCACGCGGAGTCGTCGCCTCGAGCTGCCGGTCCGCCAGCGGCACCAGGTGCGGGTGGCGCTCCCCCAGCGTGCTGCCCTCGCTGTCCCCTGCGGTCAACGCGCCGATCTCCACGCGAGGGTGATCCAGCAGCAACCGCACCAGCTCGCCGCCGGCGTACCCGCTGGCCCCTGCCACCGCAACCCGTACCACACCATCCTTCACGTCGCATGAGTATGCACCACTCTGCAAAGCTATCCAAGCAGCCACCTCAGCACCCCGGCGTGTCCGCCGGTTCGGACGCGCGTGTTCGCCGGTTCGGCCCCGCGTGTTCGCCGGTAGAGACGCGCGTGTTCGCCGGTTCGGGCGCGCGTGTTGGCCGCTTCCACACAATGCGATGTGCCGAAACTCGGAACTCATGTGTACGGATGTGCGGACACGCCGGGACGGAGAACGGCGGCGGCGTGTGCCGAAACGCCCAACTCGGGCGCCCGAACCGGCGAACACGCCCACCCCTACCGGCGAACACGCCCACCCGAACCGGCGAACACGCGG
>Ga0210378_10001397_pt1 | contig 12634 bp, 10 predicted proteins | sample PLM1_60_b1redo_FD_155465 | JGI IMG/M metagenome (GOLD analysis project Ga0210378, IMG submission 155465) | Groundwater sediment microbial communities from an aquifer in East River, Colorado, USA - PLM1_60_b1 redo | ecosystem: Environmental > Terrestrial > Soil > Riparian zone | place: USA: East...
ATCATTAAATCTGGATCGGGTTTTGCATAAATAGAAGGTAAAAATAAAGACATTGAAACAATCATCAATGAAAGCAAGATTAGAGGAGTTCTCATAGTTCTTACTTGTTTTCTAACAAAATAAATTTATCTAAAATTTTACACATGAACATGTATGAATTCTACTTTTGTTTTAATATTTACTTGCGTTTGTTTTACTATATCTTATCTAAATGTTGCCCGAGCGAGAGAGGATTCAATTGAAGGATAGGTAACTCTATCTTGTTTCTCTCCTTTGTCTAGCGTTTGTACCTAATCTATTTTATTACTAGAGTCTAGCCTCTCTAATTACTTACATACGTGTATCCATAATAAGAACATTTAGAAAATAACTAAGTTATTCATTCATTTATGCCTTATTCTGACTAGTGGATTAATAAAGTGGATCTATTTCTCGTATGATATAGGATAATTGTCTTTTAATTTCTTCTTTGCTGTTAGTTTCTGCTGTACTTTCATCAACTGCCTTAACCATGTCATCTAAAAATGCTTTTAGTGCCGCTCTATGTTCTTTATTATTACAATATTTATTGATCATTACGGCCTTGGTTTCTTTGTCTTCTATCCATCCAAATATTTTATTTAATGCATCCAACTTCAATTGTTCTCGTTTGTCGTTGCTATTATTATCTGGAGACATTTTCTATTTAATATTATATCCTTTCATACTTAATCTTAGGGCAATGGATAATAAGATCCCTCTAGCACCTGTGGAAAATAAGTAAATGAAAGAATGTCCAATATGTGGAAGAGAAGTATATGAAAATCCAAACGAGCCATATAAAATATGTATTGTCTGTCGAACGGTAGGTCCTGATCGACTTTATTATATACCCGAGAAAGGGAAACTTGTTACAATCTTCCATAAAGAAAGAATCCCAAAAATACCGGTAGAGGAAATGAGGAAATTATATGAAGAATATTATCAACAGGTGGAAGAGCATGGTAAACAGATGATAGAGAAATTAAGAAAAAGTGGAGTTAAGCCGAGATTCAAAAGATCATATAATGAATCAAAATAAGATTAATTTCTCTTTTTTATTTAATATTATATCCTTTCAAACTTAATCTTAAAGCGTCTAAACTATCGTTCGTATAATATTCTGTTCCTCTTTTGTCATGTTCGATTATGATCTTATCTTCAAGACAAAGCCAGCATACTCTACCTGTTACCCATGATATATCAAATAAAGGTTTTATTGGAATTAAAAGTTCAAAGGCGTAACCAAAGCGAATAACTGTACTAATGGTTAATTTTTAATAGGTGTTCCACATTGGAGTTACTGTTTGGTATCCAATACGAGTCTTACGTTTTATGGTGGAGTAAATGAAATAGGTGGGAATAAAATTCTGCTGGAAGATAAAGATACCAGGATTTTCTTAGATTTTGGTAAAAGTTTCGGTAGAAGAGCCAAATTCTTTGAAGAGTATATCAATCCGAGAACTTCAAATGGAATAATTGATTTTATCACAATGGGTTTAGTTCCTGATATCGTAGGAATATATCGAGATGACTTAATGAAATTAGCAGGCCGCAAAATTGAGAAACCTGATGTAGACGGAGTTCTATTGTCTCATGCTCATTCTGATCATGCTGATTATATCTCTTTTTTACACGAAGATATTCCAATTTACATGGGAAAGGCTTGCCATCTGATATTACGAGCATTAGAAGAGAGATCTCCGAGAACAATTGAAAGAGAGATTTTGAATTACAAACCGAGACCATACAATAGAAAAGATAAGCCAATAGAACGAAAAATTAAAACATTTAGAACTGAAGACAAATTCAAAATTGGATCCTTAGAAGTTGAACCAATCCATGTTGATCATTCCGTACCTGGCGCATATGGATTTATTATTTATACTTCTGAAGGCCCTATAGCATACACTGGTGATATAAGATTACATGGTACAAAATCACAGATGACTAGAGATTTTATAGAAAAAGCAAAAGAAGTAAAACCCATAGCATTGATCAGTGAAGGAACAAGAATTGGTGATGAACCAAAAGATGAAAGTGAAGAACTAGTTTACAAGGAATCAGGCAAGACAGTATCAGAAACTGAAAGCTTGGTACTTGTTGATTTTAATTTTAAAGATGTGGATAGGATAAGAACGTTTTATAATATTGCAAAAGAGAATGATAGAAAATTTGTTGTAAAATTAAACGATGCATATTTTTTAAAATATCTGTCTCAGGACAACCACCTCGATGTTCCAAACATAAATGATGATAATATTGTAATTTATTTACCTAAGAAAGGATCAGGAACATACTCTGATTCAGATTATAAGACAAATGATGGTCAATTTCTAAACCTTCATAATACATGGACGGCAGAACAAATAACAGCAAGGGAAGACAAGGTACTTTGTGCCATAGGATTTTACAGTTTTACTGCCTTGATTGATATGAAGCCGAAGCCAGGAGCAAGATACATTCACTCTGCTAGCGAACCATATAACGAAGAACAGGAGTTGTCGCAGGAACGAATTGATGCCTGGGTTGACCATTTTGATATGGCTAAATTCCAAAGCCATTGCTCTGGACATGCTGGAGGAAAAGATCTGATTCGAGTGGTATCAGAAATTGATCCGAAAATTATATTTCCAGTACATACAGAGTACCCAGAAGTGTTTCAAACGAGTGTATCTGACGTTACCATTGTAAAGGAATCTATAAAATACCATCTTTAAGAACATCAAATAATCCACGCATGAAACTCAATCTCGTGTTACTGTAAATCCACAGTCTTTACAATTTTGATAATATTTCCTTATGGCTTTTTCCCACTGCTTTGAATCCAGTTTTAAGAGATTTCTGCATTGCATCAATTTGATTATAATATTCTGTGTTTCTGTCAACTATTTTATCAATGAATTCACTTGGATATAGCGAACTGTTTTTCACCAAGTTACAGCCTTCACAAGCCCATAACTAGGTTCCAAATTTCATCTTCAAAGATATATGACCAGGGAATGAAATGATAAACATGAACTAGTCTTCTATCTGACGAAAGTGGACTATCACAATAGAAGCATCTATCAAAGAATCTCCTTAAAATCTTGATTTGTTAGTTTATTCCTCATTATGCTCTATCTCCACTAAAACCATAAATACTCTCCAACGATGTCATTCTACGTTGACTGGCTCCATATTTCTTACTGGCTACGACAACATTAACTTACAAACTTCAAAGGATTCAAAAATTCTTGGATTTATTCAAAACTCCAGAAGGAAAGAGTTGGAAGTCGGAGACTATGTCTTTATATATAATTTTGACAAGGACCATAGAAAAATAGAATCCTTATTTCGAATCATTTCTAAATCTGACGATACAGGCCTAATATGGAAAGATGAGAAGGAGTCAAATAAAATAATATACAAAAATCGCTGGAACGCCGAAGTAATTGCAGATGGACTGAATATATCCAGAAATGAATTGGCGGTTTTACCTCCGTTTAACAATGACCTCAATAGATTCCATTTAACTATAAGAAATCCATTCCCGAATTATCTTGATGAAAGATTCGATGAATTGCGATCATTACTAGAAAAGCACATCCCTACTACAACCGTTTCAAGTTTAACCCCTTCAACTGACAATACAAACTCGAATCCTAAACAATATTTTCTTATTCAGGTTAATGAAAAAGGCAGCAGGAATCTTCTGGAAAACAAAACTTATGCACATGTAGACTGGGAGAATACGCCAAAGGACAGTGCTCATGGTCAGGTTCAGAATGGAGATCTGCTGATAGTTTATTTTGCTAGAAACTCTATACAATTTAAACAATTGCTAAGAAAAGTTTATGTTGTTGATTCTGTATCTCCCGATAAGGTAACGTTCTATGTTAGTGAGTTTAAGAATTTAAGAGGTATATCATTGGATAAAATAAGAAAAGCCCGCAATGACAATAAACTTAGTGAGAATTTTGATAGATTAGGTCAACAGGGCTTTAACATAAGGAAAGTCCTACAATCAGACTATGAGAATATTTTACTATTGGATGATGAAGAAGATATTGACCACACTTTAGGTAATGATAGTGATCTTCCAATTCCTTCCAAACAACAATTAGAAATAGCAGTTTCTGAAATAAAGAATGAGTTATTTATTGATGATAGTACAATAAAAGAAATAGTCTATAATTTACTATCTGGTCGAAACATTTTGCTGGCAGGTCCTATTGGAACTGGAAAGACGCATATAGCACAATTAATACCGGAAAAAGTTTGGAAAAATCATGATGGCGGCTATTATCCTGAGGTTGTTACTGCAACTTCCGATTGGACAACTACTGAGGTAATAGGAGGAATATCTCCAACTATTAATAAGTCGGAGATATCATATGACTTTGTAGACGGTTGTGTCACAAGAACGGTAAAGGACAATTGGACAGATGAAAGTTGTAAGTTAAGAAAAAAGTATGTCAAGGAAGAAACAGGAGAGATGTTTAGAGGAGTTTGGTTAGTCATTGATGAATTTAATAGAGCAAATATAGACAAATGTTTTGGAGAAATGTTCACTTCACTAGAATATAGAGAACTCATACTTCCTCGCAGAGAATTAGTAAATATTCCTAAAGACTACAGAATAATAGCAACGTTAAACGTCTTTGACAAGCACTTCTTATTTAACATGTCTGATGCTTTGAAAAGAAGGTTTGCTTATATAGAAATTTCTTCCAATTTCATGTCCCCGAGTTTTAATGTAGAGGGGGAAAAATATTATGTTCTAAAAAGGGCTTTTGATGAAATCAGAAACAATACTAACCTTGAAGAAAGTCATCTTATTAAATTAGCGATAGATTTTGATCACAAACAAAAAGTAATTGACAGGGATAAAACAGATAAAGGCTTGCTTAAAACCATTGATGAAAGCTATGATATATTCAAGTTTATTCGTTACACAAAAAACTTAGGAACCGGTATTCTGATTAGTATTATTAAATTCGTTCTCTTTGGTTCAATATTCTATGACGAAGATAAAACAAAATTACTAGATTCTGCTTTGAAATCCAATATTGTTCCTCAAGTAGAGTCCCTTCAGAAGTCCTCTTTGGAAACCATATCATCTTTTTGTTCGGGCCAAGTGGGCGAACTATTTTCAAGTAAAAAATTAGAAGATATAGATTTTGAAACTTACGAAACTGAATTCAGAAAAATATGCAATCATTTTGGAGAAAAGCAAGAACTAAGAAATCTTGTTCAAAATGTTCAAAAACAAAATGCCGATTGGAGTAAGTTTAATCCTTGGACTCATGAAAGTGCTCCTAACTTACCGCAATTCATAGGAGAATTGTCCTATGTTATTCAAAATAGCACAGGAGTCTAACACTATTGACAAGAACATTCTTAATTGAGGAATTAAACCGCATTTATCTGAAAGAGTTAGAAAACAGATATACAACTAAAGAAAAACAGAATGTGAAAAGTCTCCTAGTGAATGATTCCTATGTTTTTAATAATTATAATTACCTTTATAATGTCTTTCAAGAGGTGAGGTATGCAAGTGAAAGGTGGCATGAATTTGCCAGAGAAGTTTTGATTAATGCAGAGTCTCTATATTACATGTATGATAGAGTTATCAGGTTAATTAGGAGTTTTCGGCAACCAAAAGAGTCATTTCTTGAAATAGGCTCAGGTATGAGAGCAACTAGGGTTTTTGAACGTTTTTTTCTATTAAATAAACTGTTCGATTTATTTAACGAGATTATCTACCAAATTTATCCTGTAATCCAGAGGAGACTAAAATTTGAAGTTGAATCATTAGAGATAGAATCGCCGATTATTAAGGGAAAAATACTTTGGTCAAAAACAATAAATCGCTCATTGAGTAGTGGCATGGCATCTCCAATTTTGTTTGTTAAGCAGGTTGATGAATCTCATTTCCACAATCCGGAAAACTTTATTCTTATTTTAAGTATTCTAAAGTTATATTCAGATTCTTCGTTTCTACTAAATTTCCCTTTCAGAGAACCTTTAAGAAATCTAGAATTGGAGATATTGAATAAAATAAATATCAGTTGCACGGTTATTTTAAAAAACACAATACTTCAAAACTTAATTCCTATTGTAAGGAAATATTTGATACTCTCTCTTGATCATCCTATCATACTTAAGATTGAACAAGAATTTAGGAAAAGAATTGAAAACAATATTGTAAGAAATAAAGGATATAACTTGCTGTATTTTTGGTTTCTAAAATATAAACATTACAATATAAAAGTGAATTCCCCTAGAAAGAATAACTTTCCAATAACCAGAAGGGAACATCTTGATGCAATGTTTGAACTATATGTACTGTTAGAACTGTTAAATTACTTTGCCCAGAAAATGCATGCACAAATCAAGTCCTTCGATGTGAGTATCAACAGATCAAAATTCAACAGAAAATTTACTATTAAAGTAAAGGATCTCTCATTCAATCTATATTACGAAAAATGGTATCGTTTAGAAAATAAGACTACATGGTCTTTGGATTCTAATCCTGATTTTACGATTGAAGTCAATGGCGAGGTTAAAGTAATAATGGATGCTAAAAACTATATGGTTGATACAATAGATGATGCAGAATATAAAATGTTGGGTTATCTGAATAACCTCGATGGAAAAATCGCAATCCTATATTTCCCGCAAGAGAAAAGTAGGATACCCAATGGATTGAAGATCATGAAGCCTGAGTTGAAGTTAAAGAATCACATTAACCAGTGTCTTGTAGATTGCGTATTACCAATTTCGCCAGACCAGAATTCCATTAATAATAAAAATGAAAGATTAGAAAAGGTGGCGAAAATTATAATGAATTCTATCAATTCTTCTTGATACTATCATAAACTGTCATAAACTGTCATAAACTGTCATAAACTGTCATAAAACTATGTTGCATATTGTTGCATAAAAATACTGGCATATAGCCATGCGTGACTGACAGATATACTATGTATGATTATGAGTTTAGATTTCAAAAACGAATTGGCAAATACATTTAAGTATTTAAAATTTTTGTCACGGTAATTACTTTACCAGATAGAAGTGACATTGTATGTATATACTATATATAAGTCTGTAATAATTATTGGGTGTAGGGAATTTCAGTATAGGATTACTCGGTTAGATTTTGATTTGGGTGACAAAGTTAGATAACGAAGAATTAACATCAATTTTTGACTAATCGTTAATATGATAAATTATTTTATTTTTTATCTAAAAGTTTTAGCCAATAAAGTTTCCGTGAGTTTTTATAATAACAATTTCGTTTGTTAGTATGATAGAGATTGAATCATATCGTATCTTTTATTGGTCGAATACGTCTCCAGGACATCCAGAAGCCGAGATCAACCTCAAAGGCACATCTGGTGCATCCGTTGGAGTGATTAAATTTTATCAGACAATACCTGCTAATTGTAATAAGTTAATCGGCAACTTAATCTACCTTTGTTACCATATCAGTAGATTTAATGACATTATCAATATTCTGAGATATGAAAAACCACTATTTATTTTTATAAACGATCAAAATTTGGGCGGAGGTATTTGGACAAAGGAGGGAACTTATGAGCCAGTGGGGGAAGAAGAGTCATAAATGAAAACTATCATTAATTCCGCATTTCTAATCAAAAACAAAGTAAATAGATATTAAACCAGTTTTTCCAGGAGTCCCTCCCTTTAAGCGGCCTTGCTGTTATCCCATGTGGCATAAAAATGCGGTATTATTTCGATTATGATCGATTCTCCTCTCTTTAACGAATCCAAAAGAAATTGTGCCATATTATTGTCAAGACTGCCAGTATACTTGAGCATTAACTTTTCTACTATTGCTATATTTTTGTTAATATCTTCAGAAATAATGGCTGTACCCTTACCTCTAACTCCTTTATATGGTAAATTAGTTTGGTCTATACAAAAGTAAATATTATTTTTCTTCTTGATATTTCTAAGTTTCTTAGAGTTTTTACCTGTCTGAAAATAGATTCTCTCATTATCAAAATAATACCATACGGGATGTACATTAGGATCTGTTCTTTCATCTATTGTCCCTAATCTAGCGAATAACGTGGTATTTGAAAGAAAATCTCTAGTCTCCTCTTCAGTCATTGATGAGCCAATACCTGGCTCGCTTACATTAAGGATTTTCATCAAAAATCAATTAACAGTTATCTTTAATAATATTTTTGCACCCGTTTATGCCGACTTGTAAACTAGAATCAGGTTTGCATTAATGAAAAAATAGATGTATTTGAGGTAACTAAGGTAAGGCAAATTATTATATCGGTAACCTGAATACGATTAACTCTTATCACCGATGTTACTGGGGCCGGTGGTGACTTTCGCATATTCAGGCCCACCGGTATTACTAGAATTATTTTATACTATAATGGGCATATTTAATTACATCATTCATTGCTGGTGGGGCCTGCACTGATAACTGGTCTTGTCAGGGGTACCACCAGTAAATAATTTTATTATTTGTTGATCATAAAGATATATCAAATCAACTCCAAACTGCTTCAACTTGGCGGAAGGTTTTGTTGGTCTTGTCATAATCTTCTCGTCAGATTTAAGTTTTTTATAATTTGTTGAATTACTACATGACAAGCGTCACAAAAAGCATACTGCGCATTCATTCTGGTGGGCCATAATTCGGCCCACTGGTTGGTTAATCGAACCATGAAGCGTCTTTAATGCAGATAAACCTAGATGCATTGCGCTTAACTAATATAAGGCTTATAGTCCTAGGTGGATTTAATGAATTTGCAAACACTAATTTTGATAGGAACATTTGCTCTTTCATTGGTTATCGCGTATCCAATGATGAGTTTAGCACAGCAAGAGCCGGAAACATCGTCTGAAGAGCAGCAGGAAACAGGAAACCAGTCATCGTCTGAAGAGCAGCAGGAAACAGGAAACCAGTCATCGTCTCAATCACAGATTGAGGTCCCGTTGAATTTCACTCTAAAAGCAAAGGGTGGAGAGAAAGCAAAGGAAGGCCAAGAGAATAAGAGTATTACAGTGGATGTAGCAATTCAACAGGGTGAAGGCGGAAGCCCCACGAAAGTACCAGTAACAGCAATGGTACCAAATAATACCAAAATGCAGGATGTACAACTTTGTTCATCCATGAAGGAAGGAAAGGAATCGTGCCAGTCGTTAAAGGACTTCATGCCGAAATCGTCCAGCGGATCGTCTGAAGAGTCAAAGTCTTCTAGCAACTCGACTGAAAACAATAACAGCAACGAAGGCAACTAGGCAATTAACCTAGTTAAAATTATTTTTTCCATTGTTTAACAGTATTTTCAAATTCTTTTTCTTGTTTTGATTTAGGTCTAGATACTATCATGGTGGCTTCTTGAAATAATTTCCCTTGCTTGTATAGTTTTGCTGCTTGATCTATTGGGATAGCGCTGCCTGGAATGTGTTCACCTTTAGGGCCCACATTGAATCCATACGAACATTTCTTATTATTAGAATCACTTTATCTTCTATCAGTCTTTTCCATTTTACCAGTACAAGGATCCCATTCGACACGCACGTTATCGTTATCTCTCAGTATGCCTTTATCATCTTTATAATAGCGCTTATTCTGCAATTCTCCTAATTCATCTATTGACAGATCACAAAAGACGTCCCACTTGAAAGATCCTCCATGTGTACCTGAATGATCATTATTTGGACCTTGTGAATGGATTTGTCCTATTCATGAGGCTTACGAGGAGGCAATAATAAAAAACTCTATTGAAACTATAGAATCACCTTTTGAAAATAAATTTCATATTGAAACTATACCTAAACGCAATAGTCCTGCATGAAAGAAAGCAAGTTCTAAAAGTAGACGAAATAAAATCAAACTAGATGATGATGATGAAATCAATGATCTTCTAAGAATTTATGGCGATAGGGTTAACGTATTGAAATAGACTAGGTAGGACAGGCCAAAATAGGAAACACCTGCCTACCTGTTGTCTATAATGAAATTCTCAACAATAATTGATGAACATGATATTTTAATTTTTATAAAAAAGTCAAGTCAGTTATGTTGTAACTAACCGACTAATGTCAACTGTTCATGGAAAGACTTAGTTGGAGTTTTGTTTAACTCGATTTAATATCTAAAACTATGGATTAAAAGGATTAATTAGATCATTAACTGAAACAGTCTAGCGTTTCACTATCTTTGCTAAGACTATTGGGATCCACACGAATGCTGTTAGAAATAGTATCACTAGGAGATTCACTAGAACGATTGTCGGTGTTGGCTGGACTGCTATCCGAAACAGATCCGGTAAGTGAAGGATTAACGAGATTATTGGGAGCATCTAGATGATTAAGAGGATTAATTCAATTTAATTCTATAATGAAAAAGAACTGATAATTACTATCTCTTCTTTCACGTTAGGGGAAAATCCTTCAAATTTTCATAAGAGAAGGGCGGACTCATAACCCTGACGTTTCTATTTAAACTCGAACCCCTTTACTATTAAACTGGTGGGACCCATGATGCTATTGGAGGCTGTGGCCCCGCCAGTTATGAGTTCTGCGTTAGTTAGATCATTCACAACAAACTATAAAGTAATTTAATTAAGATATTCTTAGCGTTACCTCCTAAGAATATAGATATTTTTACAATAACGTTCTAAGAAATACAAATATTTTTATAGTAACCAAATCTTTAAAGTTAATAATTAGCAACTGATGGGAGGAGTTAATTTGATTGAATGAACAAGAAACAACCAATTTCCCACCAGTTGTTTCCGGGTTGCGTTATCAGGTTATCTGCAACAAATTATAAAATGATTTAAACTCAACATAATTTAAGTAACATTGTGTTTTCTAAAACTACAAACTTTTTATTCATGTTATGTTGAACTCTAAACATACAACTGGTTGGATTGTGTTTAGGCGTATCGAACAAGAAACGACCAATGATCCAACCAGCCGAACACCTGCAAGCGTTATACTATTATCTTCAACAAATTATAAAACTATTACGTTTAGGTGCTAGAATATCCTTTTAGAGTGTGTTTAGATAATAGAATTTCCTTTCAGACTTAATCTTAAAGCGTCTAGAGAATCATCATAACTAGTTTGTTCTTTATAAAGGGAATATTCTTTTGCTTGGTGAACTTGCAATAATTGAAAGTGTCACTGCAAGTAGGACTATGCTAGAAGTCGCTAGAACCGCCAGCGCTGAATTTGCTGCCTTTGATACTAACAACGTCGTCCCTGTCATTTATCCACTTCAATAAGTCCAAATCAAGTAGATGACTTACTATCAGTTTAGTCCCATGGAGATAAAAAGAAGGGGCCATTCCTGTCTTACTCATTACCTCCTCACGTACTGCATTTATGTCCTGCCCGGGTTTTAATATAGTCTCAAGAGTATAGATGTGCTTCTCGTTTGCTCTCCTGTCGAATATTAGAGAGACAACTAAAAGTGGATCCACCTTTGAAAATTCCTGTTTTAACGCGCTATCAAGTACGTTGAATTTGTTTACTACGTCTTCTACTTCTTTCATGTCTACAAGTACAGAATTTCCTTATAAAAATAAATCCATTAGCGTAATTACATTCTCCGGGTTGTAGGTGATATCGATGATGCAGATTTGAAAAGAGAATTAGCATCCGGTCAAACCAAATTACTATCTTGTACAGAATCATAATCAAATGACCCTTCACTTAACAACACAAGACTTATTTCTTATTTTAGTGGAAATTTCTCTCCGTTAAGATTTATTATTGATTCTAGACTTTACGTAAACCTCAGTCAGTACATCATGTAAAATTTCTCTTACGTTCTCCTTGTCCAGATCATCGACTATTAAAAATAGTAATAGCATAACAGATGCGGCTAAACAAACTGTCCGATTCTGGAAGTGCGACTACCCCTAAGGATAAATTCATTACTAAAGAAGCGTTGATTAGAATAGATGACAACTATTCTAGCCTCATTGGAAAATTTATTTTTGGTTATAGAGTCTACAAAGCATGGATGGAAAGTTCAAGAACACTTAAAGCGGCAAAAGCCATCCAGCCTGGCATTCGATCCTGAACATCCTGAGAGAGCATATTGCGGTACTTTTGACAATGGACTTTGGAAAACTGATAATAATGGTCAAACATGGGAAAAGACCTCGCTAGAAGTCTCAGGTTCTAGTATCATGTCTCTTTCAGTTAGTCCTATGGAAAAAGGAGAACACGGATTTAACAAGTTATTTGTGGGAATGGAACCAAGTATAATTTATTCGTCAATTGATGGCGGTCAAACATGGGAAAAGATCGATGAATTTAATAAATTACCTTCACACTCTACATGGTCATTTCCTCCTAGACCATCAACACATCACGTTCGTTGGATAGAGCCCGATGTAAATAGAAAAGGGTACCTTTTTGTTGCCATAGAGGCAGGAGCACTAATCAAGAGTTTTGATGGTGGTAAGACCTGGATAGATCGAATAAAGAATAGTCCATATGACACTCATACATTAAGGACTCATAAAAAAGCACCTCGAAGACTCTATTCTGCTGCAGGTGACGGCTATTTTGAGAGTCAGGACTATGGAGGTTCCTGGAAAAAATTAGATGAAGGACT
>Ga0210378_10001398_pt1 | contig 12629 bp, 11 predicted proteins | sample PLM1_60_b1redo_FD_155465 | JGI IMG/M metagenome (GOLD analysis project Ga0210378, IMG submission 155465) | Groundwater sediment microbial communities from an aquifer in East River, Colorado, USA - PLM1_60_b1 redo | ecosystem: Environmental > Terrestrial > Soil > Riparian zone | place: USA: East...
CCGGGGAGCGGGAAGCGGCCGTCGGCGAGGTCCTTGCGCTGCCGGTGCAGGAGCGGCCCGGCGCGGCATTGCGGATCGCGCTCGAACGCGGACTGGTGCCGCAGGGTTCCACCCTGTCCGCGTTCGATGCCCCCCGCGCGGCCGGTCAGGCACACGAGGCGTTGTTGCTGTCGCACACCCCGCCGGTCACCGACGTGCCGCTTGGCGTGCTGTGGGCGCAGGAGTCGGTGCTCGGCGAGACACCGCCGGCGGACTGGAACCGCTACACCACGGGTCACGTCGAGACCAGGGTCGTGCCAGGCAACCACTACACGGTGATGCGGCCACCGCAGGTCAGCGCGGTGGCGACCGAGCTAGCCAACCTGGTCGAGGCGGCGATCAAGGCGACGCGCTGATGCGCGGGACGCGGCCGCTGCTGCCGCTGGCGGTGTGGCTGCTGCACATGGCGCTGCCCCTGCTCGGCCTGTGGCTGCTGGTGTCCCAGCCGCGCGCCGACGTGCGCTGGGAGCACCATTACACGCACTTCTGGCTGGTCGCCGGCGCTGCGGTGATCAATGTCGGGCTCGCTGTGCGGGTCAACGAGGACGCCCGGCGCCGATCCGATGCGCGGCTGTTCCTGGTGTCGCTGGCATTTGTGGCGGCGGCGGGCTTCCTCGGCCTGCACGCGCTGGCCACGCCGGGGGTGATCCTCGCCGGCAAGAACACCGGCTTCATCGTCGCGACCCCGGTGGGCCTGTTCGTGGCCGGCGCCCTTGCCCTGGTCTCGTCGCTGGACTTCGCGCCGCAGACGGCCGGATGGGTGATCCGCCACCAGGGCGCCGGGCGGGCGGCGGTGGCGGTGCTCCTGGTCGGCTGGGCGGCGCTGTCGCTTTCCGGAACGTCAGTGCTCGGCCGGGACCTACCGCCGACGGAGGCGCAGGGGCCGCTGCTGCTGGCCGCGGCCGCCGGCTCGTTGCTGTACGTCGCAGCCGCGCTGCGCTACTACGTGCTGTACCGGCGCCGGCCGGCCGCCGTGCTGCTGAGTGTGATCACCGCGTTCGTCCTGCTGGCCGAGGCGATGGTGGCGATCGCCTACGCCCGCAACTGGCAGACCTCGTGGTGGGAGTGGCATGTGCTGATGCTGCTCGCGTTCGCGTTCGTCGCGTACAGCGCGCACCAGCAGTACCGCAAGGAAGGTTCCCGCTCGGGACTGTTCACCGGCATCGCGTTGGAGCAGACGCTGGCGCAGGTGCGCCAGGACCACTCGGCCGCGCTGGAAGCGCTGGTCGAGGCGATGGAGCACGGCGCGCGGACGGCGCCCGTCACGGCCCGTCTCGCTGACCGGTTCGATCTCACGGAGCGGCAGGTCCAGGTGCTGGAACGGGGCGCGGAGGCGCTGGCGCACGATCGCGAGCAGATCCGCAGGCTCGGCGCGCTGGTGGCGATCGGGCGCGAGGCAAGTGTGATCCGCGCCGAGGACGAGCTGCTGGCCAAGGCGACCGCGCTCGTCCAGCAGGCGTTCGGGCGCGACTCGGTCCGGCTCGGCGTCCTGCGCGCCGGCGCGCTGGTGTTCACCGATGATCAAGGCGGCCAGCCAGGGCCCGCGCACCGGCAGGCGCTGGAGTCCGGTGAGCCGGTCGAGGCCGACGGGGTCCTGCACATGCCGCTGTCGGTCAAGGGACACGCTGCCGGCCTGCTCGAGGTCCGCTCGCCAGGCCGGCAGTTCGCCGAGCGTGATCGTTCCGTGCTGCTGTCGCTGGCCAACCAGCTGTCCATCGCCCTGGAGAACGCCCGGCTCTACCAGCAGTTGGAGGGCCTGTTCCGGTCCTACATCTCGCCAGACGTGGCGACCTCGCTGCTCGCCGACCCCGGGCAGGCCGCGCTCGGCGGCGCGGTTGCCGAGGTCACCGTGCTCATGGCCGACCTCGAGGGATTCACCCCGTTCGCTGAGCGGACCGACCCGGCCGGTGTCGTGGCGATGCTCAACGCCTACTACAGCCGGGTCGTGCCGCAGATCCTGGACAACGGCGGCACCGTCGTGCAGTTCGTCGGAGACGCGGTGATGGCCCTGTTCAACGCGCCGGTCCAGCAGGCCGACCATGTCCAGCGCGCCTGCCGGGCGGGCCTTGCCATCCAGTCGGCCGTGCAGTGTGTCGCCGAGCCTGGCTGGCCGCTGTTCCGGGTGGGCATCAATACCGGGCCCGCTCTGGTGGGCAACATCGGCAGCGAGCACCTGCGCAACTTCACCGCGATCGGCGACACCACCAACCTGGCCGCCCGCCTGCAGACCGCCGCGCCGGCCGGTGAGGTCGTGATCAGCGAGACCACGTACGCCCGGATCCGGCCGCTAGCCACAGTTCGACCGCTCGGCAGGCTCTCGGTCAAAGGAAAGCTGGCACCCGTCGTCGCCTACGTCCTTACCTCACTGGACGCGCGATCGGAAGAAGCGTCGCGGACGACGCCGACCACGTGAGGGCGCGCCCTTCGCCTGCTTGATCACCCGCGTTCCTGCGGGTCGCGAGCCGGCGCAAGGTCAGAACATGTCGGCCGGCGTGAAAACCCAGAGGTCGGCCTCGGAACGTTGCTGGTCCGCTGTGACGCCCTCGCGAGCCCAGAGTGCCAGCTGCGCGTCGGCGCCGGCGTCCGCGAAGTGTGTGGCCTTGCGACGCAGGGCGTACACGTCGCGTCGCGCCACGGGCTCGCGCTGCCACTTCGCCTCGCCGACCAGCACGGGCCGGTCACCGGATAGTCCGAGCACGTCGATCTCGAGCACCTCGTCGCGCCACCAGGGCCCCACGATGGTGCCTGCCGGGAGCCGGCCGTCTGCGACAAGCCGCACGGCGTGATCCCGAGCAAGTTGTTCGAAGGTGGCGCTGACGTGCCGGTCCAGCCGGGCCCGCTGGCGGTGCAGCACCGCCTGGCCTTGGCCGCCCTCGATCAGCTCGGCGTCGTCGCGCAGCACGCTCAACCAGAATGCCAGGTAGACATCGGCGATCGCGTACTGCGGCGGCACCGTGTCGTCGGCACCCACCGGGCGTTCGGTTCGGACATAGTCGGCCTGCCGCAGTTTGGCCAGCGTGTAGTCGATACGCTGGTTGGCCCGGCTGGCGATCTTGCCGCGCCGCACGCCACTGATGGTGCCGATGGCAGCTAGGACCCGCTCGTAGCCGGACCGCCAGTCCAGGTCCTCGCTCATGATGCCGAGCGCGTCGGCCAGCAGGATGCTGCCCGGCTGGAACGCGAGCGTGAGCAGGTTGGAGTCGACGTCGTGGTCCTCGCGCCAGCCGCGCAGGTGCAGCGGGTAGCCGCCGCAGGCGGCGTAAGCGCTGACGAACTGGTCGGCGGGCAGGTTCGGCAGGAACGCCCGTGCCTGGCGGGCGTCGAACGGGTCCAGCCGGATCCGTTCATGTGGGCGACCGCGCAGGCCACCACCGGCGCCGAGCACGGACTCCATGGCCGACACGGCCGAGCCGGTCACCGCCACCATCAGCCGCTGATCGCGGACATAGTTCTCCCATATAGCGGATAGCAGGTCAGGGAAGTCCGGCCGTCCTGCGAGCAGCCTCGGCATCTCGTCGATGACGACGAGGAGTGGCTCGTCGGTGGCCAGCTCGATCAGCAGCCGCAGGGCGCCCGACCAGTCGGCTGGCCTGGCGACATCGAGCAGCCGCGCCCGGCCGCCGAGTTGCTCACTCATCCGCACGTACAGCCGTTCGAGCTGCCGTGCCTCGCTGTCCTGCCTGGTCGCCGTGAAATAGACGTGTGGCTTACCAGCGGCGAAGTGACTCAGCAGGTAGGTCTTCCCGACCCGCCGGCGCCCCCACACAGCGACCAGCTGCGGAGCACCGGTGAGTGCCCGTTCCCACGACGCCGCGAGCGTCGACAGCTCGGCATCGCGCCCGATGAACACTTGACCTGCCATGACCCCCTACCGTTGCAAACTCATGAAGCTACAAACAGATTGTACTACAAACTGTTTGTGTAGACGAGGCCGGCCAGCACTGTTCTCCGCGACGGCCAGGCCTGCGCTGATCGAGCTGACGGAACCGGGCAAGCGGACGGTGTCAACCCTGCTGGCGGCCGCGGCCTGAAGCCGCCGGTTGAGCATGCCGCCAGCGCCGGCTGGTCAGTGCGGCTGGTGCTGAGCGACCGCCCTGCGCCGGGCGGCCGGTGCGGACGGCGGCGGCACCACCGGTCCGATGTCACCGTCCGGGGCCTGGTCGAGGTCGACGATCACCGGAGCGTGGTCGCTGGGTCCGCTGCCCTTGCGGGCGTGCCGGTCCACCCACGCCGCGCGCACCCGCTCGGCCACCGGCGCGGTGGCCAGCACCAGGTCGATGCGCATGCCGAGGTCCTGGTGGAACATGCCGGCCCGGTAGTCCCAGTAGGTGAAAACCCGCTGGGTCGGCCAGCGATCCCGGACGACGTCGCGAAGGCCGAGCGCCTGCAGCCGCGCCAGCGCCGCGCGCTCCGGCGCCGTCACATGGGTCTGGCCGACGTAGGCCTGCGGGTCGAACACATCGTCGTCGGTCGATGCGATGTTCATGTCGCCGCAGACGACCGTGGCCGCCGGGCCGGCACCGATCTGCTCGCCCAAGGCGGCCAGCCAGGCCAGCTTGTACCGGTAATGATCAGAGTCGGGCACCCGCCCGTTCGGCACGTACACCGAGTGCACCCGGATCCCGCAGCACGTCGCGGACACCGCACGAGCCTCCGGATGCGGGAAGCCGGGCGCGCCGGGCACCCCGGTCACGACATCCGCCAGGCCCACCCTGGACAGGACCGCCACCCCGTTCCACTGCACCTCGCCGTGCGCGGCGAACGCGTAACCACGGCTGGCGAGCTGCTCGCCCAGCAGCTCCGCGAACGCGTCGTCAGCGAGCTTGGTCTCCTGCAGGCACACCACGTCGGGCCGCCGCTGGTCCAGCCACGGCAACAGCCGTGGTACCCGCTGCTTGACCGAGTTCACGTTCCACGTCGCCACCCGCACGCACCCACGCTAGCCCCGGGATCGCTTTCCGAACCGCCGTTTGTCGCGGAACCACATGGTCAGCTGCTGGCCTGGTCCTTGACGCTGTGACGGGCTCCCTCGGCGCGGTCGGCGACGTGGTCCTTGGCGACCTTGCTCTCGTCGGCGACCGTCGAGGCCGCGTCGCTCGCGGTCGACTTGACCGACTCGGCGGCCTGCTGCGCCGGCTCGCGCATGTTGTCGGCCACCTCGGATGCGGCCTGCTGCACCTGCTGGGCGACCGGCTGCATCCGCTCGGACAGGACGTCCTTGGCCTGGCTGGACAGCTCCTGCTCCTTGCGGCTCGCCGGGATGAGCGAGGCGACGAGCCAGCCGAAGCCGAACGCGATGAGGCCGGCCGCGAGCGGGTTGCCCTCCGCCTGGCGCCGCACCGCCTGTGGCGCCGAGCTGACGGCGTCCGCCGTCGTCGACGCCGCCGACGACACCCGGTCGGCCACCCCGGAGGCCGCCGAGCTGGTCGTGTCGCTCACGGTCGATGTCGCGTAGTCCGCAGTCCCCATGATCTTTTCCTTCAGGTCCGTGATGGCCCCGCGGGCGCGGTCTACCCGCCGACCCACCACCCGGCCGGGGCTCACCTTCTCGGTCAAGGCATCGACGTCTGCGCTCAGGTCACGCCGGGTCCCCTCGATCTGCCGGCGGATCTGATCGGGATCACTCGTCATCGTGGTCTCCTCACCGGCCCCGCAGGGCGTCTGGCACTTCCTTGATCGTTTCGACAGTTCGTTCCGGGGTCGGGTTCACCTGGCGCAACCGCTGGCGCCCAACCCCATAAAGGACCGCACCCACGATCGCCCAGAGCACGGCGACGATGAGCGCGGCCCAGCCCTGGTCCATCACGTTGGACAGCCCCCACCACAGCGCGAAGGACAGGAACAGCAGCGTCATGTAGCCGGCGAGTCCGGCTCCGCCGAGCGCACCGGCGGCCTTGCCGCTCTTGACCGCCTCCTGCTTGAGCTCCGCCTTGGCCAGCTCCAGCTCTTGGCGCATGAGCGTGGCCAGGTCTCTGGACACCTCGCCGATCAGCTCACCGACCGAGGTGTTCTCGACATCCGGACGGCCGGATGGTGGGACGGTCACCGCGCTACCCCGCCGGAGCCGTAGCCGGTGCCGGGCGCCTCGCGCTCGGTGCCGGACGCGTAGGGGTCCGCTGGGTCGGCCGGGTACCGGTCCGCCGTGCCGGTGTCGCCGACGGGGTACGAAGGCGGGCCACCGGCCGGCGGCAGCTCCTGGCCGGTCGCCTGCGGCGGGACCTGTCCGGTCCGGTCCGAGTCGCGCTGCGCCGCGATGGCGCCGCTGGTCAGCCGGCCGGCCACCACGCCAGCCAGCGCGGCGCCGAGCAGGAACGTGCCGGGACGCTGCCGCGCCCAGGAACGGAACTCGACGAGAAGATCGCCGGGCTCCCGCATCCGCAGCCATGCGCCGCAGTCCTGGACCCGGTCCGCCGCCTGCCGTGCCACCTCGGTGGCGACGCCCGACCGGTCACCGCGGTCCGCCATCTCGCGCAGCTCGTCGGCGAGGGCGTTGAGCCCTTCTGCCGCCCTGTGCTGGCCGGTCCTTGCCTGCTCGCGCACCTGCTGGCGGCCCTCCGACATGAGGTCCCGCGCCTGCTGGCGTGTCTGCGCGGCCACCTCCTTCGCCTGGTCGGCCGCAGTCTGGGCGACGTGGCCGCCGGCCTCTTTGACCGACTCGCCGACGCCTCTCGCCTCGTCCTTGGCCACCTCGGTCGTCGACTGCGAGCCGTACGTCGACTCCGTGCCGAACGTCGACCCTGTGCCGTATGTCGACTCCGTGCCGTACGTCGACTCCGTGCCGTACGTCGGGTCGGGGTCGTACCCAGCCTGGGAGCCGGGCGCGTTGCCGCCAGTGTCCTGAGTCATTCGGTGCCTCCTCGAGAGCACGAATCCCGCCTTGGTCCGCCCCGTCTACCCAGCCGATTCGGGGGTTAATCCGCTGGTTGGCTGGGTAGTTGCGGTCAGATCGGCGGTGCCACCCAGATGGACGCATACCGAGTCCGGCCGGCGGAAAGAGCGACGACCGGCCTGCCGGACCGTGGCTATCGCGCGGTCCAGGTCGCCTCGGGAGCGGTGCTCGACCTGCGGGGTGCGGGCGATACCGAGGGCGGCGGTGCGGACGGCGGGGGCGAGGCGGCCGGTGTCAAGGCGGTTGGCCCAGCCGGTGATGGATCGCCGCGACGGCGATCCCGTCGGTGCCGAGCACGGGCGCGGCGACGCATTTGACCTAATGCCTGGCCCGCGGCTCAGGCCCCGGAATCCGCGCCTGAGCCGCGCAGCCGGCCTCGACGACGGGGAAGGAACCCGAGTGCGTCTGGAACCACTTGCCGGCGGCATCGGCGTCGAGCTCGGCGACGTCGACCTGACCCCGGCCACTGGACGACGGCGAGCAGGCCTGGTTCCGGGCGCATTTCAGGAGCACCTGCTGGTACGCCACGGCATCACGGTCAACGTCATCGCACCGGCGATCTGGACCCCGATGTACGATGCCTGCCGGGTGCGGCTGTCCGCCGACGAACTAGCCGCGCACGACCGTGCCTCGGCGGCGAAGACACCCATCGGCGGCAGGCTCGGTGACCCGGACCGCGATCTCGCGCCGGTGATCGTCTTCCTGGTGGGGGACGGCGCTCGCTTCCTCACCGGGCAGACTCTCGCGATCGACGGTGGTCGGCTGATGGTGCGGTGATCTCCCGGCACGTATCGGAAGGATTGGCATGCACCATGACGAGTCGCCTTCGGCGGCCACCGACGCGGCCGAGTCGGTCGAGGCAGGAGAGATTGTCGGTACCCCGTCGTTCCTGGATGTCGTCGGCGGTGTGACCGCTGCCCTCAGCCAGGGCGGCACGGTCCTTCGCGAGGCCGCGGGTCTGAGTGTGGAACTGGCCAGAATCGGCCTGGGAAGGTCGGACCTGGCGCCGGACAACGGGGACCGGCGTTTCGTCGACCCGGCATGGACGGCCAATCCGGTCTATCACCGGATCCGGCAGAGTTACCTTGCCGCAGCCGGTGCGTTTCGCCGGATCGTGCAGGAGCTGGCCCGGCCGGGCAGCGATCACCGCCGGGTGGAACGGGCCGCCTTTGCCGCGAACATCCTGACGGCCGGTCTGGCGCCGACCAACTACCTTGCGACGAATCCTGCCGCGGTCAAGCACGCGTTCGACACCGGTGGGATGAGCCTTCTGCGCGGCGCACGTAACGTCGTGTCAGATGTGCGGCGCAACGGCGGTATGCCGTCGATGGTCCAGCCGGGCGCGTTCGAGGTGGGACGCAACCTCGCGGTCACCCTGGGTGCGGTCGTCGCACGCGACCCGGTGGCCGAGGTCATCCAGTACGCACCGACCGAGACGAACGTGTGGGAGCGGCCGGTCCTCGTCGTCCCGCCCTGCATCGGCCGGTACTACTTCCTGGACCTCGCGCCGAACCGCAGCTTCGTCGAGTACGCGGTCGGCCGCGGCCTGCAGGCGTTCATGCTGTCCTGGCGCAACCCGACCGCTGAGCAGGGGGACTGGGACCTGGACACCTACGCCGCCAGGGTCTCGACCGCGATCGACACCGTCCGCGAGATCACCGGCAGCGACGACGTCAACGTGATCGGATTCTGCGCTGGCGGCATCGTCGCGACGACGCTGCTGAACCACCTCGCGGCCAGCGGGGACGAGCGGGTGCGCAGCATCTCCTACGCGGTCACCCTGCTCGACTTCGGCCAGCGTGCTCCGATCTCCGCGTTCGCCGATCGCCGCCTCCTCGACTTCGCACGGAAACGGTCCCGCCGCAAGGGAATCATCACCAGCCGGCAGATGGGCGCCGCGTTCACCTGGATGCGGCCGGACGACCTCGTGTTCAACTACTGGGTCAACAACTACCTGATGGGCAAGCAACCGCCGGCCTTCGACATCCTCGCCTGGAATGCCGACGGTACGAACCTGCCCGGCGCGCTGCACGGCCAGTTCCTGGACATCTTCGAGGACAACCAACTGGCCGTGCCCGGGGCGATGAAGGTGCTCGGCACGCCGCTGCAACTGGACAAGATCACGGTGCCGACGTTCGTCACCGGCGCCGTCGCCGACCACCTGACGCCGTGGCGAGGCTGCTACCGCACCACCCAGCTACTCGGCGGCGACGATGTCACGTTCGTGCTCAGCCACTCCGGGCACATCGCCAGCCTGGTCAACCCACCCGGCAACCCGAAGGCGCACTACTGGACCGGTCCGACGCCCGGACCCGACCCGGACGCCTGGCTGGCCGCGGCGACCCGGCACCAGGGCAGCTGGTGGGAGCCATGGGCCGACTGGATGACAGACCGCGCCGGCGAACAGAGAGCCGCCCCGGACGAGCTCGGCAGCGTGCGACATCCGGTCCTGGATCCCGCACCCGGACGGTACGTCCGCGATCTTCGCGCGGAGTAGAGCCGGCGGCGTCCTACGGGCTCGTCCGCCAGAGCCCCCGCCAGCGTCAGGTTGCCGGCGTTGGGACCGTGACGACCCGAAGGCCGTCGATCGCGTCGAAGTCGACGGCGTTGCAGGTGTGCAGCGGCAGGTCGTTGGCGAGCGCGACAGCGGCGATCAGGGCGTCGTAGGCCCGTGCCTGGGTCTTGCGACCGGCGCGCCGCAGCGCCGCGGCAACCTGCCCGAAAGCGCGCGCCGCCGGGGCGTCGAACGGCAGCGGCTCGAAGTCGGCTTCCGCCTGTTGCAGCACCGCCTGCCGGGCGGCTCGCTCGGCGGGGTCATCAGTGGCCAGCGGTCCGACGGACAACTCGGCGAGCGTGATCGTGCAGATGACCGGTTCGGCCGGAAGGGTCGAGCCGTCAGTGATCCGTGGCAGCAGGATCACCGTGTTGGTGTCCAGAAGGCCGCGACCGCCGGCTGGCTGGCTCACAGCGACGGATCGACGGTGGCGTCGATGTCGGCCCGGAAGTGGGCCGGATCAACGCTCGGGAGGTTCCGCCAGCGCGCGAGCAGCACCTCGGCGGTCAGCCGAGGACGCGGTATTGCGCGCAGTTCGGCAACCGGCACGCCGGCCCGGGTGACCGTGAGCGTCTCGCCTCGGGCGACCCGGTCGATCACCTCTCCGCCGTGGTTGCGCAGCTCTCGGATTGTCACCTCGGACACGGGCCAAGTGTATCACGCGTGATACAGCCTCCCGACGGCGGGCGGGGAGCCGTCCGCGCACCGCACGCCGCGAAGCTGTACGCCTCACCCAACATCGAGTCTCTGCGGCGGTTGCAATCCTTGCGGTCGTCGTCTCCTGCTCTGCTCTGCAGGATTCGCGTCAATCTCTCGACCTGGCGCGGTTGAACGAGGCGCGCCAGAATCGGCAGGACGTCCAGCAGTACGCCGACAAGATATACCTCGGTGAGCCGCCGACCAGTGTCTACGCCCACGACCGGCATCCGGTGGCACGGCGCGGTCAGATCTGGCGCGTCGTCATCAATGCCAGCGGCGTTCAGGCCGAGAACGTGTGGGTAACCGATGGCGACGGTCTTTCCATCAACATCCGTGGGTTGCAGCGCCGCAGCATGTACGCATTCCCGGTCGGCTTCAAGGTCGAGCATCTGTACTTCACGGATCCGAATGGCAACTGGCACCGCAGGTTCGGTGGCCAGGTTGAACGGGTCCTGACGACAGATACATTGCGCCTCCGGCCGAGGACACCGGCGGCGATTCGGCATGGGACGAGCCGCTCGAGAACTGCGCTGGTTAGTTCGACGTCAACTCTTGAAGAGGACGGCCGACGCGGCTGTGAACCCACCGCCCGCCGCGTTCAGTGTGTTACTGGTCCAGCTGCCGTTCGGCGCCTGGAACGTGAACTGCTCCGATTGCGCTTGGCCGGCGCTGATGGTCAGGGTGATCGACGCGCTCCCAGGCGGTGCGGTGAAGGTGCCGACATTGCCGCCGCTGGGTTCCTCCCGCGAGACGGTGACGGAAGTCGCAGTGCCCAGATTGACCGTATTGCCGTAGGAATCGGTCGCGCTGACCCTCGCGCTGAAGGTCCGGTTGTTCATGCTGTGAGCGGCACAGGAGAACAGGCATGGTGAGCTCAGGGTGCCGCCAGTCGTGGCGCTCGGGTTCGTCCAGGCCAGCCTTGCCGCCGCGGCGGGGTTGACGCTGACGGTGCCCGAGGTGCCGGTGGTCGTGCCGTCCTTGACGGTCAGGGTGGTGTTGCCGGCGAGAACGAGGGTGACCGGGAGGTTCGTGGCGACGCCGTCGGTGAAGGTGACGGGGTTGGCCGGGTAGCTGGGTGCGCGACCGTCCGGGGCGTTGCCTTGGCCGGACCAGGTGAGGGTCTTGCCGCCGGTGTAGCCGTTGACCGCGTTCTTGTACGCGTCGAGTGCGCTGACCGTGACGGTGAACTGTGCCCCGGCGGTCTGCGGGCTCGGCGTCGAGACCGCGAACTGCGAGGCAGCGGCGGCGAGCACCGGGAAGGTGCCGGAGGTACCGGTGATGGTGTCCGCGGCGGCGGTCAGGGTCGTGGTCTCGGCGCGGTAGAGGGTGACCGGGAGGTTCGTGGCGACGCCGGCGGTGAAGGTGACGGGGTTGGCCGGGTAGCCGGGTGCGCGACCGTCCGGCGCGTTGCCAGGGCCTGACCAGGTCAGTGTCTTGCCGCCGGCGTAGCCGGTTGCGGTGTTCTTGTAGGCGTCGGCCGCGGTCAGGGTGATCGACAGCGGGGCGCCCGCGGTGGCGGTCTGCGGGGCGGCCACCAGGAACTGCGCGGCGGCGGCGGGGTTGACCGTGACGGCCAGGCTGCCGGTGACGGCACCTGCGGTGACGGTCAGCGTGGCGGCCTCGGCCGTGAACAGCGTCACGGGCACGGTTGCGACGCCGGCAGTGAAGGTCACCGAGGCGTTGCCGTTGTTGTACGAAGGCGCGGTGCCGTTCGGCGCGGTGGCCAGACCGCCGAAGGTCAGTGCGTGCGCGCCGGTGTAGCCCGTGTCGGTCTGGTCGCCGGTCCTTGCCGTGATCGTCAGGTTGGTGCCGCTGCCGGCGGTCAGGGTGGTGGTGCCGGACGGCCAGGACAGCGCGAACGTCGCAACGCCTGCCACCGGGGCGCCGGTGCTGCGCGGGCTCTCGTTGCCGCGCCACGAACCAAGGATCGGGGTGACGGCGTAGTACCAGGTGCCCGCGGGCACGTTGGCCTCGGTGCAGGTGAGGGCGGTGACCGGGATCGCGGCGCAGGTTCCCTGGGCCGCCGCAGTTGCGCTGCCGCCGGACGCGCCGGGGTAGCGGCTGACGAGGTAGCCGCCGACGTCCCGGCCGGCGGCCGTGGTGCTGGCCGGCCAGCTCAGGCCCACCGACGTGCCGTTCACGGTGGCGGTCGGCTGGTTGCCGGTGCCGACCGAGTCCGCATAGGAGTAGGTCGGCACGTTCGTGGCCTGCGCCGTCCAGTACGCCCAGGCGACTCCGCTGATCGAGGCGACGACCGCGACGGCGGTCGCCACGACGAGCGCGCCGCGCAGGCCAACCCGTGGAGAGATCACTTCTGCACCGTCACCGTGACTAGTAGGGAGAACGGCTGGCCCTGGCAGGCGCTCGCCGAGGTGGTGTCCATCGACATCGCGCCGGCCAGGCGCAGCACCGTGGACTGGTTGGCCGCCAGGGAGAACTGCGGGTCCG
>Ga0210378_10001399_pt1 | contig 12619 bp, 12 predicted proteins | sample PLM1_60_b1redo_FD_155465 | JGI IMG/M metagenome (GOLD analysis project Ga0210378, IMG submission 155465) | Groundwater sediment microbial communities from an aquifer in East River, Colorado, USA - PLM1_60_b1 redo | ecosystem: Environmental > Terrestrial > Soil > Riparian zone | place: USA: East...
GTCGCGTACGGACGCGTGCTGCCCGAGCCCACGGCCGCGGCGGCGCCGCTGCCCGCAGGTCTGGACGATGCCGGAGTGAAGCCCACCCCGCGCGCCTGGAGCTGGGCGGCTCTCATGAACCGGGCGTTTGCCATTGATGTCCTGGCGTGCCCGCGCTGCGGGAGCCGGCTGCGCCTGATCGCCACGCTGCACCATCCCGCCGTGATCTGGAAGATTCTCGCGCACGTGGGGATCGCCCCCTCAGGGCCGAGCCCCGGCCCCGCCCCACCGGAGCCCGGCGCCGCCGCGTCCCGATCCGATCCGCTCGGGGGCGCGGCGGACGCCACGAGGCGCCATCAACGCTGCTCCGGCCGGCCGGTTGACGGCGGCGGTGTGTCTCGCATAGCATGCCGCTCAGCCGGGCCGGCTCGCTCGACCCGCGAGGAGGCCGCTAATGTGCGCTGTGCCGTCGGCTCCTGGGGCGGCCAGCGTCCGAGTCTGGCCGGTTATGTCACGGGGACGGGACCCAAGCCAGGGGCGCCCGCCGCCGGAGGGCGTTCATGTTGGCTATCCTCTGAGCCCGAACATGGTCGCGCGCGGTTCGCTGCGCCTGAGCGTCGCCGCGGCCGATCTCACCCCCGGCGCAGCCGTCGCCGTCTCGATCCGGCCGCACCAGATCGAGCTGGCCTCGCGAGCTTCGGCCCGCCCCACGGCCGTCCCGGAGACCAACGTCCTCACGGGCACGGTCGTGCGCGCGAGCTATCTCGGCGACGGCGTGGACTATCAGGCCCAGATCGACGGAAGCGACGTCGTGCTCCGCGTGGCTGGCCCGCCCCAGCCGCGTGTGCGGGTCGGCGAGAGCGTCAGCGTGAGCATGGCGGTCGGTGCCTGCGTGCCGCTGCCGTGATTTTCGGCAGTGGTATCTTGTATAGATGCCGTACGTCAGCGTAATCGTCCCGACGTTCGATCGCCCGGAGTTTCTGCGGGCGGCCATCCGAAGCCTGCTGAATCAGACCTTCTCGAATCTCGAGGCCGTCGTGGTCGACGATGGGTCGGCCAGCGATCTCGCGCCGCTCCTGGACGCCTTCAACGATGGGCGCATCCGGTACCTCAGGCACGAGTCGAATCGCGGGGAGGCCGCCGCGCGCAATACGGGTATCCTCAACGCACGGGGGGACTACCTCGCCTTTCTGGACGACGACGACGAGTGGCGACCCGACAAGCTCCAGCTCCAGCTCGACCTCTTCGCCAGGAGCCCGCGCGAAGTCGGCTGCGTCTACGGAGGGTACGTCGCCGTCCGCGCAGCCGATGGTCACGAGCTCTTTCGCCGAGTTCCTTCCAAGCGCGGGAATCTCGCCCCCGAGCTCATGCGGGACAACGTCATGGGCCCCACGTCGACAGTCATGCTCACCCGGGAGTGCATCGACCGCGTGGGTCTCTGCGACGAAGAGATAGCCTATGGCCCCGACTACGATCTCTGGATACGCGTCGCGCAGAAGTACCACTTCGACTTCGTCTCCGACACCGTCGTCCGGTATTCGATCCACGACGGTCAGCTGACCGGTGACGCGGCGCGCGTCGTCAAGGGGCATGAGACCCTGATGCGGAAGTACGGCTCGGCCATCAAGCCGGATCGCCGGATGGTGGCGACGAAGTACTTCGACCTGGCAATGCAGCGATGCCTCGAAGGAGATGCAGCGAACGCGCGACGCGCGTTCTGGAAGGCGATTCGCCTGGACCCATGGAGTGCTCGCCAATACGTTTACCTCGCCTCCCTGTCCCTCGCCGGTCCCGCCAACGCTTCGCGCCTCCGGGCGTTGATAGCCCGGACCCGGCGGTCGCGGCTCCTGATCCAATGAGCACGTTCGGGTACCATCGCGACCTGATCTCGCATCTCGTGCGAAGGGACTTGACGCTCCGGTACCACGGATCCGCGATAGGCATCCTGTGGTCGCTCGCCATTCCGGTGGCGCAGCTCGTGGTTCTGGTCTTCCTGTTCCAGAAGGTGATTCCCCTTGGCATCGAGTTCTACCCGGGATTTCTCTTCTCGGCGCTGCTCCCCTGGGTCTGGTTCACGAGCTGCCTCGGTTCGGCGGGAGGTTTGTTCGTGAACAACCGCGCGCTGCTCTGGCAGACGAGCTTCAGCCCGTTCGTGCTCGTACTGGTGAACATCCTCGCGAATCTGGTGCTGTTCTTGATGCTCCTGCCCCTGCTTTTCCTCCTCTTGCTCGCGCACGGCACGCCGGTGACGACGGCGTGGATGATGGTGCCGGGGCTCATCGCGATCGAAGGCCTGATGCTGTTCGGCTTGTCCCTGCTCGTCGCGACGCTGAACGTCTTCTATCGCGACGTCCAGCAGGTCGTGAACCTGGGGGTGTTCCTGCTCTTCTACCTGACGCCCGTCTTCTACCGGGTGGACGCTCTGCCGGAGACGTACCGCGCCCTGTACGCCCTGAACCCGCTGGGAGCTCTCATCGAGAGCTATCGCATGACGATCTTCTACGGCCAGTCGCCCCACCTTTGGCCGGTTGTGGTGGCGGCGACGTTCGCGGTGCTTGCGGCCGGACTTGGTGTGGCCGTCTACCGGTATAGGCTGCACGACGTGATGGACGTCGTGTAAAAGTCGGCATGTCTCACGTGCTCATCGCGGAATCGGTGTGGAAGCAATTCCGGCTGCACCGCGATCGCCCCCACACGCTGCAGGAGGCCCTCGTGCGGCGGATGACCGGTCGGTGGGAGTCGCCGGAATCGTTCTGGGCACTCCGGGATGTGTCGGTGACCGCGCGCGAGGGGCAGTGCGTCGGTCTGATCGGGCACAACGGCGCCGGAAAGAGCACTCTCCTGCGCCTGCTCTGCGGCATTGGCCGACCGACCCGGGGCGCCATCGCCCGACGGGGACGGGTGAGCGGTCTTCTGGATCTCGGCCGTGGTTTTCATCCCGACCTGACGGGCCGCGAGAACCTGCTGACGGGCGGCATCCTGGCCGGCCTCACCAGGCGGCAGGTCACGGAGCGGGAGCAGGAGATGATAGCGTTCGCGGAGCTCGAGGATTTCATCGACCAACCGGTGCGAACCTACTCGACGGGCATGTACCTCCGTCTGGCGTTCGCCGCGGCGACGCATTGCGACGCGGACGTGCTGGTGATCGACGAGGCACTCGCGGTGGGCGACGCCCGCTTCCGCGAAAAGTGCCTCGCGCGCCTTCGCGCCTTTCGCGACGCGGGCAAGGCGTTGGTGCTGGCCACCCACGACGAGGGCCAGGTCCGCGCCCTCTGCGACGACGTGATCGTGCTCGACGAGGGACAGCTGGTGATGATCGGCGCTCCGGACGCGGCGCTGGAGCGCTACCGGCTTCTCCTGGAGGAGCGAACGGAACGGCGCGCCGCCGAGCTGGCCGGCGGTGCTCCGCTCGTCGAGCCGGTCGAGGGAGAGGGGAAGCGCACCGGGACACGGGAGGCCGTCATCGCCGCGGTGCGACTCCTGAACGCCTCGGACCGGGAAGTCGAGGCCCTCGTGTGCGGGGAGCGTATGACGATCCAGCTGGACTATGGGCTGGCCGCCAAGGTCACGGATGTGATCGTCGGCGTGGGCTTGTACAGCGAGGGCGACGTCAAGTGCTTCGAGACCCTTGTGCAATCGGCCCGGGTCGCGTTCGGCCCGTTGGGCGAGCGCGGCCGATTTCGGTGCGAGCTCGGTCCGCTCCACCTCCTGCCGGGTCGCTACTACGTGAATGTGGCCCTCTACGCACCCGGGTGGACGCACATCTACGATTCCCACTGGCACATGCACAGCCTCATGGTGCTGGATGGGGGGGGCCCGTTGGATGGGCGGTCTGGCGTGGTCGCGCTTCGGGCCGACTGGTCGAACGAGAAGTGAGGATCGTGGACGAACGCCGCGATCCGGCGGGAGCCGCCGCGGGGGCACCGGCACTGGTGAGTGTCGTCATCCCCTCGCACAACTACGCTCACTACGTTGGCCAGGCTATCCAGAGCGCGTTGGAGCAGGGCTATCGGTGGGTCGAGGTCATCGTCGTCGACGATGGATCGACAGACGGGACGGACACCGTCCTCCGAGGGTTCGAAGGAAAGATCCGGGTCGTGCAGCTCGAGGGCCGCGGGGTCTCGGCGGCGCGGAATGCCGGTCTTGCCCAGGCTGCCGGGAAGTACGTCGTGTTCCTTTATGCCGACGACCTGCTGGTGCGCGGTGGCACCACCGCACAGGTCGCGCTGCTCACCCGGCGCCCGGACGTCGACGCGGTCGCAGGCGCGTGGTACGCATGCGATGTGGAGCTGGGAACGGCGACGCTCGGTCGCGGCTCGCTGGGAGACGGTGACGCGCTTTCCCAGCTCCTGCTGTCCAACATCGTGGCCACCCCGTCGACCATGATGCTGCGGCGCGGGCCGCTCGAAGCCGCCGGCGGATTCGACACGAGTCTCAACTTCGCCGCGGACTGGGAGATGTGGCTGCGTCTGGCCAGACGTGGCTGCCGCTTCGAACGCGTCCGGGCCCCGGTCGCGATGTATCGGATCCACGGGCGGAGCATGACCCGTAGTCTGGATGGCGCGATCAAGGACGTGACCGGGCTCCTCGACCGTAACTTCCGAGACCCGGCGCTCCCCGAGGCGATGCGGCTGGCCGAGCCGCAGGCACGGTTCGGCGCGTTGACGTTCTTGGCCGGGCTCTGTCTCGAGCAGGGCGACACCCGGCGTGGAGGAGACTGCCTGCGTGAGGCGCTTCACTGGAACCCAGACGCAATCGACACGCTCGGCTTCTATCGCGACTTGGCGGGGGCGATCTCGCGGCACGGGCGCATCAACCGGCTCGATGTCGCCAGCATGACCACCGCCCTGTTGAGCCTCGCGTCGGAGCTCGATGTGGGTCGCGACGGGAGTCACGAGGGCGGCTCGAGCCGTCGCAAGGCGTTGCGGCTCCTGGCGGCTGGGATCGTCGCCCGGAGCGCCGGGGCTAGGAGTCTCGGCCTGTGGCATCTCGGGGCGGCCGCCCGCCAGTCGTGGCTCACGGTGCTCCTGCCGGCGCAGCTCGGCTCAGTCGCTCTCCTGCTGCTTCCCCGGTGGCTGACGCGGTCCGCGGGCCGGTTGCTTGCCCGCCTCGGGATGCGCGGCGTGGATCTCACCCCGCCACCTGCCGTCGTGAGAGCGGCGCTGGCGGGCGATGCCGGCAGGCGTTCGTGAGCTCATACGTAATCGCCGAGGTCGAGGCCACGAGCCCGCTGAGCGGGCTCGTGGTTCCCAAAGCTGCGACCGGCCTCGCTCTGATCGTGCGCCGCGCGGGCCGGCCGGTCGGCTTCATCATGCAGCCGCTGCATGATGCCGGTCCCATTTCTCCGGACGCGCTGAGCGCTCTCCTGAGCCCGCTCAGCGCGAAGCTGTTCCTGGAGGGCATCCGCACGGAGCTCCTGGCCGCCGCCGATACGGCCGGATTCCCATCGTTGACGGTCGCGGTCTGCACCCGGGATCGTCCGGCCTTGCTCGAGGGTTGTCTCACGCATCTTCTGACTGCGCTGGGTGCGGGCCCGACCCCAGGTTCGACCCAGGGCCCGGGCGTAGAGGTCCTGGTCGTGGACAACGCCCCCGCGACCGAGCGCTCGCGCGAAGTCGTCATGCAGCTCTCAGGCGTCCGTTACGTGCGAGAGAGCCGACCAGGTCTGGACTTCGCTCGGAACCGCGCGATAACGGAAGCCAGCGGAGAGCTGCTCGCCTTTCTTGACGACGATGTCACCGTGGACCGCGATTGGCTGGGCGGCCTCCGGGAAGCATGGGCGGAGAACCCGGACGCTGCCGCCTTCACCGGGCTGGTGCTTCCCCAGGAGCTGGTGACCAAGGCTCAGATCCTCTTCGAGGCGGGAGGTGGCTTCCGCCGCGGCTTCGAGAAGATCCGCTATCACGGCCAGTCGCGGAGCGATAACCGGCTCTACCCGTGCGGCGCAGGTATCTTCGGCGCGGGGTGCAACATGGCGTTCCGGCGCGACGTCCTGCTGAAGCTCGGGGGATTCGACGAGGCGCTCGACACCGGCCCCACGCTTCCCGGGGGCGGCGATCTCGACATGTTCTACCGTATCGTACGGGCCGGCTACCCGCTCGTGTACGAGCCGCGATACCTGGCGTTCCACCAGCACCGGCGCGAGCGGGCGGCGCTTCGGCGGCAGTACTGGACCTGGGGACTCGGATTCTTCGCCTTCCTGGTCAAGAGCTACATGACCGACCCACCGTTGCGGCCGAGGCTCCGGAGCATGACGGCGTGGTGGTTCAAACACGAGCTTTCAGAGCTCGTCCGCAGCCTGAGCGGGCGCCACGCCCTGCCTCCCGACATGATTTTGGCGAAGCTGGTCGGCGGAGTCGTCGGGCTCTTCGGGGAATACCAGCGGTCCAAGCGACGCACCGCCACGATCCGGGATCGTTTCGCATAATGGCCCCCCTCGCCCCTTGGAAGGTCGTCCGACTCGAGCTCGAGCACGGCGTGTCCGCCTTACCGCTCGATCCCCGGTTCCAGGGGCTTCACGTCACGTTCTGGTGGCGTGGAATCCCGCTCGGTCACCTGGATCTTTCCAATCGCCACCTTCCGATGACGACGACGGAGGTCGCGAACCTGACCTCGGAAACCATCGCTCCAGCCGTCGGGCATCGCCTGTCTCCCGGCGTGTTTCAGGTAGCACTCCCCGGGTGTCCCCCGCCGCCGCCCCGGAGCGCGACGCCCGCCGAGCTCCGGTCGATGGCAACGCTCGATCGTCCGCTGAGCCGCCTGAGCGCGGTGGCGCGGCCGCTCGACAGCGGCTCGGTCTCGGTCGTCGTGTGCACCCGCGATCGATCGGCGCAGCTCGCCAGGTGTCTTCGTTCGCTCACGGAGTTGTCGGAAGCGCCCGCGGAGATCCTGGTCGTGGACAATGCCCCGACCTCGGACGCCACCCGGCAGGTCGTCGCCGCGGTGCCCGGGGTGCGCTATGTCCTCGAGCCGCTGCCCGGCCTGAGCCGGGCGCGCAACACCGGAATCCGGTGCAGCGCGGGCGACATCGTGGCGTTCACGGACGACGATGTCGAGGTTCACCCCGGCTGGATCACCGGCCTCCGGCGAGGGTTCAGCGAGTCCGACGTCCTCGCGGTCACCGGTCTGGTGCTCCCCGCGGAGCTGGAGACGGACGCCCAGGTGATCTTCGAAGACTCGGGCGGCTTCGGTCAAGGGTACCGCTCCCGCCGGTTCGATCGCGGCTTTCTCGAAGAGACGAAGCGCCGCGGCACGCCCGTCTGGCGCATCGGAGCGGGCGCGAGCATGGCGATGCGCCGGATCGCCTTTGCCCGCGTCGGGGAATTCGACGAACGGCTGGGGGCCGGGGCCGCGGGGTGCAGCGAGGATTCGGAGTTCTGGTACCGGGTGCTCGCCGAAGGCGGGGTGTGTGGTTACGAGCCGACGGCGGTCGTCTTCCATCACCACCGACGCGAGATGAACGAGCTGAAGCACCAGGCACACCAGTACATGCGCGGCCACGTGGCGGCCTTGCTCGTCCAGTTCGCCCGGTACCGGCACTGGGGCGATCTCCGACGCGTCGCTCTCGATCTGCCGAAATACTATGCCCGACAGCTCGTCCATTTCGCCATCGAGGGCGCCGACCCGCGTCGACCGCTCGTCTGGCCGGAGATTCGCGGCTGCGCGTCCGGGATCGCGTTCATGCTTGGCTCGGCCGCGCGCTCCCACCGCGAGGCCCGGCGCAGCGCGACCCCAGCGTGAAGGCGCCGCGGGCCCAGCTCCTCGCCGAAAATCCCTTCCCCGATCCGCTGACGTTGGGGTTCTTCTTTCGAGAGAAGCTGCGCGCGATCCATCAGGTCGCGCCGGACGGGCCCTTCCAGCACGTGCTCGAGATCGGGGGCGGCCGCGGTGGCGTGACCGGGCTGCTGTACCCGCAAGCGCGGGTCGTCAACCTCGAGCTGGACGCCGACCACGCGGTGGCGCCGCCCAATGCGGGCAAGCCATTCGTCTGCGGAGACGCGGCGCGCCTGCCATTCGCCGCGCGATCGTTCGACGCAGTCACCATGTTCGATGTTCTGGAGCACGTCCCAGACCACGCGGCGGCGGTCGCCGAAGCCCTGCGGGTGCTGCGGCCCCGAGGGGTGCTGCTCGTCAGCAGCCCGAACGAGCAGTGGCGATTTCCCTACTACGCACCCCTCCGTATCGTCTGCCCCACCGACACGGAGATCATGGCTGAATGGGGACACGTCCGACGAGGCTACGGCCTGGATGAGCTCGAGCGGCTGATCGGGCTGCCCTGTCTCGGATTTGCGACGTACATCACACCGCTCACGGCCCTGGGTCACGACATCGCGTTCTCGCGCTTGTCCTATCGAGCGCGCCGCAGCCTGTGCGCCCTGCTGAGCCCGCTGACGTGGCTCGGCTACGCCGTCCACCGGCCGTCCGCGAAGGGCACCGAAACGGCATCCGCGTGGCAGAAGCCGGCTGGTGGCATCACCCCCGGAGCCGAGGGCGGGTCGGCGTGAGCGCCGGCGAGGCGCCTCGAATTGCGCTGTTGCACTGGGGCGATCTCATCGAGGATTTCCTCGACAGCATCGGCGTGTCCTTCGAGGCCTTCCGGGACCAGATGACAGGTGGCTGGATATTCGGTTATATCGAGGCCCTGCAACGCGCCGGTGTGGAGACGGTCCTGATCTGCGTGTCGAATCGATCTCCACGGCCCGAGCGCTTCGTCCATGCGCCAACCGGAGCCCCGCTCTGGGTACTACCTCCACCGAGGATCTATCGTGCGGTTCGCCGGCGTGTCGGAGATCCGCTGGCGCGGCGGGACGAAGCCGCCGCCAGTGACCCACGCGATCTGCGCCGGGCCGTTCGCGTGTTCTTGAGAGAGATTGCCCCATACCTGGCAACGCCGCTCGGCCTCCTCGCCCGGACCCTTCGGCGCGAGCGGTGCGCCGCGATCGTGTGCCAGGAGTACGAGTATGCGCGCTTCGACGCCTGCGTTTTTCTCGGCCGGCTGATCCGTCGGCCGGTGTTCGCGACGTTTCAGGGAGGTGACCGGCAGTTCGGCCGCCTGGAAGCTCCGTTGCGGCGCCTGGCCCTCCGGACGTGTGCGGGACTGATCGCCGGTCCGAGCACGGAGATTCGACGCCTCCGTGATCGCTACCGCCTACCGCTCAGCAAGATCGCGAGGATCTTCAACCCGTTGGACGTGGGGAGCTGGCGTGGAACCGACCGGATCCAGGCACGCGCGGCGCTCGGCCTTCCCGCGGACGCGGGTGTGGTGGCATGCCACGGACGCATCGATATGCACCGCAAGGGCATCGACGTGCTCCTCGACGCATGGACCCGCATCTGCGCCGAGCGACCGGGGCGGGATCTCCGCCTGGTCTTGGTTGGGACAGGGCCCGATGCGGAGGCATTGCGGGCGCGCCTCGCGACAGGCTCACCCGGAGGCGTGGTGTGGATCGATCGCTACGTGAACGATCGAGGCTTTGTGGAACGAGTTCTCTCCGCCGCCGACGTGTACGCGCTCGCCTCGCGCCACGAGGGATTCCCGGTGGCGCCGCTGGAAGCGATGTCATGCGCTCGTCCGGTCGTGGCGGCCGACGCCCCCGGCATCCCCGACATCCTCGAGCAAGGAGAAGAGTCCGGGGGGCTGGTCGTGCCTCGCGGGGATCCCGCGGCGCTCGCGCGCGCGCTCGGTCGAGTGCTGGATGATCCCGCTCTCGCCCAGGAGCTGGGCCGGCGCGCGCGGCGGCGCGCCGAGTCGCATTTCTCGCTCGAGGTGGTCGGTCGACAACTCAAGGATTTCATCTTCGAAGGCAAAACCCCGCCCCGCGGCTAGCCTCCGATCGGGCCCAGCCGGAACAGCACCGAGATGTCCAGGTCGGGATTGAGCCTGAGCATGTCGGCATCGACGGCCAGACGCACCCGGTCCCGCTCCTCGGGCGACTCTTCCGGGTTTTCGAGGAAGGAGACGATGACGAACACGCGGCGCCCCGCCTTTCGCACCCTGACCCACTGGATCCCCACCAGCCGGTAGCGCTCGACGCACTGCCGGGCCGAGTCCTCGACGGTATTGGCCGTCTCGGCGAACGGGTTGGCGTCGACCAGGTCGGCGAAGCTCTCCTTCAAGATCTCGACCGGCTTGCGCAGGAGGATGAGCGACAGCACGATGCACACCGCTGTGCCGTCGGCTCCTGGGGCGGCCAGCGTCCGAGTCTGGCAGGTTATGTCACGGGGACGGGACCCAAGCCAGGGGCGCCCGCCGCCGGAGGGCGTTCATGTTGGCTATCCTCATCCTCCCTCGACAGCCTCCTCGTGGCCCTCGACAACCTCGGGGAGCGCTACACGGTGGGCGGCGAGATCCTCACCCGCGCCGGCAACGTCTCGTTCGCCGGCTCGGCCACCGGGATCTATGCGACCACCGACGGCCACGTGGCCATCGCCGCCGCCGCGAGCAACGCGGTGTGGGCCCGGTTCTGCGCCGTCATCGGCCGGGACGATCTGACCCACGCCCCCGAGTTCGCCACCGCGGCGGCCCGGCGCGACCGCCGCGACGAGATCGCCACGATCATTCAGCGGTGGACCGGGGCGCGCGGCAAGGCGGAGGTCGTCCGCATCCTCGCGACCGCCGGCGTCCCGGCGGCGCCGGTCAACAACGTGGCGGAGATGGTCGCCGATCCCCAGGTGCGGGCCCGCGAAATGTTCGTCGAGCTCGACCATCCCGTCTACGGGCCCCTGAAGACGACCGGGACGCCGCTGAAGCTCTCCGAGACGCCCGGCCGGGTCCGCTGGCTGGCTCCCATGCCGGGGCAGGACAACCAGGAGGTCTTTGTCCATCTCCTGGGCCACTCGCCCGATGACCTCGAGCGCTGGCGCGCCGAGGGCGTGATCTGACAGCCGCCCCCGCGACCCGGACGTGGCCGCGCTATCCCCACTGTTCCGGAACGTAGACGCACCGCCGGCAGCGGTCCGGCCGCCGTCGTCCCCACCCGGTTCGGTGTATCACTCTCTCAGCATTGTCCCGGTCGGCGCCTTGACCCCACCTGGGGGCCATGGCCCTCCAGCGCGCGGTCTACCGGCCCCGTGACGCCGAGCACACCGTGCTCCACCAGGTCATCGCGCTCCACCTGGAGGCCTTCCTGGGCGCGGCGGCGGAGGCCGGCGACGGGGCGGGCCTGCCGCAGTTCGTCGAGCGCGAGTTCCGGGAGTTCCTGACGTGCGGCGTGGTCGAGCACGGCGCGGCGCGGTTTCGGTGCGAGGGCTGCGCCCACGAGCACCTGGTGCCGTTTTCGTGTAAAGGGCGGGCGTGGTGTCCCAGTTGCGGTGGTCGCCGGATGACGGAGCGCGCCGCCCACCTGGTGGACGCGGTGCTCCCGTGGGTGCCGGTGCGGCAGTGGGTCCTCACGGTGCCGTATCGGCTCCGATACCAGATGGCGTGGAATCATGGGCTGAGCCGCGCGGTGCTGCGCGTGTACACGCGCGTGCTGCTCGACGTCTACGCGCGCGGCGTGCCGGGTGGACGCACTGGCAGCGTCACCGTGATGCAGCGCGCAGGCAGCGGGTTGAACGTGAACCTGCACTTTCACACCCTCGTGCTGGACGGGGTGTTCACCGAAGCGCCCGGGGGCGCGCTGGCATTTCATCCGGCGCCGGGGCCGAGCAACGCCGAGGTCGCGGCAGCGCTGGCGACGATCCGCCACCGGGTGCAGCGGCTGCTGGTGCGCCGCCGCCTGGAGCCGGCCGACGACGCGACGGGGCCGGTGGATCGGCTCGCAGACGCGTGCCCCGTGCTGGCGGGGATCGTCGGGGCCTCGGTCCAGGGGCGGGTGGCGCTGGGCTCGCGCGCGGGGGCGCGGGTGCGGCGGCTCGGCGATGCGCGTGACACGCCGACCGTGACCCCGCGCGGACAGCGGCAGGCACACCTCGAGGGCTTCGACCTGCACGCCAACGTGTGGGTGTCGGCAAACGATCGGGCGGGGGTGGAGCGTCTGTGCCGCTATGTCTTGCGTCCGCCCTTCGCGCAGGAGCGCCTGCGGCTGCGGAGCGACGGCCGCGTCGCGCTCGAGTTGAAGACGGCCTGGCGCGACGGCACGCGGGAGCTGGTGTTCGAGCCGCTGGAGTTCCTGGAGCGTTTGGCGGCGATGACGCCGCGGCCGGAAACCAACCTGCTCATCTGCCATGGCGTGTTGGCTCCGCGCGCGCGGTGGCGCGAGCGCGTGGTCGCGTACGGACGCGTGCTGCCCGAGCCCACGGCCGCGGCGGCGCCGCTGCCCGCAGGTCTGGACGATGCCGGAGTGAAGCCCACCCCGCGCGCCTGGAGCTGGGCGGCTCTCATGCACCGGGCGTTTGCCATTGATGTCCTGGCGTGCCCGCGCTGCGGGGGCCGGCTGCGCCTGATCGCCACGCTGCACCATCCCGCCGTGATCCGGAAGATCCTCGCGCACGTGGGGATCGCCCCCTCAGGGCCGAGCCCCGGCCCCGCCCCACCGGAGCCCGGCGCCGCCGCGTCCTGATCCGATCCGCTCGAGGGCGCGGCGGACGCCACGAGGCGCCATCAACGCTGCTCCGGCCGGCCGGTTGACGGCGGCGGTGTGTCTCGCATAGCATGCCGCTCAGCCGGGCCGGCTCGCTCGACCCGCGAGGAGGCCGCTAA
>Ga0210378_10001400_pt1 | contig 12619 bp, 10 predicted proteins | sample PLM1_60_b1redo_FD_155465 | JGI IMG/M metagenome (GOLD analysis project Ga0210378, IMG submission 155465) | Groundwater sediment microbial communities from an aquifer in East River, Colorado, USA - PLM1_60_b1 redo | ecosystem: Environmental > Terrestrial > Soil > Riparian zone | place: USA: East...
CGTGCGCAACGAGTACGCCGAGGCGCGCCGGGCCGTCGACGCCGCCCTGGCCCTGGCCCCTGCGAACCGCAAGGCCGCCGAGCTGTCCAAGCTGCTCCGCCCCCTGACCCGCCGCCCGTAGGGGCTCCGGCCAGGGCGGGTTATAATCGGGGCCGGTCCTAGCTCGTGGAGGTCCGTCGATGCGCCTTCTGGCTCGTTCGCTCCTGACTGTTTCCGTCGTCGCGCTGGCGGCGGCCGTCGCCTGGCCGCAGAGCCTTGCCGAGATCGCGGCCCGCGAGAAGGCACGGCAGGAGAAGGAGAGGAAGAAGGCCGGAGGTCCGGCCAAGGTCATCACCGAGGACGACCTCCGGGGCCGTGGCGCGGGCACCTACTCCCAGCCCGGCACCGGGACCGCCGCCTCGCCCGGAGCCAGCCCCTCGCCAGGGGCGTCGCCCGGCGCCGAGAAGCCGAAGACGGACGATGAGCTGCGCGCCGAGGCCGAGAAGGCGTGGCGGGAAAAGCTCACGCATTTCCAGAACGAGGTGACGCGTCTGACCGGAGTGGTGGCCAGCCTGCAAGCGGACCTCGGCGACATCACCGGGCCCCTCTACGGCGGGTCGCGCACGGCCCTCCTGAACCGGATGGATGAGGCGCAGAAATCGCTGGCCGCGGCCAAGCAGCAGGTGGCCGACGTCGAGGAAGAGGGCCGGCGTAACCGGTACAGGTAGCGCTCCGTCGCTTACCGGCGCCTCCTTTAATCCCTCTCCCCTCTGGGGAGAGGGCCTGGGTGAGGGGCGTCGCTCAGCGGCTCATTCGCGCGAGCAGCCCGCGGTCGTCGTTCACGCGCACCTTTTGCACGGGCACGCCCGTCTCGAAGCTCCAGCTTCCCCCTCCGGGCGCCAGGTTCACCTCGTGCAGCTCCTTGCCGTTCTCGAGCTGAAGGGCGACCTGGAGCGGCACCGGGCCGGGGAGGCCCTCTGCCTTCACGTCGACCACGGTCCTATAACCGGCTCCGATGGGTCCGGTGCGTGAGGAAACCTGCAGCCGAGGCAGGGTGATGCCCCGGACCCACGTCTCGAAGTAGGGCCGCAGGTCCCGGCCCGAGGCCGCTTCCAGCGCCTGCCGGAGGTCGTCGGTGCCGGCCTTGCGGAAGCGGTACGCGGCCTGGACGGACTTGAGCGCGTCGCGGAAGGCCTTTTCGCCGACGATGCTGCGGATCATGTGGAGCACGTAAGCGCCCTTGTCGTAGACCACGGCCCGGAAGATCTGCGGATCGTCCTTCAGATGCCCCAGCCGGTGCCCGAGGTAGATGGGTCCCCTGTCGGTCATGCGCAACGACCAACGCGCCATCCGCTCCATCACGTCCCGGAACGTCTCCTCTCCCCGGCTGTGGCGGGTCCAGAGCGCCGCCGCGTACTGCGCGACGCCTTCGGAGAGCCAGCGCTCGTGGTAGTTCTCCCCCGCGATGCCCTGGCCCCACCACTGGTGGGCGAGCTCGTGGGCGAGGAAGAAGAACGGCACGTCGGTGAAGTTGGCGGGATCGTCCCGCAGGGCGTGCCGCAGCAGGACCGGGCGCTGGGCCATGATCACCATGCCGGGAGGGCTGTGGCCTCCCGGCGTGTGCCCCTCGACGACCACCACCGTCAATGAGCCGTACGGGTAGGGGCCGAACTCCTCTTCGTAGAAGCGGAGGATCTCGGCCGCCTTCTCCGCGTAGGTGGCGGCGTCGCTCCGCGTGCGCCCGACCGTGTAGCACGTCAGCGGTACCGACGGCTGGGCCCGGATCTTGATCTCCGCCAGCCGGCCGATGACGACGGTGATGTACTTGCCCGGACGTTCCTGGCGATAGGCCACCTGGGTGCGGGCCCCTTCGGTGCGCATCGCGAGGCGCGTCCCGCCGGCGACCGCGTTGTAGCCCTGGGGCACGTCGAGCATGAGGTCGGCCATGGCGTAGTCGTCGGGTCCGCCCTGCGGGTACCACGACGAACGGTTGGAGTAGACGAGGACCTCTTCGATCAGCACGTCGTCCGGGAGGGCCGGAGGCGCGATCTGGCTCGAGGGCGGCGGGCCCGGGCCCTGGATCATCTCGCGCTCCACCGGACCGGGGTAGAGGGCGCCCCCGTAGCGGACCGTCAGGGAGAGCTCGCCGGTGCGGCCGGCCAGCGCCCCCAGGGAGACCATGACGCTGTCCTGGTGGCGCACGCGGAAGAAGAGGTGCAGGCCGACTTCCGCCGAGGCGATGGAGTGGATGTGAAGGTCCTCTTCCAGGCGGAGGCGCACGGTGGCGTTGGGCTCGAGCAGGCGCAGGCGAATCGTGTCCTCGGCCTCGAGCATGTACGTGCGCGGGTCGAAGCGGACCTTCAGGTCGTGGTGGACGACGTCCACGCTCCGGGAGTCGTCCTCGCTGTAGCGGGCCTCGCGGCCCTTCTGCGGGTACAGGCAGATCTGACGCTTCCGGTCCCGATCGAAGAGGCTGATCGCCTCCGGCTCGGACGTGCTGACCGTGAAGGTGAGGATCCCGTGGCGCCGGGTCTGGAACGTGACCGAGGAGTCGCCCAGGCCGGGCAGGAGCCACCAGGGCGAGCGGGGCAGGCTGCTGTCGAGGACGAACGACCGCATCGACTGCTCCCGGTAGAACTTCTGGGCGGCGGGGAAGCGGCTCGCGCCCTGCGGGTCGGGCTCGAGGCGCGCGGGGGTGAGGACGCGGTAGAGGTCGGCGGGGTGGATGCGCACGAAAGCGGTCTTCACGTGGTCGACGAGCTCCGGCTTGCCCGAGAACTGCCGCAGCTGCTCGCGCTCGGTATCCGGCCAGGGCCGGATGTGCACGGTCGCCTCGCCGACGAAGGCGAGCGCGGTCGGTCCCATGGTGGCGGGCGAGGTGAAGAGCGTGCCGCGGTGCATCTCGAACGTGAAATCGTCGAAGCGGAGCGTGAGGCCGTCGGCCCGGTAACCGGCGGGATCCAGGGAGAGGTGAACGAGGCCGTCGATGAAGCCCACGCCCTCCCGCCCGACCAGCTGCCATCCGGCGGTCCCGCGCTCGAGTACGAAGAGCCACTGCTCGACCCGGGCCCGGGGCTCGGTCACGGTGAAGAGCTGGGCGCTGACCCTGAGGGAGGCGCCCTGCGTCGCGGAATCGGCGGGCATCTTCTGCGGGCGCTGCACCTCGAGGGGGCTCGCCTCCGCCGCGAAGCGCTCGATCGCGAAGTCCCGCTCCTCCTCGCGCGCTTCGGCCGAGGGAAACCACCACAGGTCCAGGTACGCGGCCGCGTCGCGGTCGCCCCAGGCCTTCTCGAGCCGGTCCAGCAGCTCGCCGGCCGTACCCGCCGGCGCCGCGGCCGCGGGCGCGGCGCCGCCGGCGAACAGGCAGAGCGCGACGAGGAAAGGAGCGAAGGCCGCCCGGCGGCGGCTCACGCGCGGGCCAGGGTCGCCGAAGCCGCGGGCGGCTTGCGCGGCAGACGCACCGCGAACACGCTGCCCTGTCCCGGCCGGCTCCTCACCTCCACCGAACCATTGTGCAGGCGGACGATCTCCCGCACCAAATAGAGGCCCATGCCCGCGCCGCCCACCCGCCGCGTCATCCCGCCGTCGACCACGTAGAACTTCTCGAAGATGCGGGTCTGATGCTCCGGCGAGATGCCGATGCCCGAGTCCTCGACCTCCAGGGCCAGGTCGCCGCCCTGGACGAGGCCCCGCACGACGATGCGGCCCCCGGAAGAGCTGTACTTGAGCGCGTTGTCCACGAGCTTCCGCACCACCTGGTGTAGGAGGCCGCGGTCCCCCTGCACCAGCAGGTCCTCGGCGGGGAAGTCGAGTCCCAGGTCGATGCCCTTGCGCTGCGCCACCGCGCGGAGCGGCTCCACGGAGGCCTCGGAGAGCTGGCGCAGGTCGAGGGTCTGCATCTGGAGGCTGCGCGCGGCCGACTCCTGCTCGAGCCGGCTCACGTCGATGAGGGTGTCCACCATCTCGATGACGCGCTCGCAACTCTCCCCCATGACCCCGAGGATCTCCTTCTGCGTCTCGGGGCTGACCCGCTCCGCCTCGCGCAGGAACTCCAGGTAGCCCTTGATGACGGTGAGCGGCGTGCGGAACTCGTGGCTCACGTTGCGGAGGTACTGCTGGCGCAGCCGTCCCGCGTCCTCCAGACGCCGGTTGGCCTCCGCCATCTGGGCCAGGTTGGAGCGCGCCTCCGCGAACAGGCGCGCGTTGTCGATGGCCACCGCCGCCTGGTCGGCGAAGGCCAGCATGATGGCCTGCTCCTCCGGCTCGAAGTGGCGCACCTCCTTGGTGACGACCTCGAGCGTCCCCAGGCACTCGGCGCCCCGGCGCAGGGGAGCGCCCAGGAACGAGCGGTAGCCGAAGTGCTCCACCATGTCCCGGAACATGAGACGCGTGTCGGCGCGCATGTCCGCGATGGCGAGGGGCTGGCCATGCTGGATCACCCAGCCCGAGAGGCTGTCGCCGACGCGCATGCCCTGGAACGCGTCCACCACCGCGGGCTCCAGGCCTTCCTGGGCGGCGACGACCAGATCCTCTCCTGAGCGCAGCAGGAGCAGGCAGTGGCTCGTCCCCATGACGCGGTTCACGCTGCGCGCGACGAGGGGGAGGATCTCCTTCAGCTCGAGGCGGGCGACGATGCTGCGGCCGACCTCCAGCAGCGACTCGAACTCGCGTCCGCGCCGCCGCACGGCCTCGAGCAGGTGGGCGTTGTCGAGGGCGATGGCCACGTGCCCGGCCACCGGCTCCAGCACGGCCAGGTCGAGGGCGGAGAAGGCGGTGGGGCGCAGCCGGCCCAGGTTCACCGAGCCGATGAGGCGGTCCTTGGAGTGGAGGGGCACCGTCGCCACCGCGGCCATGCGCGAATCGGCCATCAACTCGCCGACACCCGGCGGCTTCTCCCCGCCCTCGCACCAGGCATGTGGCCGCCGGAACGCCCACTCCACGTCTTCGCGGACGACCGACGACTGGGGACGGCCGGCACCGCCGCCTACCGCCACCACGTCCACCACCCGGCCGTCCTCGGACAGCAGGGCGATCGTGAGCCGGTCGAAGGGCACCAGGCGGCGCGTTTCCTCCGCCACCACGGCGAAGATGTCCTCGATCGTGAGGTTGAGGTTCACGGCGTTGGCGATCTCGTTGACGGCGGCCAGCCGCTCGGCGTGCGCCTGCACCTCCTTCTCCATCCGGCGCTCGCGGGTGATGTCGCGCAGGGTGGCGATCACGCAGCGCCGGCCTTCGAGGTCGGTCGATCCGGCTCTCACGCTGACGAGCACCGGCTCCCCGGACCGGGTGCGGAGGCGCGTCTCCAGCGTGGCGGCGGTGGCGGCGGATTGCTCCCAGCGACGGTAACCCTCGAGCACCTCCCGGCGCTCTTCGGGAGCGACGAGCTCGGCGATCTCGGTGCCGAGGAGGCCGGCGGGTGTCTCGCCCACCATGCTCGCCGCGACGCGGTTGGCGTAGGCCACGCGGCCGTCCTGGAAGATCAACACACCGTCCTGGATCGCCTCCAGCAGCTTGCGGTACCGGGCCTCGCTGTCCTTTAGCCGCGACATGGCCCGCTCCTGCTCGCCCCGGGCCGCTTCCTGGGCCTCGATCGTCTTCGAGAGCTGCCGGTTGGCTCCCGACAGCTCCTCGTTCACCCGGGACAGGCGGCGCTGCACCTGGTGCAGGTACGAGCTGGTGGTGCCGCCCATGAACGCGCAGAACAGCAGGGCCACCGCGTGGATCGAGCCGAACGGCTGGTCGCCGATGGCGGCGAGGACCGTCACGATCACCGCGTCCAGGACGCCCATGGCCATGGCGTAGAACAGGCCGCCCCGCACCGAGACCGCCACCACGTGCGGATAGAGGAGGAGCCACACGGGACTCTCGAAGCCGCCCGTGAAGGCCGCCGCCGCTCCTACGACGAGGGCGTCGGCGATGTCGTGGCCCACCTTCCAGGCATTGCGCTGCCGGCGGCGCTGGGCGGCCCAGCTGACCACGCTGAAGACGACGTAGGCGGCCCCGACGGCCAGGGTCGGAACCGCTCGAGTGCGGGGACCGGACCACAGAAAGACGAGGGTCAGCAGGCCGAGAACGAACGACGTCCAGCGCGCGAGGGCCGTGATGAGCTGCCCCCGCCGGTACAGGGAGACGTCCAGGACCTTGAGGGCGCCCGACTCCATGGAGGGCCTTCCGACCGGCTAAGTATAATCAATCTGCATGAGCGTTTTCGACCGGCGCCGCCTGCCGCCCTCGGTCTTCAAGCTCGACGTGGAGCGGATGAGGCAGGGGTGGTACTCCGACAAGTACTTCATCAACATTGCCGCCACCCTGGCTGAGCTCGCCGCCAAGGGCTATCGGTTCGGCGGCACCGCCCCCGACCTCGCCGACCTCGACGTCGACCTGCGCTCCGTGGACGTGGGCTCCATCGAGGTGGAGATGCAGTGGTTCCACCGCCGCCAGCCCTCGGCGGTGGCGGTGGGTGTCGACAAGGCGCTGGCGATGCTCGCCGAGTGCACGGGCTACTTCGACGACAAGGGCTATTTCGTGAACACCTTCGAGCGCATGGAGGTGTGGGCGGTCCACGACGGCACCGAGGTCCCCTACGAGGGCGACCCGACGAGCGTGAGCCCGGTGATGCGCGTGCGGGGCCGCTACCGCGACTTCGCGATCCTGGAGACCCCGACCCTCGGCGCGCTGACCCGGGGCAGCCGGGTGGCCACCAACGTCTACGAGGTGCTGAAGGCGGCGAGGGGCAAGACGGTGCTGTTCTTCCCCGCGCGCTTCGACGCGCACGAGGTGCAGGCCGCCGACGGCTACGCCTACCAGATCGCGGTGCAGCTCTTCAACCAGAACTTCGGCAAGAGCCTCTCCGCCTATGTCTCCACCGATGCCCAGGGCGACTGGTGGGGCGGGGCGGGAGGCGGCACCGTAGCTCACGCCGCCATCGCCTGCTTCCTCGGCGACACCGCGGAAGCGACCCTCGCCTTCGCGTCCACCCGTCCGGCCGACATTCCCCGCATCGCCCTCGTCGACTTCCGGAACGACTGCGTGGGCACGTCGCTCGACGTGATCCGTGCGCTCTTCAAGCCCTACCTCAAGCTGCTGAAGGAAGGCCGCCCGGACGAAGCCCGCAAGTACAAGCTCTACGGCGTCCGCCCGGACACCAGCTCGTACCTGCGGGACGTGTCGGTGCCGCCGCTGGGGGACAGGCGGCTGGACTGCGGCGTCAACGCGCGCCTCGTCTTCGCGATGCGCGAGGCCATCGACCGCGAGTGGACGAACTGGGACCTGCCGTTGGCGGACCGCCCCGTCGCGGAGCAGTACTGCAAGGAGGTGAAGATCGCCGTCACCGGCGGCTTCACCCCCGCCAAGATCCGGCAGTTCGAGGAGCTGAAGGTGCCGGCCGACGTCTACGGCGTCGGCTCGTGGCTCCTGAGCACCTGCGACGTTTGCGGGACCAACAACGACTTCACCGCCGACGTCGTGCGGGTGAAGATCGAGGGCCGCTGGCACGACCTGGCCAAGGTCGGCCGAAAGGCCTGCGACAACCTGATGCTGGAGCGGGTGCAGTGAACGAGTCGGTCAGCCTCGCCGCGGCGGTGGCGGCCGGCCTGGTCTCCTTCATCTCCCCGTGCGTCCTGCCCATCGTCCCCGGGTACCTCTCCTTCATTAGCGGCGTGAACATGTCGCAGTTGCGCGAGGGTGATGCGCCCGACGGGCTCTGGCGGCGCGTGGGCATCACCAGCCTCGCCTTCGTCCTCGGCTTCTCGACCGTCTTCGTGGCCCTCGGCGCCGCCGCGACCCTGGTCGGCGCGACGCTCCAGGCCTACAAGCGCGAGCTGGGGATGATCGGCGGCGTGATCATCATCGTCCTCGGCCTCCACACGGCCGGCATCCTGCCCATCAAGTGGCTGCTGTACGAGAGGCGCGCCACGGTGAAGAGCCGCCCCCTGGGGCTGCTCGGCGCCTACCTCGTCGGCCTCGCCTTCGCGTTCGGCTGGACGCCCTGCATCGGCCCCATCCTCGGCGCCATCCTCTTGTATGCGTCCCAGCAGGACACGGTGGCCCAGGGAGTGGGCCTGCTGGCCGCGTACTCGCTGGGGCTCGGGGTGCCCTTCGTCGTTTCCGGCCTCGCCGTCAACCGGTTCTTCGCCGCCTCCGGCCGCATCAAGCGGCATATGAAGGTGGTGGAGTACGTTTCCGGGGCCCTCCTCGTCGGGGTCGGGCTGCTGCTGCTGACCGACCGGCTCACCCTGCTCGCGGCCTGGTTCTCGCGCCTGTTCCCGGCCCTGACGCGCATCGGATAGCTCTTCAACGCGGAGGGCGCGGAGGACGCGCAGAGGCCGCAGACAGTAACGGGACACGCATTCCTTTTCAACGCCGCGCGCGGAGCGTCCCCGCGCGAGGGCGTACCCTGAGCGCCCGACTTGGGCGACCGAGCTTCAGAGTCGCGGAGGCCGCAGAGAACAAGCGGATATAATGAGGGGATGCGTGTGGGGCGGGCGGGGGCTCTAGTGGCTCTCGTCATGGCGGGAACCGTCAGCGGGTGCAAGAGCCCGGTGGCGGAGGTGCGGGCGGCGCCGTCCTTCGACCTGCCGGCGCTGTCGGGCGGGAAGGTGAGCCTGGCCGACCTCAAAGGGAAGGTGGTTGTGCTCGACTTCTGGGCCACCTGGTGCGGCCCCTGCATCAAGGAGATCCCCGAGTACGCCGACTTCTGGCGCAAGAACCAGGGGCGCGGGGTGGAGGTCATCGGGGTCGTCTTCGAATCGGGCGACCCCCAGGAGATCCAGGACTTCGTGCGGGAGAACCGGATCCCCTACCGCCAGCTCCTCGGCGACGACCAGCTCCAGGAAGCCTTCAAGGCCAACCAGGGCTTCCCGACGACCTTCGTCATCGACGGCCAGGGGATCATCCGCACCACGATCCTCGGCGCCACGCCGCACAAGTTCGATAGGCTCCAGCAGACCGTGGACACCGCCCTCGCCGCCAATTAGGGTGGCCGGGCGCGCCCCCGCGGGGAAGGACGACACAAGGTGAGCGTCACTCAAGAGCAGGTCCTGTCCGTGCTGCGTACGATTCAGGACCCCGACTTGCACAAGGACATCGTGAGCCTGGGCTTCATCAAGGACGTGCGCATCGAAGGCGGAGCCGTGGATTTCACGATCGAGCTGACCACCCCTGCCTGTCCGGTGAAGGACCAGATGAAGGCCGAGGCCGAGCAGAAGGTGGCCGCCCTGCCCGGGGTCGATCTCGCGCGGGCGAAGATGACGGCGGACGTCAAGGCCCGGGGCGGGTTCGGCCGGCAGGCCGTGCCCGGCATCCGGAACATCGTGGCTGTGGGCGCCGGCAAGGGCGGTGTCGGCAAGTCCACGACCGCCGTGAACCTGGCGGTGGCCCTCGCCCGCACGGGGGCGCGGGTGGGCCTCATGGACACCGACGTGTACGGGCCCAACATCCCGCAGATGCTCGGGATCACGGAGCAGCCCCGTGTCAGCGAAGAGAAGCGGATCGTGCCCCCCGAGGCCCACGGCATCAAGGCGATCTCGATGGGCATGCTCGTGCCTCCCGACCAGCCGGTCATCTGGCGCGGGCCGATGCTCCACGGCGCGGTGCAGCAGTTCATGCGCGACGTGGAGTGGGGCGAGCTGGACTACCTGGTCGTGGACCTGCCCCCGGGCACCGGCGACGTCTCTCTCAGCATGGCCCAGAGCGTGCCCGTGGCGGGAGCGGTGGTGGTGACGACCCCCCAGGGCGTTTCGGTCTCCGACGTGCGCAAGGCGGTGGCGATGTTCCGCCAGCTCAACATCCCTGTGCTGGGCGTCATCGAGAACATGAGCTACTTCGTCTGTGGCCACTGCCAGGAGCGCACGGAGATCTTCGGCCACGGCGGGGGCGCCCAGATGGCCAAGGACCTCGGCATCCCGTTCCTCGGCGAGGTCCCCATCGACACGCGGGTGCGCTCGGGCGGGGACGAAGGAGCGCCCATCGTCGTGGCCGCGCCCGACGCTCCCGCCGCCAAGGCTTTCGTGGATCTCGCCGGCCGCGTCGCGGCGCAGGTGTCGATCCAGGCGATGCGCGTGTTGAAGGTGATCCAGACGGACTGACGTTGACCCGGAATCCACCGCATTCGATTCGCGGCAGGACGAGGCCCGCTTCAACCTCGCAGGTGTCCTCGAGCGGCAGGGGCGCGCCGGGGAAGCACGCGCCGAATACGAACGGCTCGCCCGGGCCGCCGACACCCGCCCGGCGGTCAGGGATGCCGCAAAGAAGCGCCTCGGCCCCCCGACCCGATAAATCGAAGGACCGATCCGGCGATTCGAACGATCGTTCGACTCCGGGTCGAAGCAGGCTGCCGGTTGGCCTCGCGGCTAGGGTAGCAACTCGTCGACGGAGCAAGAGAAGCCGGGCAGTACGTCCGCTCCATCGAGGGTCCCCGACGAAGCGATCTCGCGAGCCTCGCTGAGCGAGCGGTACTCGACCGCGCGGCGCTTCTGCGGATCGATGACCCAGACGAGCCGAACGCCGGACTCGAGGTACTCGCCCACGCGGTCGAAGACGGCTCGCGGCCTGTCGCTTGGCGAGAGGACCTCCACCGCCAGGTCCGGGGCGAGCCTGGGAAACACCTGCGCCCGGGCTTCGGGGGTGAGTCGACCAGCGGCCACGAAGCTCACGTCGGGGCCGCGCCTGTTACCGCTCGGAAGGACGTAGAGGACATTGGAGCCGACAACGGTGCCGAGTTGCCGTTGGTCGGCGAAGCTTCGCATCCGAGCGAGGAGCTTGGCGATGATCTCCTCATGCGCGAAGTTTGCGGGGCTCACGAGCAGCTCCCCGTCGACGACCTCGTACTTGTTGCCGTCGTCCCTGGGGAGTTGCAGCAGTTCCTCGTCGGTGATAACGCGCGTACTCGCCATGGCCAAGTCGGTGTCATGCACAGTGTACCTCGCTAGTTTCTGTCGCGAAACACCACGACGGGCCGCGACAGAAACTAAGCGGCGCGCTACGCGCCGCGAAGGAGCGCGGGCTCTGCGGGTTCCATTAGCTGCTAGTTTTCGTCGCGTGCGTGCTGAGTTTCGCGACGAAAACTACTCGGGGTCGAAGCAGGCCCGCCCCGACTGGCACACCTCGGGGCTGCACCAGACCTCGTCCGGTCCCAGCACCGTGGCCGTGAGCGAGCACCAGTACTGCGCGGTCGGCGAGCTCTCGCGCAGGTCGACGTGGTCGCGCCCCATGACGTAGTACATCTTGGTCCGGAGCCGCTTGCAGATCGGGGTGTCCTTGGCTGGTGTTTCCATGGCTTACCTCTACGCGAGCGACCGGACGGTACGGCGGACGAGGGTCTGGACCAGTCCGACCTTGAAGCTATTGTCCGACATCGGCGCCGCGCCGACGACCGCGGCCCGGGCGGCGGCGATGGCGGTCGTGTCGTCGAGGGCCTTGCCCACGAGGGCCTGCTCGGCGCGCGGGGATCGCCAGGGGATGGGAGCGACCGCCCCCAGCACGACCCGGGCGTCGCGGACGGTGCCCCCCTCGCTCTTCACCGCGATCGCGGCGGAGACGAGCGGCCAGTCGAAGTCGGCCCGCTCCTGGACCTCGTCGTAGCTCGAGCGCCACCCGGCGCCGGAGGGGACGCGGATCTCGGTCAGCACCTCCCCGGGCTGGAGCTGGTTCTCGCGCTGCGGGTCCTTGGTGGGCAAGGTGAAGAAGTCTCCGGCGGCCACCGTGCGCGGACCCTTCTCGCCCTCGAGCACGAAGCTCGCTCCGTACGCGAGGAGCGCCACGGCGGCGTTCGACGGGTGAGGTGCGTACGATGGACCGCCGCCGAAGATCACGTGATAGCGGTTCTCGCCCCCGACGGCGTAGCAGATGTCGCCGCCCTTCTTGAGGCACTTGTAGGACTCGAGCCGGTAGTACCAGCAGCGCGGGCGCTGGAGGACGTTGCCGCCGATCGTGGCCACGTTGCGGATCTGGGGCGAGGCGGCCTCCCGGCAGGCCTGGGCAAGGGCGGGGTGGCTCTGCTTGATCCCCGCGTGAGAGGCGACCTGGGCCAGCGTGGCCATGGGTCCGATGCGCAGCCCGCCGTCGGCCTCGGCCGTGATCTTTCCCAGCCCGGGAATCGACTTCAGGTCCACCACCCGGGGCGGCTCGACGAGCCGTTCCTTCAGGTGATCGAGCAGGTCGATGCCCCCGGCCTTCAGCACGGCCCCGGGCTTCTCGGCGACCAGCTCGCGGGCCTGGGCGACGCTCGTGGCGCGGGCCAACTCGAAAGCGTTCATCTCAGCTCCTCCGCGCTTCGGCCAGGGCGGCCAGCACCCGGTCGGGGGTCAGCGGCAAGGCCCGCACGCGGGCCCCGGTGGCGTTGAAGACGGCGTTGGCGATCGCACCCAGCGTCGGCACGAGGCAGGGCTCCCCGATCCCCGCCGCCGAAGTGTTGTTTCCCGCGTTGGCGATCTCGGTGACGATGGGCACCGCCTCGAACATGTCCTTGGACGAAAGCACCTTGTAGGACTCGAGGTTGGGATTGACCATCGTCCCGACGTTGCGGTCCAGGACCCGGTCCTCGAAGAGCGCCCACGAGACGCCCTGGATCATGGCCCCGATGATCTGGCTCTCGGTCGTGAGCAGGTTGATGGGGAAGCCGCAGTCGCTGACCGCGACGACC
>Ga0210378_10001401_pt1 | contig 12615 bp, 10 predicted proteins | sample PLM1_60_b1redo_FD_155465 | JGI IMG/M metagenome (GOLD analysis project Ga0210378, IMG submission 155465) | Groundwater sediment microbial communities from an aquifer in East River, Colorado, USA - PLM1_60_b1 redo | ecosystem: Environmental > Terrestrial > Soil > Riparian zone | place: USA: East...
CTGCTGCCGGCGTTGGCCCGGATCGAGAGCGCGGTGGAGCGGGCGGCCTGGCTACCTCTCATTGTCGCTTCGGGCGGCCTCGACGAGCGGGCCACCGAGCAGGAGCTGCGGCGGGCGATCGCCGCCAAGCGCAGTTCCGTGAACCTGCCCGCCGGTCCCGCCCACGAAGCGCCCGCCCAGGCCCGGGTCGGGTTGCTGCCCGCGGAGAAATGGCTGCTCGCCTTGATGCTGGAAGGGCGGGAGGGCGTCGAGGACGCCCTCGACACGCTGCACGACGCCGACCTGCAGGGACTGCGCTCGGAGGAAGTGCTGCGAGCGGCCAAGGGCCTCGCCGCGGGCGGCCGCGCCGTGGCGGCCGAGGCACTGGCGGACACGGTGGGCGAAGAGTCCCGCCGGATGCTGAGGGAGATCGCGGTCGACGGCCCCCCCACGACGGGGGTGACGCCGGCCGATTGCGCGCGCGAGCTGAGGTGCCGTCCGCTGAAGGCGCGGATGGCCGCGATCCAGCGCGACCTCGGGGGGGCCTCCGGGTCGGCCCTCGAGGCGCTGCTGGAGGAGAAGCTCCAGCTCAAGCGCCTGATGACGGGGATATAAGAGGGAGTAACTAGAAGCAATGGCGCTGTCGATTGAAGAAAAGTACGACGAGGTCCGGCAGCTCATCACCATGGGCAAGGAGAAGGGTTACCTCCTCTACGAGGAGGTCAACGACATGCTCCCGTCCGAGATCAGCTCCTCGGACGAGCTGGACGACATCTTCTCGATGTTCGGGTCGATGGGCATCGAGGTGGTGGACTCGGAGCAGAAGTTCCGCGAGAAGGCGGAGGGCGAGGAGGGGGCCGAGCTGGACCTCACACCCGGGGCCCTCGACAAGACGAACGACCCCGTGCGCATGTACCTCCGCGAGATGGGTACGGTGCCCCTCCTCACCCGCGAGGGCGAGGTGGAGATCGCCAAGCGGATCGAGCGCGGCAAGAAGGCGGTGATGAAGGTCATCACCCGCACGCCCATGTCCGCCCAGGTGGTGGCCGGGCTGGCCGAACGGCTGCAGCGGAGCGAGATCACCGTCCGCGACGTGGTCGTGTTCAACGAGGAAGAGGTCACCGAGGAGAAGCTCGAAGCCAAGATCCGCGAGACGCTGAAGCTGGCGGACAAAGTGGCCCAGGCCCACAAGGACTACCTGGCGTACCGGAAGAAGTTCGTGGAGCTGAACCGTCGCTCGCCCCGCTACGCGCGGGCGCGCTGGAAGCTCGGCCGGCTGCGGATCAAGGTGTCGCAGTCCATCCGCCGCATCGAGTTCTCCGAGCCGGTGAAGCGCCGGCTGGTGGAGCGCGTGCGCGAGGCGGTGGAGCGCGTGCGCGACGCCGACTTCCACATCTCGAAGCTCGATCCCAAGCTCCGGCACAAGGTGTCGGACGACTACAAGAAGGTCGTCCGCAAGCAGATCCACGAGCAGCGCGAGTTCGTGCGCGCGATCGAGGACGAGTTCGACACCCGCGCCGACGAGCTGAGGCGCACGCTCATCACCGTCATCGAGGGCGAGCGGCAGGCCGAGAAGGCCAAGAAGGAGCTGGTGGAGGCCAACCTCCGCCTGGTCGTCTCCATCGCCAAGAAGTACACCAACCGCGGCCTGCAGTTCCTGGACCTGATCCAGGAGGGCAACATCGGCCTCATGAAGGCGGTGGACAAGTTCGAGTACAAGCGCGGGTACAAGTTCTCGACCTACGCCACGTGGTGGATCCGCCAGGCCATTACCCGCGCCATCGCCGACCAGGCCCGCACGATCCGCATCCCGGTCCACATGATCGAGACGATCAACAAGCTCATCCGGACTTCCCGCGCTTTGGTGCAGGAGCTGGGCCGCGAGCCGACTTCGGAAGAGATCGCCAAGCGGATGGACATCCCCGTTTCCAAGGTGCGCAAGGTCCTGAAGATCGCGCAGGAGCCCATCTCGCTGGAGACGCCGATCGGCGAGGAGGAAGATTCGCATCTGGGGGACTTCATCGAGGACCGCAACGTGGTCAGCCCCTCGGAGGCGGTCATCAACATCAACCTCAAGGAGCAGACCGAGGCACTGCTGAAGACCCTCACCCCCCGCGAGGAGAAGGTCATCAAGATGCGCTTCGGCCTGGGCGACGGCTCGGAGCACACGTTGGAAGAGGTAGGCCAGAACTTCGCCGTCACCCGCGAAAGAATCCGCCAAATCGAGGCGAAGGCTTTGCGCAAGCTGCGCCACCCCAGCCGAAGCCGGAAGCTCAAGGCCTTCCTTGAGGGCTCGCGCATTTAGCTATTGCCGGAAGCCGGCGCAGCTTGCGCCGTGCACGTGAACGTGACCCGATCACGGCCGTGAGCTCGCAAGGCTCACGGCCGTGCTGTTTGAGCCACCCCTCTCCCCCGCGGGGGAGAGGGAAGGGTGAGGGGCTCGCTGCCTCCTGCCGACCATGACGGGCGCACAATGGAATGGTGTGCCCGGTACCCTTCTCCATCCTCGACCTCTCCCCCATCGTCGAGGGGGGCGATGCCGCCCAGGCCCTGCGCAACACGCTGGACCTGGCCCAGCACGCAGAGCAATGGGGCTACCGCCGCTACTGGCTGGCCGAGCACCACAACATCCCCGGCATCGCCAGCGCGGCGACCTCGGTCGTCATCGGCGCGGTAGGCGCAGCGACCAAGACCATTCGCGTCGGGTCGGGCGGGATCATGCTGCCCAACCACGCGCCGCTCGTCATCGCCGAGCAGTTCGGCACGCTGGAGTCGCTCTTCCCCGGCCGGATCGACCTCGGCGTCGGCCGCGCGCCGGGAACGGACCAGACCACGGCGGCGGCGCTCAGGCGAAACGCCGACGTGGACGGGGACGACTTCCCGCGGGAGTTGACGGAGCTCATGTCCTACTTCCGCCCCACGCAACGCGGCCAGCGAATCCAAGCCGTGCCCGGAGCCGGCCTGAACGTCCCGATCTACATCCTGGGCTCCAGCCTGTTCGGCGCCCAGGTGGCCGCGGCCCTCGGTTTGCCCTACGCCTTCGCCTCCCACTTCGCGCCCGCCGACATGATGGACGCGATCGCTCTCTACCGATCGCGCTTCCGCCCCTCGGATCAGCTCGGAAAGCCCTACGTCATGCTCGGCGTCAACGTCTTCGCCGCCGACACCGCCGAGGAGGCCCGCCGCCTGTTCACGTCGATCCAGCAGGCCTTCGTGCGCCTGCGCCGCGGGGAGCCCACCCCGCTACCGCCGCCCGTCGAGAATGTCGACAACCTGCTGACGCCGGCCGAGCGGGCCATGCTCAGCAAGGCATTGTCGGTCTGTTTCATGGGCACCCCGGACACGGTGCGCGGCGGCCTGGAAGAGTTCGTCGCAAAGACGAACGCCGACGAGCTGATCGTGGTCTCCCAGATCTTCGACCACGAGGCGCGCCTGCGCTCGTACGAGCTGACGGCAAAGGTCCGCGACGAGCTGGCCGTCGCTCGGTGACCCCGATCACTTCTGCGGGCGCCCGACCGAAATAGGCTGAGTCACCCGGGTATGGCTTGAACGCCCGTCTTCCCGGGAGCAAAGGAGGTCAGCCATGAACAGCAACACAGGACGGTTGACGGTAATCGGCGCGGTGACGCTCGCGCTCTTCGGTTGCAGCGGGGATAAACAGTCGAGCCCGACCGCGGCCGTCGAGACCGCAACCGTGAACGAAGAGGACGGCGGCGCTTCAGCACAGGCTGCGCAGCCCAAGGTCACGATCTGCCATGTTCCACCGGGGAACCCGGCCAACGCTCACACCATTACCATTGGCGCTCCCGCGGTTCCGGCTCACCTGGCCAACCACGACGGCGACGCGATCGGTCCCTGTCCGGAGCCCTCACCATCCCCATCGCCCACGCCTACGCCGACGGCCACTCCGGGCGCTTAGGCGACCAGAGGAGAGAGCCCACCTATCGCCAGGCCGCCTTCGCGCCCCAAGCGGCCAGGCTCGTCGGCGGGATGCCGAACTCGCGGGACCGCGAGCGGATGTGGACGTCGTAGCCCACGCGGTCGAACCACTCCAGCATGGTGGCCATGTCGGCACTGAACTTGCGGACCTCGTCGATCGGCACCTGAACGAACTCGACTTTCCGGCCCATCGCGTTGCCCAGGATCCGCGCGGCCTCGGGCATGGTGTGCTCGTCTCCGGCGATGTCGATCTCGCGGCGGTTCAGCTCCGCGTGCTGCTCGAAGGCCTTCAGCCCGTAGGCGCCGATGTCATCGACCGCGATCATCTCGAGCGGCGTGTCCGGGCGGATGCCGATCGCGAGCGTGCCATCCAGCAGCGAGCCCTTGAACGAGGGCGACGTCCAGTTCTCCATGAAGAACACGGGACGCAGGATCGTGTAGGACGGAAACCCGAGCCCGCGGACGGCATCCTCGATGCGCGCTTTGTTCTCGAAGTGAGGGATGCCGGTTCGGCGATGGGCGGAGCCCACCGAGGTGTACACGAAGTGGCTCACGCTCGCCTTGCGGGCCAGCTCGGCCAGACGCTTGCCCTGCCGCTCCTCCTCCTCCACGCCGGCCTCCCAGGTGTTCTGAACCGAGAAGACCCCCCACGCCCCGCGGAGCGCCTTCTCGAGGGAGCCCACGTCGTCCAGGTCGCCCGGCACGACCTCGGCGCCCAATCCGGCGAGGGTCTTTGCCGGCTCCCCCTGCGGCTTGCGCGTGAGCGCCCTGACCTTGTGTCCGCGCGACAGCAGTTGCCGCGCGACCGCCCCGCCCTGCTGGCCCGTGGCTCCCGTGACGAGGACGACGTCTCTACCTTTCTGCATGACCCTGCCTCGCTGTGATGGCGCGCCTCAGTTCGTCGAGATGCGGTAGAGGAACTTCCGGCCGCGCAGATACAGCTCGTTGTCGACGGCGACGGGCGACGCGTCGAAGCCGTCGTCGAGCTGATTCGTCGCCAAGAGCTTGAACTCCGGGCCCTGCTTGACGACCGCAACCCCGCCGTCGCGCCCGGCGACGTAGATCCGGCCGGCAACGCCGAGCGGGGACGCGTACACGTTGGGCACGCCCTCGAGGCGCTGCTCGCCGTAGAGCTTCTTTCCCGTCTTGGCTTCGAATGCGGTGAGGATGCCGTTGTTGCTCTTGAGCACGTAGAGCTGGTCGCCGGAGAGGAGCGGAGAAGGGACGTACGGCGTGTCGCGGTCGTACCGCCAGACGATCGCCGGACTGGTGGTGATGTCGCCCTTGGCCTCGGCCAGGCGCACGGCCAGCAGTGCGTTGCCGCGGAAGCCGCTGGTGAGGAAGACGAGACCGTCCGAATGCACCGGCGTGGGGATCGCGTTGGCGGTCATGCCGGTGCCGTGCCAGAGCAGCTCACCCGTGGCCAGGTCGTAGCTGCGCATGCGGCCGGTGGCGCTCGTGATCACCTGTGCGCGTCCGCCCACCTCGACCACGAGCGGCGTGGACCAGGACGTCTTCTCGTCGCGCGGCACGCGCCAAAGCTCCTTGCCGGTCCGCTTGTCGAGGGCGACGATGAACGATTCGCCCTCGTGGTCCCAGTTCACCACGAGCCGGTCGCCGTGGAGCGCGGGAGAGGCCGCCTCGCCGAACCCGAGCTTGATCGTCATTTCGCCGAGGTCCTTCTCCCACTGGACGTTGCCCTTCATGTCGAGGGCGTAGAGCCCGCGGGAGCCGAAGAAGGCGTAGATGCGCTCGCCATCGGTCAGCGCGGAGGCGGAGGCCCAGGTGTTGGTCGCGTGCGTGCCGTCGTGAGGCAGCTCCTCGCGAAGCGTGCGCTGCCAGACGGTCTTTCCGTCCTTCCGGTTGATGGCGAAGATGGTGAACCTCTGGACGAACTCGGGCTTGATGCCGGGCGGCGGGCCCTGCCGCCGTTCGCCGCCGGATTCAGGCGCCGCGGCGGCCGCCTTGTCTTCGGACGCGCCGGGGGCCTTCTTCTCGGTGGGGATCGCCGTGAGGATGTAGATCGTATCGCCCCAGACGACCGGGGTCGCCGAGCCCTTGCCCGGGATCTCGACCTTCCACTTGACGTTCTTCGTCTCGCTCCACTCCACCGGCGGATCGCCGTGCAGCGCGGCGCCCGTGAGCAGCGGCCCGCGCCACTGCGGCCAGAACCGGTCGCCATCGGCGGCAGGAAGGCGAACGGACAGAAGGAACAGGACGGCCACGGTGCTTGCGATGGTTCTTTTCACTACCGCCTCCACGTGTGGGGTCTGCTTGCGGGCTGCCTGTCGCATTAAGATTAGCCCGCTCGGAGTCATCACTATGCCCAACCACAAGCGAAACGGCAAGAAGCCGCGGCGCGAGTTCGTCAAGCAGTCGGTGGCGACGCTCGGGGCGATGAGCGCGCTCGGCGGTGCAGAGGCGTCGGCCGATGCTCGCCCGAAAGTCACACCGCCTCCTGTCGAAGAGCCCGCACGGCGTGCCTTCAACGGTCCCTACACCGGCGAGCACCTCCGCCACGTGGCATTCCCCCTCGGAGGCATCGGGGCCGGAATGGTCTGCCTCGAGGGAACGGGCGCGCTCTCTCACGTGTCGCTGCGCCACCGACCGGACGTGTACAACGAGCCGGCCGTGTTCGCGGCGGTGTGCCTGAAGGGCCCCACCGCCAACGTCGCTCGCGTGCTCGAGGGCCCGGTGCCGCAGTGGAAGCTCTACGAGTCGCGCCAGGCGGCCAACGGCGGCGAGCACCGGACGTGGGGCCTGCCGCGGTTCCGCCAGGCGAGCTTCGAGGCGCGCTTCCCGTTCGGCACCGTCCGCATGCAGGACGACAAGCTGCCGATCGAGGTGGAGCTCAGCGGCTGGAGCCCGTTCGAGCCGGGTGAGGCCGACAACTCGAGCCTGCCCGTGGCCGCGCTGGAATACACGTTCTCCAGCCGCCGCCACGAGGGCGTCGACGCCGTCTTCTCGTTCCACGCACGCAACTTCATGGCCACCGGCAAGGAGGGCAACGGCGTGCGGCCCACGGCCGGCGGGTTCGTGCTCTGGCAGACGGGCTCCACGGCGAAACCGGAAGACGAGGGAGCGTTCGCCGCGTTCATCGACGACGCCACCGTGCGTGTCGACCCCGCCTGGTTCCGCGGCGGATGGTGGGACCCGCTGACGATGGCGTGGAAGGCCGTCGAGCAGGGCACGGCCGAGGACCGTCCGCCCGTCACCGAGGGCGAGCCATCGCCGGGGGGCAGCCTGTTCGTTCCGTTCACGCTCGCTCCGGGCGCGAAGCGCACGCTCACGCTGCTCCTGGCCTGGCACGTGGGCCGAAGCTCCCTGCGCGCCGGCAAGACTCCGGTCGAGGAAACCGCCACCTATCGTCCATGGTATGCGGGCCGCTTCGCGGGCATCGACGAGGTGGTCACCCACTGGCGCCGCGCGTATCCCGATCGGCGCGCGGGAGCGGCGCGCTTCCGCGACTGCTTCTACGACACCACGCTGCCGCCGGAGGTGGTGGAAGCGGTGGCGGCGAACCTCGCGATCCTGAAGACGCCGACGGTCCTGCGCCAGGAGGACGGCCGGCTCTGGTCCTGGGAGGGCTGCTCCGACGCGTCCGGCTGCTGCCACGGCTCCTGCACGCACGTCTGGAACTACGCGCAGGCGATCCCCCACCTGTTTCCCGCGCTCGAGCGCACGCTGCGCGAGACCGAGTTCAACGTCTCGCAGGACGCGGCCGGCCACCAGACGTTCCGCACGCCGCTGCCCATCCGCGTGCCCACGCACGAGGTGCAAGCCGCCGCCGACGGCCAGCTCGGCGGCATCATGAAGGTCCACCGCGAGTGGCGCATCAGCGGGGACACCGGCTGGCTGCGCGCCCTGTGGCCGCGCGTGCGCGCCAGCCTCGACTACTGCATGGCCACCTGGGACCCGCGCGGCAAGGGCGTCATCGAGGAGCCGCACCACAACACGTACGACATCGAGTTCTGGGGCCCGGACGGCATGTGCACCAGCTTCTACCTCGGCGCGCTGGCCGCGGTCATCGAGATGGGCAAGGCACTGGGCCAGGACGTCACCCGGTATCGCGAGCGCATCGCCGCGGGCATGCGCGCGCTGGACCAGGACCTCTTCAACGGAGAGTACTTCTACCAGAAGGTCGAGTGGCGTGGCCTCAGCGCGCCCAGCCCGCTGGAAGTGAAGGCCGCCGTCGGCGAAGGCACGTACTCGCCCGAGGCGCGCGTGCTGCTGGAAAAGGAAGGACCGAAGTACCAGTACGGCACGGGCTGCCTGTCGGACGGAGTGCTGGGCGCGTGGATGGCGGAGGTGTGCGGCGTGCCGGTGCCGGTCGAGCCGGCCAAGGTCACCTCACACCTCGAGGCCGTGCATCGCTACAACTTCCGCGCGGACCTGAGCGAGCACGCCAACCCGCAGCGGCCCACCTACGCGTGCGGTGACGAAGGCGGCCTGCTCCTGTGTACGTGGCCGCGGGGCGGGAAGCCCTCGCTGCCCTTCGTGTACAGCGACGAGGTCTGGACGGGCATCGAGTACCAGGTGGCCTCGCACCTCATGATCGTGGGCCGGGTGGAGCAGGGCCTGGAGATCGTGCGCGCGTGCCGCGCGCGGTACGACGGCCGGGTGCGCAACCCTTTCGACGAGTACGAGTGCGGCCACTGGTACGCGCGGGCGATGTCGTCGTATGCGCTCCTCTGGGCCCTCACCCGCGCGCGCTACGACGCGGTGACCCGGACGCTGCACCTCCATCCCAAGAGGCCGGGTGACTTCCGGAGCTTCCTCTCGACCGCCACCGGATACGGCACCGTGGGCGTGCGGGGAGGAAAGCCGTTCGTCGACGTGAAGTCCGGGACGATCGACGTGCAGCACGTCGACTACTCCCCCGCGTGACCGCTTCGCAGGGGCCTTGCGTTCATATACTGTACTTTATATAATTCGGCGGTGTGGACAAGCCCATTCTGTGGGTCGGGGGATCGTTGGGCGACCTGAGGGCGTTCCCGGAGGACGCGCGTCGCTCACGACGAGGCGGAGGGTACGATGACACGCAAGACCAAGGCTAGAGTAACTCGCTCCAGCGGAAACGTATTCCGGGACCTCGGATTCCCTCCTGGCAAGGCGGAGCACCTCCTGGTGCGCGCCGACCTCATGATCCGGCTCGAGAAGGAGCTTCAGTCGCGAGGCCTGAAGCAGGCTCAAGCCGCCAAGCTCCTCGGAATCAGCCAACCGCGAGTCAGCGACTTGCTGCGCGGCCGCGTCGAGCTCTTCAGCGCCGATGCTCTCATCGACATGCTTGCTCGCCTGGGAGTCAAAGTCCGGCTCGTCGCCTCGACGCGCAAGAGGGTTGCCTGAGCCTCCGCTGAGCCTTGACGCGACGGGGGGTGCAGCCTAGTGTTGCCCCGCCAAAGGAGGCTCCATGCGCTCGCTCGTCGTCATCGCGGTGCTGGCGGGCGCGGCACCATCCACCGCCCAGACCCAGACCAAAGCGGACCCGAAACGAGTCGCGGTCCAGGAGGTCGATCGCTTCTCGGCCGAGATCGGCGGGATCGCGGGTCAGCTCTGGACGTTCTCGGAGACGGCCCTGCGCGAGACGCGCTCCGCGGCCCTGCTGGCAGACCTCCTCGAGCGCGAGGGCTTCCGTGTGGAACGGGGTGTCGCGGGCATGCCGCCGGCCTTCGTGGCCACCTGGGGCAGCGGCCGGCCCGTGATCGGGATCCTCGCCGAGTACGACGCGCTGCCCGGGGGTGGGCAACGCGACCGTCCCCCGGAAGCAGCCTCGCGAGGACGCCGTCACGTCGGGGCAGGGTTGCGGCCACAACCTGTTTGGCGCGGGCTCGGTAGGGGCCGCCGTCGCCCTGCAGCGGACGATGAAGGCGTCGGCACTGGCCGGCACCGTCCGGCTCTACGGCACGCGGCGACCCCTGGAAAGGGAGAAGCGCGCTCGACGCCGTGGAGCAGATGATCCACGGTGCCAACCTGATGCGCGAGCACCTTCCGACCACGGCCCGCGTGCACTACGTCATCCCGTCGGCGGGGGAGGCGCCGAACGTGGTCCCCGCCTACGCCAAGGTCTGGTTCTACGTCCGCGACAGCCAACGGCCGGCGACCGAGGCGCACTGCGATTGGCTGCTGAAGATCGCGGAGGGCGCGGCCATGGCCACGCAGACGACCCACAAGGTCATGCTCAACACCGGCGTGCACGAGTACCTGTTCAACCGGCCGCTTCAGGAGGCGATGCAGAAGAACCTCGAGGTGGTCGGGGCCGCGGCCTACACCGAGGAAGAGCAGGCGTTTGCGCGGCAGATCCAGAAGGAGCTGGGCATCCCCGAGGCGGGCATCGACCGGACCGTCCGCAAGCTCGCCCCCGGGCTCGAGCCTCTCGAAGGCGGCTCCACCGACGTGTCCGAGGTCAGCCGCATCACGCCCACCGTCGGGTTGTACCTGGCCGCGACGGGCAAGGACCTGCCCGGCCACAGTTGGGCCGCCTCGGCCTCGCACGGCCTCCCGGGGGCCGCCAAGGCGTCCGTCAACGCGGCGAAGGTGCTGGCCATGACGGCCGTCGACCTGCTCACGGAGCCGAAGCTGCTCGACCAGGCCCGCGCCGATTTCGTGAAGGGCACCGGGGGCAAACCGTATCGCTCACCGATCCCGGCCGGCCAGAAGCCGCCCATACCCTGACGCTGACGGCGGGTCCGCTCAGCCGAGGCGGGTCGTGCCCAGCAGGCCCTTGGGATCGAGGCGCGCCTTCAGGGTACGGCAGATCTCGCGCACGAGCTCCGGCGTGTAGCGGTCGTAGAAGGACTGGTTGTGCGGGCCGACACCGTGCTCGGCGCTGAAGCTGCCGCGGAAGCGCGTCACCGCCAGGTCGTAGATGAGCGGCTGCAGCTCGGCCTTCAGCTCCGGCGTCGGTTGCGCCGCGTCTTCCTTCTTCCAGACGAGGTTCAGGTGCACGCCGCCGTCGCCCCAGTGCCCGAAGTCGCAGACGCGGATGAACGGGTACCTTGCGGCCACCAGCTCGCGAGCCGCGTCCACGAACTCGGCCATCGACGAGCGCGGGACGCTGATGTCGAAGCCCAGCACCTCGCCCTCGTGGCGATGGCTCTCGGAGACGTGGTGGCGGATGTCCCACAGCTCGGCAGGTTTCCCCGGAAAGACGTCGGTGATGCCCTCGCCACCCTCGCCTTCGAGGAGATCGCCGAGCGTCGACTCCAGCAGATCTTCGAGGGCCAGCCGGTCGGACGGCAGCGTCGTCGAAAGCTCTACGAGCACCGTGTACGGCGGCAGCTTGTCGCCGAAGGGGCTGCGCAGACGCGGTTGATAGCGGAATACGGGGGCGAGCGCCTCCGCGCTCACGACCTCGAAGGCCGACAGGACGTCGCCCAGGCCTTGCTCGAGCTGGAACAGCAACTGCAGGACGGCGTCGCCGGTGGCGGCGCCGACAAGGGCCGTCGCGCGCTGCGCCGGCCGCGGGACGACCCGGATCACGGCACGGGTGACGACGCCGAACACGCCCGAGGTCCCCACGAAGAGCTGCTTCACGTCGAGGCCGGTGTTGTTCTTGCGCAGCGCCTTCATCAGGTCGAGCACCGTCCCGTCCGCGAGCACGACCTCGACGCCGAGGAGGTTCTGGCGCACGTCCCCGTAACGCAGGACCCGCGTGCCGGCGGCGTTGGTGGCGACCATCCCGCCGACGGTGGGATCGGCGCCCAGGTCGATCGGGAAGAGCAATCCCTTCTCGGCCAGCGCGGCGTCGAGCTGGCTCAGGAGCACGCCGCCCCCCGCCGTCACGGCGCGATCGACCTCGTCGATCGCGAGCAGTCGCGACAGACGCTCCAGGCTGAGGACGAGCATCTCGCCGGACGCGTCGGGCGTGGACCCGCCGACGAGGCCGGTGTTCGCTCCCTGCGGCACCACGCGGATTCCGTGCCCGGCGGCCAAGGCCAGGACGCGCGACACGTCTTCGGTGGTGCTAGGCCGCACCACCGCGAGCGCCTTGCCCTGGCCGTAGCGCCAGCCCTGCTCGTAACGGACCAGCTCGTGCGGCTCCGTCAGAACCGCGTCCGCGCCCACCAGGTCGCGGAGCGACGACACCGCCGTCGCGCGCTCCACCTTGCCCATACGAACAGAGGATAACGCGGGATACTGTGAATGATGCGTGATCGCCCCAACTCGCCGCGGAGAAGACGCGAGCGCCGCAGCCCGACACCGGCGGCGTCCCGGAAGCGCGAGGCGATCCGCAAGCTCAAAGCAGCCCTGGCGGAGGAGCGCCTGGTCCTCCACTACCAACCCATCGTGGACGCTCGTGACTCCCGCGTCGTCGCGGAGGCGCTCCTCCGATGGCGGCACCCCCGGAAAGAGCGCGCCAAGATCGAGGATCTCATCCGGTCGGCCGAGCGCAGCCCGGTCATCTTCGAGGTCGAGAACTGGACCCTCGAGAGGGCTTCCCAGGAGGCGCGCAAATGGCGAGGAGCGGGTCTCACCGGCGTACGCGTCAACGTGAACGTCTCGGCCCGCGAGCTCCCGCGCGCCGACGTCGTTGGACGCGTGAAGCGTCGGCTCGCTTCCGCGGGCCTCGACCCGAGCGGCCTCGGCCTCGAGATAACCGAGACCAGCAGCATCGAGGATTTCGACGCAGTGGCGGAGCAGATCGAGCGGCTGATCGCGATGGGCATCGAGCTGTGGCTCGACGACTTCGGGACCGGG
>Ga0210378_10001403_pt1 | contig 12596 bp, 12 predicted proteins | sample PLM1_60_b1redo_FD_155465 | JGI IMG/M metagenome (GOLD analysis project Ga0210378, IMG submission 155465) | Groundwater sediment microbial communities from an aquifer in East River, Colorado, USA - PLM1_60_b1 redo | ecosystem: Environmental > Terrestrial > Soil > Riparian zone | place: USA: East...
ATGGCGGGTCCGCCGGTGGTGCCGGGGGCGACGTGATCCGGCCCGGGGGTGCCCTGGGCGAGGATAGCGGGTCCGCTGAGGTCGGCGTGGGCGAGGATGGCGGGCGTGCCGGGACTGCTGGGGCCGCGGTGGGCGGGTCTGCCGGGACTGCTGGGGCCGCGGTGGGCGGGGATGGCGGGCTTGCCGGGGCTGCTGGGGGCGCCGGGGGCGAGGATGGCGGGGGTGCCGACGATGCCGGTCCTCGGGCGAAGGACCCGGATCGGGGGTACCTGATCGCTGCGACCGTGATGAAGCCGCTGATGCGCGCCTGGTTCCGGATCCGGTTGGAGGGCAGCGAGCACATCCCCGCTGGGGGGCCGGTGATCCTGGCGTCCAACCATCGCAGCAACATGGACCCGGTGCTGCTGGCCTCCGCGGTCGAGCGGCCACTGGCGTTCATGGCCAAGGCCGAGCTGTTCGTCGGACCGCTCGGCTGGATCCTGCGCTGGATCGGCCAGTTCCCCGTGCGCCGGGGCGGCATCGATCGCGAAGCCCTGCGTCGGACCGACGCGGTGCTGGCCCGCGGCTCGATGCTGGGGTTGTTCCCGGAGGGGACCAGGGGAGACGGAGGCTTCGCGGCCGTCCATCCCGGCCTTGCCTATATCGTGGTGCGGCAACGGTGCCCGGTCCTGCCGGTGGTGATCTTCGGCACCGACAGGGTGCGGCGCCGGTTCGGCTGGCTGCCGTTCGCGTCACCGGTCAGGATCGTGATCGGCCCGCCGATCGACCTGCCCCGCTCCACCAGCGACCGCGCCGGCCGGCGGGCGGCCAGCGAGGTCCTGCGCCAGCGCCTCCAGGCCTTCCTGGCCACCGTCGGTGGCACGCCCACCAACCCGACGCCTAATAGACAAAGCGATGAGTAGACAAAGCGATATGACTGTGGAGCATCAGGAAGACGAGTCGACTGGTCGCCTGCCAAGGGTGGCGGTCGTCGGGCGACCCAACGTCGGCAAGTCGACCCTGGTCAACCGGCTCCTCGGGCGGCGCGCGGCGATCACCCAGGAGCAGCCCGGCGTGACCCGCGACCGGGTCGCCTACCAGGCCGAGTGGTCCGGTCGGCGCTTCGAGCTGGTCGACACCGGCGGCTGGGAGCCGCGGGCGACCGGGCTCCAGGCCCGGGTCGTCGCCCAGGCCGAGCGGGCCATGGCCGATGCCGACCTCCTGCTGTTCGTGGTCGACGCCACCATCGGGGTCACCGAGGAGGATGCCGCGGTGGCGGGCCGGCTCCGCCGTGGCCGCGTGCCGGTGCTGCTGGTCGCCAACAAGGTCGACAGCGCGGCCGCCGAGCCCCAGACCGGCAGCCTGTGGTCGCTCGGGCTTGGCGAGCCGCTCGCGGTCTCCAGCCTGCACGGCCGGGGGTCAGGGGACCTGCTCGACGCGGTGATCAAGCGGCTGAGCACGGCGGCCGAGTCCGCCGACGAGCCGGACGCCCCGGCGCTGGCGATCGTCGGTCGGCCCAATGTCGGCAAGTCCAGCCTGCTCAACCGGCTCGCCGGCGAGGACCTGGCGATCGTCGACCCCACTCCGGGTACCACCCGCGACACCGTCGACTCGCTCGTCGCCCGGGCCGGCCGGAGCTACCGGCTGGTCGACACCGCCGGGATGCGGCGGGCGTTCCAGCAGGCCGAGGGAGCCGACTACTTCGCCTTCGTCCGCAGCCTGGAGGCGGTCGACCGGGCCGACGTGGCGCTGCTTGTGCTCGAGGCACCGCTTGGCGTGGCCGAGCAGGACCAGAAGGTGGCCGTGCGGGCGGTCGAGGCCGGTTGCGGGGTGGTCCTGCTGGCCAACAAGTGGGACCTCATGGACGACGAGGCGCGTCGCCAGTTCGGCGTCGACCTCGAGCGCAAGCTGCATTTCGTCGACTGGGCGCCGATGCTGCGGGTCTCGGCCCGCACCGGCCGAGGCGTCGAGAAGATCTGGGGGCTGGTGGACGGGGTGCTCGCAGAGCGCGCCCGACGGATCCCCACGGCAGCGCTCAACCAGTGGCTCGGCCAGGCGACCGAGCGCACGCCGCCTCCACCGGCACGCGGCCGCACGGTGAAGGTCCGCTACGCCACCCAGGCCAGGGTCGACCCGCCCGAGGTGGTGGTGTTCACCACCGGCCCGCTGACCCCGAGCTACCGTCGCTACCTGGAGAACGACCTGCGGCGCACCTTCGGCTTCGAGGGCACGCCGGTGCGGCTGGTGGTGCGGGTCCGGGCCAGGGAACGGTCCCAGGAGCGCTGAGCTCAGCCCGCCCGTCCGGATCGCGCCGGCGGCCGTGATATTCTGACGGCCGTTTCGGGCCTCCGGGCCCGCGTTCGGGACGTGGCGCAGCTTGGTTAGCGCACCAGTCTGGGGGACTGGGGGTCGCCGGTTCAAATCCGGCCGTCCCGACCAATATCGCCGCAGTTCAGCGGTCCTGCGAGGCCAGCAGGGTTCCCGCATAGGTCCGCCGGCTGCAACCCAGATGCAACCCGGGAGCCGTCATGTGGACCGCGATCGTTGCCGCGTTCGCCGCGGTGATCGGCTTCCTCGGGGTGGTGGTCGGCGCCCTGGTGACCGGATTCGTCACGCTTCGGCAGACGGAACTCGCTAGCCAGCGTGAGCGTGAGGCGCAGCAGATCGCTCGTGAGCAGGCGCGGAAGGATGCGCATGACGCTTTCCAACAGGAGAACATACCTGCCTTGCAGGAAGCCGCTGAAGACCTCCGACAGGTGGTAGTTCGCGACGTCGGCCGAAAGCTGGCTGCCGCTGACGAGGGGAAGCCGGTGACCTACGTGAGCCCGCTCGGCCTGGTTGATGAGGGATGGCTTCAAGCTCATGCTCGAGTGGAGAAGCTGGCAGCACGCATCTTCGATCCCGATTTGAAAGCATTGATCGGAGAGTTCTTGGATGCGACCATCCCGGTGTTCTCGACTTTGAACGAAGATCAAGCGCTGGAGGCGATTGACGCCGTCCGTACCTGGGGGCGCGAGATCAACGCGCGTGTCGGCGTGCTGCTCCCCGACCTGTTCTGAGCTACTCACTGGCCGAACACCAGCTTGGCGACAGTGGCCGCGGCCTGCTCCTCGAGCGCCGGCACCGTGTGGCTGTAGGTATCCAGGGTGATGGCGATGTTGGCATGCCCAAGGCGCTCCTGGATGACCTTGGGATGCACTCCGGCGGCCAGCGCCAGGGTGGCGTGAGTATGGCGAAGGTCGTGCAGGCGGATGATCGGCACCCCGGCCGCCAGTACAAGACGGGAAAACGCCCGGGTGACCTCCCGGGGATGGAGGGGGCGACCGTCCTCCAGGGTGAACACCTGCCCCGAATCCGTCCAGGCTGGCCCCCACGCCAGGCGCTCGGCCATCTGGTGCTTGCGCCATGCCTTGAGTGTGGCGACGGTGGCCGGGTCGAGGGCCACCGACCGGCGGCCCTTGGCCGTCTTGGGCTCACTCACCACCACCTCGTGACCGACCGTGACCAGCGACCGGCGCACCGCAACCCGGGCCCGACCGAGATCGACGTCGGGCGACTGAACGCCGAGCAGCTCGCCGCGGCGCATCCCGGTCGAGGCGGCCAGTAGCCAGAGGGCGTACAGGCGATCGCCCTCGACGGCGGCGAGGAACGCCCGTAGCTGTTGCGCCGTCCAAACTTGTAGCTCGGGCCGGCCGGGGCGAGGTGGGGAGGCCAGCAGGGCGACGTTGCGGGGGACCAGGCCCCAGCGGGTCGCGTCGGCCAGCGCCCGGCGGATGGTGGCGTGGACATGCAACACGGTGCGAGCGCTCAGGCCCCGCTCGAGCAGGTCGGCGTAGACCGCGTTCAGGTGGCCGGGGCCAAGGCGCTGCAGCCGGAGCCCGCCGATGGCCGGGGCAAGGTGAACCTCTACCTTGGATCGATGCTCGGCCCACGTGCCCGGCCGCACCTGCGACCGCAGGCCGGGGAGCCAGTGATCGCGGAGGAAGGCGGCCACAGTGACCTTGGACGGCTCGACGTAGGCGCCCTGGCCGACCTTGGCCAGCGGCTCGACCTGGGCCTGCTCGGCGTCCTTCTTTGGTGCCCTGCCCGACGTCCACCCCGAAGGCGAGCCGCCCCGGCCGCCGGAGCTGCCCGCCGACCTGTTCCTGCTCGAAGACCTGGCCAAGAGCAAGGCCGCCGCCCTGGTCGTCATCGACCCGCTGATGGCGTTCCTGTCCGGCCAGGTCGATAGCCACCGCGACCAGGACATCAGGAGGGTGCTGGCATCGCTGGGCTACATGGCGAACCGCACCAGCGCCGCGGTGGTCATCGTCCGCCACATGAACAAGGGCACGGGCAGCGCGCTGTACCGCGGGTCGGGCTCCATCGGCATCGTCGGCGCGGCCCGGGCCGGGCTGCTGGTCGCGCCCGACCCCGACGACGAGGGCCGGCGGGTCCTGGCCATGACCAAGTCGAACCTGGCCAAGATGCCCGACGCACTGGCCTACCGGCTGGTCAACGACGAGCGCTACAGCGTCGCCCGGGTGGTTTGGGACGGGGCGAGCAAGCACACCGCGGGCGACCTGGTCCGCGCCCGGGTCGACGAGGACGAGGCGCCGGCCCTGGCCGAGGCGATGCGGGTGTTGAAGGAGATCCTGGCGGATGGGCCGTTGCCGGCCGGGAATGTCAAGCGGTTGCAGCGACGGCCGGCGTCGCCGAGCCGACCCTGCAGCGGGCTCGGCACGCGCTCGGCGTGACCGCCCGCCGGCAGGGATTCGGCCCCGGCGCCTACTACGTCTGGTCCATGCCCGCCGCGCCCCCCGAGGCCATGGCGCAAGGCACGCACGGCGAACATGCCATGGATGCCATGGATGCCATGTGCCAAGACCCCGACGAGGGCGGCGACCATGGACGGCTGCCCTTCCCCGACGACGACCCCGACGACCCAAGGAGGTTCACCCGATGACTACCCGGCCGGCCGACACTTCGGTGACAGCAGTTGGAGACAGCAGCCGGGCACAGCAGGCTGACTGCTTGCTCGGTAAGCAGTACGCTTACTACATGAGCGAGTTGAGCAAGTCTTCCCCGACGCTGCACCTCACCGTCGTCATTGCCCAAGAGGGCGACTGGTATGTTGCCCGCTGCCTGGAGATCGAGGCAGTTAGCCAGGGCGAGACGGTCGAGGAGGCACTCGCCAACCTGCGCGACGTCCTAGAGGTCTATCTAGAGGAGGAGGGGGTACCGCCGGCCCTGGCTCCTCCGCTCGTCACCTCGATCGACGTGCCGGTTCCGGCGTGACCGGCGGGGTTCCCCGCGGTGTCTCCGGCAAGCAGACCGTCGCCGCGCTTGAGCGAGCCGGCTTCCGGCCGCTGCGAATGAAGGGCGATCAGCAGATTCTCAAGACCCGGAGGCCACGTCCGGGTGCCTACGCCACGGTTGCCGTACCGCTACACCACGAGCTGGCCGTCGGCACGCTCGCCGGGATTCTCCGTCGGGTCGGGATGACCGCCGACGAGTTCCGGGAGTTGCTCCGCTAGCTGGGCGGGCGATGGGCGCACAATAGGGGCGACCCCGCGAACGGGTCGAGCACTACAGCAGCGGACCAGGCTGTCGCGGCCCTCGCGGACCCCCGACTCGACAGGCAGGTTCAGGTCGTAGGCTTCACGGGCCAGGCGGGAGACTTCGGCGGCGGCCTGGGTCACGTCCAGGACCAGCACGCGCCGACGGCGCGGGATATCGTTCGGGTCGGGCATGAGGGTGCACTCCTCGTGTCCCATGGGGCCGGCCCGCTTGATCGGGTGCGGCCCCGCTTACGTGCGGTGGACAGGTTGAGCCGGGCGGGCCGCGGGCGCTGCAACCCGATCTGCAACCGAGCGGGCGTGATGGCGAGGTACAACCGCCCGATTCGGGCACGAACAGGCGTACGAATCTGCTCGCTGACCAGGACGGGGAGTGACAGCGGGGGAGTAGCTGCGATGGGTGCGGCCGGTCTGGGGGACTGGGGGTCGCCGGCTCAAATCCGGCCGTCCCGACCAATCACACCCCCCGATGGGGTCCGCCCAGCACCGGCCGGGGCTGCGGCGGTGGGTCCGGACCCCCCCGGTGGTGGGGCGTCAGGGGCGGGCGGTGGTCTACGCTCCTCGGCATGAACGACATCAACCGGTCCGACCGGCACCCCGACCCCGCCCCGGCGGCCGGTCCGGGCCCGCTGGGGCCGAGCCGGCGGGTTTCGACGGCGATCGTCACCGCGCCCAATGCGGTGACGCTGGTGCGGCTGCTGCTCATGCCGGTGTGCGCGTACCTGCTGGCGACGGGACGGTACGGGACCGGGCTGGTGCTGACGGCGGTGGTCGGGTCCACCGACTGGGTCGACGGGTGGCTGGCCAGGCGGACCGGGCGGGTGAGCCGGCTCGGGCAGCTGCTGGACCCGCTGGCCGACCGGCTGCTGATCGCCTCGGTGGCGATCGCCCTGGTGGTCCGGGGGGTGCTGCCCTGGCCGGCGGCGGTGCTGCTGGTGGCACGGGACGTGTTCCTGCTGGCCGCCTGGCCGCTGCTGAAGCGGCGGGGGATCGAGCCACCCGAGGTGATCCTCCTTGGCAAGGCGGCCACCCTGGTGCTGCTGTTCGCCCTGCCCGTGCTCACCCTCGGCGCGACCGGCGTGGCCGTGGCCGACGCCGCCCGCCTGCTCGGGCTTGCCCTGCTCTGGGCGGGGGTGGCCATGTACTACCTCGCCGGGGCGGTCTACGTCAGAATGGTGCTGGAACGGCTCGGCCACCGGGCGGAGGCCGGCTCCTAGCCCAGGCGGCAGGAGCCGGGCCGCCAGCCGAGCCGGCGAGCCCGATCCCCGGTCCGGGCGCTGGCGAGCCTTCCCCGGCAGGCGCCCTGACACCTGGTGGTTCGACATGCGCCTCGGGCGGGGTGCCGAATAGACAAGGATCCAAATCCCCATGGCTATAAATCTCTCGTTCACCCAGCCGCGCGGCCCCTGCGGGGGCGGCCCGTGAAGGCGGTGATCATGGCCGGCGGGGAGGGCACCCGCCTGCGCCCCCTCACCGCCAACCAGCCGAAGCCGATGCTCCCGGTGGCCAACCGGCCGATCATGGAGCACATCGTCAGGCACATCCGGAACCACGGGTTCAAGGACATCGTGGTGACCGTCCAGTTCCTGGCCAGCCAGGTCCGCAACTACTTCGGGGACGGCTCCGACATGGACGTGGACCTGGTCTACGCGACCGAGCCGACCCCGCTGGGCACGGCCGGCAGCGTCCGCAACGCGGCCGAGATGCTCGGCGAGACCTTCGTGGTGGTCTCCGGGGACGCCCTCACCGACATCGACCTGGGGGAGGCGGTCAGCTTCCACCGCCGCCGCGGCGCACTGGCCACGGTGATCCTCAAGCGCATGCCCGACCCCCTCGAGTTCGGCATCGTCATCACCACCGACGACGGCCGCATCGAGCGCTTCCTCGAGAAGCCCCACTGGGGCCAGGTCTTCTCCGACACCATCAACACCGGCATCTACGTGCTCGAGCCGGAGGTGTTCGAGCACATCCCGGACGGCCAGCCGGCCGACTTCGCCGCCGACGTGTTCCCCGGGCTGCTGGACCAGGGTGCGCCGCTGTTCGGCTTCGTCGCCGACGGCTACTGGGAGGACGTCGGCAGCCTCGAGGCCTACCAGCGCGCCCACCAGGACATCCTCGACGGCCGGGTCAAGGTCGACCTCCGCGGCTTCCAGGTCCGGCCGGGGGTCTGGCTCGGCGAGGGGGTCGAGCTCGACCCAGACGCGGTCCTCACCGCCCCGGTGCTCATCGGCGACTTCACCAAGGTGGAGGCCGGCGCCCGCCTGCGCGAGTACACCGTGGTCGGCTCCGGGGTGATCGTGAAGCGCGACGCCTTCCTGCACCGGGCGATCGTGCACGACAACGCCTACATCGGTCCGGGGGCCAGCCTGCGCGGCTGCGTGGTCGGGCGCAGCGCCGACGTCAAGGAGGGCGGCCGGGTCGAGGACGGGGTGGTGGTCGGCGACAACGCCGACATCGGCCACGGCGCCATCCTTCAACCTAACGTCAAGGTGTATCCCTATAAGACGGTCGAACCAGGAGCGATCGTCACCAAGTCGATCATCTGGGAAGGCCGAGGCGCCCGCACCCTGTTCAGCGAGCCCGGGGTGGCCGGCATCGGCAACGTCGACCTGACCCCGGAGATGGTCCTGCGGGTGGCCACCGCCTTCGGCTCGACCCTCAAGAAGGGATCGACGGTGACGCTGGGCAGGGACGCCAGCCGGGTGTCGCGCGCGCTCAAGCGGGCCATCATCGCCGGGCTGAACTCGGCCGGGGTGACCTGCGAGGACCTGGAGCTGGCCCCGGCCCCGTCGGTGCGCTTCTCGGCCGCCCGGATGGGCGCCTCCGGTGGCATGTACGTGCGCACCTCGCCCCAGGACAGCCAGTCGGTCGAGCTGGCGGTGTTCGGCGGTGACGGCTGCGACGTCGACGAGGGAGCACGGCGCCGGATCGAGCGCACCTACTACCGCGAGGAGTTCCGGCGAGCGTTCGGGCAGGAGATGGGCGAGCTGCGCTACCCGCCAAGGGCGGTCGAGCATTACGCCGTCGCCCTCGTCCACAGCCTCGACGACGCGGCCGTGCGCCACCGGCGCTTCAAGGTGGTGATCGACGCCGGCGGCGGCACCGCCTCGCTGGTCCTTCCCCACCTGCTGTCCCGGCTGAACCTGGACACCCTGATCGTCAACGGCCACCTCGACGAGAACAGGGTCGCCCCGACCGACGCCGAGCGGCACGCCGACCTGGACCGCCTGGCCAAGCTGGTCACCGCGTCCGGCGCCGATCTCGGCGTGCTGTTCGACTCGGTCGGGGAGCGCATCATCCTGGTCGACGAGCGCGGCGCGATCCTCGGACTGGACCGGGCTCTGCTCCTGTTCGTCGACCTGATCGTGCGGTCGGAGGGCAGCGGCGCCATCGTCCTGCCGGTCTCCACCACCCGGCTGGCCGCCGAGCTGGCCGCTCGCCACGGCCGCCAGGTCCACGGCAGCAAGCTCTCGACCAGCGCCATCATGCGGGCCGCCCGGCAGGATGGGGTGGTGTTCGCCGGCGCCGAGGGCGGAGGCTACGTGTTCCCGGTGCTGCACCCTGCCTTTGACGGGCTGCTCTCGTTCGGCAAGCTGCTGGAGCTGCTGGCCGCCCACGACACCAGCCTGGTCGACGCGGTGGCCGCGCTGCCCGAGCCCTCGGTGGTCCAGCGGCAGGTCCCGACGCCCTGGGAGCGGAAGGGGGCGGTGATGCGCCAGGTGGTCGAGGCGGCCAAGGGCCGGCGCGTCGACGATACCGACGGGGTGAAGGTCTTCCACCCACCGGCCACCGCCGAGGATGGCGAGGGAGGTCTCTGCGACGACTGGGCCCTCATCATCCCCGACACCGTCGAGCCGGTCACCCACCTGTGGGCCGAGGCCGGCGCCACGGCGGACGCCCTGGCCCTGGCCGACGAGTACGAGGCGCTCATCCGCCGCGCCGCCGAGCGCGCCTGAGGTGGCTCGATTGTCCCGACTGCGCCGGGCTGGGGTTGCCCCAGCGGGGTGGCGACCGTAGGCTCTCTGTTCGCCCGGGTCGCTTCCCCCAGCTCTCGACTCGGCGTGCCGCCGTCCGGTCGGCCGGACGGCATGCCAAAGGAGCCCACCCATCTCGGTCGCCGACCCATCCGCCGAGCCCCCCGAGCACCGGCCGAGCGCGCCCGCCGCGCGATTCGAGCCGGCCCAGGGCGGGCCGCTGCGGTATCGGTACGTGGCCGGACCGCTGGCCGCCGCCAGGCGCCGCCTCAGCCAGCTTGCCGGCGCTGTGCGGGGCCGTGGCCGGGGGCCGCGGCTGGCGCTGATCGGGCTGCTCGTCGTCGTCCTGGCCGCCGGCCTGCTGGCCACCGAGGGGCTGACCTTCGCCGGCCGCGTCCGCCACGGGGTCCGGGTCGGCGGGATCGACCTGTCCGGCCTGAGCCAGGCGACGGCCGGCAGCCGGCTGCAGACCGCGGCCGGCGTCCTGGAAGCGTCGCCGGTGGTCCTCGAGGCTGGCGCGGCCACGGTGCGCCTGCCCAGGTCCCGCGCCGGAGTGCAGCTGGACGTCGAGGCCAGCGTCGCCGCGGCCATGGCTGCCGGCCGCCGGAGCCCACTGGATCCCGACCGCCTCAAGGGCTGGTTCAGCCACATCGACCTGCCGTGGCAGTCCCGCGTGGTCCAGGCCCGCCTCGACCGCGAGCTGGCCGACCTCGACCGCAGCGTCGGCCGCCCGGTCCGCGAGCCCAGCCTGCGCATCCGCGGCGGCGGGGGAGCGGGGCCCGTCCCGGTGGAGCTGGTGCCGGGCCGATCGGGCCTGACGGTGGACCGGGCGGGAGCCGAGGCGGCAATTCGCGCGGCGGCCGCCGTGCCGGCCGGGGCAACGGTCCGCCTCCCGATCAGGGAGCGCCCCCCGAGCGTCGGGCCGGAAGCGGCCAGGGCGGCCGCCGACCGGGCCGGCACCATGCTGTCGGCACCGATCAGGGTGACCGCCGGCGGCGGCCGGGCCGACCTGCGCCCGGCCGAGCTCGCCCCGCTGGTCCAAGTGGAGGTGGCAGCGGGCCAGCTGCGGCTGCGCCTCGACCCAGGCGGGCTGGACCGGCTGCTCCACCGCCGGGCCCCGTTCGCCTCCACCGAGCCCAAGGACGCCCGGTTCCAGCTGACCGGTGGTCGCGTGCGCATCCTCCCGGCCGTGGCCGGAATCAAGCTGGACCCGAGGAAGTCGGCCGCCGCCGTGCTGGACGCCGGCACCGTGCCCACCGGGACGGCCAGGCAGGCGGCCCTGGCCACCACGACCACCCAGCCCGGGCTGACCACCAAGGAGGCGAAGGGCCTCGGGATCAAGGAGGTGATGTCGACCTACACGACCACCTTCAACGCCGGCGACGTCCCCCGGGTCCACAACATCGGCCTGATCGCCGCCGCCGTCCACGGCAGCCTGGTCCGGCCAGGCCAGCAGTTCTCGATGAATGCGGCCACCGGCCAGCGCACCGCGGCCAAGGGCTACCGGACCGCCCACGTGATCCAGAACGGCGAGATCGTCGACGGGCTGGGCGGCGGCGTCTGCCAGGCCGGGACCACCATGTTCAACGCGGCCTTCGTCGCCGGCCTGCCGGTGGTCGAGCGGCGCAACCACAGCCTGCACATCAGCCACTACCCGATGGGCCGGGACGCCACCCTCGACTGGCCGGGCACCGACCTCAAGTTCCGCAACGACTCCCCCTACGGGATCTACATCACCAGCCGGGCCACCCCATCCACGCTGACCTTCACCTTCTGGTCGACGTCAAGGGGTTACAAGGTGACCTCCAGCACCTCGGCGCCGCGCAACTTCCGCACCCCGGGCACCAGGTACGAGGACGACCCGACGCTGCCAAAGGGCGAGGAGGTCGTCGAGGAGCCCGGCTCCTCCGGCTTCGACGTCACCGTCGCCCGCACCGTGACCAAGGGCGGCGCGGTCGTCCGGCGGGACAGCTTCGTCTCCAACTACAGCCCCTGGGTCCGGGTGGTGCGCCGCGGCACCAAGGAGGACCCCAAGCCGGGAGCCGGCGCCCCGGCCTGAACGTCCCTGTGGGCGGGCTCTGGCATGGTGGACACGGCTGTGCTTGGCTACCAGCGGCCCGGCTCACGCCGCGCCCCGGTGATCACCTCTGGAGGGACGAGGATGTACCCCGACGACCTCAAGTACACGAGCGAGCACGAATGGGCCCGGGCCGAGGGCGGCCGGGCCACCGTCGGCATCACCCACTACGCCCAGGACGCCCTGGGCGACATCGTCTATGTGGACATCCCGCCCGTCGGCACGGCCGTCACCGGCGGGGAGACCTTCGGCGAGGTCGAGTCCACCAAGTCGGTGTCCGACATCTACAGCCCGGTCACGGGCACGATCGTCGAGCGCAACGACGAGCTGGACAAGAGCCCCGAGCTGATCAACTCCGATCCATACGGGCAGGGCTGGCTCGTGGTGATCGAGCTGGCCGAGGCCGGCGAGCTCGACCAGCTGATGGATGCCCCCGCCTACACCGAGCTGGTCGCCGAGTCCTGAACGTCACCGTATTGTGGAGGTCGCCAGGGCGGAACCTCAGCCCTGCGTTGACCCTGTTTTGATCCGTCCTCTACAGTCACCGACCAAAACGACGCTGCTCGCCCGCTGCGGCGGACCGGGCGGCGGGTGACCAGAGCCGAAGCCCGGGAGGGCAGCATGTTCTGCACTCAGTGCGGTCACAAGAACCCTGAAGGGGCCCACTTCTGCGCGAACTGTGGGGCCGCGCTGGTCACGACCCCCGACGACTCGACGACCACCATCAGCCTCGCCGCCCAGGACCTCGAAGCTGAGGTCGAGGAAGAGGTCGTCGCCCCGGTTGAGGAGCTGCGGGAGAACACGGCCATGCTGGTGGTGCGGCGTGGGCCGAACGCCGGCAGCCGCTTCCTGCTCGACAAGGAGGTGGTGACCGCCGGGCGCCACCCCGAGAGTGACATCTTCCTCGACGACATCACCGTCTCACGCCGTCACGCCGAGATCCGTCGCGGGTCCAGCGGCTTCACCGTCCACGACGTCGGCTCCCTCAACGGTACCTACCTGGACAGG
>Ga0210378_10001404_pt1 | contig 12584 bp, 11 predicted proteins | sample PLM1_60_b1redo_FD_155465 | JGI IMG/M metagenome (GOLD analysis project Ga0210378, IMG submission 155465) | Groundwater sediment microbial communities from an aquifer in East River, Colorado, USA - PLM1_60_b1 redo | ecosystem: Environmental > Terrestrial > Soil > Riparian zone | place: USA: East...
CAGGAACACCACCGCGATCGCGATCGTCACCCACAGGCCCCACATCATGCCGCTCATCACGCGCTTGAAGTCGCTCGCACCTCGCACCTCGCCATAGAGGGTCGAGCCCCAGTTCGGCCAGAGGATCCAGAAGCAAAGGAAGGGGATGATGAGGAGGCTTTCACCGAAGAAAGGCGTGAGCCCGATATCCGCGGGGAGGGCGGCGCTGCCCCCCGCGAAGGCGATCGTGTCCTGATAGGCGTTCCCGGTCGTCCCGAAGAGGTTCCCCGCTTCCTCGTTGAATGCGCTCTCGAATCCGGCTCGTGAACCAAACAACATCACCAAGAACACGACGACGAGCGCCGCGATCCCAAGGTAGAAGCAGTACTTCTGGATCTTCGCGTATCCCTCCATACCGAGGGAAACGAGGTATCCGGCCAAGAGCGCCGTGACCACGCAGACCGTGAAAAGGCCGACGTCTTTGGCCAGGAAGTCGAGCAGGCTGTCCATGCCGAGGAACGCTGCGAGTGGTTGCAAAACCTCGACGTTGAGGATGCTCGCGTAGATCGGCGTCCAGTACCAGAGGATGAACCACCATCCGGTGACCGAGAGCACGAACGCGATGCCCCCGCCGAGGACACGGCTCTGCCACACGTAGTCGCCTCCCGCGCGAGGCATGATCGAGATGAGCCCGGCGTAAGTCACCACGAGACACGTGATGAACGCACCCGAGATCAGGAGCGCGGGGAGGACTTGCCCGGTCGGGACGTACCCGATCACGGACAGACTGAAGAACAATCCGAGCGTCACGAAGTTGACCGACATGAAGGAGTAGAGGAATGCGTCGAACTTCGACCATCCCTTCACCAGACCGGTCGCCTTCCGCAGGAACAAGGTAGGAGCTTCACCTACCGCTGCCATCTGCACCCCTCCCAGAGGTTCCGGAACGGCTGTTAGCCGTTCACCAGTTGGTAGTTCTTGATCTTCCGCTTCTTCTCGTCGATGTTCACCACGGCCGCCTGCAGGATCCCCTCCTCGTACGAGCTCCCGGGGTTCAGCGCCAACGTCTTCCCGATCCTGGCCGAGCCCTTGCTCTCGTGGATGTGCCCGTGGAGCGACAGCAGCGGCTGGAATCGCTTGATCGACTCGTGCACGGAGGTGGATCCGACGGGTCTGATCGCCTGGCCGCCCGACACATAGGTGAGGTCGGGGTTCAGCGCCGGCGCGTTGTCGAGCTTGGACCCGTACGGCGGTGCGTGGAAGTTGAAGATCGTGGTCTCCGGGTCGGTGGCCGCCTCGAGTGCTCGGTCGATCCGCGTCGCCAACTCCGGCTCCTCGGCCTCGCGGAAGGTGTTCCAAGGCGTCGGATTCGTCCAGCCCATCGAGACCATCGTGAAGTCGCCGAGCTGGATCGGGTGGTCCTCGTCGCCGGTCTCCACGACCTGGGCACCGGACAGCAGGTCGTCGATCTCGAACATGTCGTCGTTCGCGGGGCAGGCGATGACGCGGATCCCGGTCCCGGCGAGCTTCTCCTCGGCCATCGCGATCCAGCGCTCGGTGCCGTCGAGCATGACCTCCTTGAAGCGCTTGTCGACGAGGACCTCGTCCTCCTGCATCGCGACGTACTCCTGATCCGAGACCCTGATCGGGTAGTACCCGCGGTTCATCACGCGCTTCTCGAACTCGACGATCGCATCCTCGGACTCGAGGGTGTCGCGATGGTCCTGGAGGGAGGCCTCCCAGGTGCCGTTGGCGCGCTGGACGATGGGCACCATCGCCTTGCCCGTGACGTCGCCCCCGAGGATGACGACGTCTGCGCCGTAGAACGACCCGGCGTTCAGGAACTTCTTCCAGCAGATCTCCGACCCGTGGAGGTCGGTCACGAAGAAGATCTTCACCGGGGGAATCTTCCGCCGAGGACCACCGGAGCGCAAGCCAGGTTCCCCGCGCCGGATGGGGGCTTCTCCATCAATGCCCAACCTCCTCGGGGAGCTCGTACCATTGGACACGATCGCCGACCTTCGACCGGATCTTCCACTTCAGGGTCTTGGGCGCTGCGTTGCAGGCGTCGAGGAGGGTGATGGCCTGGGCAGAAGGGTCGAACTTGGGCTCCTTCGGGACAAGGTCCCCCGGACGGCCCTCCGCGTAGAGGACGACCTTCTCCAGGTTCATCGTGGTGGTGCGCCACCACCCCCAGTCTTCGCCGACGAGCTTTCCCACCCTGTCCATCCCGATCGTTCCCGGCTCATCGCCATCGGCCACCGGGTACCCCGAGAAAAGGTGGAGGATGTCGTGCACGTCCTTCCGATTGAGCTCGAAAACCTGGAGCTTCGTCAGCAAGAGGTCGGCGACGTCGAGCGTGTCGGGCATCCGATCGATCCGCGAACCGAACTCGAGCTCGTGGCACATCCGCAGCCGGTCCATGACCACGTCGACCGAGGTCGTGCCGTCCGCGGTGGTGAAGTACATCTGCCTATCGCCGTGGAGGGTGTTGAACCGCTGGTCGCCCAGGAAGCCCTGCTCGGCGAAGAAGGCGATCACATCCTTCTTCTTCGCCGAGATGCAGGCGAAGTCCATGTCCTGGTCCTTGCGCGCGCGGTGAGGGAAGAGCGGACATAGGACCCGCACCGCCTGCCCGCCGAGGAGCTTGAGGGGGATCCCGCGGGCGTTCGCCTTTCGGACGGCACCCACCGAAACCTCGAACGTGTCGGCGGCAGCGGGGGACGGCCCGTCCATGCACCAGCACGCTAGCGCAGTTCCCTCACGTGCGCGGCACGATCCGATCTGGGAGACACTGTCTACCGATGGAGCGGGCGTTCGACTACGTGATCGTCGGGGGTGGCTCGGCCGGCTGCGTGCTCGCGAACCGGCTCACGACGGACCCGTCCAATCGCGTGCTGGTCCTGGAGGCCGGCCGCCCGGACTACATCTGGGACGTCTTCATCCACATGCCCGCGGCGCTCACCTACCCGATCGGATGGAGTTGGTACGACTGGAAGTACGAGTCCGAACCCGAGCCGCACATGGGCGGGCGCCGGATCTACCACGCCCGCGGCAAGGTCCTCGGCGGATCGAGCAGCATCAACGGGATGATCTTCCAGCGAGGCAACCCCCTGGATTACGAACGGTGGGCCTCCGACCCCGGCATGGAGACGTGGGACTACGCCCACTGCCTCCCCTACTTCAAGCGCATGGAGAGCTGCCTCGCCGCGGACCCCGCCGACGAGTATCGAGGCCTCAGCGGTCCGCTCGTTCTCGAACGCGGCCCCGCGAAGAGCCCGCTGTTCGGGGCGTTCTTCGAAGCCGTCCAGCAGGCCGGCTACTCCTTGACCGACGATGTGAACGGCTACCGCCAGGAAGGGTTCGCACCGTTCGATCGGAACGTGCATCGCGGGCGCCGACTGTCCGCCGCCCGCGCATACCTGCACCCGGTCTCGAGCCGACCGAACCTCGATGTGCGTACCCATGCGTTCGTCAACAAGATCCTGTTCCAAGGGACTCGAGCGGTCGGGGTCGAGTACGTGCGTGCGAGAGGCCCGGCCCGAAAGGTAGGCGCCGGCGAGGTGATCCTGTGCGGCGGCGCCATCAACTCACCTCAGACCCTGCAGCTTTCCGGGGTCGGCGACGCGGACGAGCTGCGCGCGCTCGGTGTGGATGTGGTGCAGGACGTCCCGGGAGTCGGAGAACATCTTCAGGATCACCTCGAGGTCTACGTGCAGCACTCGTGCACGCAGCCCGTGTCGGTGGCTCCTGGACTGAAGCATTGGCGCAAGCCGCTCATCGGGGCCCAGTGGCTGTTCTTCCGTTCGGGACTCGGGGCCACGAACCATTTCGAGGCGGGCGGCTTCGTCCGGAGCAACGACGAGGTCGCCTATCCGAACCTGATGTTCCACTTCCTGCCGGTCGCGGTCCGCTATGACGGCTCGGCGCCGGCCGGCGACCACGGCTACCAGGTGCACGTCGGACCGATGTACTCCGACGCGCGCGGCTCGGTGAAGATCGTGAGCACCGATCCCCGTGAGCACCCCGCCCTTCGGTTCAACTACCTGTCCACCGACCAGGATCGGCAGGAATGGATCGAGGCGATCCAGGTCGCTCGGAAGATCCTTTCCCGATCGGCGTTCGCGCCGTTCGACGGTGGGGAGCTCTCACCCGGCTCCGAGGTGGAGACCGACGAGCAGGTGTTGGACTGGATCCGGCGGGAAGGTGAGACCGCGTTGCATCCGTCCTGCACGTGCCGGATGGGGACCGACGAACGGTCCGTCGTCGATCCGCTCACGATGAAGGTCCAGGGCGTGGAGGGACTGCGCGTCGTGGACGCGTCGGCGATGCCCTACGTGACGAACGGCAACATCTATGCGCCGGTGATGATGCTCGCGGAGAAGGCGGCCGACCTCATCCTCGGGAACACGCCGCTCGAGCCCGAGAAGGTCGAGTTCTACCGACATCAGGGCTGACCGTCTCGAGACGCCTCCGCTCGTCAGCCGAGACCGAGGAGGAGCAAGCCCCCGACGACCAGGACGATCCCGACCACCTGGTTGGTCACCATCCGTTCCTTGAAGACGATCACGGAAAGGGTGATGGCGATCAGCGGGAACACGGCGCTCGCGGCGAGCACGATCGAGTTGAGGCCTCGCTCCGAGCCGGCGGAGAACGTGACGACCCCGAGGATGTCGGCGGCGCCGGCGAGGAGCGCGATCCACAGACCGAAACCCAGGCGCACCCGCGACAGCTGCGTGCGGAACACGACGAAGAGCGGGAGGAAGAACGCCACCTGCGCGACCCGGGAGCCCCACAGCCCCACGATCCATCCCGCCCGGTCCGAGATCCAGCCGAGGAGGAACCCCGCGACGCCGAAGCAGATCGCCGCCGCGATGGCCCATGGCAGACCTGGCACGTGATTCTTGATGCCATGTCGGAGCTTCTTGAGGTCGGTGGACACGAGTGCCACTCCCACCACCGCGATCCCCGCTCCCGCGAGGGCGAGGGCGCGGGGCCGCTCACCGAGCACGATCATCGCCAGCGCGACGCCGACCACGGCGTAGCCGGCGCCGATCGGCGAGACCACGGCGACCGGTCCCAGCTCGAGCGCCTTGTAGTGCGTCGTGTAGGCGAAGGCAGCGAAGGCGCCGTTCAGCACGACGAGCCAGACGTCGGATCGTAGTGGCTCGATGGACTCTGCGGTCGCGACGAGCACCACCGTCATGAACGCCGCCGACAGCAGTTGGCCCGCGACCACGGCGCTCACCGAGCCGATCCGTCGGCCTGCGAGCGCACCGAAGAAGTCGGCGAGGCCCCACCCCAGGGCGGCGAAGAGCCCGAAGATCATCAGGCGTCGCCGCGGAACGCGGCATCGCGCCAGGCGATCGCGGCCTTGAGTCCCTGTTCCATCGTGATCCGGCGAAACTCGTCGCGCGCCGGTAGGTTCGCCGTCTCGATCAGCACATCGAGCTCGATGTTCGCCGCCATCGCCTCGCGGAACCCGGCCACGTCCCACACCCGGTTCACGGCGCGCTTCGTCGCCTGCACCACGAAGGGTTCGTTCTTCGCGATCTCCTCGGCGAGCCGCAGCGTCGCGTCGTCCAGCTCGTCTCGAGGGACCACCCGATTGACGAGCCCGAGACGAAGTGCTTCGTCGGCGGTGACCCGATCCTCGCCCGTGAAGAGCAGCTCCTTCGCCGCGCGGACGCCCACCACCCAGGGCAGGAACATCGACACGACCCCCGAACCGAACCGGACATCGACGTAGCCGAAGTACGCGTCATCGGCCGCGACCGCCAGATCACATGCGAGCATGAGATCCGTGCCGCCGGCGAGGCAGTAGGAGTGGACGCTCGCGATCACCGGCTTCGGATGATCCAGGAACTTGAGCATCTGGTCGGTCGAATGCCGGAGATCATCCTGCCAGTGGCGAGCATCCAGCACGCCTCCGGTCGCGTCTTCGTTCAGGTCGTACCCCGCGCTGAAGGCTCTCCCCGCGCCCCGGAGGACCAAGACCCGGACGTCGCCGTCGTCGGCGGCCTCGTCGAGCGCACGAGACATCGCGTCCACCAGGTCTTTGTTGAGTGCGTTCAGCGATCCGGGGCGATTCATGGTGAGTCGCCGAACCGGACCGACGTCCTCGACCAGCAGGACAGGTTCGCTCACGTCTCCTCCCTCCGACGGTCGCGCGATGCTAGCGGAGACTCGTCCCGGCAACCTCTGAAGGCCCGTGGCTCGTATCCCCCACTGAGAGGTCCGGCCGGCGCTGCCTTGCGTGTTCCCCAGCGGCTGGGATAGCCTCCTGAACCTGAACCGGCGTTCAAACTCATACGGAGGAGGGTGTCATGGTCTTCCACCCGCGCGATCCGAACCATCGGCCCGTTTCGAGGCGCGACTTCCTCCGGCGGTCACTCGCAGCGGGGGTGGCACTCCCCACGTCAGCCGCGATCTTGGCCGCGTGCGGGACGGACGGGACCCCTTCCCCCGACCAGGGCGATGAGGACATCAAGCCGCGCTTCGGCACGCTGGACAACCCTGTCACGCTGCAGACCTACAAGGACAACCCGCCGATCGACTCAAACCTCGAGCCGGAGTCCGGCCCACTCGTCATCTACAACTGGGAGCAGTACATGTGGAAGCGTGTGCTGAAGGACTTCGGCAAGAAATACAACGTCGAGGTCAAGTACGAGACCTTCTACAACATGGAGCAGGCGATCCAGAAGTTCCAAACGGGCGAGGTCGACGTTGATGTGTTCTTCCCGACGATCGACTACGTTCCCAAATTGGCGGCGAGCAAACTGATCCAGCCGCTGAACCACGATTACATCCCGAACATCTCGAACCTCTGGCCGGTGATGCAGGACCCGTACTACGATCAGGGGTCGCTGTACACGGTGCCCTACACGATCTACCACACCGGGATGGCGTGGCGGACCGACATCGTTCCGATGGAGGTCGACGACGTCGCGGCGATGTCGAACCCGTACGAGATCTACTGGAACGCCGACTACGCCGGCAAGGTCGGGATCTACGACGTCTATCGGGAAGCGCTGTCGCTCGGGATGTACCGCGATCTGGCGGATAAGACGGACCTGAACACGGCCGACCCGGCGGTGATCGATGCGGCGAGGGATCGGCTGATCGAGCTCAACGACCTGGTCGGCGTCAAGACGACTATCGACGGTGCCTACGCCGGCGTCCCCGAAGGAAAGTTCGGGCTCCACCAGTCGTGGTCCGGCGACATCCAGGCAGGTCCTTGGTACACGAGCGATCCCAAGAAGGAAGCGGGGCTCCTTCGTTACTACTGGCCCGCTCGCGACGGGTTCGGCGGCACGATCGACAACGACACGTACGCGATCCCGACGAACGCGAAGAACCCGGTGCTCGCTCACCTCTTCTTGAATTTCATGATGGACGAGTTCAACGCGATCAAGAACTGGACCTGGGTCGGATACCAGGTGCCGTTCAGCGCTGTGAACCCCGACACGATCTTCGAGGAGAGCTACCCGGGCCTCGAAGGCTGGTTCGTGTGGGATTACGGGGCCCCCGCCGGCAAGCACTGGGACAACCTGAAGTCGACGATCGTGACCGAGGAAGACTTCGACATCGGGAAGCGCGCCACGGGACTGGACATCGACGTCGACACGCTCTGGCAGGACGCCTACGCGGACTTCAAGGCGGGAGCGTAACCTCCGGGAATGGCGACACCGACCGGCGGGATCGTCGGGCAGCGACGCTGGTACTACCCGGCGCTCGCAGCGCCCGGGATCCTCTGGCTGCTCTTCCTCTTCATCCTGCCCTTCTACGCCATCGCGGCGGTGGCGTTCGGGGGACGCGACCAGATCTTCGGTCTTCCTATCCCGGCGTGGAATCCCCTGGAGTGGCAATACGAGACGTTCTCGACGACGGCCGGTGAGCTGTTCGCATCGAGCGGGCTGCAAGCGCAGTTCCTCCGCACCCTCGTCTACGTCGTGATCTCCGTCACCATCTGCCTGGTCGTCGGCTATCCGGTCGCCTACTACATCGCTCGGTACGGCGGGCGGCTGAAGGTCCTCCTGCTCACCTTGATGATCGCGCCGTTCTGGATGAGCTACCTCATGCGGATGCTGGCCTGGGTGAACCTCCTGGCCGTCAAGCCGGATGATCCTGGACTCTTCAACCGTCTGCTGCTCCTCACCCCGTTCGTGAACCACCCCATCAACTGGAGCAGCGGCCCGGTCTCCCACATGACCGTGATCCTCGGGCTGGTCTACGGCTACATCCCGTTCTTCATCCTGCCGCTGTACGCCGCGTTGGACAGGATCGACAAGTCCCAGCTGGAGGCATCTCGCGACATGGGGGCCAATCCCGCGAGCACCTTCTGGCGGGTCACGCTGCCCCTCTCGAGGCAGGGCATCCTCGCCGGCGCCGTGATCATCACGCTGCCGATGTTCGGCGACTACTACACGCCCAACCTGATGACGGCGAGTCCCGAGAACACGATGATGGGCAACGCGATCGACCTCGCGTTGCAGGGACAGGGCAAGCAGCCCCAGGGCGCGGCGATCACGCTGCTACTGTCGGCGTTCATCGGCGCGCTGATGATCTATTACCTCGTGAGCGTTTCCCGGGCGGCCAAGGAGGCCGTGCGGTGACGACGGCCGAAGCGACGCTTCCGAGAGAGGCCGCCGCCTCGCCCCGGGTCGGCCGTCTGCGGGCCTTCTTCTCGAACCCGTGGGGGAAGCCGCGACTCCTTTCGGTCTGGACGTGGCTCTACATCATCTGGACGATCGCGCCCGTCCTGATCGCCGTCCAGTTCTCGTTCAACGACGGCCGTTCGCGGAGCACCTTCCAGGGATTCAGCCTGCAGTGGTACGAGTCGATCTGGAACGAGGCTTCCGCGAACTTCGACGACACCCTGCTCCCGGCGCTCATCCAGAGCCTCAAACTCGCCCTGCTGACGATGCCGATCGCCACGACGCTGGGCGTGGGCCTCGCCATCGGCCTCGCCCGATGGCGAGGCCGCGGCTCCGGCGCCGCGAACTTCCTGATGCTGTTCCCGCTGGTCACGCCCGAGATCGTGATGGGCGCCTCGATGTTCCTGATCTTCTCGAACCTGTATGAGATCAAGCTTGGGACGGGTGCGCAGCTCCTGGGCCACGTCACCTTCTCGCTGTCCTACGTCGTGATCGTGACGAGAGGCCGGCTCTTCGCGATCGGCCGCGACTACGAGGAAGCAGCGATGGACCTCGGCTCGTCACCCGCGGACGCCATCCGGCGCGTGCTGCTCCCGCTGCTTGCGCCGGCGATCCTCTCGAGCTTCTTCATCGTGTTCGCGATCTCGATCGACGACTTCGTGATCAGCCAGTACCTGTGCGTACAGGAATGCACCACGATCCCGATCAAGATCTACAACGCGGCGCGCAACGCGGGGAACCCGAGCCTGAACGCGCTGGCGACGATCATGATGGTGCTTTCTCTGCTCTCGATCACCGTGGCCGTGCTCATCCTGCGGTGGTTCAACAGGCGGCAGGGGACGGGGCGCTCGGCCGTCGAGGACTTCGCCCGCTTCGAGATCTGAGCCGGGCTCAGCGCGTCGCCTGTGCGGAGGCCGCGAACCCCTCCTCGGAGACCTCTCCCTGTGGGAGCACGCGCAGTGCCTCCCGCGGGAGGTGCACCGAGACCGGTGTCCCTTGTTCGAACGGCAAGGTCTCGCCTTCGTTCTGGATGAGCGCTTGCAGCTTCTCACCGGGCGCGAGGTTCACGATCACCTGCATCGCGGAGCCGACGTAGACCAGCCGCTCCACCATGCCGGGGATCCTGTTGGCGCCGGTGGTGCCCGGGACTTCGAGGTCGACCCGCTCCGGGCGGATCGACAGCTTCACCTCACCGTGCGCATCAGGCTCGCCCTGTCCCGCGACGAACTCGAACTCCCCGAACCGGACCCGGCATCCACCATCCGTCGGTCCGTACGCCGTCGCATCCACGAGGTTCGAGACGCCGAGGAAGTCCGCGACGTAGGCCGTCGAGGGCTCCTCGTAGACCTCCTTCGGCGGGCCCACCTGCTCGATCCGGCCGTTCGACATCACCGCGAGCCGGTCCGACATCGTCAGCGCTTCCTCTTGGTCGTGCGTCACGTAGATGAACGTGATCCCGACCTCCTCCTGGATCGCCTTGAGCTCGATCTGAAGCGCCTTCCGGAGCTTCGCGTCGAGAGCACCGAGCGGCTCGTCGAGCAGCAGAAGGGCGGGGTTCAGGATCAGTGCCCTCGCCAGCGCGACCCGCTGCTGCTGGCCGCCCGAGAGTTGATTCGGCCTGCGCTTCTCGTAGCCGGACAGACGGACGAGCTCCAGCGCTCGGCCGACCAGTCGTCCACCTTCCCCCTTGGAGGTGTCCTTGTAGCGAAGGCCGAACGCGACGTTCTTCTCGACGTTCAGATGGGGGAACAGCGCGTAGTTCTGGAAGACGGTGTTCACGTTGCGCTTGTGCGGCGGCACGGTGGCCACGTCGGTCCCGTCGAGGACGACTTGCCCCTCCGTCGGCCGCTCGAACCCGGCGATCATCCGAAGGGATGTGGTCTTGCCGCATCCCGACGGGCCGAGGAGAGAGAAGAACTCGCCGGGAGCGACCTTCAGGTTGATCCCGTCGACGGCCGTGAAGTCGCCGAAGCGCTTCACGAGATCGACCAGCTGCACCTCTCCGCCCGTCATGAGGGCGCGAGTCTATCGCGCGCCCGGATCTCTCGTGGTGCGGCTCCTGTCATCATCCGCACCATGGAGCGATCCACGACCGAAGACGGTCGCCAGCCGCTGGTGCGGAGCCGGACCTTCCCGCTCTTGGCGGCGTACTGGAGCTTCGGGCAGTTCTGGGGCGTCTGGGTGATCCTGGTCCTCGAGTTCCAACGGCACCATTCGCTTACGGACAGCCACCTCGGCCTCCTGTATTCGCTCCTCTCCGTGGCGGCGATCGTGACGATGCTGGCCGGGGCACCGCGGCTTCAGCGACTGTCCCTCCGCGCAAGTGTGCCGTTGTCGCTCGCGAGCCTTGCGGTCGCGGCCCTAGCCCTCGCCGTCGGGCCGACATCGATGCTGGTGGTCGCGTTCGTCCTGGTCGGCATCGGCAACGGGTTGATCGACGTCTACGTGAACGTCGCGGCACAGCGTGAGGAGCGTCGGACCCGGCGACCGGTGCTGCAGTGGCTGCACGCCAGCTACGCGCTGGGAGGCGTGACGGGGGCTGCCGCCGCGGGGACCCTTCTGACGGTCGGTCTCGACCACCGGCTGGGTCTCGCGGCGTCCGGCGTCACGTTGCTCGCGACGGCCTGGTGGAACCGTCGGAGCGCTTCGCGCGAGCCGGCCGCCGCGGGCGCGACCTCGGTCCTGTCGGTCTCCGCCCTGCGGCGCACTCCCGCGCTTTGGATCCCGGCGCTCACGGTGCTGTTCTGTTTCCTCGTCGAGGGGTCCATGGACATCTGGTCGGGCCTCTACCTCCGGGAGGAGCTCGGCGCCTCGCCGGCAGCTGCGGGGGCTGCGTTCGTCGCGTTCGCGGGATCGCTGTTCGTCGGGCGACTGTTCGCAGCCAAGACGCTCTTCGGGCTCGGGCCTCGAAGGACGATCGTGATCGCCGGGATCGGAGGAGGGATCGGCGGAACGATCGCCGTGCTCGCTACCACGACGCCGGTCGTGGCCGCCGCGTTCCTCTTGATGGGATTCTCGATGTCGGCAGCCGGCCCCGCGGGGTTCAGTCTCGTGGAGGAGACCAGCGACGACCCCAACGCGATCGCGGCCGTCGCGACCGTGGGCTACACGGGCTTCGTCTGGTCGCCACCCCTCCTGGGCTGGATCGCGGACACGGTCGACCTTCGCGCGGCGATGGCAGTCATCGTGCTGGCAACAGTGGGGATCACCGCCACAGGACTGTTCGCCCGAGAGAAGACCAAGAACACGTAGCTGCCCGCGGAACGCCGCCGCATGGGCGCCCGGCAGCTACTTGATGGGTGAGAACGATCGCCATCCGCCGTCGGTCCACTCGGGGTCGGCCTCAAGGAGAGCCCGGAACCTCCCGTACCACTCCTCCGTGGCGGGATCGTGGGCGTTGGCCGAGTAGGCGGCGTCGTCCTCGAACAGGATGGCTGCGATCACGGTTCGGTCGTCGTCGTCCGGCAAAAGGACGTGGGTCGCGTGGAACCCTTTCGCACCCACGCCCTCGCCCATCAATGCGACGACCGCGGGACGGTTCTCGGGCGTCACCTTCGCGCGCATCAACGTTCCGTACATGCTCGTCTCCTCTCCTTCGATGCGCCGGCTCGATCGGAGGCGCCGGGCGCTCGTCCATCACTCGGGTGGGGGAGGCGGCGCCCCGATCCCCCACGCGTCCGCACCCCCGTCAACGACCACCGTGCTCCCCGTGACGTAGGCTCCCCCGTCGCTCGCGAGGAACGCGATCGTGGCCGCCACCTCCTCCGGCCGGCCGGCGCGCCCCATCGGGACGGTCTTCGCGTACTCGTCGACCAACGCCTCCCCTCCGTATTGCAACATCCCTTCGGTTCGGATCGGGCCCGCCGCGACGCAGACCGCCCGGATCCCGTACTTCGACCACTCGATCGCGATCGTCGACGCCATGTTCTCGAGGGCGGCGCGAGCCGT
>Ga0210378_10001405_pt1 | contig 12577 bp, 18 predicted proteins | sample PLM1_60_b1redo_FD_155465 | JGI IMG/M metagenome (GOLD analysis project Ga0210378, IMG submission 155465) | Groundwater sediment microbial communities from an aquifer in East River, Colorado, USA - PLM1_60_b1 redo | ecosystem: Environmental > Terrestrial > Soil > Riparian zone | place: USA: East...
GCTGACGACCGACGACCAACACACCGCAACGAGGAGGCGTACGTGAGCATGCACACGATCACGCCGCACGTCGTCGTCCGTGACGCGGCGAGGGCGGTCGAGTGGTACACGAGCGTGCTCGGCGCCGAGGAGTGGTTGCGGATCCCGGTTCCGGACGGCAGGTTGATGTCGGTCGAGCTTCGCTTCGGCGACTCGGCGGTCATGCTCGCCGACGAGTTCCCGGAGATGGGGATCGTCTCGCCGCAGACGCTCGGCGGCACCTACATGGCGCTCCACCTGATGGTCGACGACGTCGACAGGGTCTGGCAGCGTGCGCTCGACGCGGGCGCGGAGGTGTTCCACCCGCTCCAGGACAGCTTCTGGGGCGAGCGACACGGGCAGGTGATCGACCCGTTCGGACACCGCTGGGGCCTGGCCCAGCACCTGCGCTACGTCTCGCCCGAAGAGCTGGTAGGCGCGGCCCAGGAGATGTTCGCCACGGGGAGCGAAGCTGCATGAACGCTGCATCGCTCTTCGCGGTTCCGCTATCCCTCGCCGGCGTACTTTTTCGCGCCGCTTGCAGATCCGCTTGCAGGAGCCCAATTCCGCGTCAGGGCTGGCAACAAGAAAGCCCCCTGAGCGGGGGCTTTCCGTAGCGGATGATGGGATTCGAACCCACGACCTTCTGCATGGCAAGCAGACGCTCTAGCCAACTGAGCTACATCCGCGCGGGGGCAAAGTATAGCCGCGTTCGTTAAGGGCTTTCGGCGTCGAGGGCCTCGTTGACGAGCCGGTCGGCGAGCTCGTTGTGCTCGCGGCGGACCGCCTTATAGCTGATCTTGTCGAAGGTCGTGGCCAGGCGCATCGCCTCGCGCCACAGCTCGCGCAGAGCCTCGTTCTTGACCCTCCAGGCGCCCCGCATCTGGTTGACGAGGAGCTCCGAGTCGGAGACGACCTCGAGCTCGTTCAGGTGTAGGTCCGCGGCCTTCCTGAGGCCCTCGACGAGCGCGCTGTACTCGGCCACGTTGTTCGTGGCGACGCCGATCGTCTCGCCGTGTGCGGCAAGGACGGTGCCGTCGCCGGCTTCGAGCACATAGGCGTAGGCCGCGGGCCCGGGATTGCCCCGGGCGCCTCCGTCGGTGAACAGGCGCGCCTTCACAGGAGCGCATAGATGTCGAAGGCCGGCTCTTCGTACGGATGCGCTCGACGGAGCGCGGCGATCACGTCGTCCTGGCGATCCTCGGGGAAGACCGTCTCCAGCCGGAGCTCGGGCACACGCTCCTCGCGGCCCTTCTCCCCCACGCTCGGGTCGGCGCCCTCGCCCGCGAAGAACGTGCCCGTGCCTTCCGTGTACCAAGAACAGCGCTCGTAGTCGCCGATACGGCCGGCCCCGGCTGCGAAGACCGCGTCGCGCACCGGGTCGAGCGCCTCCGGCGGCACGAACACGACGAGCTTGCGGTTCATGCGCGCGGGCGCTCGTCGACCCGCCCGATCCAGGCCACCAGGCGCGGGTGATTCTCGCCGAGCGGCTGGAACTCACGCAGGATCGCGTGGAACGACTCGTCGTCCTCTGTGTCGACGTCGAGTGCGTACTTGAGGAAGGGGAAGGCTGCGCAGTCGGCGACCGAGAACTCGCCGTAGAGGTAGTCCCTGCCCTCGAGGAGCCGCTCGAACAGGTCGAGAGCGCCCGTCAGCTCGCGCCCGAGCGCCTCGATCAGCTGTTGACCGGGCTGGGGCTTTGCACGCTCGGCCTCGATCTCGTTCGGCGGGCGCTTCCAGACCCTGTCGAACCAGTCGAGGAAGACCGCGACCTCGGCACGCCGTGCCGGCTCCTCTGGGAAGAGGCGCGGTTCGGGCCTGAGCTCCTCGAGGTACCGCAGGATCTCGGTCGAGTCGTTGACGACACGGTCACCGTCGACCAGGACGGGCACGAGCGACTGGCCGCTGACCCGATCGACTTCCGTCCGGTCGGCCGGGTCGACGTCGACCCACTCGACGTCGAGGCCCTTGTGCGCAAGCGCGAGCGACACACGTTCGACGTTCGTCGAATACGGCACTCGGTAGCAGCGCAACAAGCGCTACTCGGCCGTGTCGATCTGGGCCTTCTGGAGCTTCCCGGAGTAGTCGATATAGATCGACTTCCACTCGGTGAAGAAGTCCAGCGCCGCCTGGCCGGCCTCGCGGTGGCCGTTGCCCGTGTCCTTCACGCCGCCAAAGGGTAGGTGCACCTCGGCCCCGATGGTGCCGGCGTTGATGTACGTGATCCCGGCCTTGAGGTCGCGCATGGCGCGAAACGCCTTGTTGACGTCACGCGTGAAGATCGACGACGAGAGGCCGTACTTGATCCCGTTCGACACGGTGATCGCCTCGTCCAGCTCGCGCACCTTGATGACCGCGACCGTCGGGCCGAAGATCTCCTCCTGCGCGATGCGCATCTGCGGGTCGACCTCCCCGAAGATCGTCGGCCGGTAGTAGAAGCCCTTGTCGAGCCCGTTGCCGGAGGCGACCTCGCCCCCGGTCAGTAGCCGTGCGCCTTCCTGCCGGCCGATCTCGGTGTAGAAGTGGATCTTCTCGAGCGCCGCTCTGTTGATCACGGGGCCGACGTCGGTGTCGTCCTCCCAGCCCACTCCGAGGCGCAGCTTCTCGGCCTCGCTCACGAGCCGCGAGACGAGCGCATCGTGGACCGACTCGTGCGCGATCACGCGGCTCGCCGCCGTGCAGCGCTGGCCTGAGGTTCCGAACGCCGACCAGACGATGCCTTCGACGGCCAGGTCCAGATCGGCGTCGTCCAACACGATGATCGCGTTCTTGCCGCCGAGCTCGAGATGGATGTGCTTCAGCCGGTCGGCGCCGGTCTTCGTCACCGCGACGCCGGTCTCGCGAGAGCCGGTCAGCGTGATTACCGGCACATCAGGGTGCTGGACGATCGCGTTCCCGACCTCCGCCCCGCCCCCGTGCACGACGTTGACGACACCGGCGGGAACACCTGCCTCCGCGAGCAGCTCCACGAAGCGCTCGCCGAGGAACGGCGTGTCGGTTGCCGGCTTGAAGACGACGGTGTTCCCACAGACGAGCGCGGGCAGGATCTTCCAGGACGGGATCGCGATCGGGAAGTTCCAGGGCGTGATCACCCCGACGACCCCGATCGGCATGCGCACGCTCATGTTGAACTTGTCGCGCAGCTCCGAGGGCGTCGTCTGGCCGAAGAGCCGCCGCCCCTCGCCGCCCATGTAGTAGGCCATGTCGATGGCCTCCTGCACGTCGCCGCGCGCCTCGGGCAGCACCTTGCCCATCTCGTGGGCCATCAGCTGCGCGATGTCCTCTTTCTGCTCGGTCAGGAGCTGCGCGAAGCGGAAGATGATCTCGCCACGCCTCGGTGCCGGCACGAGGCGCCAGTCCTCGTAGGCCTCCTTGGCGGCCGCGACCGCGCGATCGACGTCGGCGGCGGTCGACTTCGGGAAGACGCCAAGTGTCTCGCCGTTCGCAGGGCTTGTGCTCTCGAAGGTCGCGCCGCCTTCTGCGTCGACCCATTCACCTGCGATGTAGTTCTTGAACGTCATTGCGCCGAGGAGGGCCATCGGCGGCGAGTTTAGCTTTCGCCCTCCGGCGCGTCGGCTGGCAGGAAGGTGCCCGGCGCCCGCGGGCGTCGCCGGTCTCGCGTCTCGCGCTTCTCACCCATTTTCGGAGGCCGGTCCGTGCGCCGGTCCGGGCCGGTGCGCCGGTCGATGATCACCTCGACGTTCGGGTTGTCCTTGTAGTAGTCGACGAGCTTGTCGTAGAGCTCGTCGGCCAGCTCAGGCGGGATCACGCAGTAGATCACCGACTGATTGTAGGAGGGCTTGGTGGAACCTCGCTCGTCGTCGGGGTGCGATGGTCGTTCCGAGGCAAGTACGCAGGGAGCTCCCATGCTTTGCAGCATGGGGGCGACTGAGGACGCCGCCTCGGGGCGAGCAGCGCGGCCCGACGGCTCAGCCGGGGTTTCGCCAAGCCCTCCTGAGGTCAGTTCTAGAGCCGGGCGATCTCGGGGACGACGCGCCCGTCCCGCTCGACCCTCGCGTTCCAGGCCCGGAACGACGGCTCCAGCTCCCCGACCTCGTACCCGCGCTCGGCCAGCCGGACTGGCTGCGCGGAATCGAAGAGGACCCGGTACTGGTACCAGGAGATATCCCAGGCGATCGTCACGACGACCTCGGTGTTCACGCCCGACAGCGGAACGACGCTCACGTGCGGCGCGCCGAGGCTCTTCGCGATCCCACCCACGGATCGCCGGTACGGGCTGGCATTGAACAGGTCGGCGGCCTCGACCATCGCGCGCTCGTGCTCGGAGAGACGGCGCAGGATCGGCTCGTCGACGAGCGCCTCCTCCGGCGTGCTGCGACGAGGATCGAAGATCGCCGACAGGCTGAGCCGCTTCCGCGGCCGATCCTCGACCACGGTCGGGCTCGTCGGACTTCCCTCCTTCAACCACCCTTGCTCCGCTGCGATGTCCTGGCAGAGCGGGCAGACCTCGACAAAATCGTGTCCGTCGGGCGAGTAGCGGACCGTGCGCTCGCCGACGAGCAGGGTTCGCTCGCAGATTGCACAGGTGGTCGTGGCGACGTTGCGCGACTGGCGCATAGCCGCCGACTATAGCGCCCGCTCACTTTGACCCCGGACTGCTAGCCTTCCTTGTTGTGTTTTACACTGTAAGTCGCCGGGAAAGCCTGTGAGGCGCCGCCGGGACATCGCAGGGAGCGCCCGCTGCCGCCGCAGCGTGGGCCCAGGTCGCTGGAAGGTCCGAGCTCGCCTGGAGCGCTTCAGCGAGCCGGCTGTCCTCCTGCTGCTGCGCGACGCTCCCGCCCACGGCTACGAGCTCCTCGAGCAACTACCGGAGCTGATGCCGGGCGAGCGCATCGACATGGGCAACCTCTACCGGATCCTGCGCTCCCTCGAGCGCGCGGGCCTTGTCTCGTCCACGTGGGACGACCTCTCCCCCGGGCCGGCCAAGCGCATCTACGCGATCACGGATTCAGGCCGCACGGTGCTCGACCAATGGGTCGGAGCCTTCCGCAAGGCACAGCAGCAGATCGAAGCTTTCGTCAGGCGCTACGAACAGCAGAGGGGGTGAACTTATATGCATCACCGACGCAGACGACACGGCGGGCCAGGAGTAGGCCATCGCTGGTACGAGCCCGAGCGAGTGCTCGAGCGGCTCGAGAACTACCAGCGCGACCTCGAGCAGGAGCTCGCCGACGTCGCCGACCTCATCAGCCAGCTCAAGCGAGAGAAGGCGGAGTCGGTCTAACCTCGTCGGACTCGGAGGCGGGCATTTGCCCGCCTCCCAATCCCTACTCCCGCATCATTGGTTGTCGGCCTCGACGGCGCCCACGAAGTACTCGAACCGAGTTAGATCCAGCTTCTTTCCAACGGCGCGCTCTAGCCGGGCCAAATGCTGTGGCTCGACTTCAAATTCGTCGTACATCGGGTCTTCGGCGGGACGGTTGAACATCGTTTGAAGCTCGCCGAGTTCGATCCCCTCAAGGGGCCATTCGCCGACGAGCTCATCAGCGTCTCGCGGGAAAGCGCTAAGGATTCGCTCCACTCGAGCCATGAGGCAGTCTAAGGAAGTCCGCCGCTCACCTACGCGCCTGGAGACCACCCGTCGAAGAAAGTCCGGAGGACTTTCTTCGAAACTAAACCTTGGCCTCTTCGCGCTCCTTCTTCGTCTCTTCGATCAGCTTTTGCGCGACGTGGGTCGGCACCTCGTCGTAGCGCACGAAATGCATGTGGTAATCGCCGCGGCCGCCCGTCATCGACGTCAGAGCCTGTGCGTACGTCAGCATCTCCGCCATCGGCACCTCGGCCTTGATCGCCGTCATCGAGCCCCGCGGCTCCATCCCCTGCAGCCGCCCGCGGCGTGAGTTGAGATCGCCGTTGACCGAGCCGACCGAGTCGTCCGGCACCGTCACGTCGACTTCCATGATCGGCTCGAGCAGCACGGGGTCGGCCGCTTCGTAGGCCTGCTTGAACGCCATCGAGCCCGCGATCTTGAAAGCCATCTCCGACGAGTCGACCGTGTGGAACGAGCCGTCCACGAGGACGACACGAATCCCCTGCACGGGCGCGCCCGCGAGCTCGCCCGTCTGCATCGCCTCCTGGATGCCCTTGTCCACGGCGGGGCGAAAGCTTTGGGGGATCGAACCGCCGACGATCTTGTCCACGAACTCGTAGCCCGTGTGACCCTCCAGCGGCTCGAGCACGATGTGGCAGTCGCCGAACTGGCCCCGGCCGCCCGTCTGCTTCTTGTAGCGGCCGTGACCCTTCGACTCCTTGCGAATCGTCTCCAGGTACGGGACGCGCGGCTGGCGCAGGTCGACCTCGACGCCGAAGCGGCGCTTGAGCCGGTCGACCGCGACCTCGACGTGCATCTGCGTCATCCCCGACAGGAGCTGTTCGCCGGTCTGGGGATCGCGGCGCATGATCAGCGTCGGGTCCTCCTCGCTCAGCCGCCGCAGCGACTGCGCGACCTTCTCCTCGTCGCCTTTCGCCTTCGGCGTGATCGCGAAGCTCATCACCGGCTCCGGGAAGTCGAGGCTCGGCAGCTCGACCTCGCTGTCCGAGTCGAGCAGCAGATCGCCGGTCATGACGTCCTTGAGCTTCGATACGGCACCGATATCGCCCTCGCCGAACTCGGGCGCGTTCTCGTGGTCCTTGCCCTGCAGGGTGAGCAGCGAGCCCATTCGCTCCTTGCCGTGTGTGCGGACGTTGGCGAGCGTCGAGTCATGGCCGACCTCGCCACGCAGGACCCGGAAGATGTTGATGCGGCCGGCGAAGGGGTCGGCAACGGTCTTGAAGACGAAGACGGAGGTGCCGGCGCCTTCGATCTCGATCGGCGCTCCCTTCTTCGCCGGTGACGGGACGCCTTCGACGAGCAGGTCGAGCATCGCTGTCGTGCCGAGATTCTTCGTCGCCACTCCGCAGGCGACCGGAAACAGCTCGCCGCGCGTGACCGCGGTCTTCAGCGCCGCCGCAACCTCCTCCTCGCCGAGCTCCTGGCCGTCGAGGTAGCGCTCCATGAGCCCCTCGTCGGTCTCGACGACGGAGTCGAGGAGCTTCTCGCGGTACTCCGCGACCTGCTCTCTCAGCTCGGCCGGGATCTCGACGGCCTTCTCCTCGCGGGCTCCCTCCGGGCTCATGTATGCCTTCATGTGCAGCACGTCGACGATCCCGGTCACCTCGTGCTCGGCGCCGATCGGCAGGTGGATGGCCACGCACTGCGGGGAGAGCTGCGCGCGCAACGCCTCGAGCGTGCGGAAGAAGTCGGCGCGCTCCCGGTCGAGCATGTTCACGTAGAGGACTCGTGCCAGGCCGAGCTCGTCGGCGCGCGCCCAGTTCCGGGAGGTCTGAACCTCGACGCCCATGACCGCGCTGATGGCGATCAGGGCTCCTTCGACGACGTGCAGCGCCGCGATCGCGTCCCCCTGAAAGCTCGGCTCACCCGGGGTGTCGATCAGGTTGATCTTGCGGCCCTGCCACTCGAGGTGGCAGAGCGCCGCGGAGATCGACATCTCGCGCGCCTGCTCGTCCTCGTCCCAGTCGGAGATGGTGGAGCCCTGTTCGACGACCCCGAGGCGGTTCGTCGCTTCGGCCTGGAAGAGCATCGCCTCGACGAGCGAGGTCTTGCCGGTGCCTCGGTGACCGACGACAGCGACGTTGCGGATTTTGCCGGGCTCGATTGCGGCCATCGGCGCGATCTTAGTCGTCGTCGCGGCGGGAACCCGCGCCTGCGAGTCGTGCCTTCAGGCGCAGGATCGCCTTCGTGTGCAACTGCGAGACGCGCGACTCCGTGACTCCGAGCACTTCGCCGATCTCGCGAAGCGTCAGCTCCTCGTAGTAGTAGAGCGTGACGACGAGCTTCTCGCGCTCGGGCAGCCGGGCGATCGCCTCGCCGAGCGCCTCCTTCAGCTCGGTCTGCGCGAGCGCGGACTGCGGCTCAGGGCCCTGGGTGTCCTCGATCGTGTCGATCAACGCGACCTGGTCGCCGCCGGAGGACGAGATCGTCCAGAGCTCGTCGAGGGCGGCGATCGAGGAGCGCGAGATCTCGGTCAGGCTGTCCTCCAGCTCCTCGACCTCGATCCCGAGCTTGCCTGCGATCTCCGCATCCGAAGGCGCGCGGTGCAGCTTCGCCTCGAGCTCCGCCATCGCCCGCTCGATGTGGCGGGCCCGGGCGCGCACGGAGCGCGGCACCCAGTCCATCGCCCGGAGCTCGTCGATGATCGCGCCCTTGATGCGCGCGATCGCGTAGGTCTCGAACTTGATGTCGCGGCCCGGATCGTAGCGCTCGATCGCGCCGATCAGGCCGAGCAGGCCGTACGAGACCAGGTCGCCCTCCTCGACGTGCGCCGGGAGGCCGCTCCCCAGGCGGCCCGCCACGTACTTGACGAGCGGCGCGTACGTGAGGATCAACCGGTCCCGCAGGGTCTTGTTGGTCTTGTCCTGACCGAACTCGAGCCAGAGGGCCTGGGTATCGTCGACCTGCGCCACGGCGGAAGGATACGGCCCAGCCCCGGCCGACTTCAGCGCGCCCGGTGCCAGAGGCCCTTGAAGGCGAGGCCCGCGAGCCATAGGGCGAGTCCCGCGGCCGCGACGCCGACGACCCAAACGATGCGATCTTCCGAGGAGAAGGCAGTGACGGCGATGCCGGTGAAGAAGACCGTGAGGATCAGGAAGAGCGCGCCGAGCGCGCGGCGCTGCGAGACGGCCACGCGCCGACTCTACTCGCGAGGGGCGCGACTACAATCCGTCGTCGGAACCTGAAGGGGCGTAGCTCAATTGGCAGAGCACCGGTCTCCAAAACCGGGGGTTGCAGGTTCGAGTCCTGCCGCCCCTGTACCTCGGGTCCATAGCCATCTCGCCCGGCTCGCTGCAGCCGTAGAATTGCCCACGTGAACGCCCGACAGGACCGCGTCGCGCGGAACGAAGCGATGTACCGAGCCGTCAACCGCGAGCTCCAGCGAGCGAGCGAGGAGGCGGGGGCCGGCCCGGGCGATCAGCTCGAGCTCATCTGTGAATGCGGCGAGGAAGGTTGCAGCACGACTCTCGCGCTGACGAGCACCGAGTACGACGAGGCGCACACGCAGCGGGACCGGTTCGTCGTTGCGTCCGGCCACGAGAATCCTCAGATCGAGCGCGTTGTCGCGCGCAAGGAGCAGTACCTCATCGTCGATAAGTTCGGCGAGGCGGAGAGGGTCGCCGAGGCCGAGGAAGGGCGCCAGGGCACTGACTGAGCCCTAGGCAATTCGAATGCGGTGAGGCTCCGGGCGCGACGCCCGGAGCCCCCACAAGAGAACGATCGACTAGGCGAGCGCCCAGACGATCTCGGTCACACGCGCCGAGCCGTCGGAGAAGCGCTCCACGATCGTCGAGGTCGAGATGTGATCGTTCCGCTCCACCGAGACACGCCCGGCATGCCCCTCACGACCGGCAAGGCCGGTCTGAGCGGAGCCGATCGTCGACGTGCTGTCGAGGTGCGCATAGATCGCCGCGAGCTGCTGGTAGTCGTGGAAGTTCGGATGCGTGTTGTCGGCATCCGGGTTGCTCGCGTAGTCCATGCACGTGTGGAAGTCCGCCCCCGACTCGTCCTGGTGGTCGAGACCGAACGTGTGCCCCACCTCCTGGCAGACGACCATCGCCCGCCATGTCGGGTTGTTGTAGGGCGGCGCGTTGTAGTACGTGTCGTTCATCTTCGCGGCACCCTGCGTGATGTGGCTACCGCCGGTGATCCAGATCTGCGCGAGGCCAAGCCAACCGTTGTTTCCGTAGGCGAAGTTGCAGACTTCGACTCGCCCGCGGGTCGGCCGACACTTTCGCGGGTTTACCCCTCCGGCGACGACGGTCGTGTTCAGCGGATTGCCCGCCGTGTCGGCGGACCAGTCGGACGAGGCCTGGCTGAGGTACGGGTCCCAGGTGCTCGTCATGTTGTCGCCGAGCATGATCGTGAACGGGTTCGCGGTGCGCGCCCAGTGGTAGGTTCCCCACGAGTGGCTCGCGGCGGCCGAGCTCGCAAACACGGCGGCGACGGCGGCGACGAGTACGGCGACGATCAGAAGGCGCTTTCTCACAGAATCCCCTTTTCCTCGATTGATGACGGCTGGTCGTATCGTGGCATCCACCCCGGACTTGGTCAATCACCCGTTCTACGGAGGATCCAGAGGCCGGAGTTCATGTCGCTCGCGTACACGAGCCCGGTCTCCTGATCGACAACGACGCCCCAGACCTGCGCGGTATTCGTCAGCGTTCCACGCTGTGACGGCTTGACCGGATTCTCCGTCGCCGGCGGAACGAAGTACGCCACCTCGCGTGGGTTGCGTCGATCGCCGACATCGATGACGCGGACGCCGTCCGTGTACCACGACGTGTAGAGCGTCGTGCCCACGAGGTAGTTGTTGTGGATGACGTAGTCCCCCGCGCCCTGGTCGTCGGTACCGAGCGAGCGCGGCGTCTTGTAGGAGCCGATCTGCCGCGGGCTCGCCGGATTGCCGAAGTCCCAGACCCGCATGTAGCCGAAGCCCTTCTCTGTTCCCGAGCCCGAGGTCTTGCAGAAGTCCTCGTCGGCGCTGAACAGCAGGTGGCGTTCTTCGTCGTACTGCGACGAGTGTGCGTCGCCGTCGGCGTTCGCCGGGTACGCGGCGCGCCCCGTGTAGAGCGGAACAGCCGGATTGGTCAGGTCGAGGCGGATGTAGCCGCTGTCCCAGTACGAGATGAAGGCGAGTCTCCCGTCCTCGGAGGGCTCAGCCCCGTGCCCATAGTTTCCGTCCGGATCGCAGCCCAGCGCGGCGAACGGGCCACCGACCTGCTGCACCTTCCAGGTCGAGACTTCGAACGGGGCCGCTGGGTTCGTAATGTCGATCAGACGGAAGTCGCCTTTGCCGGACGCGTCACGGAGCCCGGTCGAGGTATCCGGGTCTGGGTAGCTGCCGGCCGGCACCGTCGCGTACGCGAACGTTCGGCCGAGATCAGTGCGGCTTTCGACCTCGAACTCGTGCACGCCGCGCGTGCAGCAGCCGGAGTCGTAGAAGCCGAGCTCCACCGGGTGCGTCGCGTCCGTCACGTCCCAGAGCTTCAGTCCGTGAATCGCATCGTCGTCGTGCCGGCCGCCGCCGCACCATTGGATTCCTGCCGCGGCTATGTCGTGCCCCGCCAGAGGACCGTACGGAGCCTTGTAGACGACAACGTCCTCCGCGGAAGTCCCGGTCGGGTTCTGAAGCGTTGCGACCCGCGTTGGATGTTCAGGATCCTCTACGTCGAGGACGGCCACGCCGTTGTCCGGCGGCGACGGGCAGAATCGACTGTTCCCAGTCGCCCAATCGGCGAATCCCCAATGCCCCACGTAGGCGTAGTTCTCGTGTTTCCAGACGTCGCCGTTGTATCCGCGGATACCAAGGTTGTTGTGGCCCACGACCTCCATGTTCCAGGCCGACCCTGCCTTCGATCCCCCCTGGTACACCTTCTGCGACTGCTCGTAGAAATGCTGCTCGTCTTTGAGCAGATCGTCCTTCGAGGCGGCGGTCAAGCCGACCGCCGCGAACACGAGCGTCCCCACCGCGGCGATCAGAATCGCGAACTTGCGCAAAGTACTGCCCTCCCCCGGTAGCAGTTAGTTGAAGCGCAGCATTGTGCCACGTGTTCGAAAGCGTGGTACCGGGGCCCGGGCGATCCCCCGTTCGGGTGATGGCCCACCCAGGGAGGTGGCGCACAATCGAGCCTCCGTGACGGTTCTCGACGTTTCCGACACGCTGCTCGCCGACGCGATCAGCCCCGAGCTCGTTCTCGTTTCCCCGCCAGAGGTTGCACAGCTTGCCCGGGCCCATCTCCCCACATTTCCGATGAACCCGGTACCGGCTGCCGGAAAGACCGAACGCGGCACCTCTCCACGCCGGATCGAGTTCATAGCCGCGTACGTCGTCTGCCTGCTCGTGACGCTCGGCCCCCTCGGCTTCATCATCCTCTCCCAGCCCATCCACGCGGCGCCGTAGCGAGAGAAGGAAAAGGAGCCCCGGAACAGAGTTTGCGGCCGACCCTGCCGGGGCTCCTGCGCGTCCACATCGGCCCTAGCGGCCCAGGGCTTTAGCCCTCGACCGAGCTAGACGACGAGGCGGAAGACCAGGATGTCCCGCTCGGGGTAGCGCTTGAAAAGCGTGACCGTGAGCGTGCCGCGCACATTGTCGTACAGGCCCGTGCCGCCGATGACCGCCAGCTCGTGGAACTGCGGGTATTCGAAGGCTCCGGACGCGACGATCTTTCCCTTGGGAAGCGAGTAGGTGCCGTTGCATTGCCGCGCGTAACGGGTCGTGTACGTGCAGACCAAATCCGCATGCCCGATCGCCTTCGCCCTGATTCCCTTGTTGAAGAGGAGGAAGCGCTTCACGAGCAGGTCGCCTGCCCCCCGTCCCGCCGGGCCGCGGTCGACGAACTGCTGATTGACCGCACGCGTCGTAATCGTGATCGTTCCCGGGTTGGCGAGCGCCGGCGAGCCACGCGTCAGCGCGCCCGCGAGCAGGATGACTCCGATGAGCACAGTGGCGGCGAAGAGTGCCTTTCTCATGTCTCCCCCTTCTTA
>Ga0210378_10001406_pt1 | contig 12572 bp, 13 predicted proteins | sample PLM1_60_b1redo_FD_155465 | JGI IMG/M metagenome (GOLD analysis project Ga0210378, IMG submission 155465) | Groundwater sediment microbial communities from an aquifer in East River, Colorado, USA - PLM1_60_b1 redo | ecosystem: Environmental > Terrestrial > Soil > Riparian zone | place: USA: East...
CGCGGCTTCGGTGAACTCTTTCCACGTGGTCATGGTCATGACGCTACGACAAGGCCGTCAACGGCCCGGATTCAACGGTGGAGTCTGGCCGCCAGCCGGTGGTCCTCGGCGAGTACGACGCGTTTGGCGGAGGGCACCGACTCGTCGTCGAGTGCGTCTGGCCGGTGCTCGCCCGGCGGCCGCACTCTCCTCGCGCGATACGCGGGCTTATCGCGGCTTTCTGGCTCGTCGGAACCGCGATACGCGGGCTTATCGCGGTTTTCGGGCTCGTCGGAACCGCGATACGCGGGCTTATCGCGGTTTTCGGGGGTCGCGGTCGAACGCCCACAGCTCCCGGACCTGCGCGAGCTGGCCATGTCCAGGCCGCGGCCGGCTGCTCCAGCCGTCGGAGGTACTGGGACAGCCCTGCGCACGAGCTCAACACCAGGGTCGTTGCCGCGCCGTCACGACGACCACCACGATGAACTCGCCCCTCACCGGACACGCGCTCGCCCTGACCCTCAGGCGGGAAGATATCGGCGCCGCCAAGCGTCGTCGACCTGACGTAGCCGTCCCTGCGCGGCGAGTAGCACGAGGTGCGCCTGCGTCTCGGTGACGGCCAGCATCCGGTTGAACAGGTCGAGCTCGGACAGGTGCCGACCCCGTCGCGTCCAGCGCAGCGCCGTCGCGGCTTCGAACGCGTTGCTCGCCCCGTGCGCAACGGCGGTTTCGGTTTCGTCGAGCCGTCTTCCGTGATGATCCGTGAGCTGGTCGACGCGCGCGTGCGCGCTGGGCGCGACCGGTCCGTGCGCGGGTAGCAACAGCGCGTCGGGACGCTGCCTGATCTTGGCGAGCGAGCCCAGAAAGTCAGCAAGCGGGCTGTGCGCGATGAGCGGCCCGAACCCGATGGACGGAGTGATCGTGGGCAGCACGTGGTCGCCGGCGAAGAGCAGCCGTGCGTCGGTGTCGTGGAAGACCACATGCCCCTGGGTATGGCCAGGCGTGGCGACGACCTCGAGCGACCGGCTTCCGTGCGTGACCCGGTCGCCGTCCTTCAGCCACTCGTCGGGAAGCTCCCAACCGGCGTCCACCGGCCTGGCGTGTTCAGTGGCCCGGCCGATCTCGTCGGCCAGGGTCTGTGCACCGCACCGTCGAAGCATCTCGAGCTGCCCGCCCAACGCGACGTGGCTCGGATCGATCAGTTCCTCCAGCGTGGGCCGCTCGTCCGCGCCGAGCGCGACCCGGCTCCCGAAGTCCCGGCGCAGGTGGACGGCCAGCGTGTAATGGTCCCGATGCACGTGCGTCACGAGGAACCGGCGCACGTCGGCCAACGTGAAGCGGATCGCCGCCAGTCCCTTCTCGAGCTGGCTGCGCGCCTCGGCGATCGCCCATCCGGCGTCGACCAGCAACAGACCGTCCCCATCGACGAGGACATAGACGTTGACGGCCCGGAGCCCATCGTTGGGCAGTGGCAGCGGAATGCGGAACACCTCCGCAACGACCTCGTCGGTGGTCGGTGTCGTCCAGTCGTCGGTGCGAGCGGCGCCGGCCGTCATGATTCTCCTGGTTCGGTGTCATCCGGAACGTGACTCCTGTGTTGCTGCCAATTCTGGATACTAGAGTCTGCGGCTGTGGCCGACCCGGACGACGACTACGGCTCCTCGCTCGGCGACATCATTCGCCGGCAACGGGAGCTCGCCGAGCTGCCGATGCGCCAGCTCGCGTCCATGGTCGGCATCTCCAACCCCTACCTGTCGCAGATCGAGCGCGGCCTGCGGGAGCCGTCCGAGCAGGTGCTCGAGGCCATCGCCGACTCGCTGCGGACCTCGGCAGATGTGCTCATCGACGCGGCCCGCGGGTCGGGCAGGGAGCAGCAGGACGAGCAGCCCGTCCTGGCGGCCATCAAGGGGGACCCGCGGCTGACGGCGAGCCAGCGGCAGGCGCTCACCGAGACCTACCTGGCGTTCACCGAGGTGACGGCGGCGCGGCGGCACCGGCGCGGCCGCCCCACGTCCAAGCAGGCCAAGCAGAGGGCGGAAAAGCAGGAAATGCAGCAGACCCGGCACCCCTGAGCGGGATACCGGGTCTGCTGGCAGCGGATCACCCGAGGGTGGCGCGGGCGGCCTTCAGGTAGGCGGCGTTGACGTCCTCGGCGAACTGCACGTTGGCCTCGATCGCGGCCGGCACGATGCTCGGCAGCCAGTCGGCCTTGACCGACTCGGCGACCTTGTGCTGCACGCCGAGCAGGGTGCTTGCGGCCTGCTCATAGGCGTCCAGCGCGTAGGTGCCGAAGGTCTTGGCACTCGTGACGAACTGCTCGGAGTAGTCTCGCACCTGCTCGGTGTACTCGCGCACCTGCTGGGTGACCTGCTCGACGCCCGGCATGTCCTCCGGCGCGGTGGTCTTCTTGGTCGTGGTAGCCATTGTGTTCCTCTCGGTCTCGGCGGCCCCTGTTAGCAGGTTAGCAAGAAATTGCTAACCTGCTAGGGCTCGGCCGTGTGAGCTGCGGCACGCCGTTCAGGTGCTACGCCCGCGCACGGCGGCGTGCAGCGCGTCGCGCATCGCTGCGACCGGGCCGGCGCGGCCGGTCATCAGCTCCACCTGGGCGACGGCCTGGTGCAGCAGCACGGCCAGCCCGCTGACGACGTGGCAGCCGCTGGCCATCGCCGATGCCGCGAACCGCGTCGGCCACGGCACGTACACCACGTCCAGCACCACCGTGCCGGGGGCGATCGTGTGGTCGATGATGGCGTCCGCCGCACCCGGCGGCAGGGTGGAGATCACCACGTCGGCATCGGGCAGCCTGGCGGCGGGATAGCCGCCGACGACCTCCGGACGCACGCCCAGCCGGTCCGCCGCGGCCAGCAGGTCCACGGTCCGCGCCGGGTCGCGCACGATGACGGTCGGCGCGGTCGCGCCCAGCTCGCGCAGCGCGGCGAGCGCGGCCTGTGCGGTGCCGCCGGCGCCGAGCAGCACCGCCCGCCCGGCCCGTTGCAGCCCGGCCTCGCGCAGCGCGGCGATGATGCCGGCGACGTCGGTGTTCTCCGCCCGCCGGCCCAGCCGGCCGTTCGCCAGCCCGAACACCAGGGTGTTCGCCGCGCCGACCGCGGCGGCCAGCGGGGACACCTCGTCGGCCACCGCCAGCGCGACCCGCTTCAGCGGCATGGTCAGCGACAGGCCGGCCCACTCGACACCGAGCCGTGAGACGAAGCCGGGCAGCCCGGCCTCGTCGCACTCGAACAGGTCGTAGCGCCAGCCTTGCAGCCCCAGCGCCGCGTACGCCGCGTTGTGCAGCACCGGCGAGAGCGAATGCCGGATCGGCGAGCCGAGCACCGCCGCGCGCCGCACCACAACCGCAGCCTCGGACATCGCGACAGTATGCCGCCAGAGGCGGCTCGCCGGTTGCCGGGCCCGTCGGCCCCTTCCGGCGAGCGGGAACCCGGCGCGCCGGCCGGCCGCGCCGGCCGCTTCCGGCGAGCGGGAACCCGCAGCGCCCGGGCCGCCGCGCCGGCCATCATGGCGGGCGACCGGTCCGGGACCGAGCCGAGGAGGGCCGCGTGGCCGTGCAGAAGGCGGTCGAGCTGACCGGAACAGGGGCGAGCATCCAGGACGCGGTCGGCGAGGCGCTGGACCGGGCGCGGCTGACCCTGGACGGCATCACCTCCTTCGAGGTGCGGCGGATCGCCGGCGAGGTCGACGACGCCGGTACCACCTACCTTGTGGAGCTGCGGGTGTGGTTCACCCTGCTGGAACGCATGCACGGCTGAGCGGTCCACGACGTGACGGCGGCGACCGAGAGCATCGAGGGCGTGACCCGGGTGGCGCTGCCGATCGGGGTGCACGGCGTCGAGAGCGTGAACGTGTACGTGCTGCCGGACGGCCAGCGCGTGACGCTGGTGGACGCCGGGGTGTGGCGCCCGGACCCCGCCGGGCCCGCCGAGGACGGCCTCGCCGCGCTGGAACGCGGCCTGCGGCAGGCGGGGTACGAGCTGCGCGACGTGTCCCGGATCGTGGTGACGCACGCCCACATCGACCACTATGGGCTGGCCGGGCGGCTGATGGAGCTCACCGGCGCACAGCTCTGGATGCACGCCATGACCGACCTTGACTGCGAGAAGTACCGCCACCCCGACACCGCGATCGCACGCCGCAGGGACACCTACGCCGACCACGGCGTGCCGGCGGCCGAGCGGGTCGAGCTGGCCGACCACCTGGCCCGTTGGATGCCCTACCTGCACTCGGTGGTCGAGGCGTCGACCCGGCTGCGCGGCGGCGAGCAGGTGAGCATCGGCGGCGACGAGTGGGAGGTGGTGTACACCCCGGGGCATTCGCTCGGGCACGTGTGCCTGTGGTCGGCCGGCCGCGGGCTGCTGCTGTCCGGGGATCACCTGCTGCCGGGCATCACGCCGCCGGTGGCGTTCGAGCGCGGCACGGATGCCGACCCGCTGCGCAGCTACCTGGACTCGCTGCGGCGCATCTCGGCGCTGCGGCCGGGCATGGTGCTGCCAGGCCACGGCCGCCCGTTCGGCGACGCGGTCGGGCGCATCGAGACGATCTATCGCAACAAGGTGCGCCGGATGGAGTCGATCCGCCGGATGATCCAGGAGCGGCCGTGCACCGTGACCGAGATCGCCGACCGGCTGGTCGCCAAGGCCATCCTGCGCCACCAGCGCCAGCTCGCGCTGTCCGAGACGCTCGCGCACATCGCCTACCTGCGCTGGTCGGGGCTGGTGGAGCGCAGGACGAGGCCGGACGGCGTGTACGAGTGGTACCTGACCAGCCAGGCACGGCCGGACGTGCTGGCGGCGCTGGACTGAGGCAGCTTCGCTACTCCGTGCGGGTGAGCTCGCCAGGGCTGTCCATCGCCCGGCCAGTGGTGCGCGCCAGCGACAGCGGCGCTGGGCGCCCGTTCGGCTGCCCGGTCGCCAGCTCCCGGCTGAGGCTGCGGGCGGCCACCATCAGGGCGGCCTTGATGGCCTGGAAGTCGTTGCGCAGGTCGCGTACCCGCATCTCCAGCGAGGCGACCACGGCGCCGCCTGGCCCGAACACCGGCATCGCCAGGGCGGAGACGCCCAGCTCCAGCTCCCAGCGGGACACCGCGATCCGGGTCAGCCGGGTGACCGCCAGCGCGCGGCGCAGCCGGTCCGGCGTGGTGATGGTGTACGGCGTGAAGGACTTGAGGCCGTTGACGATCACCAGGTCGACGATGCGCGGCGAGACGAAGGCCAGCAGCGCCTTGCCGATCGCGGTGGCGTGCGGCGGCAGGGTGGCGGCCGGGGAGAAGGTGGACACCGGCCGGTGGCCGACGAGCTTCTCGATATAGGCGACCTCGAGGTCGTGCAGCACGCCGAGCCGCACGTCGCTGCGGGTCGCGGCAGACAGGTCCTCCATGACCGCGGGGGCCCGCTCGCTGAGGCTCGGCGAGTACCTGGCCTGGGTGCCGATCATCCGCAGCGGCAGCCCGATCCGGTAGTAGCCGTCCTCGGTGCGCTCCAGGATCCGCCACGCGGCGAGCTCGCTGGCCAGCCGGTGCGCCGTGGAGATCGGCAGCCCCGCCAGCCGGGCGATCTCGGTCAGCGAATGCACGCTGCCACCCGTGAACGTCATCAGGATCGCGGTGACCTTGCTGGTCACCGAGCGACCCGAATCGGCGGAGTTGCCAGCCACGATGCCTGCTTCCTAGCAACCATTATACCCATTGCCCGGGTTGAAGGTCACACGCCCGTAACGACCGGGCCAGCCGGGATTGCCGCTGGATGGAAGTGGTCCGCGAATTGGTGGCCGCGGTGACGGTGCGTGATCGGCCGTGTTACGGTACGACCACTAAGTCATTCTCGGCCAGCGGATGCTGGCCGAGCGATCTGGACGCCGAGATCGCCGCACAGCGCACGGCCGGCGCGAGCCGCTTGAGGTCCGCGCGGACCGAGTTCAGCACCACCGCCATGGCGGCGACGACGGTGCCGGTGGCGTCGAAGACCGGGGACGCCACCGAGAGGGTGCCCAGCGTGAGCTCCTCCCTGGCGTAGGCGACCCCGGTCCTGCGCACCTCCTCCAGGGCCCTGTGCAGCCGCCCGGGGGTGGCGATGGTGTACGGCGTGTACCGCTTGAGGCCGGCCTCGACCACCTCGCTGAACAGCCCTGGCGGCGCGTGCGCCAGCAGCACCTTGCCGACACCGGTGGCGTGCAACGGCAGCCGGCCGCCGCGGCGCGACTTCACCTGCACCGCCCGCCGCCCGGTGATCCGCTCCATGTAGAAGGCCTCGTGGCCGGTCAGCACGGCAAGGTGCACGTTCTCCTCGGTCGCGGCGTACAGGTCCTGCATGAACGGCACCGCCACGTCGCGAACGGTCGCGCCGCGCGGGGCCAGCGAGCCGATCTCCCACAGCCGCAGCCCGATCCGGTAACCGGCGCCGTCGGCCCGTTCCAGCCCGCCCCAGTCGACCAGTTCGGACGCCAGCCGGTAGGTCGTGGACAGCGGCAACCCGGTGCGCTGGGCGAGCTCGTTGAGCGACAGCTTGGGGGCGGTCATCGAGAACGCGTCCAGCAGGGACGTCGCCTTGCTGACCACCGACCGGCCGGGCTGCCGGGTGCTGTTTCCGGCCATCGCGCTCCCATCGGTCGAGCTGGACCACCTGATCGTGACACGCCCGCGGCCGTGTCGAGCCCCGACGCCGCGCGGTTACTTTCACTCAGCAGGAAACCGCCCGCCGCTCGTGGTTGCCGGCCGCGGCGCGGTGCTTGACTCGGCGGCAGGCCAGCCAGCGTTCTGCGCCGAACGATCCACTGACGGAGGGCTGGAGATGGGCGTTGACACCGCGCCGGACGAGATCCGCGAGCCGGCCGTCATCCAAGGCGTCGACGGCCTGCGCGAGCGCGCCGGCCAGAAGCTCGGCGTGAGCGACTGGGTGCGCGTCAAGCAGGAGGACGTCGACACGTTCGCGAAGCTGACCGGCGACGAGCAGTGGATCCACGTCGATCCGCAACGCGCGCGCGAGGGACCGTTCGGGGCCACCGTGCAGCACGGGTTCCTCACCCTCGGCCGGTCGACCGGGCTGTTGTGGTCGATCTTCTCGGTCGAGGGCTTCTCGATGATCCTCAACTATGGGCTGAACCGGGTGCGCTTTCCCGCCCCGCTGAAGGTCGGCGCCAGGGTGCGGATGCACGTCGACCTCGCCGAGATGAAGGAGCTCGACAACGGCGTCGAGGTCGTGTACCGGCTCGTCTACGAGGTGGAGGGGGAGCCAAAGCCCTGCTGCGTCGCCGACCTGGTCTTCCGCTACTACACGTGATGGGGAGTCCCGCATGACAACGACGGAGCGGCCGGAGATCGGCGCGACCACCGACGCCAACGGCATCAAGACGAACTACCTGGAGGCCGGCCAGGGCCCGCCGGTCGTGCTCGTCCACGGATCCGGCCCCGGCGTCACCGCATACGCGAACTGGCGGCTGGTGATGCCGGCGCTCGCCGAGAGGTTCCGGGTCGTCGCGCCCGACATGGTCGGTTTCGGGTACACCGACCGGCCGCCCGACGTCGAGTACAGCGTGCAGACCTGGGCCGACCAGGTCCTCGGCCTGATGGACTCGCTCGGCATGCAGCGGGCCTCGCTGGTCGGCAACAGCTTCGGCGGCTCGATCGCGCTGCGGCTGGCCACCCAGCACCCCGACCGGGTCGACCGGCTCGTGCTCATGGGCAGCATGGGCGTCGACTTCCCGATCACCGAGGGCCTGGATCGGGTGTGGGGCTACGAGCCCTCGTTCGAGAACATGCGCAAGGTCCTCGACGTGTTCGCCTACTCCCGCGAGCTGGTCAACGACGAGCTGGCGCAGGTCCGCTACGAGGCCAGCATGCAGCCGGGCTTCCAGGAGTCGTTCGCCGCCATGTTCCCCGCGCCGCGGCAGCGCTGGGTGGAGGCGATGAAGACGCCGGAGGAGGACATCCGCCGGCTGCCGCACCGCGCGCTCATCGTGCACGGCCGGGAGGACCAGGTGATCCCGGTGCAGACCTCGCTGCGGCTGATGGAGCTCCTCGACAACGGCGACCTGCACGTGTTCTCGCACTGCGGGCACTGGTCGCAGATCGAGCGGTCGGCGGAGTTCAACCGGCTCGCCCGCGACTTCCTCAGCGACTCCGTCAGCGAGTAGGAGGGACCGCCGATGGCTGCGACCCGTAGCAGGCGCAAGGCCAACGCCCTCACGGGCCGCGACCACGCACTCATGCGCCGGATCTTCGAGACCATGGTGCTGACCAGGGCCGTGGAGGACCGCATGGTCGCCATGTACAAGGGCGGCGACCTGCTCGGCTCGCTCTACACCGGGCACTGGCACGAGGCGATCTCCGTCGGCGCAGCGGCCGCGCTGCGGCCCGACGACTACCTCGCCCCGATCCACCGCGACCTCGGCGCGCACCTGTGGCGCGGCCTGCCGCCGTGGCAGGTGATGGCCAGCTTCATGGGCAAGGCCACCTCGCCGACCGGCGGCCGCGACGGCACCCTGCACTACGGCCGGCTTGACCTGGGCATCTACAACCTGCCCAGCCACATCCCGGCCAACTTCCCGGTCGCCATCGGCATGGCGTTCGCGGCGCAGTACCGCGGACAGGACCGGGTGGCGCTGGCGTTCTGCGGCGACGGCTCCACCTCGCGGGCCGACTGGCACGAGTCGCTCAACATCGCCGGCGTGCTCAAGCTGCCGTGCATCTTCGTGATCGAGAACAACCAGTTCGCCTACTCCACGCCGTTGCGGCTGCAGACCGCGACCGGGGACTTCGCGAGCAAGGCGTCGGCATACGGGATGCCCGGCACCCGGGTGGACGGCACCGACGTGCTCGCCATGCACGACGTGGTGTCCGACGCGGTGGCGCTGGCCCGCGCGGGCGAGGGCCCGTCGCTGGTCGAGGGCGTCACGATGCGGATGCACGGCCACGCCGAGCACGACTCGGCCGACTACGTGCCGCGCGAGATGTTGGAGGAGTGGGCGAAGAAGGACCCGGTGCAGCTGTTCGAGAACGTGCTGCTGGAGGCCGGGCTGGTCGACGAGGACGCCGTCAAGCAGATCCGCGAGGACGCCAGGCAGCAGGCCATCGCGGCGCGCCGCAAGGCGCTCGCCGACCCGATGCCCGACCCGAGCACGGTGGAGGCGGGTGTGTATGCCGACTAACGGTGGGCCGACCGACAGCGGGCAGGCCACCTACCTGGAGGCCATCGGGCTCGCGCTGGACAACGAGATGGACCGGGACCCTGACGTGTTCATCATCGGCGAGGACGTCGGCCAGTTCGGCGGCGCGTTCAAGGTGACGAAGGGCTTCCTGGACAAGTACGGGCCGCGACGAGTGGTGGACACCCCGATCGCCGAGACCGGGTTCACCGGGTTGGCCGCCGGCGCTGCTCTCGTCGGGCTGCGGCCGGTCGTGGAGTTCCAGTTCGCCGACTTCATCTCGTGCGCGTTCGACCCGATCATCAACGTGATGGCCCGCCACCACTGGCGCACCGGTGACCCCATGCCGGTGACCATGCGGGCGCCGTTCGGGGCGCGGCTGCGCGCCGGACCGACCCACTCACAGAGCGTCGAGTCGTACTTCGCGCACGTGCCCGGCCTCAAGATCGTCATGCCGGCCACTCCCGAGGACGCCGCCGGACTGCTGATCAGCTCGATCCGGGACAACAACCCGGTGCTGTACCTGGAGAACAAGTACCTGTACCGGCGGCTGCGGGCGTCCGCGCCACTGACGCTGGAGCCGATCCCGCTCGGGCTGGCGAAGGTCGTGCGGGAGGGCTCGCAGGTCAGCCTGATCACCTACTCGGCGTGTGTCTCACAGGCCCTTGAGATCGCCGAGGAGCTGGACAAGGACGGCATCTCTGTCGAGGTCGTCGACGTGCGCACGCTCGTGCCGCTCGACGTGGAGACCATCGCCGCCTCGGTGCGCAAGACCTCGAGGGCGGTGGTGCTGCACGAGGCCGCGCTGCGGCTCGGGTACGGCGCGGAGATCGCATCGGTGATCCAGGAGGAGTGCTTCTGGCACCTGGACCAGCCGGTGACCCGGATCGGCGCGAAGAACACCCCGACGCCGACCAGCCCGCCGCTGGAGGACGCGGTGGTGCCGCAGCCGGCGCAGATCGCCCAGACGCTGCGGAAGGTGGCCACGGCATGACATCCTCCGCTGACTTCGACGTCGTCGTGCTCGGCGGGGGGCCCGGCGGGTACGCGGCGGCGCTGTACGCCGCGTCGACGGGCCTGCGGGTGGCGCTGGTGGAGAAGGAGAAGGTCGGCGGCACCTGCCTGCACCGCGGCTGCATCCCGGCCAAGGCGCTGCTGCACGCCGCCGAGGTGTTCCGCACGGTGGGCCACGCCGCCGAGCACGGCGTGCGACTGCCCGCCGGCTTCAAGCCGGAGCCGGACTGGCCGGCCGCCAACAAGCGCAAGGCCGGTATCGTCAACCAGCTCCACCGCGGGCTGTCCGGGCTGCTCAAGCGCCGCAAGGTGACGGTGGTCGACGGCCACGGCACGCTGACCGCGGACGGTGCGGTCTCGGTCGGCGGCCAGACCCTGAGCGGCCGGGGCGTGATCGTGTGCAGCGGGTCGGTGCCGCGCTCGCTGCCGGGGCTGGAGATCGACGGCGAGCGCATCGTCACCTCCGACCACACCACCAACAGCACGGCGGAGAAGCTGCCGGAGCGGATAGCCGTCATCGGCGGCGGCGTCATCGGCGCCGAGTTCGCCTCGGTGTTCACCGACCTCGGCGTGGCCACCACGCTGCTCGAGGCGCTGCCGCACGGCGTGCTGCCGATCGGGCCGGACCGCGACGTCGCCACCGTGCTGGAGCGCAGCCTGACCCGCCGCGGCACCAAGATCCACGCCGAGGCCCGGGTCGGCGGCGTCGAGCGCACCGACGGCGGGCTGCTGGTGCCGTTCGAGACCGGCAAGGGCTCGGAGAAGATCGAGGTCGACCAGGTGCTGGTCTCGATCGGCCGGCGCCCGGTCAGCGAGGGGATCGGCTGCGAGCAGGCCGGGGTCCGGGTGTCCAGCCGCGGGTTCATCGAGGTCGACACCGCGACCATGGTGACGTCGCGGCCCGGCGTGTACGCCATCGGCGACTGCGTCGAGACGCCCGGCCTTGCGCACGTGGCCTACGCCGAGGCGATCGTCGCGGTGCAGACCATCCTTGGCGAGAAGCCGGTCCCGGTGGACTACGCGAAGGTGCCGTGGGTGGTCTACACCCACCCGGAGGTCGCCTGGGCCGGCCTGACCGAGGCCGAGGCGCGCGACGCCGGCTACGACGTCGAGGTGCACAAGCACGCGCTCGCCGGCAACGGGCGGGCGATGATCCTCGGCGAGACCGACGGCCTTGTGAAGATCGTCGCCCAGCGCGGCGGCCCGATCCTCGGCTTCCACCTGGTCGGCCCGTGGGCCAGCGAGTTGCTGCATGAGGGCTACCTCGCGGTGAACTGGGAGGCGACGCCGGCCGACGTCGGCGCGTTCATCCACGCGCACCCGAGCCTTGCCGAGGCAATCGGCGAAACCATGATCACGTTCTCCGGCCGGTCGCTGCACGGCTGACCCGTTCCTGTGGAGAGGTGCCATGACCGACGACGTGTGGGTGGTCACGATGCCCAAGCTGGGCGAGACCGTGACCGAGGGCCTGGTCGGCAGCTGGTTGAAGCAGGTCGGTGACGAGGTTGCGCTGGACGACCCGCTGTTCGAGGTGTCCACCGACAAGGTCGACTCGGAGATTCCCAGCCCGTACGACGGCGTGATCATGGAGATCCTGGTGCCGGCCGGGGAGACCGTGCCGGTCGGCACGCCGCTGCTCAAGATCGGCCCGCCGGGGTCGTCGGCCTCCGCGGCGAGTGCTCCGGCGGCCGCCGGCGGGCCCGGCCTCGCCGCTGCGGCCGCGCCGCCGATGGGCGGGTCCGAGGCCGGCGCCGGCGACTCCGTGCCGGCCGGCGAGCTGTACGAGATCACCATGCCCAAGCTCGGCGAGACCGTGACCGAGGGCACCGTCGGAAGCTGGCTCAAGCAGGTGGGCGAGCCGGTGGCCTTCGACGACCCGCTGTTCGAGGTGTCCACCGACAAGGTCGACTCGGAGATCCCCAGCCCGTACGACGGCGTGCTGCTGGAGATCCTGGTCGCGGCCGGCGACACCGTGCCGGTCGGCACGGTGCTGGCGCGGATCGGCGAGCCAGGTGCCGCCGGGGGTGCGGGCTCGACGCCAGCACAGCCCGCCGGCGGTGGCGCGGTACCGGCGGCCGCGAAACCGGCACCCCCGGCCCTCGGCGACGGCCACGGCGGCGTGCTGCTGTCGCCGATGGTGCGGCGGCTGGCCGCGGAGAGCGGCATCGACCTGTCCAGCCTCGCCGGCACCGGCGCGGGTGGCCGGATCCGCCGCGAGGACGTCGAGCGGGCCATCGCCTCGGGCGGCGCCCGCCAGGCGGCCGCACCGCCCGCGACCGCACCGCCCGCGACCGCACCGGCGGCACCGGCGGCGGCCACGGCCGCACCGGCCGTGGCGACCAGGACTCCGGCTGCCGCGGCTGTGCCTGCCGCCGCGGCGGCCGGTCCCACCGACCAGCGCGTCGAGGTCGTCCCGCTGACCAGGA
>Ga0210378_10001407_pt1 | contig 12560 bp, 10 predicted proteins | sample PLM1_60_b1redo_FD_155465 | JGI IMG/M metagenome (GOLD analysis project Ga0210378, IMG submission 155465) | Groundwater sediment microbial communities from an aquifer in East River, Colorado, USA - PLM1_60_b1 redo | ecosystem: Environmental > Terrestrial > Soil > Riparian zone | place: USA: East...
CGACACCTTCGGGTTGGGCCGGTGGTGGAAGGGGCTGCCGATCGTCCGCCACAACCGCTGGCTGATCTGATGATCGCAGTCGACCTGCGGTCGGAGGCCGAGGCGCTCGCCCCGGTCGCCGGCCGCGCGCCCTCTCCGCGCCCCGCCGACCCCCCGCGGACACCCTGCTGTCCACATCGGACGGCGGCCGGCCGTCCCCGCGCCGGTAGGGACGGCCACGGGATGCGCAGCCGCTACGACCGGATCGGCGGGCCGGATGTCGTCAACCTGGTGGCGGAGTCGCCAGCGGCACCGGTGCAGGTCGCGCTCGTCGGCGTGCTGGATGCGGACCCGCTGACCGGGCCGGACGGGCTGGACCTCGACCGGCTGCGAGCGGAGGTCGCCGATCGGGTCGCCGGCATCGGCCACCTGCGGCAGGTGCTGCTGGTCCCGAGGCTCGGGGCCGGACCGCCGGTGTGGGTGGACGGACCGCCCTTCGAGCCGGACCGGCATGTCGTCGCCCGGCCGCTCGACCCGCCCGGCGACGAGGCGGCCTTCCGCCGCGCCTGCGGCGAGCTGATGGCGACACCGCTGCCGCGGGACCGTCCCCTGTGGCGACTGGACGTGCTGACCGGTAGCGCCGACGGTACCGTCCGGATCGTCCTGCGACTGCACCACGTGCTCGCGGACGGGGTTATGGCGGTCCGGCTTGCGACTGTCCTCTTCGGACCCGAACACCCGGCCGATGATGCTCCTGCCGTCGCCCCGGTCCCCTCGGCGGCCGCACTCGCGACCGACGCGGCGCGCGTGCGGCTCGGCGCGGTGGTGTCGGCGCTGCGGCGGCCGTGGGAACTGCTTCGGGCCGCGAACACGATGGTCCGCACGGTGCGGGAAGGCGTCGCGGTGGCGCGGAGCAGCGCGCACTGGCCACCCACGTCTCTGAATGCGACGTTGCGTCCCGGACGGCGGGTCGCCTTCCTCGACCTGCCGCTGGCGGAGTTGCGCGCGGCGGCGCACCGGTACGGCGGGACCGTCAATGACGCGATCCTCGCGGTGGTCGCCGGCGGCATCCGTGCGCTGCTGCTGCACCGGGGTGAATCGCTGGACGTTCCGGTGGCGGCGTCGGTGCCGGTGTCCCTGCACGCCAGAGCCATCGGGGAGGGGGGCGGCACCGAGCCGGCCAACGCGGTCGCCGTCGCGGTGGTGCCGCTGCCGCTGCATCCGTCCTGTGTGGACCGGCTGACCGCCGTCGCCGCGCGGTCGGGGGAGCTGGTCGAGAACGCCCGGCGGACCGGATCCCTCGGGCTGCTCAGTGTCCGCTGGGTGCTGCGGGCAGCGTTGCGCCTGTTCCGCCGGCAGCGGCTGGTGCAGCTGTTCGTCACGAACGTGCACGGTCCGCAGACACGGCTCGACATCGGCGGAGCCCGCCTGCTGCGGGCCTACCCGCTCGCGCCGCTCAACGGCAACGTGGCGCTCGGCGTCGGAGTCCTGTCGTACGCGGGCACCATCGGCGTCGGAGTCGTCGCCGATCGCACGTCCGTGCCGGACCTCGACATTTTCGTCACCGGGCTTCGGGACGCGGCCGCCGAGCTGCTGAACGACGACGGGGCGTGCCCGCGGGCCGCTGACGCCGGGCCCCGAGGTGGTACCGGTCAGGGCCGCTCGGACCGGGACGCGCCGGTGCCGAAACCGTCCCGCTCGGACCGCTGCTCGGCTGTCTCCAGCTCCTGGAAGAGGGTGATCGTGAGGCCCGCCGGCGCGTCCAGCCGGGAGTTCAGGGATCTCCAGGGGGTCACCGTGGGTGGTGCCAGCTGCCGCGCTCCCGCCGCGGTGAGGTCCTCCGTCCGGCTTCTGGTGTCGTCGACCTCGAACGCCACCCGGATCCTCGGGCTGGCCCGACCGCCGGCCTCGACCTCGTCGATCAGGCGCTTCTGCGCGGGGTTGGCGATCTCCAGGGTGGCGCGGCCCGCGTCCAGGATCGCCAGGCGTGCATCGCCGTCGGCCTCGAAGGCTTCCGCCTCGGGCAGTCCCAGCACGTCCCGGTAGAACGTCACCGCCTCGTCCCAGTCGTCCGTCTCCACGACGAGGCGCAACTGGCGCACCCGCCCGGCGGGCCGCGGGTGGTCCTGGTCTGGTCCGGTCACGGCACAACCTCCGCTCGTCGTCAGTAGGGCAGTTGCGCAACGTCCGTGACCGTCCGGGTCGTTCCGTCGGCCGTGAAGGTCAGCCGGTACGAGGCGTCGGCCAGGCAGGTCCGCAGCTCGGCGGAGGCCGCGCCGGCGCGCCAGGCCACGGCCAGCTCGCCGGCCGGCGCATCGAGCAGGGTGAACTCGCCGCCGAAGGCCGGGTGCGCGTTGCGGAAGCGGATCAGCCGGGTCAGCGCGAGCACCACCGGTTGCCGGAGAGCCTCGACGACCTCGGGTGCCGTGTAGCGGCGGCGGTTGATCTCGCGGGCGTCCCCGGAGGCGGCCGGGTCGTTGCGCCCGGCCAGCAGGCCGACGTAGTAGACCTGCGGGACACCGGGGGCGAGGAACTGCAGCAGCCGGGCCAGCAGGTAGCGCCGGTCGTCCCGCCCGACCGCGTCGTACGCGGTGCAGCTCACCTGGTAGACGCCGCCGCCACGGTAGGCACCGCCACCCCGGGCCGTGCTCGCCCGGCTGGTGCCGCCGCTGTTGCGGGAGATCGTCGCCACCAGCGCGTCGATCTGGGCGGCGGAGAGCAGGCCGCCGTCGTCGGTGTCCGGACCGGGACCCGCGTCGACCATCCCGATGCCGTCGTGGGTGTCGAGCACGGTCACCGCGTTGCCGGGCCGGCTGGCCAGCCAGTCGCGCAGCGGCCGGCCGTCCCCGGTGAAGACCGCGTGCAGGATCAGCGGCGCGAGCACGAAGTCGTACACCCGGTCGACGCGCGCGGCGGTCTCGACGGCGTACCGGTGGTGCGCGTGCACCTCGGTGAGCACGTCGAGGCCGAGTCGTCCGGCCTCGGCCGCGATGTCGACGATGAACTCGACGGTCTCCGGCGTCATGAAGCACGAGCTGCCTTCGGTCTTCACCGCGTAGCCGACCGCGTCCAGGCGGACCATCGCGACGCCGGCCTCCGCGAGCCGCCGCAGCACCTCGGACAGGTAGCGGCGGGCGATCGGATGGTGCACGTCCAGGTCGATCTGGTGGCTGGTGAACGTGGTCCAGGCCAGCCGCTGCCGCTCGCCGAGGACGACCGGCGTGAACGGCAGGCCGGGTCGCGGCCGGACGATGCGGACCAGGTCCGCCTCGGTCGCGCCGGCCGGGAAGACCCGGTCGTAGGTGAGGAACATGCCCGCGTACGGCGACCGCTCGCCGCGCTCGACCACGTCCCGGAACTGCACCGACCGGTCCGAGACGTGGTTGACGATCAGGTCGGCGACGGTGTCCAGCGACCGGCCGAGCCGCCGCACGTCCTCCCAGCTGCCAAGCCGCGGGTCGACGGTCAGGTGGTCGACGGGATCGAAGCCGGCGTCCGCCCCGTCGTACGGGACGAAGAACGGCAGCACGTGCACGCCGCCGAAGAGCCCGGCGAGCGGCCCGTCCAGCAGCCGGGCGAGGCCGGGCAGCGACCCGCCGAGCCGGTCGGCGTACGCGATCAGCTGGACCTGGTTCCTCATCCCTGGATGAAGCGGCGCAGGAAGCGGGTCGCGGCCGGCAGCGCGTCGGCCGGCTCACCCCGCAGCCGGCACTCGAGCGCGAGCCAGCCGTCGTAGCCGATCGCGTGCAGCGCGCCGAAGGCGGCGGCGAAGTCGAGGTGGCCGGTGCCGGGCTGGAGCCGGTTCGAGTCATCGACGTGCACGTGCGCGATCCGCGACCCGGCGCCCGTGATCGCCTTCGCCAGGTCGTCCTCCTCGATGTTCATGTGGAACAGGTCCGCGACCACCCGCACCGAGTCGTGGCCGAACTCCCGCTCCACCTCCTCGGCCAGGTCGACCGCCTGCTCGATCCGGTTGATCATGTAGTCCTCGTACCGGTTGATCGGCTCGAGCGCGAGCCAGACGCCCTCCCTCGCGGCGTGCTCGCTCAGCTCCGCCAGCGCCTCCAGCAGCACCTCGCGGTCGTCCGCCGCGGCGCGCGGCGGGGTGAACGGCGGCAGCCGCAGGCTGAACATCCCCCAGCTGGCCGGGGTGAGTACCCCCTCGCCGCCCAGCTCGGCGATCACGCTGAGCTGCGAGCGCAACTGGTCGATGGCGTCCCGCCTCAGCTCCGCGTCGAAGTCGCCGATGAAGTGGTCCGTGTCGGGACACACCGTCCGCATCACGACGCCGGCGCGGGCCGCCGCACGCAGCTCCGGCAACCGACCGGCGAAAAGACCGTCTCCGCGGGCGCGCAGCTCGATGCCCTCGAAACCGGCCCGCCGCGCGAAGTCGAACTTGGCCTGCAGGCTGCCACCCGGCAGGAGCTGCTCCTGACACGAGAGCCTCATGCGGCGAGCCTATGGCGTCATCAGCCGGGCGCGCCGTCGTTACGGAAGGATGGGGGTCGTGCCTCGAACGCTGGTCCTGGACGGTCCGCGCCGGCTGCGGCTGTCCGAGCAGCCGGCCCGCCCGCTGCAGCCGGGCGAGGTGCGGCTGCGGTCCCGGCTGAGCGGGATCAGCCACGGCACCGAGCTGAGCCTCTACCGCGGGACCTCCGCGTTCGCCGACAAGGTGTTCGACCGCGGCCTGCGGGCCTTCGTGGCGCCACCCGCCGGCAGCGCCTCCGCCTACCCGGTGACCCTCGGCTACGAGATGGTCAGCGAGGTCGTCGAGGTCAGCCCGGAGGTCACCGACGTCGAGGTGGGCGACCTGGTGCACACCGGCACCCCGCACCAGGAGGAGACGGTGCTCGACGTGGCCGCGTCGCTGCAGGCCACCTACCCGCTGGTGGCGCTGCCGACGGCCGAGCGGCTGGAGCGGGCGCTGTTCGTCAGCCTGGCCGCCGTCGCGTTGCAGGCGGTGCACGACGCGGAGATCAAGCTCGGGGACACCGTCAGCGTGCACGGGCTGGGCGTGATCGGCCTGTTGGCGGTCCAGATGTGCCGGCTCGACGGCATCCAGAACATCGTCGGCGTCGACCCGGACCCGCACCGGCGGAAGCTGGCCGAGGGCTTCGGCGCGAGCCACGTGCTCGACCCGGCGAACGCGCACCCGCTCGGCCTTCGGATCCGCGAGCTGAACGGCGGGCGCGGCGTGGACGTGGCGATCGAGGTGTCGGGGTCGGACCGGGGCCTGCAGGGTGCGCTGGCGGCGGCCGGGTTGGGTGGCACGGTGGTCGCGGCGGGCTTCTACCAGGGCGGCGCGGCGAACCTGCGGCTCGGGGAGGAGTTCCACCACAACCGGCTGTCGTTGATCGCGTCGGTCGGGGCGTGGGGGGCGCCGGACCGGCACGCGCCGTTGTGGGACCGGCGCCGGGTCATGGACACCGCCACCCGGCTGCTCTACTCCGACCGTGTCTCGGTCGAGGGGATGCTCGACCGGCGGTTCCGGTTCGACGAGGCACCGGCGGCATACCAGTGGCTGGACGAGCACCCGCAGGGGGCGGTGAAGGTCGCCCTCGTGTACGGGGAGCAGGACGGCGACCAGTCCGAGGAACAGGCAGGATGAGCGACCAACCCGTCGGTGTCGGCCTCGTCGGCTACGGCATGTCCGGCTCGTCCGTGCATGCCCCGCTCATCGGGGCGGAGCCACGGTTGCGGCTGCGGGCGGTCGTCTCGAGCGATCCCGACAAGGTGCACAGGGATCTTCCCTCGGTGCCGGTCGTGGCGACCGTCGACGAGCTGTTCGAGGACGCCGCTGTCGAGCTGGTCGTCGTCGCCGCGCCGAACGCCGTCCACCACGAGCTCGCCGCCGCCGCGTTGCGGGCCGGCCGGCACGTGGTCGTCGACAAGCCTTTCACGGTGACCTCCGCCGAGGCGGACGAGCTGATCGCGCTCGCCGGCCGGCAGGACCGGCTGCTCGGCGTCTTCCACCAGCGGCGCTGGGACAGCGACTTCCTGACCGTCGAGCGGTGCGTCCGCGACGACGTCCTCGGTCACGTGAGCACGTACGTCGCCCGCTACGACCGCTTCCGGCCGGAGCCGGTGGTCCGGTGGCGGGAGGAGGACGGGCCCGGCGCCGGCCTCCTCTACGACCTCGGCTCGCACCTGATCGACCAGGCGCTGCACCTCTTCGGGATCCCCGAGACGGTCAGCGCCGACGTCCGCGCGCAGCGGCCGGGCGCCGTCGCCGACGACTACTTCCATCTGGTGCTCGGCTACGGGTCCCTCCGCGTGATCCTGCACGCGGGCTCCCTGGTGCTGGCCCCGGGTCCGAGGTTCGATGTGCACGGCGACGCGGGGTCGTACGTCACGCACGGCCTGGACGGGCAGGTGGCGGCGCTGCTGGCCGGCAGGCGGCCGGGCGAGGAGGGCTGGGGGATGGACGGCGGCGAGGGCACGCTGACCACGCCGGAAGGCACGCGGCGCCTCGACCGCGTCCCCGGCGCGTACGAGTCGTTCTACCGGGAGATGGCCGCCGCGATCCGGGGGGAGGGGCCGGTGCCGGTGCCCGCCGGACAGGCCCGGGACACGATCCGGGTCATCGAGTGTGCCCTGCTCAGCAGCAGGGACGGGCGCGTCGTGGCGGTGCGGTGAACGACGTGGTCGTCCTGGACGGCAACCGCTTCTACGTCGCCGACCCGTACGGCGACGCCGGCTCCGGCAGCGAGGGGCTGTACGCGGACGACGTGCGGGTGCTGCGCCGGTGGCGGGTGCAGGTGAACGGGGAGCGGCCGGCGCTGCTCGGCGGCGGCGAGGACGGTGCGCACTTCTGCTGGTCGGTGTACGGGCAGATCCTCGACCGGGACTCCGGCGCCGCCCCGCGGATGAGCACCCACCGTCAGCTGCGGGTGAGCCAGGCCGGGCTGCGCGAGACGTTGTCCGTCACCAACCACGGGCCCGAGCTCGAGCGGGTCCTCGTCCGGTACGAGTTCGACGCCGACTTCGCCGACCTGTTCGAGGTGAAGCGCCGCGAGCTGGGCAAGCCGGACCTGCTCTTCGCCCGGAGCATGCCGCCCGGGTCCGCGACCCGGGAGTGGCTGCCGGAGCTGGGTGCGTACCGGCTCTACGCCGAGGAGCGGCCCGCGAACGGGAGCCGGCGCGGGCGGACCTGGCGGACGGGCGTCCAGGTGTCCTTCTCCGAGCGGGGCGTGCCGGGGGAGGACGAGGTCCTCTTCGAGGTGGAGGTGCCGCCGCGCGGCACCTGGCAGGTCCAGGCCCGGGTCGTCCTGCTCGGCGCCGACCTGCACGCCGAGCACAGCGACCCGGACGGCGAGCTCGGCCGCGCCGAGCGGGAGGCGCTCGAGCGCGTCGAGCGGTGGCGGCGCACCGTCCCGGTGCTCGAGACCCCGTCCGCGCCGCTGGCCGAGACCTACCGGCGATCGGTCGCCGACCTGGCCGCCCTGCGCATGCACGGCATCCGGACCGACCACGAGGAGGCGTTGCTCCCCGCGGCCGGGCTGCCCTGGTTCATGGCGGTCTTCGGCCGGGACACGGTGATCACCTGCCTGCTCGCGATGGCCCTCGGCCAGGATCTGGCCCGCACCGCGCTGCGGGCGCTCGGCGAGCTCCAGGCGACGATCGACGATCCCGGGCGGGACGCCGAGCCGGGGAAGATCCTGCACGAGCTCCGGGTCGGCAAGGTCGCCGCGTTGGGCCGGTCGTCGCCGTACTACGGCTCGGTCGACTCGACCCCGCTCTACCTCATGCTGGCTGCCGAGACCTGGCGGTGGACGGGCGACGACGAGCTGATGAAGGAGCTCGAGCCGACCCTGCGGGCCGCGATGGGCTGGATCGAGGGCCCGGCGGACCTCACCGGGCGCGGGTACGTCGAGTTCCGCCGCCGGGCCGACCACGGCATCGACGTGCAGTCCTGGAAGGACTCGCACAACTCCATGCTGTTCGCGGACGGCTCGCTGGCCTCGTCTCCGCTCGCGGTCTGCGAGGTGCAGGGCTACGCGTACGCGGCCCGGCTCGGGCTGGCGGAGATCGCCCGCTCGGTGTGGGGCGACCGGGCGTACGCCGACCGGCTGAAGCGGGACGCGCGGGCGCTGCGGGCGAGGTTCGACCGCGACTTCTGGGTCGAGACGCCGGCGGGCGGCCACTACGCCCTCGCCCTCGACCGGGACGGGCGCCGGGTCGACTCGCTCACCTCGGACGTCGGTCACCTGCTGTGGACCGGCATCGCCGCGGACTCCCGTACGGGCCGCACGGCGGAGGTGCTGCTCGCGCCGGGCCTCTTCTCCGGCTGGGGAGTGCGGACGATGAGCACCACCGACCTCGGCTACAACCCGGCCGAGTACCACGACGGGACGGTCTGGCCGCACGACACCGCCATCGCCGGCCTCGGGCTGGCGCGGCAGGGCCGGCGGGCGGACGCGGTGGTCCTGCTGCGGGCGCTGGTCGACGCCGCCGCCCACTTCGACTGGCGGCTGCCCGAAGTGCTGACCGGCTACCCGCGGGCGGACACCCGGTTCCCGGTGCTCTACCCGACCAGTTGCTCGCCGCAGGCCTGGGCCGCGGCGGCGCCGGTCGGGGCACTCACCGCCGTCCTCGGGCTCACCCCTGAGCGGGCCACCGGGGCCCTCACCGCTCCGCATCCCGTCCCGGACGACCTCGACGTCACGCTGCGGGGGGTGTGGGCTTTCGACCGCCGGTGGGACGTGGCCGCCTCCGGCGGCCGGGTCGACGTCGTCCCGCGGGAGTCCGAGCCTCATGTCCAGGGACGCCGGCTGCGAGCCTCCCAGTAGTCGACCGGCGGCTCCGCGAGCGTCGACAGGGTGGCCAGCTCGTCCGGGGTGAGCCGTGAGGCGCGCGCCGCGGCGTTGGAGGTCAACTGGTCGGTCGTCACGGCGCCGGACAGGACGACGTCGGACCAGGGCTGGGCGAGTGCCGCCGCGATCGCGACGGCGTCGACGCCCACGCCGTGCCGGCTCGCGATGGCGGAGAGCTCGTCGACGTCCGGGCTGCGCGCGATGAGCCGGCCGTTGGCCAGCGCCTCCTTGACCACGACCCGGAGTCCGTGCGCGTGGGCCTCGGCCAGGGCGGGGCCGGCCGAGGGCTCCAGGACGTTCCAGGTCGCCTGGACGGAGGTGACGAGGCGGCGGCCGTCGACGGCGACGTCCAGCAGCCGGCGGATCGTCTCCGCCTGCCGGGGACCGGACGTCGACACCCCGACCTCGATCCCGTCGTCCCGGAGCGCGGACAGTCGCCGGAGCAGCGGCCGGTCCTCCAGCAGCGGGCTGTCCGGAGTCAGCGAGTGGATCTGGTAGAGCCGGAGCCGGCCGTCCAGCAGGGCGAGCGACTCGGTCAGCTGCCGTTCGAAGGTCTCCCGGTCGTGGCTCTTGACCTCGTGTTGCTCGCTGTCCATCCGCCAGCCGCCGGTGTAGGTGTAGCCCCACTTGCTGGCCACGAACGCGTCGTCGATGCCGCGCTCGTCGAGCCAGGAGCCGAGGAACCGCTCGGCGTCGCCGTACGAGCGGGCCGCGTCGAAGTACCGGATTCCCAGGGAGTAGGCGAGGTCGAGCAGCTCGTACGCGCGTGCCCGCAGGTCGGACCAAGAGCGGTCGCCCGGCAGGTCGAGATCGCGACCCGACGTGATGTACGCCGGGCGGCCGATCGCGGCGAGCCCCAGGCCGAGTCGCTCCACGCCGGTCATGGCGGCACGGTACCGACCGCGGAGCTGGCCGGTTTGCCCTGCCGTTCCACCCCGGGCAGGCCGCGCATTGCTCTGGCGCGGATCGGGCAGGAGGTTCGGCGTGGGACGGATGCGGGGTGTGGTGGAGCGTCCGGGCGGGCTCCGCTACGACGAGGAGGTGCTCGACCCGGCCGAGGAGCAGCGGCTGGTGGGGCAGATCGAGCGGCTCGACTTCCACGAGGTGAGCATGCGCGGCCAGGTGGCCCGCCGGACGGTGCGGCACTTCGGCTTCGAGTACGGCTACGAGTCGTGGCAACTGGTCCCCGGCGACCCGCTGCCGGCGTACCTGGTGCCGCTGCGGGACCGGTGCGCGGCGCTGGCCGGCCTCGACCCGTCCGCTCTCGCGCAGACGCTGGTCACCCGTTACCCGGCCGGGTCGTCGATCGGGTGGCACCGGGACGCGCCGGTCTTCGGACCGGTCGTCGCCGGCGTCTCGCTGCTCTCGTCCTGCCTGCTGCGATTCCAGCGGGGGACCGGGAAGGCTCGGGAGGTCTTCGAGCAGCCGCTCGCACCGCGCTCCGGGTACGTCCTGGCCGGCGCCGCCCGTTCGTCGTGGCAGCACAGCATCCCGCCGGTCGCCGACCTGCGTTACTCGGTGACCTTCCGTACGCTTCGTGCGCCCCGGTCGACCGGGTAGCGCGGGAGGATTGCCATGACCAGCGGCCAGCACGCGGTGCACCCCATCGGACGGGTCGAGTCTGCGCTGGTCGAGCCCGACTCGGCCCCGAAGCAGGGTGACGAAGGCTCCCCGGACGCGTGGATCGTGTTCGATCACGGTGTGAGCGAGGGTCTCCGCGACCTGGAGGCGGGCATGGAGGTCCTCGTGCTGACCTGGCTCGACCGCGCCCGCCGGGACGTGCTCGTGGTCCACCCACGCGGAGACCGGGCCAGACCGGAGACGGGGGTGTTCAGCACCCGCTCGCCCCACCGGCCGAACCCGATCGGGCTGCACCGGGTGACGATCCTGTCGATCGAGGGAACCAGGGTGCAGGTGCGGAACCTGGAAGCCTTGGACGGCACACCCGTCCTGGACGTGAAGCCGGTGCTCGGCGGTGTGACGGAGCGTTAGTCCCCGCGGATTCTCTCGTCTCCCGCCGCTTCCGTCCGGGGCCGCGAGTAGCGTGCCGGACGCACCGGCCCTCCATCCGGACGTCCCTTGGGGGTTCCATGTCCGCTGCCGCTCTCCGCCGGACGCGGTCTGTCCTGCGCGCGCTCGCCGCCACGCTGGTGGGAGTCGTCGCCCTCGCCGCCGCCTCCGCGACCTCCGTGGCCGCCGCGGCGCCGGCGCAGGCGGGGCGGCAGGCCACCGTCATGACGTACAACCTCTACCTCGGTGCGAACCTGCAGCCACTGTTCGCCGCCACGCCGGCCACCATCGCCGGTCTGGCCCAGGACGTGTGGAACCACGTGGAGCAGGTCGACTTCCGGCTGCGGGCGCAGGCCATCGCGCGCCAGATCGACGAGTCCGACCCCGAGGTGGTCGGGCTGCAGGAGGTCGCGCTGTGGGAGCGAGGGGCGTCGCCGGCCGCGCTTGCGCCGGTCTACGACTTCCAGCAGATCCTGCTCGGCGCCCTGGCCGCCCGCGGCGAGCGCTACCGGGCCGTGTCGACGAGCCGCAACTTCCAGAGCCCGCCGGTGCCGCTGGCCAGCGGTGGCGTCGGCCGGTTCACCGACCGGGACGTGATCATCGTCCGGGACGGCGAACCGGCGTCGGTGCTCAAGGTGTCTAACCCGCAGGCCGCCCTCTTCACCGCTCGCATCCCACTGCCCAACCCGCTGCTCGGGAACGTGGAGATCGTGCGGGGTTGGGCGTCGGTCGACGTCAAGGTGCGAGGCAAGTCGTTCCGGTTCGTCGACACGCACCTGGAGGCCTTCAGCGCGGACGTCCGAGCGCTTCAGGCGGTCGAGTTGGCGGCCATCCTCGCCCCGTCGCCGGTGCCCGTCGTGCTCGTCGGCGACCTGAACTCGCGGCCGACGGACGTCGCCGGTGCGTACGGCATCCTCACCGGCGCTCTCGGGCTGGCGGACGCCTGGGTGGCGGTGCACGGAGCGGCGGGCGGCGACACCTCCGGACAGACCGACGACCTGGACCTGCCCGAGTCGCGCCTCGACCACCGGATCGACTACGTGCTCTACCAGCCGGCCGCGATCGAGGCCGTCGCGGCGGAGGTCGTCGGCGAGGAGCAGGCCGACCGGACGCCGCCGCTGCCCGGCGCGCCGTTCGGGCTGTGGCCCTCGGACCACGCCGGCGTGGTCGCCACGCTGCACCTCGGGTGGCCGTGACGGCCGGAGCGGCACGCTGACGACGGTCCCCGAGTCGGGAACGCTCCTGATCGGCGCGGCGCCAGCCGCTGCACGGTCGCTGGCACCGCGATGCGGGCGACGCGGCGTGACTAGGCGATCCACCGCGCGGTGGGACCATGATCGGCAACTGTCCGCACCTCGTCCCGGCCCGCCGTCGCCACCGTGGAGCGGTCGGCCGACCGGAAGAAGGCCGCAGGTCACGGCATGAACGTGCTGGACGTCTTCTGGCTGTTCCTCATCCTGTCCAGCCTCTCCCCCGCGGTTCAGCAGTGGATTCTCACGCTCCGGCGCGGGCGGGCGCTCCGGGCGCTGGAGCGGCGGCGTCACTCCCGGGTGATCACCCTGATTCACCGTAGGGAGGGGTTCGCGTTCCTCGGGATCCCGTTCGGCGGGTTCATCGACATCGATGACTCGCAGGCCCTCATCCGCGGCGTCGAACTGACCGGCCCCCCGTGTCCCCATCGACCTCGTCCTGCACACCCCCGGTGGCCTGGTCCTCGCCGCCGAGCAGATCGCCTCCGCCCTCGCCCGGCACGAGGCC
>Ga0210378_10001408_pt1 | contig 12554 bp, 12 predicted proteins | sample PLM1_60_b1redo_FD_155465 | JGI IMG/M metagenome (GOLD analysis project Ga0210378, IMG submission 155465) | Groundwater sediment microbial communities from an aquifer in East River, Colorado, USA - PLM1_60_b1 redo | ecosystem: Environmental > Terrestrial > Soil > Riparian zone | place: USA: East...
CCCCCTGCGCGGGCGGTCGCGGAGGGCCCACCTCCATCACCAGTGCAGCACCGCATCCGAGCTTCCGTCCTCTACACCGGAACCTCCTTCAGCGTTCTTGGCACACCATCGTCTGCGTACCGCTCGAACTGGATGGTCGGAAACCTCCTGACCATCCAGGTGTCGAGCGCGTAGTGCATGAACAGGTTCGCCAGCACGGGCGAGACCGCCGACCCCTGCGGGGTACCACGGTCTCGCTGCTGCAAGGTGCCGTCGGGGTGCTGCAGCGGGGCTTGGAGCCACCGCTTGACGTACAGCACTACCCACGGCTGGTCGGTGTGTGCCGCCACCGCCTTAACGACCAGCTCCCAGGGCACGCTGTCGAAGAACCGCTCGACATCAAGGTCGATCACCCAGTTCTTCGCCCAGCAGCGCCGTCGGCACACCGCGACCGCGTCCAGCGCCGACCGTCCGGGCCGGTAGCCGTAGGAGTCTGGATGGAAGATCGGCTCCACCTTGTCCTCCAGCCGCCGCGCCACCACGGTCTGGGCGACCCGGTCCGCGATCGTGGGCACCCCAAGCACCCTGGTCCCCCCGCCGTGCGGCTTGGGCACCCCCACCGCTTTCACCGGCGGCGGCAGGTAGCTCCCCGACGACATTCGGTTCCAGATCTTGTACAGGTTGCCCTGCAGATCGGCCTCGAAGTCCTCCAGCGAGCACCCGTCCACGCCCGGTGCGCCCTTGTTGGCCTTCACCCGCCGATAGGCCTCCCACACCTCCCACTTGGAGATCGCAAACGGCTTTCCTGATGGCCTCAGCGTGTCCATCAAGCTCCTCCCGGGACATCGCCCGGTTGACCAAACGAACCAGCCACCGATGACCCGGCCCCTTCGCTCGCCCCCACCGCGCCAAGCAGGAGCTTCACACCGCTACTACGGGCCGGTCCGCCAGCGCACCCCGCGTCGGTACTCAGCCCCTTGCGGGTTCCGCCCGCTTGGGACGCTCCCTCGCACCGCCCACCGGCGGTCGTATCGGAGTGCGCCTTCCCACGTTCCGTGCAGGAGCAGCAGACCAGGCTCACGTCGCCTTCATGCCGGACACCATCTGGCCAGTCAGCGGGCACCCGCCAGACTCATCCCGGGCCGCTGGAGTCCGTCCCGGTTTTGATGTCCATCTTGTCTACGTAACGACACGTCATCAGCGATCCCCACGCCGGGGACTGCGCACCGTCTTCCTGATCCCCACCTGGCGCATCTCGTGCGCCTTTTCCACATCGCTCACCACGACGGTCTTCAGCCAACGCAGCATGTGGTGGTTTGGAGCCTCCCCCGCAGGGCGGCTCCGAAGGGCCAACCTTCATCTCCTGCACAGCACCGCTTCCACGAGCTCCTCCTACATCGAGCCCCCTTCCACGTTCGTGGCACACCTCCAACCGTAGATCGTGACCTGGCTGGTTATGGAGGGGGCGCGGCCCAGCCGACGAGTAGACAAGGGCGGCCACCGCTGATGATCTGGTGTTGTGAGGACCAAACATCAGACGGTGGCCGCAGGCCACAGCGTAGAGGTAGACCCCGCCCGCTGGCAGGAGCTGTTCGACGAGCTGCTGGGCCGGGTCGCAGGTCGGTTCGCTCGGGCGGACCTTCGGCGGCGGGCCAGGGCGTTCGTGCGCGGCCTGCTCTCGGACCTGCCACGCAAGAGCTGCTGGACGATCGCCGAGCACGCCGGCGACCCTAACCCGGACGGGATGCAGCACCTGCTGGCCCGGGCGGTGTGGGATCACGACAAGGTGCGCGATGACATCCGCGACTATGTTGTCGAGCACCTGGGCGACCCCGAGGCGGTGCTGGTGGTGGACGAGACCGGCGACCTCAAGAAGGGCACCACCACGGTCGGAGTGCAGCGCCAGTACACCGGCACCGCCGGACGCGTCGAGAACGCCCAGGTCGCGGTCTACCTGGTGTACGCCAGCAGCAACGGGCATGCGGTGATCGACCGGGAGCTGTACCTGCCCCGGTCCTGGACCGACGATCCCCAGCGTCTGGAGGCGGCCGGCGTCCCTTCAGAGATCGGGTTTGCGACCAAGCCGGCCCTGGCTCAGGCCATGATCTGCCGCGCGCTGGACGCCGGGGTCCCGGCCGGCTGGGTCGCCGGGGACGAGGTCTATGGCGCCAACCCGGGGCTGCGGGCCACGCTGGAGGCCCGCGGGGTCGGCTACGTGCTGGCGGTTGCCTGCGACCATCGCGTCCGGGTCGGTGGCACCGCCCAGCGCGCCGACGCCCTGCTCCGGCAGGTCCCGGCGCGGGCGTGGCAGCAGGTGTCGTGCGGCAAGGGCGCCAAGGGCCACCGCCTGTACGACTGGGCGTTTGTGCGTCTGGACCACGACGGCTCCGCCCCCGACGGTCAGGCGGGCAAGCACTGGCTCATGGTCCGCCGCAACCGCACCACCAACGAGCTGGCCTTCTACCGCTGCTTCACGCCCCGCCCGTTGCCACTGGCCGTCTTGGTCCACGTCGCCGGCCGGCGCTGGACGGTGGAGGAGCGATTTCAGACCGGCAAGGGCCTGGTCGGCCTGGACCAGCATCAGGTCCGCCGTTGGCGGTCCTGGTACCGGTGGGTCACCCTTGCCATGCTCGCCCACGCCTTCCTGGTGGTCGCGGCCCTGACCGAGCGCACCCAACGGCCTCCACCGTCGGCGCTGATCCCGATGACCTGCAACGAGATCCAGCACCTGTTCGCAGCATTGGCCGCTCGGCCCACCGGCGATGCCGCCCACCGGTTGCGCTGGTCGGTATGGCGACGCCGACACCAAGCACGCGCCCGCACCTGCCACTACCGACGACAGGCCGCCTGGCAACCATGAAGATCACGATCTACGGCTGGAGTACTAGTTGCCGAATCCTGCCTCTATCTCCAGCGGCGTAGGTTCGAAGGCTCCCCTCGACGTCATGAGCTCGCCCTCCTCGAAGTAGAGCTCATGGACGTCCGCGATCTCGAGGTTCAGGAACTGGTGCGCGCCGGTGACATGCCCGCGGGCCGTCGCCGCACCCCCATCGCGGAGCCTCTCCTTGGCGGTATTCGCCCGACCTAGCAACACGACCCTGATACCGGCCTTTATCTCTTCCTCGTCCGGGGGTGAACCCACCAGTTCCACGGTCAGTATCTGATCGAAGTCGGGAGGCTGGCTGATGACGTGGGCGAGGAACAACTCCCCGCCCCGCCCGCAGAGCAAGTAGGTCAGATCATCGGGCTTGCCCCCCTGATCAAATCGCTTCGCATAGACCACGTCGGTGACGCGGACTTCGATGTTGCTCAACTCAGGGATCACTTCACCACCATGCTCGAGGTGACCGCGAAAGAACCTCGCCCTGAACGAGCCGCGCGCAGGCGGATCCGGGGTGTACAGGGTGGACAATGGAAATTTCTCTGGCATTACGGTATATACACGCTCGTCCGGGTGGCTCTCACGCTCCCTCGACCAGGCCTCCAGGAGGCTGCCGGCGGCATCCTCAACGGCCACCTCGAGGATGAGCTGCGCGTCGTGCGGCGCCATGAACATCGGAAGGTGCGAGAGGAACACGGTCTCGCGCCCGAATGCGAACATGTTATGCCGACCGAAATCCGGCGGCAGTTCCGGGGCGGCTTCGCTGCTCATGTTGCCAGTGGAGCTCATCGGGTCCTCCTGGGTTGAGATGGCGGGCGCAGACCTGTTGCCTCGACCACTACGTATGATCTTGACCGGAGTTGTTGAGCGGCCGCAGTGTCAGGTGGCTTGCCCGGCGGTCGCGACTACCCATTGGTGCAATTCCCGCAAGAAGAGGCACTGAACCTCTCCGCGCGGTGCCGGCCGATAATAAGTTCCCGCTCACCCCCTCTGGCGAGCCGGTCTACGCAACCTGGCTGCCGTCGCCTGACCGTCGCGCACCGCGGCCCTCTCGGAAGAGCTCCGATGAGCAGTATGGAGGCTTTGCGCGCAGAAGCAATAGATGGAAGGGACCCGGTCTGGTGGACAACCCAAGATGAGGGCTTGGCCCTCGAGATGGAGTCCGATGCCACGACACACCGGTTCTTCCCACCGGAGTACAAGGCTGGGGTCATCGAGCAACGTGGAGGCCCTCCCTCAAGGAAGGCGCCAAGAAGGGCTCGAACCACTCGACCGTGCCTATGATCTGTCGTCTTTGAGCGGCGAAGTGGAGCCAGTCCTACGGAGTGATCGCTCAATGCAACAGGGCCCGCGGCGCAGCGTCGGGTAGACGAACGACCAGGCCACCAGCACCTCCAACGGGACGGCAGCACGCGATCGCGCACCATAGTCTGCGACCACATCCTCGCTGCTCTTGGGTGCACCCGGCTTCTGGCACCCCACGGGGTGTGAGAGGTTTCTCTACGACCTCGCGCACAAGGCCGGCCCCGTGGGCGGTCGCTCGCGGCGGCCGTCCTCGGCCGGCAACGACCCGACGGTCACCGTGGAACCGGCCTCACCTCACCACCAGGGTGAGCCAAAGCAGTCACCGCGGCCGGTCGGGCACCGTATCGGGAGGGGGTTGGGGGTCGGAAACACGCCCAAGCCCAGATTGGGGATCGGGGCTGGTGATCGCCGCCGCCGCGGCCATGCCGACCCCGGCGGTGATCAACGCGATCACCACGACGCCCAGGATCACCGGCCACCGTGGCCGGAGCTGCCGCCAGGTCACCTGGCCGGCGGATGCGGGGATGCGCATGGCGCCGGCGAGTTGCACACCACCGACCAGCAGCGCGGCGAAGCTCAGGAAAAGGCCGTAGAGCCGCTGGACGTCAGCGTGCGGCCGCAGAACGACCCAGACCATCAGCATCCCACCCACGGACAGGCCAAGGACGGCGGCGACGAAGGCGATGCGGCGGTACATCTCGGCTCCTCGTCGGCAGGCGCACTGGGCTACATCTGAGTCTGCCACGACCCACCGGGGCGCGCTCGACCGGAGAACCACGGACAACACCGGCTCTGTGGCCGCGCTCCTTGGTGTGCCGTGCGCGGCCCCGGCTTGTGGGTCCATCGACCTTGCCGATAGTCGAGTCGATGTCGACGGTCAACGGCCCAGCCCCGGGCCTTCGTCGCCGTCGCGTGAGCATCGGCCCGATTCGAGCAGGAGAGGCCTGGCGGATGGCATCAGGCAAGGAGCCCGCGGATACGCTCCGCTGATCACGGTCGAGGTTACGCACCGTTGGTAACTTAAGTGCTCCATCTCCCGGGTTCCGCAGCTCGTAGTCACATGTCCGCTTGAATTTGACGGTTGAGCTGCGGGAATGGGTGAAGGGCCGGAGCGGGTCGTGTGCCTACGCCGCTGCGGCCGTGCGTGGGGGTGGTCAGGCGGGGTCGAACGTGGAGACCCGTGGCGGCGGGTCGATGGAAAGTGCCTGGTAGATGGCCCGCTGGGTGGGCCGCAGTGGGGTGGTCTGGACGATCGTGCCGGCCTCGCCGGCCAGGGTGACCTGGGCCAGGCGGCTGGTTTCGCGGTTGATCCGCCGCCAGGTTTGCCCGCTGTGACGCTCGGCGACGCGGGTCAGCAGCAGCGCCAGCCAGCACAGGAGGACGTGGGCGCGGATGCGGTGCTCCAGCCGGTGGAAGACCGGGCGCAGGAGCAGCTGGGACTTCAGGTCGCGGAACCCGCGCTCGGCTTCCAGCAGGTTCTTGTAGCCAAGCGCGACGTCCTCGGCGCTGAGGCCGGGATCTGAGGTGGCCAGCAGGTATTTGCCGTCCAGCCGTTGCTCGGCCTTGACCTTGGCACGGTCGATGACCAGCCGCCCGTTTGGCTGCTGGCGTAGCCAGCGGCCCAGGGTGGGATGGTCGCGCAGGGCGCACTCGGCGCGCACGTGGGTGGCCTCGGTCTTCTGTCTGGCCTTGTCGGCGAGCTGGCGGGGGCGGTCGCGTTGGGTGCGGATGCGGTCCAGTTCGGCCTGGATCCGGGCGATTGCCTCGTCGCGCTTGGCCTGGTCACGTTGGGCCTGGTCGGGGTTGTGGGAGATGACCAACCGCTGGTCGGTGCCGTCAAGGCGGACTTCCTTGACCCGCAGGTTGTCGCGGACCTGCTGGTAGCGGCCCTGCCGCGCGAGCGCGGCCTGGACCAGGTCGCCGCCGTCGCGCATCCGCATCCCGGCGATGTAGTGCCCACCCGCGCGGCGCAGGTAGGCCAGGTTGTCAGCGGCGGAGAAGCCGCGGTCGACCACGGTGATGACCCGGCCGAGCTTCCAGGCCCGCAGGTCGTCTTTGACCTCGGCAAGGACTGTCTGGTCTTGGGTGTTACCGGGCCAGCACCACACCCTGACCGGGATGCCGGTGCGGGTGACCGCCAGCCCGATCACGATCTGGGGCAGGTCGTCGCGGTGGTCTTTGGACTTGCCGTAGCGGCGGAAGCCCTCCCGGGCCTGGCCGTCGCGCTCGCCGTCGCCAGGCTCGTCTTCGTCGTCGCGTTCGAAGTAGGTGGAGGTGGTGTCGAAGAACAGCACGTCGACCTCGAGGTTGAGCAGGTGGGCCACGGCGAAGAACACCGCCTCCTGCACCTGGCCCTGGGTGTCGGCCTCCACCAGCAGGTCCATCGCCCGGTACGCCTGGTCATCGTCCATGCCAGCCAGGCCCGGGATGACCACGTCCTGGGTCGCCCACTCGGCGGCCCCAAGCTTGCTCATCGGCTGGATCGCCCGGTTACAGACCAGCGCGAACAGCACCCGCTCCACCGCGGTGGTGAACCGCCGCCCGTCGGCGACCCGCTTGATCGAGGTGCCGATCTCCAACCGGGCCCACAGCCCATGCAGCAGCCACGCGGTGCCGATCGGCCGGGCGTCGGTGACCTCCATCGGCGCCGCGCCGGCCGCAAGGCCCGCCTCGGCGCTGTCGGTCAACCCGTCGCCGTCGCCGAAGTGCTTGCGGATCGAGGTGGCCAGCCGCAGCAGCCCGTCCACGTCCAGGCGGTCGACCCGGCCCAGGTTCATCAGCACGTCCGGCTTGACCTTGCCCTGGATCCGCCGGTTGTGGGCCAGCGCGACGTAGCGCACCACCGTGCCATCGACATTGGTTCGCTGACTGAATCGCAAGTACATGACCACAGTCAACCACAACATAGCCAGCTAGAGAAAGCCGTGCCCAGCTAGTCGTGTTACTACACTTCGGAGACGGTGGAACTCGATCCCGCCATCCCTACCCCGCTGACCTGCGGCATCGTTCCAGCGACCACACCCGTCTGCCTACGAACTGCGGAACCCGGGCAGCAGCTCCGCGTTGTTGGTCGCTGAGCGCCGCGCCAGCAGCACCAGCCATCCCATCAGCTGGCAGAAGATCAGATAGCGCAGTCGTAGCGCCATCCACCGATCATCTGCGTCAGCGCCTCCTCGACGAAATCGCAGCTCGGAGCCCACGTGCGACTTTCTGGCACCCACAAGATCCAGAGAACGCCGGAGCCCTGGGTGGGCCCCAGGGCTGCGTCGGCTGCACGACCGCGTCGGTCTGCGCGAAGCCGCCGAGCCCGTCGCACTGGCGACGTCGTCGGTCGAACTCATCAAACTGCGTCCAAGGATGCCGCATGAAGCGAGACGCCGAAGCACGAGCACAGGAGGAAACCGATGCACACCAAAGTGAACCTTGACCAGCAGTTCCAGCGCTTCCACGACCACTGGCATCCCAGGATCGTGGCCACCGTCAACGACTACGACGTCAAGCTCGTCAAGGTCCAAGGCGAGTTCGTCTGGCACCAGCACGACGCCACCGACGAGCTGTTCCTAGTCATCGACGGCCAGTTGCGCATCCAGCTCCAAGACCACCGTGACGTCGTCCTTGGGCCGGGCGAGCTGTTCGTGGTGCCACGCGGGGTGCGCCACTGTCCAGCCGCCGACCAGGAGACCCGCGCGCTGTTTCTTGAGCTGCACGACACGGTCAACACCGGCGACGCCGACCGGGCAGGCACCGTCGGCGAGCGCCTCACCTGAGGTCGCGACCAGCTCGAGCACCGGCCGCTCGCGAGCGGTCAGCTCGGGAACGACCTGGGCGGCAGCCGCTGCCCGCCGAGGGCTACTGCACAACACGGAAGCGGAGATCGGTCACCTGACCGGACGCTGCGACGGCGGTGCGTTCCAGGTCGACCCGCGCGACCCCGGGCCCGCCGTGGAACCGCACGCCATCGCCGAGCAGCATCGGCGCCAGGTGGACCACGATCTCGTCCAGGAGACCAACCTGGAGGCATTGTCGCGCGACGCCGGCACCAAAGATCCCGACGCTCCTGCCCTCGGCGGCCGCAGACGCGGTGGCGACGGCGTTGTGGACCCGCCTGAGAGAAACGTGATCGCCGGGTCAGCTGGAGCCTCGGGCGGGCGGTGGGTCAGGACGAAGACCGGCCCGGTCCAGGCGCCCCCGTAGATGCCGCTGCGGCCGCCGTATCGCCTGGTCGCGATGTCGTACCAGCGTCGGCCGGCCAGGATCGCGCCGGTGGCCTGCATGACCTGATCGGCAAGCGCACTTGCGGCGCCGTGCTCCAAGGCCCATTCCATGGCGTCGTCGGGCCCAGCGATGAAGCCGTCCAACGACATGGTCACATGCCAGAGCACCGCGCCCATCGGCCGACCTGCGTCCGGCGCCTCCACCTCAGCCATCTGCCTGCTCCTCGGGGGTCGGAGTCGCTCACCTCGAATCGCGCACTATCGAGAGGTAGCGAGGTGGCGTCTACCGTGTGTGTCGGCATCAACGCCGCTCACGACGCGTCAGCGTGCGCCATCGTCGACGGACACTGCTTGCCGCAGCGGCCGAGGCGTGCTCTCGCGTGCTCGATCTCGCCGCGAGCTATAACGGGGCGTTTCGGCCTTCGTCCGGAACCTCATCGCGCGGGACAGCGAGTTTCACCCTCTTCGAGTGACGTTTGCCCTCGGCTCGAAGACGTCGGAAGCAGCCTTCGCGTAGGTTTTCCGCCAGATCGAGAGGTGCCGAGCGATCAGCTCTCAAGCTCGGCACGAGGTAGCAGGTTATCGGACTACGCCGCCGAGGATGAAGATCTGCGACTGGGTGGGTAGGTCGGCGCCGCCCGACTCGATGAGCTGGACCAGGGGCAGCCGGTTGCGCTCGGCGATCTCCATCGCCCGCAGCGTCTTCTTGAGGCCGAACGGGTTGGTGGCGCCGCCGCGGACGGTCGGGTCGCTGGCGGTGACGACGCATTCGACGCCGGCGACCGGCACGACGCCGGTGACGCCGCTGGCGCCCACCGGGAAGTCGCTGCCCCAGGCGGCCAGCGGCGACAGCTCCAGGAACGCGCCGTCACGGTCCAGCAGCAGCTCGATCCGCTCCCTGGCCAGGAGCTTGCCGCGGGCCCGGTGGCGGTCGACGTACTTCTGGCCGCCCCCGGCCCTGGCCTGCTCCAGCAGACGGTCCAGCTCGGCGAGCAGCTCGAGGTTGGCGGCCCGGTTGGCCTGACAGGCGTCGGAGCGCGGGTCCAGCCGGCTCGCGAGCACGTCCATCCGACCCCCTGGACCACGGTTGGTTACCGGAAGGTAACCACGACGGTGGCATGCTGGCAACGACATGAGCCACCCGGACCGCTCGCCGCACCGGACGCCGGAGGACCTGGTGTTGGCGGTGGCCGGCACCGGCGCGGACGACGAGCGGGTGCTGGCCGCGTTCCGGCGCGTGCGACGGGAGCTGTTCGTCCCCGACGGCTGGGGCGATGCCGCCTACGACGACCGGCCCGTCCCCATCGCCCACGCGCAGGTCACCACCCAGCCGTCGCTGGTCGGGCAGATGGTCGCGGCGCTGCGGCTCGGTGGCGGGGAGCGGGTGCTGGAGGTCGGCACCGGCCTCGGCTTCCAGGCTGCGATCCTCGGCGTGCTGGCCGGAGCCGGCCGGGTCTGGACCGTGGAGCGCTTCGCCGACCTCGCCGAGCGGGCCCGGGCCAATCTGGCCGCCGCCAGGGTCGCCAACGTCACCGTGGTGGTCGGCGACGGCACGCTCGGCTGGCCGGAGGGGGCGCCCTACGACGCGGTCGTGGTGGCGGCGGCCGCGCCCCGGGTGCCGGCGCCGCTGGCCGCCCAGCTCGCCGAGGGCGGCCGCCTGGTCCAGCCGCTCGGCCCGGGCGGCGCCGAGCTGGTTACGCTGTTGCGGAAGCGGCACGGCCGCCTGGTGCAGCAGCGTGTGGTCGTCCCCGCCCACTTCGTCCGCCTGGTCGGCGCCCACGGCCTGCCGGAGCGCCGCTGACGCTACGGCTCGGTGCGGGTGTAGTAGATGTCGGCGCCCATGGCCCGGAAGGCGGTCAGGGACGCCTGGCTCGAGCTCACGAACCAGCGGCAGTTCGGGTACTTGGAGGTCTTGTTGTAGTACAGGATGGCCTTGAAGCCCTCCCAGCCGGCCCTCTTGAACAGGGCGCGGGCGTCGACGAACCACTGCGCCTTGCGGTTGGGCTGCGCCGGGTCCTCGGTGCTGGCGTACTCGGGCACCATCAGGCCCTTGATGGTGTGGCCCTGCGCGAACAGCCGCATGGGGTTGAGGAGCTTCTCCAGCGAGTTCCAGGGGTTGTTGGTGCCGGGCCGGCAGTTGTACCAGTTGTAGGCGTCGGCCCCGATGTAGTCGATGTAGGCGTCGCCGGGGAACCAGTCGATCGCGCGCCGCCGGTCCTGCGCCTTGAACGAGAACGCGGTCATGATCCACAGGTAGTCGGCGTTGGTGACGCCCTGCTGCCGGAAGACCGTGATGACCTTGCGCCAGGCGGCGATGAAGTCCGCGCCGGTGCCGCTGTTGTTCAGGGTCGTCTCCGGCTCGTGGTTGAAGGTGAAGTACACGTGGACGCCGAGGTTCCTGATCCTGGTCGCCCAGGTGACGATGTCGTTGTGGAGCGCGGACCCGGGCTGGGCGTCGGCGATGGCGCGCCACTGCAGGAAGGTGTGGTTGACCCGCTCCGACTTGACCGACAGCAGCAGCGGGTGACCGCTGGCGACGAACCAGTTGACGTCGGCGTCGGGGAACGGCGAGTCCCAGTTGTAGTAGATGCGGATGGCCGCGAGCTGGCGGCCGATCTGGCTCTCGAGCGCGGTGGTGCCCTGCTGGCTGCCCGGCTCCGGCCGCGCCCCGAACATGACGGTCGGGTCGTTCGGGCCGGCGCCAGCCGGCGCCATGACCAGCCCGGTCGCGGCCACGGCCAGCGCAAGGCCGAGCAGGACGGACCGGCGTAGTCGCTCGAGCATCTGGGCGCTCCCCTGGACGGTCATGGTCCGCGTCACGCTGACGCCGACCGGGGGATGCGTCAACGTACGGATTACGTAGACGGCTACGCTTCGAGTTCGGTTGGCGGTTCATGGGGGGCCTCGGGTAACGTCTCGCGGTTGTGAAGGACCCCATCCCGACCGGTGCGCTCGAGTGGCATCCCGGCCCCGGGGCTGAAGAGCTCGTCCGCCGCAAGGCCCAGCTCCTGGTGCTCTCCGAGGAGCTGCTGGGCCGGGAGCGGGCCCTGGACGCCTACCGGGCCGAGCTGCACGACTTCGAGACCCGCTATCGCAAGACCCTCGGCGGTCGCTACGCGCGCCTGGACGAGCTGGCCGATCGGCTGGACGCGGCGCGGGACGAGGCGGCGGCCGGCGATCCGCCCGAACGCGACCCGGAGGACCCGGCCGATCGCTACCCCGGCCAGGGCCTGCCAGGCGGCGGGCAGAACTGGGACTGGGGCGAGCGGGAGCCGGAGCCCGAGCCGCGCCCGATGATCGGCGAGGTCGCCAAGCGGCTGTTCCGCCAGCTCGCCCGCATCATCCATCCCGACCTCGCCGGCGACCCGGCCGAGCGGGAGCGGCGCACCAACCTGATGGTGGCGGCCAACCTCGCCTACGAGCAGGGCGACGTCGTGGCGCTGGAACGGCTGCTCGACGACTGGGAGCGCAGCCCGGAGGCGGTGACCGGCGGCGGCGCCCTGGCCGAGCTGGAACGGACCGTCCGCCGCATCGCCCAGGTCCAGGCGCGCATGGACGCCATCGACGAGGAGTTGGCCGAGCTGGACGCGTCGGCCATGGGCTGGCTGCGCCGCCGGACCGAGAAGGCCGCGCGCGAGGGCTGGGACCTGCTCGCCCACATGGTCAAGGAGCTCGACCGCCAGATCCTCGACGCCCAGGTCGAGCTGGAGCGCCGGGCCGCCGCCGGCGACACCCCGCTGGCCTGGCCGGACGGCCTGACGGCGACCCGCTGAACCTTCCCGACCCCATCCCGCGTAGAAGGTGGTGCGGACCGGAGGCTTCCCGGTCACGGCCTGGTCTGATATATCCCAGCCGCTCGGGTTGGTCGGGGAGGGTCCACGAGGGGGAGAGCATGAGCGACGTCGCCGAACCGCGGACGGCCAGCCTGGCGGGCATCCTGGTGGTGCTGCTGTTCGTGGCGTTCGCGGTCGCCGGCCCGGTGGTGATCGTCTGGGAGCGGCTGGGCGCCGACGCCGGCACCGGGGCCGCCGCCGCCGAGGAAGGAGCTAGGGCGGGCGGCGGCGGGAACACCGTCGGCATGGCGGGGCTCCAGTTCCAGCCGGGCACGCTCACGGTCGCGAAGGGCACCACGGTCGTGTTCGACAACGACGACACCGCGCCGCACACGGTCACCG
>Ga0210378_10001409_pt1 | contig 12540 bp, 11 predicted proteins | sample PLM1_60_b1redo_FD_155465 | JGI IMG/M metagenome (GOLD analysis project Ga0210378, IMG submission 155465) | Groundwater sediment microbial communities from an aquifer in East River, Colorado, USA - PLM1_60_b1 redo | ecosystem: Environmental > Terrestrial > Soil > Riparian zone | place: USA: East...
TCGACCACGGCCAGGTCCTCGCCGCTGAACCGCTGCCCGGAGCCCCGGCGCAGCGCGAGCACGCCAACCGCACGGCCCTCCACCACCATCGCGCACCAGGCCTCGGGTGCGTCCGATCCGGCGGTCAGCGGCCGGGTGGTGGCCACCGCGTCCGCGGCCAGCTCACGGTCGCCAGGGCGGGCGCCGATCTGCCCTCCGGGCCCCTGTGCGCCCCACGACGGCCCTGGAACGAAGCCGTCCTCGGCCAGCAGGACCGTCCCCTCCGCTGCCCCGAGCGCATGGCAGGCGCGTTCGAGCAGCGAGTCGCCGGCGGTTGCCAGGTCCTCACCGCCCGCCAGCACCCGGAACGGGGCCAGCAGCTCCTCGCCCAGGCGAGCGCGCTGCGCTCGGGCCACCATGATCTCCTCGTCTTGTTCGTCAGGTTCGAGACATTGAATCGTACTCCGATCAGGTCCCGAACAGCCGGTCCCCGAAGTCCCCCAATCCGGGCACGATGTAGGCTTGGTCGTTCAGGCGCTCGTCGACGGCGGCGGTGACGACGTCCAGCGACGGGTGGTCGGCCTCCAGCCGCGCGATGCCTTCCGGCGCCGCCACCACCGACAGCAGCGTGACCTTGGCCGGCCCGGCCGCGAACAGGCTGGCGCAGGCCGCGGCGGCCGACCCGCCGGTGGCCAGCATCGGGTCCAGCAGCAGCACGTAGCTGCCCCCGATGTCCGGCAGCTTGCTGTAGTAGGTCGAGGGCTGGAAGGTGGCGTGGTCCCGCTCCAGTCCCAGGTAGCCGACCGCCACCTCGGGGAACAGCTCGGTCACGGCCTCCAGCATGCCCAGGCCGGCCCGCAGGATCGGCACCGCGACCAGGGGCGCCGCAAAGGCGGTGCCGTCGGCGGTGGCCAGCGGGGTGGTCACCGTGCGCGAGGCCGTCGGGATCCCCCGGGTCGCCTCGACGGCCAGCACCAGCGACAGCCGCTTGGCCAGCAGCCGGAACAGCGGCGGCGGTGTCGAGGCGTCGCGCAGCGCGGTCAGCATGGTCCCGGCCAACGGATGATCGACGACGGTCAGGGCCACGCGAGCCTCCTCATTTCCCGGCTCCAGAGAGCAGGTAGCCGGCGATGGCCAGGTCCTCGCGCAGCACCAGCTCGGTCAGCTTGAGCCGGCTGGACGACAGCGGACTGGTCCTGGTGGGCGACGGAAAGGCTTCCATGCCGAGGTCGGCGGCCTGCTTGACCGCCCGGAACATGTGGAAGGGGTCGGAGACGACCACGATCCGCGGCCGGCCGCCGTCCGGGTTGCGGCGCTGCAGCGCCTTCTTGGCCCCGGCAAGGTTCTGGTAGGTGGTGCGGCTGTGCTCCTCGGCCAGCACGTCGGAGGCCGGCACCCCGCGCTCCCTGGCCCAGCGGGCCCCCGAGCCACCCTCGGTGAACCGGTCGCCAGGCTCCTTGCCCCCGGTGAACACCAGCAGCGGGGCCACGCCGCCCGAGTACAGGTCGACGGCGTGCTCCAGGCGGGCCTGGTAGATGGCCGACGGCCGGCCGTCGTACTGGGCGGCCCCCAGGACCACGATGGCGTCGACCTTGGGGCGCTCGTCCTTGCCCATCCACCTGGCGACCAGGGTGGTGGTCACGGCGAAGTAGGCCAGCACGAGGACCAGGAGACCGAGCAGGACACGGCGCATGCCGCGGATTCTACGCAGCGTTGCCACCATGCTCCGTCACCAGGCCTGGAACGCCGGCCGATTCTGCCCCGGCGCGCATGCGCCGGGCCTGCCCAAGGTTCAGCGCACCTGAATGCCACGCCGATGCTCGGGCGGTCCAGCGGGATGGTTAAATACGGCGAGCCAGCGGCCGGACCCGGGCCGGCCGGGGCGACGGGGGCAGCGATGGCGCGGCCACGGCGCTGGCCGGCAGGTGGGACCCCGAGGTTCGAGAGGAGCAACGCATGGGTGGGGTACGGGCTGTGCGGGTCGGCGCCCTGCTGGTGGCGCTCGGCCTGATCGCCGCCGCCTGCGGTGGCGGCGACGAGGGAGGCGGCACGGGCGGCACCAGTGCGGGCGGCGAGGCCAAGAAGGTCGGCCTCGTCTACGATATCGGCGGCCGCGGCGACAAATCGTTCAACGACTCGGCCTACACCGGTCTCGAGGCCGCCCGCAGCGAGCAGGGCGACAAGATCGAGGCCAAGGACATCGAGCCCAACCCGGACGGCTCCAACCGCAAGGAGTTGCTGGACAGCCTGGCCGACGAGGGCTACGGCCTGATCTTCGGTGTCGGCTTCCTGTTCTCCGAGGACATCGCCAAGTCGGCCACCGAAAGCCCCGAGATCACCTTCGCGGTCATCGACGGCTTCGACGACCTGTGCACCGAGGAGGGCAAGAACCTCCTGTGCATCGGGTTCAAGGAGGAGGAGGGCTCCTTCCTGGTCGGTGCCGCGGCCGCCCTCAAGACCAAGTCGAACACGGTCGGCTTCGTCGGCGGCCTCGAAGGCGACCTCATCAAGAAGTTCCAGGCCGGCTACGAGGCCGGCGTCGAGCACATCGCCAAGGAGCAGGGCAAGGACATCAAGGTCCTGGTCGACTACGCCGGCAACACCCCCGAGGCCTTCCGCAACCCGGCCAAGGGCAAGGAGCTGGCCCTGAAGCAGATCGGCCAGAAGGCCGACGTCATCTACCACGCCTCCGGGGGCACCGGCGCCGGCGTGATCTCGGCGGCCGCCTCCAAGCAGGTCTACGCCATCGGCGTCGACTCCGACCAGAGCCTGACCTCCAGCCCGACCGAGCAGAAGTGGATCCTGACCTCGATGCTCAAGCGGGTCGACAACGCCGTCCAGCAGACCATCGCCAGCTACGTCGGCGGGTCGCTCAAGGGCGGCATCCAGACCTTCGGGCTCAAGGACGGCGGCATCGACTACGCCCAGAACCAGTACAACAAGGAGCTGCTGGGCGACATCCCGACCACGCTGGACGAGCTGAAGCAGAAGATCATCGACGGCGAGATCAAGGTCCCGGACAAGCCGGCGTAGCGGTGACGACTGAAGCGACCGAGGTCACCGGCGGCGGGCCCGAGGAGGCCCGCCGCCGGTCGCTGGCCATCGAGTGCCGCGGCATCACCCGCCGCTACGCCGGGGTGGTCGCCAACGACCAGATCGACCTCCAGGTGGCGGAGGGCGAGATCCACGCCCTGGTCGGCGAGAACGGCGCCGGCAAGTCGACCCTGATGAAGATGCTGTACGGGCTCGAGCAGCCCGACGAGGGCGAGATCCTGGTCAGGGGCGAGCCCCAGCAGATCGAGTCCCCCCGCAAGGCCATCGAGCTGCGCATCGGCATGGTCCACCAGCACTTCATGCTGGTCGACGACTTCACCGTTGCCGAGAACATCGTGCTCGGCGACGAGCCCAGCCACGGCGGCCGCCTCGACCTCGACGAGGCCGAGCGGCGGGTCGAGGAGCTGGCCCGCGGCTTCGGCACCCCGCTGGACCCCCACGCCAGGGTGGAGGACATCGGCGTCGGCCAGCAACAGCGGGTCGAGATCCTCAAGCTGCTGTACCGCGGCGCTGACATCCTGATCCTGGACGAGCCGACGGCCGTGCTCGTCCCCCAGGAGGTCGAGGAGCTGTTCGCCAACATGCGCCAGCTCAAGGCCGACGGCAAGACGATCATCTTCATCGCCCACTCCCTGGACGAGGTCCTCCAGGTCGCCGACCGGATCACCGTGCTCCGCGACGGCAAGGTGATCGGCACCGTCGACGCCGCCGACACCGACACCCACAAGGTGGCCGAGATGATGGTCGGCCGACCGGTGCTGCTGCGTCGGGTCGAGGGCAAGGCCACCCCCGGCGAGCCCTTGCTCCAGGTCAAGGACCTGCGGGTGATCGTCGGCGGCAAGGAGCTGGTGGCCGGGCTCGACCTCGACGTGCGCCGGAGCGAGATCTACGGCCTGGCCGGGGTCGAGGGCAACGGCCAGTCCGAGCTGGTCGAGGCCCTGGTCGGGCTGCGCAAGCCCGACGCCGGCCGCGTCTACCTGGACGACGACGACCTCACCCGGGCCGACGTGCGGACCAGGCGGCATGCCGGCCTGGCCTACATCCCCGAGGACCGCCACGCCCGGGGCATGGTCCTGCAGATGCTGGTGAGCGAGAACGCCGTCCTCGGCCAGCACGAGCGCGAGCCGTTCACCCGGCACGGCCTGCTCGACCTGCGGGCGATCCGGCGCCGGGCGGTCGAGCTGGTCCGCGACTTCCGGGTCAAGACGCCGAGCGTCGGCGTGCCCGGCTACGCCCTCTCCGGCGGCAACCAGCAGAAGCTGGTCCTCGGGCGGGAGTTCGCCAGCAAGCCCAAGCTGCTGATCGCCGCCCACCCGACCAGGGGCCTGGACATCGGGGCCACCCAGTTCGTCTGGCAGGAGCTGGTGGAGGCCCGCGACGCCGGCGTGGCCGTGCTGCTGATCTCGGCCAACCTCGAGGAGATCCTGGCCCTTGCCGACCGGGTCGGGGTCATCTACGACGGCCGGGTGGTGGCCCAGCTCCGTGGCTCCGAGGCCACCATGAGCGAGCTCGGCCTCTACATGACCGGCGCCAGCTCCGGCGACCCGGACGGGGCCGGGGGACCGGAGGCCGGCCCACCAGCCGATCGGGAGCCGACGGCATGAAGGTCGAGGAGCGCCCGCCACCGGAGCCGGAGCCGGAGGTCGAGGAGGCCGCCGTCCGGGTCCCGTTGCGCCAGCGCATCCGGGGGTTCGCCTTCCAGCTGCTGGCCCCGGTGGCCTCGCTGCTGATCGCGGCCGTCCTGGGCGTCCTGGTGATCCTGATCGTGCAGCAGAGCTGGGGCGACGTGGGCGACGTGGCCGACGCCATGTGGAGCTACGGGCTCTTCAACCGCAACTCGCTGGCCTTCATCCTCGGCCGGGCGACGCCGCTGATCTTCGCCGGCCTCGCCGTGGCCGTCGCCTTCAAGGCCGGGCTGTTCAACATCGGCGTCGAGGGCCAGTACGCGATCGGCGCCCTGGCCGCCGGGTACGTGGGCTACCAGCTGTCGGCCCCGACGGTCATCCACCTGCCGCTCACCATCCTCGCCGGCATGGCCGGGGGCCTGATCTGGGCCGCCGTGCCTGCCCTGCTCAAGGTCTACCGGGGCGCCCACGAGGTCATCTCGACCATCATGATGAACTTCGTGGCCAACGCGGTCCTGCTCTATCTGCTGTCGGGGGCGCTGAAGGACCCGAGCCAGCGGGGCGCCATCGCCCAGCAGCAGACCCCCCAGGTCGAATCGACCGCCCAGGTGGGGTCCATGGTCCCGTTCTTCAACTCGATCGGCTTCGACTTCCGCGGGTCGGCCCCGCTGAGCTGGTTCTTCGTCCTGGCGATCGTCGCCGCCGTCCTCTACGCCCTGACCGTGCGCCGCACCCGCTTCGGCTTCGAGCTGCGGGTGCTCGGCACCAACCCGCGGGCGGCCGAGCCGGCCGGCATCCGCAGCAACGCCATGATCCTCAAGGCCATGCTGCTGTCGGGGGCGGTCGCCGGTCTGGCCGGGCTCCAGGACGTGCTCGCCATCGACGATCGCATGAAGCTCGACTACATCCGCGGCTACGGCTTCACCGCCATCGCCATCGCCCTGCTCGGGCGCAACTCGGGCCTCGGCATCGTGGCCGCGGCGCTGCTGTTCTCCTTCCTCGACCGGGCCAGCTCCGGCATCGGCCTCAGTACCGACGTGCCCAAGGAGGTCACCGACATCCTCAAGGGAGTGATCATCCTCACCATCGTGATCGCCTACGAGCTCGTGCGCCGCATGACCGCCCGCCGGCAGCTCAGGGAGCAACACGAACGTGCCTGAGCTCCTGGTCCAGCTCTTCGGGCTGGCCACCATCGCCTCGGCCATCCGGGCGTTCGTGCCCCTGTACCTGGCCACCCTGGGCGGGGTGTTCAACGAGCGCTCGGGCATCGTCAACATCGGCATCGACGGCATGATGATCTTCGGCACCTGGTTCGGGGCCTGGGGGGCATTGCAGTGGGGCCCGGTGGCGGGGCTGCTGACGGCGGTGGTCGCCGGCACCGCGGTCGCCGCCATCCACGCCGTGGCCACCGTCACCTTCCGGGTCGACCACATCGTCTCCGGCGTCGCCATCAACATCCTGGCCATCGGGCTGCCCCGGTTCCTGTCGATCGTCGCCTACGGCCAGGGCACCCAGTCGCCGCAGGTGGAGCAGCTCCCCAAGATCGATATCCCCGGCCTCGGCGAGCAGTCCCTCCTGGTGCCCCTGACCGTGGTGCTCGGGGCCGGCGCCTGGTTCGTGCTCACCCGGACCGTGTTCGGCCTGCGCCTGCGCTCGGCCGGCGAGAACCCGAGGGCGGCCGAGAGCCTTGGGGTCCGGGTCAGGGGCATGCGCTACGCCGGGGTCCTGATCTCCGGCGCCTTCGCCGGCCTGGCCGGCGGCTACCTCTCCATCGAGCTGGTCGGCCTGTACCGCGAGGGCATGAACCAGGGCCGCGGCTTCATCGCCCTGGCCGCCCTCATCCTCGGCAACTGGAGCCCCATCGGCGCCGCCCTGGCCTGCCTGCTGTTCGCCTGGACCGAAGCCCTGACCGTCTTCCTGCGGGTCGACTGGATCAACAACGCGTTCATCCAGAGCCTCCCCTACATCGTCACCCTCGTGGTGCTTGCGATCTTCTTCCGCCGAGTCCGTCCCCCCAAGGCCGTCGGCCAGGCCTACGAAGCGGGTTCGCCCGTCTGACGGGTGTCGTATGCCTGCATATGCATCCCGGAGGGCCGCTAGACCGAACCGGAGAACGTGTCGCACTGCTGGACGTCGCCGGTGCGGTAGCCGACGTTGAACCACTTCTGGCGTTGGGCGGCGGAGCCGTGGGTCCAGGATTCGGGGTTGACGCGGCCCTGGAAGCGTTCCTGGATGCGGTCGTCGCCGATGGCGGCGGCGGCGTCGAGGCCGTCGGCGATGTCGTCCTCGGTCAGGCGCTCGACCAGGGGGTCGCCGCCGTCGGGGCCGGGCTCGGTGGTCGCGTGGCTGGCCCACAGCCCGGCGTAGCAGTCGGCCTGCAGCTCCAGGCGGACGGCCCCGCTCTGGGGGCCGGAGCGGTCGTTGCCGACCCGCTCCATGGTGCCGGTGAGGTTCTGGACGTGGTGCCCGTACTCGTGGGCCAGCACGTAGGCCTGGGCGAACGGGCCGCCGCGGGCCCCGAACTTGGTCTGCAGCTCCCGGTAGAAGCCGAGGTCGATGTAGACGGTGTTGTCACGCGGGCAGTAGAAGGGGCCGACCTCGGAGCTGGCCGCGCCGCAGCCGGTCTGGGTGCCGCCCGAGAACAGCCGGGTCGGGGCCAGCTCGTACTGGCCGCCTCGGCGCTGGAGCTCGGCCGCCCAGAAGTCCTGCACGCTGTTGACGACGGCCACGACCCGGCAGTCCTCCTTGGTGTTGGCGTCCTGCCCGGTCTTGCACTCCTCCTGCAGGTTGGTGCTCTCGCCCTGGACCTGGTCGATGCCGGGCAGGGCCCCTGAGGTCGCGCCGCCGCCGAGCAGCTGGATGAGCAGGAAGACGATCAGGCCGAGGACCCCTGCGCCGCCGCCGATCGCGACCCCGCCGCCGCGCGGGAAGCCGCGGCCCCGGGTGTCCTGGACCTGGGAGGTGTCGAGCTGGCTGTCCTCGTCGAAGCGCATCTCTCAGGGACCTCTCTGGGGCGTCAGCTGCCTGCCCGGAGGAATACCCGACCGTGTCACCAGCCAACCTTCGCAGCGACGGCCGAGTCGTGCCAAACTGCCGACACGGTGAATGTCGAGCGCACCAAGATCGTGGCCACCCTCGGCCCCGCCTCCAGCAACCGCGAGGTCCTCGGCGGCATGGTCGAGGCCGGCCTTGACGTCGTCCGGCTGAACTTCTCCCACGGCGAGCGGGCCGACCACCTGGCCCGGTTCGAGCTGGTCAGGACGGTCGCCGCCGAGCTCGGGCACAACCTCGCCATCCTGGTCGACCTGCAGGGGCCCAAGATCCGGGTCGGGATGGTCGACGACAACGGGGTCAGGCTCGACCGCGGGCGCGATGTCGTGCTGGTCTCCGGGGCCGACCGCGCCCCCGACGCCGAGATCCCCGTCGTGTACCCCGAGCTCGCCGCCGACGTCCGCCGGGGCGACCAGGTCCTGCTCGACGACGGCGCCATCGGCCTGCGGGTCCTGGACGTCGAGGGCGAGCGGGTCCGCTGCCAGGTGGAACGGGGCGGCGTGGTCAAGTCCCGCAAGGGCGTGAACCTGCCCGGCGTCGCCGTCTCGGCGCCGTCGCTGACCACCAAGGACCGGGCCGACCTGGCCACCGCGGTCGAGGCCGGCGCCGACTACGTGGCCCTGTCGTTCGTGCGCAAGCCCGACGACGTGGTCCAGGCCAAGCAGGCGATCGCCGACAACGGCGGCGACATCCCGGTGGTGGCCAAGCTGGAGCGGCCGGAGGCGATCGACTGCCTGGACGAGATCCTCGAGGTCGCCGACGCGGTCATGGTCGCCCGGGGCGACCTGGGGGTCGAGCTGGCCGTCGAGAAGGTCCCGCCCCTCCAGAAGCACATCATCGCCGTGGCCAACTCGCTCGGGGTGCCGGTGATCACCGCCACCCAGATGCTCGAGTCGATGGTGGCCAGCTCCCGCCCCACCCGGGCCGAGGCCAGCGACGTGGCCAACGCGATCTTCGACGGCACCGACGCGGTGATGCTGTCCCAGGAGACGGCGATCGGCCAGTACCCGGTCGAGGCGGTGGCCATGATGTGCCGGATCGCCCAGGAGGCCGAGGCGACCCCGTACCTCTCGGCCCCGCCGCCGCCGGCCGTTGGGAAGCTGGACGTGCCCGCCACCGTCTGCCGGGCGGCCGTGCAGGTCGCCACCGACCTGGGGGCCAGGGCGATCGTGGCCTTCACCGAGTCGGGGGCGAGCGCTCGCTACGTCTCCCGGTTCCGGCCGCGGGTCCCCATCATCGGCCTGACCACCTCCGAGGCGGCCAGGCGCCGGATGACCCTGTACTGGGGGGTGGAGACGGCCACCCCGCTGCCTGTCGGCACCCAGGTGCGGGGCATGATCGACGAGGCCGACGCCCGGATCGTCCGCGAGGGCCTGGTCGCCCCGGGGGACCTGGTGGTGGTCGTGGCCGGCAGCCCCGGCGGGCGGGGCGGGACCAACCGGGTGCTCGTCCACCGGGTCGGCGAGCCCGACCTGGCCGCCCGCGAAGCTTGAGGCATTTCTCGGCTGCGCCCGCGCTCGTCCGGCCTCATACGACTAGTACCAAAGTTCTACGGTGACAAGTGGCCCGTTTTCCGCCACACTTCCGTGACCCCGTGACCACCGTCCGGGGGACACACGGATACGGCGGGTCGCACGGAGGGAGCCGGCGATGCAGCGCGAGGTCGGCGAGGCGTATGAGGCTTCGACCAGTGCCCTCCAGGCGGCCAAGGGACAGCGGCTCAGCCTGCGGCGGGCGATCGCCGGGCTGGAGGAGGCGCTTGGCGCCCCCGCCGACGCGCCGGATGGCCTGCCCGACCGGCTGGGCGGCGCCCTCGAGCGGCTCGAGGAGGTGTTCTCGGTCCACATCGAGGTCACCGAGGCACCGGGCGGTCTCTACCAGGAGATCCTCGACAACGCGCCCCGCCTGGCCAACCGGGTGACCCGCTTCCGGCGCGAGCATGCCGAGATCACCGAGGGCATCCGCCACGGCATCGCCTCCTCCCGCGCGACCGCCGGCGACGCCGAGGCCGTCCAGGCACTCCGCGACCACGCCGTCCGGCTGTTCGCCGACCTGGTCCGGCACCGCAAGCGCGGCCTCGACCTGGTCTACGAGGCCTACCACGTCGACATCGGCGGCGAGTCCTAGAACACCGGCCAAGTATCCGGGTTCGAGGGATTTCGTGGCCGCCGTTGGCGGCGCGCAAGCTCCAGGGCTGCACGGATGGTTTGGCGCTGCATGCGGCGCCGGATACATGCCCGCTGTTCTAACCGAGCAGGTGGGCCCAGCCGGCGCTCTGGAGCAGGTCGGCGAGCTGGCCGGTCAGGGCGTCGAGGGAGAAGTGGCGCAGGGCGACGGCGTGGTTGTGGGACAGCAGCGTCGGGTCTGGGTGGTCGAGGAACGCCCGGAGGGGAGCTGGGTCGTCGGCCGGGAACCAGCGGAAGCCGAAGGCGGCCAGCTCGGCCGCGACCGGGTAGTCGCCAACGGCCAGCGGCCGGCGGTGCATCGACGCCTCGATCAGGGGGGCGCCGAAGCCTTCCCAGGTCGACGGGAACACCACGGCGTCACTGGCCGAGTACGCGTCGTCCATGGTCAGCCCTTCGGGCAGGCGCCGGTGGACCGGGCCGGCGGCGCCCGCGAGCAGGCGGTCCAGCTCGGGGCCGTAGCCGTCCTCGTCGGGGCCGGTCAGCCAGAAGTCGGCGCCGAGGGCCTCGGCCATGGCCAGGCCGGCGGGGACGTTCTTGCGGGGGATGGCCCGGGTCGGCTGGAGCAGCAGCCGCCGGCCGGGGGCGACCCCGAGCAGCTCCCGGGCCAGGTCCCGGCGCCCTGGGGCCGGGACGGGGAAGCCGCCGTAGATGGTGGTGGCCTCCACGCCCCGGTCGGCCAGCTCCTTGCGGCTCAGCTCGTTGATGGTGACATGGCGCCAGGCCGCGTCGTCGGGCGGCCAGCCGGGCAGGTCGGCGAACTCGTCCCGCTGCCAGGGCAGGTCGTGGTGGTGGAGGATGGCCGGCCGTCCGGCCAGGTACCCGGCGAGGGCGGCCGCCGCGCCGGGGTTTCGGGGGAGCGAGCAGATGTTCTCGACCACCACCAGGTCGGCCCCGTCCAGGGCCTCGGCCAGCCGGCCGGGTAGCCCCGGGCCGGCGGCCGCGTCCATCCTCAGCTCCGGCAGCAGCCGGTCGGCCCGGCCGGCGCCGGCCAGCGTGCGCACGCGCAGGCCGAGGCGGCGCAGCGCCTCGGCCCAGTGGTCGGCCACCACCGACACCCCGTCGGGCCCGCCGAGGCGGAACGAGACAACGGCGACCACCGTCTGGCTCAGGGGATCACCTGGGTGCCGATCTCGCCGGCCAGGGCCTTCTCCGACAGCTCGGGGGTGGTGATGACGGCCCGCCGGCCACCCCCCTCCAGGAAGCGAAGCGCGGCCTGCACCTTGGGCAGCATGCTGCCCGGGGCGAACTGGCCGGCTGCGGCGTACCCGGCCAGCTCGCCGGCCCGCAGCTCGTGCAGGTCGCGCTGGGTCGGGCGGCCGAAGTCGACGGCGACGTGCTCGACCCCGGTGAGGACCAGCAGGACCTCGGCGTCCAGGTTGGCCGCCAGCAGCGCCGAGGCCAGGTCCTTGTCGACCACCGCCTCGACCCCGACCAGCGAGCCGTCGGCCTGGCGGACCACCGGGATGCCGCCGCCCCCGGCCGCGACCACCACCGCGCCGGTGTCCAGCAGGGCCCTGATGGCCGGGAGCTCGAGGATCTCCCTGGGCTCGGGCGACGGCACGACCCGGCGCCAGCCCCGGCCGGCGTCCTCCTTCATCGCCCAGCCGCTGTCCATGCGCCGGCGGGCCTCGGCCTCGTCGTAGAAGTTGCCGATCGGCTTGGACGGGGACCGGAACGCCGGGTCGTCCACCTCGACCACCGTGCGGGTGACGACGGTGACCGTCGGCCGGCGCATCCCGGCCTGGCGGAAGGCGTTGTCGAGGCATTGCTGCAGCATGAAGCCCATGCCGCCCTGGGTGTCGGCCACGCAGGTGTCAAGCGGCAGCCGGGGCAGGAGCCCGGCGGCCAGGTCGCTGCGCAGCAGCACGTTGCCGACCTGGGGACCGTTGCCGTGGGTCACCACCAGCGGCCACGCGGTCAGGTGGGCCAGGTGGTGCGCGGTCTCCATGGTCCGCTCGTACTGGGCCGGGATGGGGCTGGCGCTCCCCGGCGGGGAGATCGCGTTCCCGCCAAGGGCCACCACCACAGGCTGCTCGGGCACGCGCTCCTCCTGGGCAGGTCGCAGCCGCGCTCGCGGCTGGCGCCGCCCGCGGAACAGCAAGGCTATCAGTCGAGCGGCAGTCCCCAGAGGGCGAACCAGCGCGGCAGGTCCGGCTCGATCGGCAGGTCGCCGCCCAGGGCGGCGCGGACCCGCAGCTCCAGCTCGTTGTCGCGGCGCTCGCCGTCCAGCGGCGCGAACGGGTAGAAGGTGCCGCGCTTGTAGAGATACACGAGGTGGCAGCGTTTCCCCGAAGGGTCGGCGAACCCGAACACCGAGCAGAGCAGCTGGGGGCCGAAGCCGTGCTGCTCCAGGGTCGAGTTGACCAGATGGACGCTGGTCACCAGGTCCTCGACGTCGGGGTCGCCGAGCACCACCCAGCGGTAGCCGTAGCGGTCGTCGGTGACCCGAAGGGTCGAGCCGGCCTCCTTCACGGCCATCTCGAGCAGGCCGTGCAGCTCCTCGGAGGCGACCGCGAACCCCTGCCCGGACGCCGGCTTGAAGCAGACCGCCCCCTGGCCGGTTGGCGTGATGCCGGCCGACGCCTCCAGGGTGATGGCGGCCCCGGTGACCCCGAACAGGGCGTCGAGGTTCGGCTGCTTCGGCT
>Ga0210378_10001410_pt1 | contig 12532 bp, 12 predicted proteins | sample PLM1_60_b1redo_FD_155465 | JGI IMG/M metagenome (GOLD analysis project Ga0210378, IMG submission 155465) | Groundwater sediment microbial communities from an aquifer in East River, Colorado, USA - PLM1_60_b1 redo | ecosystem: Environmental > Terrestrial > Soil > Riparian zone | place: USA: East...
CGGTAAACACGATTTGCCCAGGTTGGGTCGACACCGAAATGGCATCGTTGGGGATTAACGAAACGGCGACGCTGCAAGGGATAACACCGGAACAGTTCAAGGCTCAGGCGGTTGCGGCGGTACCGATAAAAAGATTCCTCGACGTCGACGAAGTTGCGGAGTTTGTTTGTTACATCGCCTCGGACGCGGCAAGCGGCATCACCGGACAAGCGATGAATATTTGCGGCGGCCAGACTATGGTGTAACGCCGCGGGCCCAACGGAAATTTGCCCGCCGAGCAATCAAACCCACACCAACGCGATTTCTACGAACGTATCCATCTCCACCCGAGAATGGCTCAAGCAATCTGCCGTGAACACTCAAACTGTTATAGTTCGAAGCCCGGCGACGCTCGAAAAAATTGCTGAATTACCGGTAAGCCAAGCTGCCGATGTCCGAGCGGCGGTTGCCCGCGGACGCGAAGCTCAAAATCTTTGGCAGCGAACCAGCTTTACCGAACGAGCGAAAGTTCTCTACCGCCTGCGCGATCTCTTGCTCGATGAGGGCGACAAACTCGGCGATATCTTGACGGCGGAAACCGGCCGGCCGAGAGCCGAAGTTTTCGGCGCCGAGCTTTTCTATCTATGCGACGCCATCGGCTCTTGGGCGAAAAAAAGCGTCGATTATTTGCGGCCGGAAAAGATCCGTCCCCATTTTCCCTTAATGAAATTCAAAAAAGTCGTGTCGACTTACTCACCGCGCGGCGTCATCGGCATCATCAGCCCATGGAATTTTCCGCTGACGATGACGTTGGGGGAAGCAATTCCTGCCCTGATGGCGGGTAACGCGGTGGTGGTCAAACCGTCGGAACTGACGCCCTTATCTGCAGTATTTGGCAGCGCGATCGCGGTAAGAGCAGGCTTTCCGGAAAATCTTTTTCAAGTTGTCGTTGGTTACGGAGAGACGGGCGAAGCACTGGTCGACTGCGCCGATATGATCGCTTTCACCGGCAGCGTTGAAACCGGCCGGCGGGTCGTGCGTCGTGCGGCGGAGCGGTTAATTCCGGTGTCATTGGAATTGGGCGGTAAAGATCCCATGATCGTGCTCAAAGACGCCGACCTGGACCGCGCGGCGGGCGCGTGCGTTTGGGGCGCCCTGATGAACTCGGGGCAAATCTGCACATCCATCGAAAGAGTCTACGTGGAAGCTCCGGTCTACCAAGAATTTACCGATAAAGTCGGCGCGAAAGTCCGGGCGATTCGACAGGGTCCCAGCGAAAACGAGGTGGATATCGGCAGTATGACGTCCGAGGAGCAACTGAAAAAAGTCGCCGCGCAGGTCGACCAGGCCGTTGCCAAGGGCGCCAGAGCGCTGACAGGAGGAAGACGCAATCCGAACTTGCCGGGATTTTATTACGAACCGACGGTGCTGCTCGATGTAAATCAATCGATGGAAGTCATGATGGAAGAAACCTTCGGACCGGTCATTCCAATCATGAAAGTCAGCGACGCAGAGGAGGCGCTGCGTCTGGCCAACGACTCCCGCTACGGACTTAGCGGCAGCATTTTTTCACGCAACGGCGCCCACGCTTTTCGCTTGGCTGAAAAGCTGCAAAGCGGTTCGGTCTGTATCAACGACAGCTTGGTCACTTTCATTGTTCCCGATGCGCCGATGGGTGGGACTAAAGAAAGCGGCTTTGGCTATCGCCATGGCGCCGAAGGCATCCGCAAATTCTGCCAGCAAAAAACCATAGTCATCGACCGATTTGGACTCAAGGAAGAGTTCCCCTGGTATCCGACGACCAGCAAGAAGGCGGCGCAATTACGTCACCTGCTCAATTTGCTTTGCCGTTCGGGGTGGCGCAACAAATTCCGCGCATTCAAAGGGCTGGCAAAGGGTTAAGCTCGCTTGAACTCCAACCGGGATTCGACTAAGTAAGGACGATATCGAATTGAGGCAATAACTTAGAGGAGCAATTTCATGGCCAAAGATTTACCAAGTTTTATCGCGCAAGAAGGAGCCAAACGCGAAGGCTCCGTCATTCATGAGAAAAACTTTATCGACGCGAACAATTACGAGACCGTGGCTTATTTAAAGCACCTTGATGTGCGCAACGAACCTAAAATGGTTTTGTTCGAAAATGTGCCCGCCCTAAACGGTCAAAAGTCGGGGTTTCCGATGTTTTACAACCCGTGGGTCACGCGCCAGTATGTCGCCGACTCGCTCGATATGGGCGATATCAAATCCCCTATGGAAGTTAGTCTCGAAGTTGCCAGGCTCGAGCAGCAGCAAGGCAAACTCGAAATTGTGTCGCCGGAGAAATCCCCCGTCAAGGAAGTCATTCTCACCGGCGACAGGGCCGATCTCAGAGCTCTCCCAATGCCGATGCACCAAAAAGGCGACGCCGGTCCCTATCACACAATGACCTGCGCAATGAAGGGATTAAACGCCGAGTTCTACGATATCACGTTCACGAAAAATAAGTTCCATGATCCGAAACACATGAGCTTCTCTGCGCACAAACATCACCACTTGGAAGCGATGGCTTGTGAGTATGAGGAGAAGAATCTACGCGCGCCTGTAATCGTCATTTTAGGACACCATCCCGCCTTCTACCTTTCCTCCTGCGCCATGACGGCGATGGGTAACAACGACTATCTCACCGCTTCGGCGTTCCTTAAGGAACCGCTGCGGCTCACTCCGTCGACGACCTGGGGCGATAAATTCATGGTTCCAGCGGACGCCGAAGTCATTATCGAAGGAGAAATTCTACCGGGGGTGCGCCAGTCACAGAACCCATTCGGGGAAATTCTTGGTTATGCCCAGCCTAAAATGGACGTGCCGGTCATCGAAGTCACCGCGATCACGCATCGTCGTGGCGGCATCGTCGAAGACTTCTGGCCGGGCCACATGGATCACTGGAACCTCGGCAGTATTCCTAAGGAAGGCAGCACTTACAACGTTATCAAGAAAAACGTTCCCGGCATCAAAGCGATTCATCTCCCAGCCTCGGGTTGCGGTCGTTGTATCTGCTACATTTCGATCAAAAAAGAATTCGAGAACGAGCCCAACAAAGCCGGCATGCAGGCATTCGTTGAAATGCCGAATTTGAAACTCGCTGTGATCGTCGACGACGACGTCGATGTCTTCAACGAACGCGAAGTGATGTGGGCCGTGGCCACGCGAGTACACTGGGATAAGGACATCGAGATCATTCGCGAAGTACAGAGCTTTCGCGGCTGGTTGGGTGACACCGTCGCAATCATCGACGCCACAATACCGTTGAACGCGAAGGCCGATTGGCCGGTGCGCAATGAAATCGAGCCGGACGCCTTCGAGCGCGTCGCGAAGTTTTTCAAGTAAAAGGGCGACGAGATGGCCGATAAGATCAAGTTCATCTACAAAGCGACGTGAACGACTTGCCGCAAAGCAAGAAGTTTCTTGCAGTCGAAGAAAGTAGATTTCGAAGAACGAGAGTATGGTAAGAACCCTTTCACGGAGAAAGAGCTGCGTGAGATGATCGGCGACAGCCCCATCGAGAATTTTCTCAACACCCGTACGCCGTTGTATCGCGAAAGGAACATGACGCAAAAACCGCCGTCCAAAGACGAGGCAATCAAGCTCATGCTCAAAGATCCGAACTTGCTCAAGCGTCCCGTGATCATCAAGGGCAAGAAAAAATTGACCGGCTTCGATGAAGCCGAGGTCAAGCAACTCCTCTAGTCCGCTTCATTCCAAGCGCGAAAACGATTCGCGTCGGGAATGCTGTTCCAAGATTTGGTTTTTTATCATTACGTCTAAAGGTTGGGCCATGACTGAAGAAACGCTCTCGGGTTTAGAACTGTTCAATCGCGGCAAGGTCCGGGACATTTACGACCTAGGAGACAAGCTTTTGCTCGTTGCGAGCGATCGCATCTCCGCCTTCGACGTTATCCTGCCGACGTTGATTCCTGACAAGGGAAAGATTCTGACTCAGCTTTCCGAATTTTGGTTCGCCGTAATTGGAGACATCATTCCTAACCATCTGATTTCGACCAATGTCGATGAATTCCCTGCTGCCTGTCAGCCGCATAAGGCCAAGCTGAAAGGCCGCACCATGTTAGTGAAGAAAAGTACGCCGGCGCCTGTGGAATGCATTGTGCGCGGTTATCTCGCCGGTTCCGGATGGAAGGACTATCAACAAAGCGGAACCGTGTGTGGCATTCCCCTGCCGAAAGGGCTTGTGGAAGCTTCACGCTTGAATGAGCCGATCTTCACGCCGTCGACGAAAGCACCCGTCGGTGCTCATGACGTGAACATTTCGTTCGACGACATGATCAGCAAGGTCGGCAGAAAAAGAGCTGAGAAGATGCGCGATGCGACGATTGCGATTTACCTTCGTGCCCGCGAGCTGGCGGAAAAAAAGGGAATCATCATCGCGGATACCAAGTTTGAATTCGGCATCGAAGGCGACGACATCATGCTGATCGACGAAGTCCTCACCCCGGATTCTTCACGCTTCTGGCCGATGGATGGATATCGGCCGGGTAAGACACCAGACAGCTTCGACAAGCAGTTCGTGCGTGATTATCTTCTCGATCTCCCTTGGGACATGAAATCGCCGCCGCCCGTTTTGCCGCCTGACATCGTCAAGAAAACCCAAGAGAAATACCTGGAGGCTCTAAGGCGCCTGACGAGCTAGATTCGAGTAGACAAGTGGCGGACAGTTTTTGCGAATCGTGCAAATCATTTCATTCGCCAGCGAAGTGCGCCTTGGTTTTCTCGGCATTTATCCTGTCTGCAACCCCGTAGCACTGCAGTAAGACGTCTTGCACAAATCGCCGTGCCTTGCGCCTATGGTAGTTGTATGGGATGTGAACGAACCCGAAAGGGATGTCTAATTTCCTGCTCGCGATATGGTCGAGCATCACGTACATCGAATAGTTGCAGACGTAATCTCCGGCGTTATCTGATCTCGCCGCCTGCCGGCCGCTCTTCAGTTCAAGAGTTGTCATCAACCATTTGGGTTTGTCTTTAAAAATGGCCCGGGCCGGCTTGGTTCTACCATCTCTACGGCAATTTCTCGCCCGAGATTCGATGTCAATTCGCCGCCGCGTGCTTTGTCCCAATCCCAGAATACAATCCGGACGGTAAAGCTCGATGGTTTCGATAAACTGCCGACGCTGAAAGCGCACGGGAAAAACTTTGATGTTCAGTCCCGGCCGTTTGGATAATGAACCGATTATCTTCGCCGTGATGTTGTCGCTAAACTGGCGGTAGGGGCCGAAACCGTAAATCAATAAACGCATCGCTCGGCTAGATCAGGAATGATTGACAAACGGTCAGGCGAAGGCTGCACGAGCTTTTCTCAGGGCAAAATAAAACTGGCCGGCAAGACCGGCCAGTTCGTTGATCGACGACACCAGACTTAGACTTGCGCTTATTCTTTCGCGGCGGCACGCATGGTCACCACGGAGGATTCATCCGCGCTCCCCGTGCCGACCTCCTGGTAAATCTTGGCGCCGCTCTTTTTGAACTCTTCGGCCTTCTCCTGCATGCCGGCCTCTAGAGCCGCCTGATCTTCCAGTCCTTTTTGCGCCGCATATTCGCGCACGTCCTGGGTGATCTTCATGGAGCAAAAGTGCGGCCCGCACATGGAGCAGAAATGCGCCACCTTGGCTCCCTGCGCGGGCAGCGTCTCATCGTGGAACTCCCGCGCAGTCTCCGGATCCAGGCTCAAATTGAACTGATCCTCCCAGCGAAATTCGAAGCGCGCGTGGCTCAGTGCATCGTCGCGCAGTTGGGCGCCCGGATGTCCCTTTGCCAAGTCGGCGGCGTGTGCAGCGATCTTGTACGCGATGACACCGTCCTTAACGTCTTTCTTGTCGGGCAAGCCGAGATGTTCTTTTGGCGTCACGTAACAAAGCATCGCCGTGCCGTACCAGCCGATCATCGCCGCGCCGATGGCGCTGGTAATATGATCGTAACCCGGCGCGATATCCGTCGTCAGCGGGCCGAGAGTATAGAACGGCGCCTCGTGGCATACTTCCAACTGCTTGGTCATGTTTTCATGAATCAGATGCATGGGCACATGGCCCGGCCCCTCGATCATCACTTGCACGTCGTGCTTCCAAGCGATTTCAGTGAGCTCGCCGAGCGTTTCGAGCTCGCCAAATTGCGCTTCGTCATTGGCGTCGGCAATCGATCCGGGACGCAAGCCGTCGCCGAGTGAGAAGGAAACGTCGTATGCTTTCATGATCTCACAGATATCTTCGAAGTGAGTGTAAAGGAAATTTTCCCTATGGTGCGCCAGACACCACTTCGCCAAGATCGAGCCGCCGCGGGACACGATACCCGTCACCCGCTTCGCGGTAAGGGGCACATAGCGCAACAGCACCCCCGCATGAATCGTGAAATACGACACGCCTTGCTCGGCCTGCTCGATCAAGGTATCGCGGAAAATCTCCCAGGTCAGATCTTCGGCTTTGCCGTTCACCTTTTCCAGTGCCTGATAGATCGGCACCGTGCCGATGGGCACCGGAGAGTTGCGCAGAATCCATTCGCGGGTTTCATGAATATTATCGCCGGTGGAAAGATCCATGACTGTATCGGCACCCCACCGCGTCGCCCAAATCATTTTTTCCACTTCTTCCTCAATAGACGACGCCACCGCGGAGTTACCGATATTGGCGTTGATTTTGACCAAGAAGTTACGGCCAATAATCATCGGCTCGGCTTCCGGATGGTTGATGTTTGTGGGAATAATCGCGCGCCCGCGCGCGACTTCGTCGCGGACAAATTCTGCGGTGACGAATTTCGGTATCGCAGCGCCGAAGCTGTAACCGGCATGTGTGCGCCCGGCTGCGCTGGCGCCATTCTCCAAAGCTTTCTGGCGGCCGATGTTCTCGCGCAGCGCGATATAGTCCATCTCGGGCGTAATCATCCCCTTGCGCGCGTAGTGCATTTGACTGACGTTGTAGCCGGGCTTGGCGCGTAGGATCGGCCGGCGCGAAGCATTGGGGAAGCGCTCGGTCTGAGATCCATTGCTGTGGCCGTTCTTTCCGACCGGAGGTTGGTAACTGGGTCCGGCAAGCTCTTCGACATCGCAGCGCGAGCGAATCCACTCTTGGCGCAAAGGCTTCAATCCTTGGCGAATGTCGGTATCCATATTGGGATCAGTGTACGGCCCGGAAGTGTCATACACCCTTACAGGCGATTTTCTAGACTCGCCGTGGCCATGGCCGCTTACACCGCCGTGCGAATCCGACAGCTCGATCTCGCGCATGGCGACTTGAACATCGGGACGATGGTGACTGCCAACGTAAACTTTATGGGACGCCGGTAAAGGTTGGCTGGTGATGCCGTTTGGCTTTTCGCCTTCTTGGGTGTTTGACATAAGAGTGCCTCCTTCAGGATCAGCTAAAAGTTCGAAAAATCAGTTAAACGTGACGATAAGGTTTCACGTACTGTTCGTAAAGTCCTTCTTTGCCCTTTTCGGCCAGTTCTTTTGAACGCTCCATCAGCACTTCTTTGGTTTCGACGAATTCTTTCCGGCTAAAACCGAGGTTACCCGGGTGCGTGCCGGAATCCATCCGAATGGCGTCACAAGGACAAGCCTCGACGCAATAGCCACAATAAATGCAGCGCAGGGTGTCGATTTCGTAGCGTATCGGATACTTTTCCACTTCGTTGTTGGGATATTCGCCGGCCTCGATGTAAATACACTCCGCCGGGCACGCCGTGGCGCAAAGAAAACACGCGGTGCACTGCACCGCTCCGTCATCTTTGAGGGTGAGTCTGTGCCGGCCACGATAAGTGTCGGGATACGGCCAGCGCTCTTCGGGATATTGCACGGTGATCGCGGCTTGGGCATGCTGCGCCATACCGAACTTTTGCAATGTGTGAATCGCCAAGTTGCGCCAGAATCGATAGCCCGTAACCATCAGGCCGCGAATCACCTCTGGGAAATAAAGCCGCTCCCAGAGCGACATTTCTTCAATCCGTTTCATGATTTATTCCTGAAAGATCTGACCGTCTGCAGGCGCAAAGATCGTCAAAGCAATGAGCCGCCCTAGCTAAACCGTTGGCTGCAATCTCACTGTACCGACGATCGCCGGGAGATGTCAAGGAATCGAAACGGTGAAATTCCCAGCGCTTTTAAAGTTATTCGGAGTCATATTGGATCAACGAATAAACCCCGTAAGGCTTTAGTTTTTCCCGACCGTTAAGGAATGATAGCTCGATTACAAAAGCGCACTCCACCACGGTGCCGCCGAGCTTGCCAACCAGCCTGGCGGTCGCCGCGGCCGTGCCGCCGGTGGCGATCAGATCGTCGGCGATGACGACGTGAGCACCAGATGAAATCGCATCGATGTGAATTTCCAACGCGTCCGAACCATACTCCAACTCATAGCTCGCGCTGTGAGTCTCGTAGGGCAGCTTTCCCGGTTTTCGCACCACGCTGAAGCCTGCGCCCAACTTATAGGCCAAAGCGGCGCCGATAATGAAGCCGCGCGATTCGATGCCCAGAACCGTATCGACTGCTTGCCCTTGATAACGCTCTGCAAGCAGGTCGATGGTTTTGGCAAATAGCGGTCCGTTCGCAAGCAGCGGCGTGATGTCCTTGAAAACAATGCCGGGCTTGGGGAAATCTGGAATGTCTCTGATCGCTCGACGGATGCTCGCAATGTCATTAACCATCTTGGTCAACCTTTCCCCATAGAATGTGAAATTTTCGAATAGCGATTCCAAACAAAATTGCCGATCGTGATGTCGGCCAGCGTGGAATCTTAACTTTTCGGCGCCACCATATCCGACGCTGGTAAACAGCACAACTGAGGTAAGTAACGCATCGGGTCCTGGGCCGTATTATTCTTACGGATTTCGAAATGTAGATGGGGTCCGGTAACTCTGCCGGTGCTGCCTACCTTGGCAATTTCTTCGCCGCGCGCCACCCGCTGACCTTCGCGCACGAGATTCGTCTGATTGTGCGCGTAAACCGAAACGATACCGCCCTCGTGACGGATGATCACGATGTTGCCATAGCCGCGCAGTTGATCGCTGTAAATAACCTCACCCTGTTCGACCGCGCGAATTGCTGTTCCTTCCGGGGCGGCGATGTCGATTCCGTCATGAAAGCTCGCGCCCCGCTGTCCGAAACCGGAATTAATCGTGCCGTTTACCGGCAACAGGAGCGCGAGTCCCACGGGTTCTTTCGACTCCGGCGCATCGCGCGCGACAATATGCGTTTCCGCCGGTGTGATAATTTCGACGGGGAGCTGTCGCGCCGCGCCGGGTATGAAGATCCTCTGCCCGACACGAATCTGACTGGCGTCTCTCATTCCATTGAGACGAGCTAGCTCCTCGAACGGCACGTCATAGGCTTTGCCGATACGAAACAGATTCTCGCCGGATCTTACGACATGATAGAAGCCTGCGCTGCGTTTAGCGGGTGGCGACGGCGGACTGGCGACGCGGGTGCTGCAACCTGGAATCAACCACAACATGAAAATAACCGCCTGAAAAATAGCGAGCGGGCGCTTCATCGGGCAGTTTGCTACCCTATTCGACCGAGCTGGAAACAAAGTGGAGATTTGGGGCGGCAAGCACGACCCAGTCTAGCTCCTATTCAGGCCCTACACGGAGCCTAATCGCGCCAACCGTATTTGCCGTACAGTTTGACAAATTTGCATTCACCGAGCTCCTCGGATTTAAACCCGGACCCGGTACGAGTCACACGCAACAGAGTCTGAGCCTGCTCATCGCCCACTGGGATCACCAAGCGGCCGCCTTGGGCAAGCTGTTCGAGCAAGGGTTTCGGCGCAGCCGGGGCACCGGCGGTGACGATGATCGCATCATAGGGAGCGTGCTCAGACCAACCGATGGTGCCGTCGCCAACGTGCAAAGCGATATTTTGATATTCGAGTTGATCCAACAACTCGCGGGCTTTGCGCGACAACACGCGGATTTTTTCGACGGAAAAAACATTGAAACAGAGTTCCGCCAACAGCGCGGTTTGGTAGCCGGATCCGGTGCCGATCTCGAGCACCTTTTCGTTTTCCACGAGACCGAGCGCCTCGGTCATCCGCGCCGCCATGTAAGGCTGCGACAGTGTTTGCTTCTCGCCGATAGGCAAAGCGCTATCGTCATAAGCCCGATTGACGATCCCCGGATCGACAAATAAATGCCTGGGAACTTTCCGCAGCGCAGCGGTCACCCGCGCGTCGGTGATACCGCGAGCGATGACTTGTTCCTGAACCATGCGATCTCTGGCCCAGGCAAAATCATGGGAACTAGACACGGCAGGCTTCACTTCGAGGGAAGAATCGAGGTCGACGGCAGTCCATTTTAATCGAGACTTGAAGAATGCCAAGAGGGTATGGATGGGAAAAGGTTCATTATATTTCGCTGCCGGCGAGGGATTCCGCGGTCTAAGTAGATGGCTCCAAAACATTCACAGTCAACGTCGGGGTCTTTGCCTTGAAGGGCACCCAGTAGAGCACTGGCGCAGCAAACGCTTTACGTAAAAAATTTTCGGTATCCCAGTGCTAAGATATCACAAAATAAACGGGACTGGCTATAATCTCGATCGGGAAATCAGAGGGACGAATCAATCGAATCGCTAAGGTCGGCTAATCAACGAAGCAATCAGAGCTTGCCTTGTTCCTTGAGCTCGCGCAGACGCCAAGCGATGATGCCTTCCGCGTTCTCCTCGGGTAAAGCCATCGGTAGGACGTTGGGGTCCGCGCCGAGTAGCACGAGTTTTTCGCGCATAGTGACCAAGCTCGCCCGGCGCCGCCGATAATCCTCAACACTGGCCGAACACTCTCTGAGCTTCTCGTCGATGCCGTTAAGGCAGCGGTCCAGCGCTTGCTTTTCGTCCTCAAAAACCAAGCCGAGCTGCTGGCGAATCTCGAAGGTTTGTTGATGTAAGGTTTCATTGATGTGGGCCAGGTTTATTCTCATCTGGAGAATGATTTCCATCAGCCGCTCGACGGATTGTCCGTTCATTTGTTGCACCCGTGTTGCCTTTCGAGAAGTCTGCGCAATGTTGAAGCCAACCGGAAACCACCCAGCCGTGATTTGACGTGTAAGTGTGAATACGCTTGAAAGGTCTTCTAGTCCCTCCCGCGCAGCAAAGTCAAGAAAAATTGTCGTAAAGCGCTTTGCGATGGCCGATCGCGATTGCGAAACAGCGCGAACAAAGACGGCAGATGCCGAAACCACGGGCAGATGACGGATCGAGGCGGGATTTGCTGTAGAACTCGGCGAGTCAAAAGCGCCGAGACCTAAGCTGTCAGGCGGAGTCTACGTTCCCGTTCCGTGGTTTGGTCTGGATCGTCCGATCCATCGCGCTCTTTGTCGCCGGCAAGGCCGAAAGAACCTCGATCCGATCCGCGCTGACACCAGATCGCAGCCTATCGTCACGCCCGCGTTGCGGTGAGATTGTCGGATAGACTTTCGCATCATTGGTGTCGCGGAGCGCAGCGGTCGCTTTAGAATTTTGTGAGGCACCGCCTGGCTGACCGTTAGTTACCGCGCGGGTCTAGCCGTAGAACGGCGAATTGGCGATTTTTAACAAGCGCTCGGTAAACGCTTGATCCTGGGCGACGATGTCGGCGATCTCCCGTGCGCCGACCCGTTCATCTTGTGCCAGCTCCAGGATTTTTGTCGCCACCGGCGAGAACGGCAGTTTGGTGACTCGTTGTAAAACTTGGTCGACGCTCGGCATAGACCCTCAATGAAAGAATCGGCGGGCAATGGATTCCGTTTAAGGGCATTTTGGCCCAGCAAAGCTCAAATAAAAAACAGGGACAAAGGTCGAAATTTCCAGGCGGGCGCTGATCTACATCGATAACAAAGCGGGGTGGCTTTGGAATAGAGCGTCTGCTATCCGAATTACCGGTGGCGTTCCGCTCTAAGCCGAGATCGGCAATACGATCTCAAATATGCTGCCCTTGCCGAGCTCGCTTTCAACGGCAATGGATCCTTTGTGCAATTCGACGATTTTTTTCGTCAGCGCCAAACCTAAACCGGTCCCCTGATGGCGCCGAGCCGAGCCGGAGTCCAGTTGCTCGAATTCGCGAAAAAGCCGCGGCAGGTCCTCCCTTTTGATGCCGATGCCGAAGTCTTTTACTTGCAAACGAATCTTGTCGTCCATGCCGGTCTGGACGATGACCTCGACTTCGCCGTTTTCGTGTGAAAACTTCACGGCGTTGGAGATCAGGTTATAAAGCGCCTGCTTGAACCTGCGTTCGTCAAGCGTCGCCATGCCGAGATTCGAAGGCAGCCGCTGATTGATTTTGATGTTTCTTTTCGCGGCGATCGGTCTCATGACGGTACAGACCTCTTCGACGGCCTTGGCGCAGGAAAAGGTCTCGATATCCAGCTCCAATTTTCCAGCTTCGATTTTCGCCAGATCGAGCACATCGTTGATGAGTTGAAGCAGATGCTGGCCGCTGGTCAATATATCATCGATGTATTCTCTCTGATTTGCCTGCAGGGGCCCCGCCTTGCCGTCGACGAGAATTTGCGAGAAGCCGATGATCGCGTTGAGGGGCGTGCGAAGCTCGTG
>Ga0210378_10001411_pt1 | contig 12529 bp, 15 predicted proteins | sample PLM1_60_b1redo_FD_155465 | JGI IMG/M metagenome (GOLD analysis project Ga0210378, IMG submission 155465) | Groundwater sediment microbial communities from an aquifer in East River, Colorado, USA - PLM1_60_b1 redo | ecosystem: Environmental > Terrestrial > Soil > Riparian zone | place: USA: East...
CGCCGCCCGGCGCACCGACCACCGCGCGGCCACGGTGAAAACCACGGCCGGGACCGTGAACAGGATCGGGCCGTACGGGTAACCGGCCGCCAGGTACACCGCGACCGCCGCCCCGTTGACCGCAAGGCTCAGCCCCGGCCGCCGCCGCAGTCCGAGCGCCAGGGCGGCAACCACCACCAGCGCGTACGCCGCCAGGTCCGGAACGCGGGACACGTCGGCCTGGTTGTGCCCGGCCGGAGCCGTGCCCAGGAGCCCGAAAGCAAGGAACGGCAGCCACAGCCACGCATCGAGCAGCCAGCGCCGCACGGCCTGCGCCGCCGGCGGCAGGCCCGTCCCGCTCGTCATACGCCCGACGGTAGGGCGGCGGGGCCCGCCGGTCACCAGCCCACCCGCGTAACCGGCGTACGCAATCGCGCGTACTCGCGGTGCCGCGCCGGGGCTGACGACCCGGAACGCCCGCGGCGGCGAATCTCGATCCCGTCAAAGGACAAGCCGTCAAGGGACAAGCCCGAGGAGGCCCCCATGCAGACCATGACCCGTCCCCGCTCCGACCAGCCGGAACCCGTGCAGGCACCCGACACCGTCACCGCGATCGACGAGCGGGTCATCGCCCTGCTCCGCAGGCACGCGCCGACCGTCATGCGCTGGGCGCTCGGCCTGGTGTTCGTCTGGTTCGGGGCGCTGAAGGTCGCCAACGTCACCCCGGTCGCCCAGTTGGTCGCCGACACCCTGGCCCTCGTCCCGATCCCGTCGTCCGTGCTGGTGCCCGCGCTGGGCGGCTTCGAGATCGTCGTCGGGCTCGCCCTGGTCACCGGACGGTTCCTCCGCCCGGTGCTGGCAGCGATGGTCGGCCACCTGATCGGCACGTTCCTGGTGCTCGTCGTGCAACCGCAGGTGGCCTTCCAGGACGGCAACCCGCTGCTGCTCACCACAGAGGGCGAGTTCGTCGTGAAGAACCTCGTGCTGATCGCCGGCGCACTGCTGGTCGCCGCCGCGCTGCCGCCGCTGCGACGGAGGTCCGCCTGAGTCACCCGCCGGTCCGGTCCCGTCCGGAGTGGACGGACCGGGCCGGCCACCGGGCACGTTCGACTCGAGGAGGAGCCATGACCGTTCAGCAGCCACCGTCCGGCCGGGCGGCCGTACGCAATCCTGCGTACCGGAGTGCCGCGCCAGGGGTGACGACCGGGACCCCCGTCGGGGTCCAGTCTCGAGCCATGAGCACACTCCCCGACACCGTCGCGCCCCCGGCCGTGGCGACCGCCGTCAGCACCCAACGGCTGACGAAGAGGTACGGCGAGCACCTCGCTGTCGACGCGGTGAGCCTGACCGTGCGGCGCGGCGAGGTCTACGGCTTCCTGGGTCCCAACGGCGCCGGGAAGACCACCACGATGCGGATGCTGCTCGGCCTGGTCCGCCCGACCAGCGGCACGGCCACCGTGCTGGGGCGACGCCCGGGCGCCCCGGCCGCGAGCCGCAGGACGGGCGCCCTGGTCGAGGGGCCGGGCTTCTACCCGTACCTGAGCGGCCGCGACAACCTGCGGGTGCTGGCGCGGTACCGGGGCCTCGGCGACGGCGAGGTCGAGCGCGCGCTGGGGCGGGTCGACCTGGCGGCGCGGGGGCGCGACCGGTTCCGGTCGTACTCCCTCGGCATGAAGCAGCGCCTGGGCGTGGCCGCGGCGCTGCTCGGCGAACCGGAGCTGCTGATCCTGGACGAGCCGACCAACGGTCTCGACCCCGCGGGCGTCAGCGACATGCGCCGGCTCGTCGCCGACCTGGCCGCCGCCGGCCAGACCGTCCTGCTCTCCAGCCACCAGCTCAGCGAGGTGCAGGAGGTGTGCGACCGGGTCGGGGTGATCTCCCGCGGCCGGCTGGTCACCGAGGCGGCGGTCAGCGAGCTTCGCGGCGGCGGTCACCTGCTCGTCCGAGCCGACCCGGTGGACGTCGCGGTCGCCGTGGGCCGGCGGCTCGGCGGTGCCGACGCGGTGTCCGTTGTGGACCGTGCGGTGCAGCTTCGCTTCGACCCGGGCCGCGCCGCCGAGGTCACCCGCGCCCTGGTCGCCGCGGGCGCCGACGTGCACGAGATCCGCCCGTTCGAACGCTCCCTCGAAGAGGTGTTCTTCGAGATGACCGCCCCCGAGGAGGCCCCGCGATGACAACCCCGACGGCAGTGCAGCCGCTGATGGCCAGCGTGCGCGGCGAGGTGCTCCGCCTGCGCCGGTGGCCGGCGCTGTGGGTGATGCTCGGCGTCTTCCTGCTGCTGAACCTCACCTTCGGCTACCTCTTCCCGTACCTGTCGTACCGAAGCGGCGGCGGCACCTTCGGCTCCGAGGGCATCCCCGTCGAGACGCTGCTCGCCGACGTCATGCCCGCCGCCGTGCCCGACGCGGTGATCCAGGGCATGCCGATGTTCGGCGGCGCCCTCATGCTCACGCTCGGGGCCCTCGCCGCGGGCAGCGGCTACGGCTGGGGCACCTGGAAGACGGTGTTCACCCAGGGTCCGGGGCGGCTGACCGCCGTCGGCGGGACGCTGGTCGCCCTCGCCGGCGCCGTCGTCGCCCTCGTCGTCGCGGCCTTCGTCGTCGACCTCGGCGTCGCCTCCTTGCTGGCCACCGTCGAGGGCCAGGCCATCGCGTGGCCCGCGGTAGGTGACGTCGGTCGCGCCCTGGGGGGCGGCGTCCTCATCCTCGGGATGTGGACGCTGGCGGGGGTCGCGGTCGGCACGCTCGCCCGCGGTCCGGCGCTCGCCGTCGGCCTCGGCCTGGTGTGGGTGCTGGTGGTGGAGAACCTGTTGCGCGGCGTCGCCACCCTGCTCGACTGGCTGCAGCCGGTGGCCGACGTGTTCCCGGGGACGGCGGTCGGCTCGATCGCGGGAGCGGTCGGCGCCACGCCCGCCTCCGGGAGCGACGGGACACCGGGGGTGGTCACGACCCTCGCCGGCGGCACGGCCGTCGCCGTGACGCTCGCCTACATGGCGGCCTTCGTGCTGGTGACCGGGCTCCTGGTCCGGCGGCGCGACGTCATCTGACCGCCCCCGTTGCTCCTTCCGCCCGTCGTCGTGGTCAGGACCGCGGTCAGCTGGCCGCCCTCTGCTCCTGTGGTGCTTGAGAGTCGTCTGGGTCTTTCGCGGCGTTCCTCGGCGACTACAACTACGCCGTCGCGACCCGCGACTTCGGCTCGGCGGTGTGGAACGACATGCGCAACGGCGCGGTCTGCCCGGCGATCAACACGTACCGCCAGGCGTTCGTCGAGGACGTGCTCGCCGGAACCGGACAACCCATCGTCGCGGACCGCCCCCGCGACCGGGCATCGGCGGCGGAGCTCCCTGCGTCCCACTCCACCGCACTGCGGCCCGGCCCCAACAACCAGTGCCCGGCAACCTTCGGCAACTCCGACATCTATGGAGGCACCTTCAGCGACGAGTCGTAGCCGCCCGCAGGCACACCGCTGCCGGTCATTACCGGGCGCTGGCGCCCGCGCGCCGCTTGGGCCCACACGTCGAAGGCGACGGCGGCCAGCAGCACGAGCCCCTTCACCAGCATTACGCGCTCGCTCGGGGGCGCCGATCAGGGATATCTCGCGCGCCCGGTTTGGTGTTGAGCCGTCGAAGAGCCGGGTGTTTGGTTCGGGGCATGAGTCGCGGAAGAAGGAAGTGGCGTACCGGCGCGGGGCGCGAGGCAGGTCCGTTGGTCGACGATCCCCACCCTGCTCGTTCCGGGGAGGAAGATCACCGCGGCGTGGAGCGGCTACGGGAGGCGGTATACGGGACGATCGTCATGCTCAGCGTCCTCATGGTGCTCAGCGAGCGTGACTCGTCCGCCGCCGTCGCAGCGCTCAGTGTGGCGGGCACATCGCTGGTGCTCTTCTTCGCCCAGGTCTACGCCGGCTCGGTAGCCGAACGCATCCGGCTACGGCGGGTACCGGGCCTGGACAGCTTGCGCCGGCTTGCAGCCGACAGCTGGCCGGTGGCCGCGGTGACGGTGTGGCCGCTGGTGTTGCTGGGGCTGGCCGGGCTCGGTGTCTTCGAGACCGCAACAGCAATCGTGCTGGCGATGTGGCTTGCCGTCGCAGCGCTGGGCGTCTGGGCTGGAGCGCAGGCCAGATCGGCCCCAGCCGGCTGACCGGTCGACTGTGATCGACCGCGCTGGACCTCGCCGTCGGACTCGGCATTGTGGCGCTAAAGGTCGTATTCCACTGATTGCCGCCGATGGGAGGGCGTCACCTCCTCGCCGGGACCCGCAGCCGGCGGTCGGCACGGACCTGTCCTCTGGGAAACAGCAGGCGATGCTGCGTCCGCGCGCCAGCGGTCCTCGAGCCCACCGAAACGCGGTACGCCAGCGGCGCGGACTCAGGGCCAGCGGTCCCAGCATTGCCGGGTTCTGGAGACGTGCAGGACCGGGCGACTGAAGCTGACCTGCTCGGCGGGCAGGTCTCGATCACTTGCGATCGGAGGTGGTCTGCGCGAAGGGGTCTGGGCCTGGGTCGTGGCCGACGGCGGCGGTGGCGAGTCGGGCCAGGAAGTGCGCCCAGCCGATGGCGTGCTCGGCGGTCTCTTCAGCCGGGAGGTCGCGGTGTTCGATCCTGACCCGGGTGCCTTCGGGGATTGCGGTGAGGGTGATCTCGACGGTGCTGGCGCCGGGTGGGAGGAGGGCTGATCCGGCGTGCCCCCAGGAGATCAACAGCTGGTGCGGTGGGTGGAGTTCGAGATAGTGGCCCCGGACCGGCACGCCGTTGATGTCGAGGCGGAACACTCCGCCAGGGGTGGGATCCAGGACGGCGTAGTCGCCCATCCAGGTCACGATGGCCTCGGGACGGGTGAAGTAGGGGTAGACGGCCTCGGGTGGGGCGGCGATGTCCACCGAGGTCCGGTACGGGGCGCTGGTCACGGGTTCACCGGCCGCGCCCACGCTGGGCGGCCGCCCGACGGCGGCCGGGCTTCGCCGGGTCGGCTGGGCGGCCGGCGGACTTGTCCGGAGTCGGCCTGTCGAGCGCCGACGGCCCGGACTCGACGGCGTGCTTGAGGCGGTCCAGCCCGGCCGGCCAGAGCTCGGCCAGGAAGTCCTGCAGTGAGTGCATGCCGTCGGGGTCGACCAGGTACAGGCGCCGCTGGCCGTCGCGGCGCACGCCGACCAGACCCGCCTCGCGCAGCACTTTGAGGTGCAGGGAGACGGCCTGCTGGGTGATGTCGAAGTGCTCGGCGATCTCGCTGACCGAGCGGGGCTGGTCACGGACCAGGCGCAGGATCGCCCGCCGGTGCGGCTCGGCGAGGGCCTTCAAGGCGGCGTCGGTCGACATCGGGGCCAGTGTGCCCGAGCCCTGCGAGTTGAACAAGGCAGCACTTGCACAAGTGCTGACTTGTACATAGTCTCGGTCTCCAGCTTGCCCGACCGCGGCCACAGGATCATCAAAGGAGCCGAGAATGCCTTCGTTCCGCCACACCATCGAGATCGCCGCTACCCCCGAGCGGGTCTGGCAGATCGTCGGCGACCTGACCTCGGTCGACCGGTGGATCCCCGGCGTGGCCGCGGTGGCCAGCACCGAGGCCGGGCGGGTGTGCACATTCGACGACGGGCACACCCAGGACGAGCGGATCCTGGACTACTCCCCACGGGCGCGCTCCTACCGGTACGTCATCGAGGGGGCGCCGCTGCCGGTGACCGACAACACCGGCAGCTTCACCGTCGAGGACGCCGACGGACAGGCCCGAGTGGTCTGGCAGTCCAGCTTCGTCGCCCTCGACCCGGCGATGGAGTCACAGCTGGCGCAGATGTGGGAGCCCTACCTGCCGCTGGTCCTGGCCAACCTCAAGAAGCTGGCAGAGAACCCATGACGTCGCCCGGCGAGCCTCGGGCCGGCCGGTCAGCGCTGTGAGTCCGTGCCCTCCCGCGGATCATGAATGCCCAGAACGGCGGTCGGGCGCTTTCCGGGCTCGGATCCGCAGCACGATCTTCAAGAGCTCGCCTGCCCACAGGATGGTCGAGCCGACAGCCGCACAGGTCAGCCACTGGACTCCGGTGAGGTCGGTCGTGGTGAAGAACCCGTGCAAGGTGTCCAGCTCCACAGCGACGGCGAGCAGAACGACGACGACCGCCGAGGCGACCAAGGCCCAGGTGTTGGCGAGGGTCTCGCGGCTGAAGACGCTGCGGGTGTCGTGGCGCACGTTGAGCAGGTTGAACACCTGGAAGAACACGAAGGTGACGAACCCCATCGTGCCAGCGACGGTAGCCTCCCCCAGCCGCGGCTCCGGACCGGGCGCCCACACCAGGACCGCGAGCGTGCCGGCGGCCATCACGGCGCTGGCCAGCAGGATCCGCTGGAGCCGCTGGCGGGTCAGGATGCGCTCGGTCGCAGGCCGCGGCGGTCGGCTCATCACGTCGTGGCTGACCGGGTCGACGCCGAGCGACAGCGCCGGCGGCCCGTCCATGACCAGGTTGACGAAGAGGATCTGCAACGCAGTGAAAGGCGCTCCTCCGGCGATCCCGGTGACCGACGCGACCAGGAAGGTGAGAACGAAGCCCAACGCGGTCGACAGCTGGAACCGGGTGAACTTCACGATGTTGTCGTAGATGCCGCGGCCCTGGCGGACCGCCTTGACGATCGTCGCGAAGTTGTCGTCGGTCAGGACCATCGTCGCCGCCTCCTTGGTCACCTCCGTTCCGGTGACGCCCATCGCGACGCCGATGTCGGCCTTGCGGAGCGCGGGCGCGTCGTTGACCCCGTCGCCGGTCATGGCAACCACGTCGCCCGCGCCCTGCAGAGCCCGCACGATCCGGATCTTGTGCGCCGGCGACACCCGGGCGACGACGCCGATGTGGTCGAGCCTGCGGGCGAGATCGGTGTCGCCGTCGATCTGATCGAGATCCGTGCCACTCACCGCCTCGCCCGGGATACCCAGCTCGCCGGCGATGGCTCCAGCCGTCACGGCGTGGTCACCGGTGATCATCCTGACCCGGATGCCCGCCCCGCGGCACTCCGCGATCGCCTGCCGCGCCTCCGGGCGGGGCGGGTCGACGATGGCCACCAGCGCGAGCAGGACCACCCGGTCGAGCAGGTCCTTCGGGTCGTCGCCGGATTCGAAATGGTCCGCCGGAAAGTCCTCCGCCCCGATGGCCAGCACGCGCATGCCCTGGCCGGCCAGGGTGGCGTTGGCCCGGTCGTACCGGTCGCGGACCGGGTCGTCGAAAGGCAGGATCTCGTCGGCGCCCAGGTAGCGGTCGGCCCGCTCCGCCAGCACGTCCGGGGCGCCCTTGACGAAGCACCGGACCACCTCACGGCCCCGGTCGTCCGTCCAGCGGTGGAAGGTGGCCATGAACTTCAGGTCCGAGTCGAACGGGATCTCCAGCAGCCGGGGGCGCTCCTCGCGCAAGGCCGCGACGTCGATGCCGCCCTTCTCGGCGAGCACCAGCAGAGCACCTTCGGTCGGGTCGCCGACAACCTCGCCGTCGTGCAACTCGGCTTCGTTGCAGAGGACCATGGCGATGAGCGCGACGTTGTGGGTGCCCGGCAGCGACGATCCGTCGGTGGTCCGGATCCGTCCCTCGGTGGAGTAGCCCTCGCCGGAGACCGTGAACCGTCGGCCGGCCAGCATCATCTCCCGCGCCGTCATCTGGTTGAGGGTCAGCGTGCCCGTCTTGTCCGTGCAGATCTGCGAGGTACTGCCGAGGGTCTCGACCGACGCGAGCCGCTTGACGATGGCGCCCTCGCGTGCGAGCCGGCCGGTCCCGATGGCCAGGGTGAACGCGACGACCGCCGGCAGCCCTTCCGGAACGGCCGCGACCGCCAGTGAGACCGCGCTGACGAACAGGTCGTTGAAGTCCTGCCCGCGCACCAGTCCCAGCACGAAGACGATCGGGATGATGGCGCCCGCGATGATCGCCAGCGTCCGGCCCAGGCTGTCCAACTGGCGCTGCAACGGGGTCGGCTCCGGCTCGGCCTCGTGCAGCAGGTGGGCGATCCGGCCGGTCTCCGTCGCCATCCCGGTCGCGGTGACCAGGACCTCCCCGCGGCCCCGGGTGACCGTCGTGTTCATGAAGACCGCGGTCGTACGGTCCGCGAGCGAGGCCTCCGGGTCGACCTCCGCGGTCGCGGACTTGACGACCGCCTGGGCCTCACCGGTGAGCGCCGACTCCTGCACCTCCAAGGAGGTCGACGCCAGCAACCGACCGTCCGCGGGTATCCGGTCGCCGGCCTCCACCTCGACCACGTCACCGGGCACCAGCTCCCCGGCGTCCAGGCGTTCGATGCCGCCGTCGCGGCGAACGGTTGCCGTGGTCACCAGCATCCGCCTGAGCGCATCGAGCGAGGCCTCCGCCCGCGACTCCTGAACGAAGCCGATGGTCGCGTTCAGCAGCACCACCAGAACGATCACGACCGGGGTCTCCCACTCCCGGGTCACGACGAAGCTGACAACGGCAGCGATCAGCAGGATCACGATCAGCAGGTCCTGGAACTGCCGCAGGAACGCCCGCCACCGTGGTTCGCGTGGCAGCTCGTCAAGCCGGTTCGGGCCGTGCTGCTCCAGCCGCCGGGCCGCCTCGGCCGACGACAACCCGAGGTGCGCGTCGACGTCCAGGCGCCGGACCGCCTCGGCGGCGGGAAGAGCGTGCCAGTCTACCGGCGTGGCTTCGGCGACTACGGTCATGGATCCATCGTCCCGGGCGGCTTGCCGAGACGGAACAGGACAACGGCGGCCCGCATGACCGGTCGGACGATCAAGTATCGGCCGGAGACGGCGCAGGACGCTGTAGCGTGACCGGCTGGACGGCCACCACCGTGACGGTTCGCCGCCTCACCCAGCCCACCGCCACGTGGCGGCCCCGCCGAGCCATGTCGTCATGAACTCCGGCTCGATCCGCAGCTCATCTCACCAGGGGTGCGGCCGATCGCGTCCCATCGCCGAGACGGTGCGCCGCATCTGGCGCCACCAGTGCCTCGGCGCGCTGACCGACTTGCCCAACTCCATCCGCCGGTAGTCCACCTCGGCGTCCAACCCCGCGCCCCACACGTACAGCATCTTGGCCTCCTCGTCCGTTCCTTGCCGACTTCAAGGTTCGTGCTAAGGCACCCCCCTCGGCATCGGACGATCACGCAGTTCGGCCGCCCACAGGCCTCAGACCAGCGGCGCCTGGCGCCTGACCTACGTGAGGCCCCTCAGACCCGGCCTTCTCCCAGACCCCCGGCGCCGGCCTTGAACCCGCGTCAGGACACCTGGAGGCCGCCTCCGAGATCACCCAGGACCCGCGACCCGACCTGCGTCTGAAACACCGCCGATCTGTGCCTGCTCAGGGCGGACGGATGTCCCGCCGGCACACACCGACGGTGCCGACGGCGACGATGATCGCGGTCACCGCGACGAGCAGAACGAGCCACGACCAGGACACGCCGTTGGTCACCGGCTGCTCGCCGATCCCCCAGTACCACGGGGAGAGCCGGCGCAGGCCGGCCAGCGCATCGGACAGCGGGAACAGGAAGTTGACCACGTACCCACCGAGCAGCACCAGGATGGCGACACCGAGCGCCATGCCGCGGGACCCGCCCAGACCGCCGACCGCAAACGCCAGCGCGCCATGGAAGGCGCCGAGCAGCCCGCACGCGACGGTCGCCGCCACCACCCGCCCGGCGCCGGCCTCCTCCAGGGAGAACACGCCGAGGGTCGACACCACGACCGCCGTGGTCACCAGGGTGACGGCCGCGAGCACGAGCAACACCGACACGTACCGCCACGCCCACAGCGCCTGGCGGCTGATCGGCAGCAGCAGCTCGAGCCGGCCGGCGTCCTCGTCGCCGGACGTGATCGCCGATGCGTTGCCGATTGCCAGCCCGGAAAACAGCAACGGGAGGTCCACGAGTCGAGGGTCTGCTGGACGCTCAGCCGCTCGTCCAGGCGCAGCTCGCCCGGCAGGTACCCGATGTGGCGGCGCAGCCCGGGTCCACCCCGGCAAGGATCGGCGCCGAGCACCTCGACCCGGCCCTCGGTCGGCCGGGCCAGGTCCATGAGGATGCGGATGGTCGACGTCTTGCCCGCGCCGTTCGGGCCGAGGTAGCCGAGGACGCGGCCCTGCGGCACGGTCAGGTCGAGTCGGTCGAGGGCGACGACCGCGCCGAAGCGCTTGGTCAGTCGTTCACACCGGATGATCGGTCCGTCCGCGCACATCTGCACGCTCCCTCCTGACCGGGGCCGCGAGCGTTGTCGTTCCCGTGCCGTACGGACCGGAGAACCTGCCCCCAACGATCCACGGCATGCGCGCAACCTCGATCGCGCCCGGATGCTGCTCGATGAGCTCGGCCAGGGAGACCTTGCCGGCAAGCAGTCGACGAGCGAGTCGGGCGCAGCCAGTACCCCGCGTCGCCGACGCTAACCCGCTCGCTCGTCCGACTGGCGCCGCTGCCTGGCCCAACTCGGGACTCGTCGGGTCCCGGGACAAGGACCAGTCGGTCCACGTCTTCGCTCTCGGCGACGGCGGGCCGGGAAACGGCCCTCCGAGGTGCTGGCCGCGACCGTCCGCGCCGCGGCGGAGGCGTACGGGCCGGAACTGAGTCCGATCCTCGCTGTCCTTCCGGGGATACTGGCCACGCGACCTCGGCGCTCGGTTACCCCGGTCAGGCCGGGACGGTCCGCCTCCCGCTCTGGGCAGCCGTGCGACGGAGGGAGGGAGGGTCGATGGCCCTGGAACGGACGGGTGCTGGTTCGTACTACGGCAACCGACAAGGTAGAGCGGCGCTGATTCGACCGAATCCGGACGGGACGTGGAGGGTGAAGGTCAACGACCCGAGAAACCGACTGGCCGGCCACGATGGGTGGGTGCTGCTCGGCGACGACTATCCCAGCGCGGCCGTGGCCGCGGAGGCCTGTGGCGTCAGCTGAGCGGCAGGGCCCGCGGGGCCTCGAGGTCGCGCGCCCCGCGCGGTCTTGTGATCCGCGCTGCCGGGTGGTTCCCTACCGCGTCGCGAGCCGCAGTGCCAGGGCGACGACGGCGATTACCCCGTACGCGAGGGGCGTAGGCAGGTGCTTCGCGTCGTTTGCCCGGAGGTGAAATGTGGCCGCACCGATGAAGTAGCAGATCACTCCGATGGTGGCGGCGATGCCGATCGGGGCCCACACAAGACCGAGGATCAGCCCCGCGGCGCCGGCGAGGAGGATGACCGCCAGGTAGTTGAGCTTGTCTTCCGGTACGCCCACCCTGAGGTAACTCTGAACGATCCGCTCCTGGTGGGTGAGCTTCCTGATGGCCGCGAACGCCAGGAGCGCGGCGAGCAGAGCGGACACGATGATGGTGGCCACAAACATGGGGCAGCTCCATCCGGTTGTCGACCTCAGGGCGAGCTGTCCTGGATGCCCCAGGGCGATGGGGTGTCGACGGGGCGGACCTGACCAGTTCGCCCACCGGCTCAATCTAAACGAATGTACAGTTTGAGCCAACCCTAGAGGCCGTCACGAGACCGAACAGCGGATCGACCGGCAGCACGATCAACGATCAAGATCTGCAGGGCTACGTGACACGCTCTGGCGAGGCAAGCCCTGCCAGGGAGGGTAGAGAGGCCGTGAGTCCGCAGCGCAGCAATCGTTCGAACCTGATCGAGGGCACGCTCCGCTGTCTGGAGCGTCTGCCGCCTGAGCGGATTACCGCGCGAGTGATCGCGGAGGAGTCCGGGGCCAACCTCGCATCGATCACCTACCACTTCGGTTCGAAGGACAATCTCGTGACGGAGGCGGTGATCGAAGGGCTCGATCGCTGGCTCGCTGACATCGCCAGCGGCCTTGGCGATCTGTCGTCGCAAGCACCGGCGACGCGGTTCCGGCGCGCCGCCGAGGTGATCGAGACCAGCCGTCAGCGCCACAGCGGACTAGCCAAGAACTTCGTCGGCGCGCTCGCAAAGGCACAGCACGACGCCCGGGTCAGGGAACTGCTCGCCGCGGGTTTCCACCGTTCACGCCCGAACGTCGCCTCCCTGCTGGGACTGGGAGCCGACCAGGCAGGCCAGGACACGGCGGGGCTGGTGCTCGCGCTCTTCAATGGCCTGCTGTTTCAGGTGCTACTCGATCCCGCCCTCGCCATCGACGGCGACCGGATGGAACGGGCGCAAGCTCGATTGCGCATGGTCCTACCCGAGCGCCCCGGGGAGCAGGCCTTGAACCGTCCCGGCTTTAGCGGAGGCTCCGCTGGGTGAGGAGATGGAGTCATGTCACGTCCCAGCAAGGTGCTCGGCTGACTTCCGGGCCCGGGCGGTCCGGCTGGTCGTCGACGGGTGAGCTGATCATGAGACGCAGTGGGCGGCGCTGACGTCGGTCGCCGCTGAGCTCGGTGTCAGCGCCGAGACGGTCACAAGACCGCGCCGCGCGGCGCCACCTCGATGCCGGCAACGCCTCGGCCGTAGAGCACCACGAGCCGATCACCGTGCCTGCCGCGGACACCGGAATGGTCGGCGAGAGCGGAGATGGCGTGCTCGATGACCTCCGCCTCCGCGGTGTCGGGTTCGTCATAGGTGACGTCGATGCGGTCGCCGCCGATCAGCCGGACGCGCAGCGCGATCC
>Ga0210378_10001412_pt1 | contig 12517 bp, 12 predicted proteins | sample PLM1_60_b1redo_FD_155465 | JGI IMG/M metagenome (GOLD analysis project Ga0210378, IMG submission 155465) | Groundwater sediment microbial communities from an aquifer in East River, Colorado, USA - PLM1_60_b1 redo | ecosystem: Environmental > Terrestrial > Soil > Riparian zone | place: USA: East...
CGACGCCAGCTTGGCGACCTTGAGGTTGTACTCGGCGGACATCCCGCCGACCACCACCGCGAGGTGGTACGGAGGGCAGGCCGCGGTCCCCAGCGAGCGCAGCTTCTCCTCGAGGAAGCGGCCGAGCCGGGTGGGGTTCAGCACGGCCTTGGTCTCCTGGTACAGGAAGGTCTTGTTCGCGCTGCCGCCACCCTTGGCAAGGAACAGCAGCTCGTACTGCGGCTGGGTGCCCGGCACGCAGTACAGCTCCACCTGCGCCGGCAGGTTCGTGCCGGTGTTGCGCTCGTCCCAGAAGCTCAGCGGCGCAAGCTGGGAGTACCGCAGGTTGAGCTGCTGGTAGGCCTCGAACACGCCGCGGGAGATCGCCGCCTCGTCCTCGCCGCCGGTCAGCACGCTCTCCGTCCGCTTGCCGATGACGATCGCCGTGCCGGTGTCCTGGCACATCGGCAGCACGCCGCCCGCCGAGATGCACGCGTTGCGCAGCAGGTCCATCGCCACGAACCGGTCGTTCGCGGATGCCTCCGGGTCGTCCACGATCGCGCGGAGCTGGGCGAGGTGCGCCGGCCGCAGCAGGTGCTGGATGTCCTTGATCGCCTCGCTGGCCACTGCGGTCAGCACCGATGGCTCGATCCGCAGGAACGTCCGCCCGGCCGCCTCGACCGCCCCCACACCGTCAACGCGGAGCTGACGGTACTGCGTGCCGTCCGGCCCCAACGGCAGCACGTCGACGTGCCTGAACTCCATGCCGGCGACCGTACCCGAGCGGTGCGGATGACCTAACCTGCGCGGCATGCCGAGCGTGACGATGCAGCAGGTGCTGGCCTGGCGGATGCGGCGCCAGCACCTCGCCGGCGCCAGTGCCGAGGACGCCGTACGGGTCGCGGACCGGTTGTGCGGCGTGCAGGCCCAGGTGGCCTCGTCGGCGGCCCTCGCGGTCTGGCGTCCGCATCGGCCGCCCGGCCGCCGGCGAGATCGACCGCGCGCTGCGCGCCGACCGCACGCTGGTCAAGATGTGGGCCGCCCGCGGCACGCTGCACCTGCTGACCCCGCGCGACGCCGCGCTGCAATGCGCCACCCTCGGCGAGACCCGCAACTGGCAGCGGGCGGCGTGGCTGCGCAACTTCGGGGTGACGGCGCGGGACATGGACGCCGTGCTGGCCGGGTCCTCACCCGCGAGGAGCTGGTCGCCGAGCTGGTGGACCAGGTCGGCTCGCCGCACCTGGCCGAGGCGCTGCGGTCCGGCTGGGGCGCGCTGCTCAAGCCAGCCGCGTACAGCGGACTGCTCTGCAACGGCCCGTCCAGCGGCAACCGGGTGACGTTCACCAGCCCGTCGAGCTGGCTGCCGGACTGGCGGCCCGTGCCGCCGCACGAGGCAGGGCCGGAGCTGGTACGGCGGTACCTGGCCGCGTACGGGCCGGCCACCAGGGACGACGTCGGGAACTGGCTGCGGCGCGGCGTGAAGGTGTCGACGACAAGGGCGTGGTTCGCCGCGCTCGGCGACGAGCTGGCGACCGTCGACGTGGACGGCGCGCCGGCGTCCGTGCTGGCCGAGCACCTCGACGAGCTCCTCGTTACGACGCCGGTCGGCGGCGTGCGGATGCTCGGCGCATTCGACCAGTACGTGATCGCGGTCGACCGCTCGCTCATCCCGGCCGAGCACCTGGCCAAGGCCAGCAGGACGGCCGGCTGGATCTCCCCGGTGGTACTCCATCAGGGGCGCGTCGCCGGCGTGTGGAACCTCGACGGGGCCGGCCGGCTTGCCGTCGAGCTGTTCGAGAAGGTGCCGAGGCGCGCCCTCGCCGCGGAAGCGAAACGGCTCTGCACTACTCGGCGTCACCGCGAACCTCGCCGTGGGCAGCTAAACCGGCGCTGAACGGTCGGGAGGTCGGGCCCGCCCCCGGCGGGCCCGACCTCCCGGGGTACGCGGACTACGGACAGTGAGGGGATGCCCGCTCCGCGTGGTCGCTACCGGAACCGTGCCCGTGGTCGTGGCTTGCGTCAAGCCTGCCGAACGGGCGAACCGCGACGTCAGCTGGCGTATGCGCGCAGTCGCTCAGCGCGCTCGCCCTGCCGCAGCTTCGACATGACCTCACGCTCGATCTGGCGCACCCGCTCGCGGGACAGGTTGAACGACCGGCCGATCTGGTCCAGCGTCCGCGGCTGCCCGTCCTCGAGGCCGTAGCGCAACCTGATCACCTGCTGCTCGCGCGGGTCCAAGGTGGCGAGCACCCTGAGCAGGTCGTCGTGCAGCAGCCCGGAGATCACTGCCGACTCCGCGTCCGAGGCGTCCGCGTCCTCGATGAAGTCGCCGAGCGGGGCCTCCTCGTCGTTGCCGACCGGCATGTCGAGGCTCACCGGGTCGCGGGAATGGTCGAGCAGGTCGGCGATCTTGTCGACGGGCAGGCCGGACCCCTCGGCCAGCTCCTCGTGCGTCGCCTCCCTGCCGAGCTGCTGGTGCAGCTCACGCTTGAGCCGCGCCAGCTTGTTCACCTGCTCGACGAGGTGCACCGGCAGCCGGATCGTGCGGCTCTGGTCGGCCATGCCACGGGTGATGGCCTGGCGGATCCACCATGTCGCATAGGTGGAGAACTTGAAGCCCTTGGCGTAGTCGAACTTCTCCACGGCGCGGATCAGGCCGAGGTTGCCCTCCTGGATCAGGTCCAGCAACGGCATGCCACGCCCGGTGTAGCGCTTGGCCAGCGACACCACCAGCCGCAGGTTCGCCTCCAGCAGGTGGTTCTTCGCGACGCGGCCGTCGCGGACAAGGGCCCTTAGGTCGGCCCGCTTGCCCGCGGTCAGGTCCTCAGCCGTGTCGAGCATGTGCTGGGCGAACACGCCGGCCTCGACCCGCTTGGCGAGCTCGACCTCCTGCTGCGCGGTGAGCAGCCGCGTCTTACCGATCCCGTTGAGGTAGACCCGGACCAGATCGGCGGCAGGCCCCTGCGCGTCGAGGTCGGCCTCGGCGGCCTCCTCGGCGTTCGGCAGCACTTCCGTCGCGGTCTGCATCGTCGTCATGCGGGACCCCTCCCTTTGGTGGCGCCTTCGCTTCGCGCCCACAGTGAAGCCAACGCCGCGCTCGGCTGAAACGTTCCCATCTGTCGATCGCAGGACGTGACGACACGTCGCCGCGTTGTCTAGCGTGGCGGGAGTCTCAGCAACGTCTCAGGTTTCGACTAGCACGGTGAACGGACCGTCGTTGATCGACTCGACGGCCATCACAGCGCGGAACCGACCGGTCTCAACCCGTGCATTCCGGTCACGCAGCGCAGTCACCACGGCGTCCACCATCGGCTCCGCGTGTTCGGGACGGGCCGCCGCCGTCCAGCCCGGCCGCCGCCCCTTCCTGGTATCCCCGTACAGCGTGAACTGGCTCACCACCAACAGTGGCGCGCCGGTCGTCGCGGCGGACTGCTCGTCACGCAGGATGCGCAGCTCGTGCAGCTTGCGCGCCATGGCGTTGGCCTGCGCCGGGCCGTCATCGTGCGTCACACCGAGCAACACCAGCAGCCCAGGCTCGTCGAACGCGCCGACCACCTCGCCGTCGACGGTGACGCTGGCTCTGGTGACCCTGCTGACCACGGCCCGCACCCCGCAATGATCGCGGACGTAACTCGGTGGCCTTGCGCCGGCCGCCCGTTCGTACCGTAGGACCGGTTGTGATCACCTCCCGTCGGGTACCAGCAGCGGCTGACCGGGATGCACCGTGGAGCCCTGCATGCCGTTGAGCTCCCGGATCCGCTCGACGACGGCCGGCGGGGAGCTCTGCGGCGCGACCCGTTCGGCCAGGTCCCAGAGCGTCTCCCCGCTGCGCACCTCGACCACCGTGGTGCGCTGCGGCACGCCGTCGTCGGCCACTGCGGCGCGCAGCATGAGCAGGCCGGCGACCACGACCGCGGCGAGCGCAGCGAGCAGCAGCAGGGCCACCAGCCGGCGGCGCGCGTACCTCGGGGCGCACGAGGTCACCGGCGGGCGTACCGGTGGTGCGGTGGCCAGTCCGGCCGGCCGCCGCACCGGATGGCGCCTCGGCCTGACCACCGGCCGGTACCGGCCGACCGGCAACGGCGTCCTCGTCGACGGTGCCGACTCCCAGCCCGCGAGCACTGACATGATCGCCTCCTCGAACAGTCGTTCGATCGAACGCCCGTGCGAAGATGTACCAGGTACCACCGACAAAATCGAGAGGTCGGCGGCGTGTCTATCGAACACGTGTTTGAAACGGTCAGTGGCTGGGGCTAACGTCCCGCAGCGACGGCACACGAGCAGGGAGGCCGACCGGTGGCTCGCACGACGGACAAGGGCAAGGCCGGCGACGCCGGCCGGGGCGCCAGCGTGCATGCGTTCCCCGAGGACGCGGTGTCGGACGGAGTGCAGGACGCGGTCGAATCGGACGGCCTGACCCCGCGCCAGCGCCGGATACTCGAGGTGATCAGGGAGTGGGTCGAGCGGCTCGGCTACCCGCCGAGCGTCCGCGAGATCGGCGAGGCGGTCGGGCTGACCTCGACCTCGTCGGTGGCACACCAACTCCGCGCGCTGGAGCGCAAGGGTTATCTGCGGCGCGACCCGAACCGCCCGCGGGCGGTCGGCGTGCTGCCACCCGACGCCGACGTCGAGGCCGCCGAGCGAGCCGCCCGCCCGCAGCCGACGTACGTGCCGGTGGTCGGCCGGATCGCAGCCGGTGGCCCGATCCTGGCCGAGCAGGCCATCGAGGACGTCTTCCCGCTGCCCCGCGAGATCGTCGGCGACGGCTCACTGTTCCTGCTGCGGGTCGTCGGCGACTCGATGATCGACGCGGCGATCACGGACCGCGACTGGGTGGTGGTTCGCCAGCAGCCGAGCGCGGAGAACGGCGAGATCGTCGCGGCCATGCTGGACGGCGAGGCCACCGTCAAGACGTTCCGGCGGCGCGACGGCCATGTGTGGCTGCTGCCGCAGAACCCGGCGTACGAGCCGATCAACGGCGACGACGCCACGGTGCTCGGACGGGTGGTCGCGGTTCTCCGCCGGCTCTGAACGACCGTCAGCCGTCGAGGGATCGAACGGTTCCAGCCTCCTGTCGCGTTCCTGATCGTCGGGCACCTCGCCAACGCGATGAACGCGGGCTAACGGCGGACGACGCGGCTGATCACGATGATCACCGCGGCGGCGCCGAGGACGGCGATGAGTACGGCCTGCCAGCCGGCGAGCGAGCCGCGGCCGGGCTGGGATGGGCCGGCGGGCTGGGGCTGCGCGGCGGTCGGCCCGCTGCTCGTTGCCGTGCTCGACGTGGCCACCAGGGTCGCCGCGCCGGGCACGGCTCGGATCGGCTGCGGCCCGGCGTCGCGCCGCTCGGACGCCGACAGCAGCGTGCCGTCCGGCGCGAACGCGATCGCCTCGCCCTGCGGCTCGTTCGGCAGTGGCACCCGCACCGGCTCGCGGCCAAGCGCGGCGACCAGGTCGCCGGCCGGCACGGCGAACAGGTAAGCGTCGGTGTAGGTGCGCAGCGCAACCACACTGCCGTCGGCGCTGCTGGCGCCGCCGGTGACCAGCATGGATCCGATCGCGCCCACCGGGCCGCCCGGCGTGTCGGTGCGGGCGAACCGGACCCGCGTCACCAGCTCCAGCGGCCTCGGCCCCGGCGTGGCCATCGGCCCGACCGGCCGGTACACCCCCGAGCTGCCGAGGGTCTCCTTCGTGATCAGGTACGGCGTGCCGTCGCGGTCGAGCAGCAGCGCCTCGGCGTCGTGCGGCCCGTCGGGGTAGGTCAGCCGGTGCAGCTCCGGCGCGCCGTTCTGGGCGAGCACGTGCAACGCCACGGTCTCGCGCTGCCGGTCGTTGTCGCCGATGTCCGCGAGCCACAGCCGGCCGTCGGAGCCCAGCGCGAGGTCCTCGACGTCGAAAGGGTCGACCGCCGCGGTGATCACGCGCTGCACGGTGCAGTCCTTGCGCAGCACGATGACCTGCAGCCGGCGTCCGCCGTCGTTGATGGCGTAGCGGAACTCGGCGTCGGCGGCCAGCCCGGACAGCTCGGTCAGCCGGTCGTCCTGGACGGTGCACTGCGTGATGGGCACGCTCGGTGTCGGGATCGGCTGGGCAAGCGCCGTCGTCGCCGCCGGTCCGGCCGTCGCCAGCGCCGCGGCGACCACAACGGCCGTGGCCCGAGCCGGGTACCGACGGTCGGCGGTGCGGTGGCTGGACATCGCGGCGCAGTCTGGCACAGGCCGCGGTGGCCCCTCCCTCCCCCGGCGTGTCCGCACTTTCATACACATGAATTGGCACTCTCGGCACTCTCGACACAGTGCGGTGTGTCGGAACTACGAACTCATGTGTACGGAAGTGCGGACACACCTGTGCGGAAGTGCGGACACGCCCGGGGCTGGGGTACGGCGTGCGGCGGGAGGCGGGCGGCGCGGTCAGAGGCGGGCGAGGGCGCTGGCTAGGGCGGGGTGGACGCGGGCGCGCAGGCGGGTTCCGGCCTCGGTGTGGTCCGCGGAGAGCACCTGGCCCTCGGCGTACACCCTGGCCACGAGCGCGCCGTTGGCGTAGGGCACCTCAATGTCGACCTCGACGTCGGGGCGCGGCAGCAGCTCGGCGACGCGGGCCACCAGGGCGTCGAGGCCCTCGCCGGTGTGCGCCGAGACGAATACGGCGCCGGGCAGCAGGTGCCGCAGCCGCGCAAGGGACACCTGGTCGGTGGCGTCGATCTTGTTGACCACCAGCAGCTCGGGCGGTGTGGCCGCGCCGTCGCCGGCCCCGTCGACCACCTCAGCGAGCACCGTACGGACGGCCTTGATCTGCTCGTCCGGCATGGCGTCGGCGCCGTCAACGACGTGCAGCACCAGGTCGGCCTCGACGGTCTCCTCGAGGGTCGAGCGGAACGACTCGACGAGCTGGTGCGGAAGGTGGCGCACGAAGCCCACCGTGTCGGTCAGGGTGTAACCGCGGCCGTCCGGTGTCACGGCGCGGCGGGTGGTCGGGTCGAGGGTGGCGAACAGCGCGTCCTGCACCAGCACGCCGGCCCCGGTCAGCGCGTTCAGCAGGCTGGACTTGCCGGCGTTGGTGTAGCCGACGATGGCGACGGCCGGAACCTGCCGAGCCAGCCGCCGGCCGCGCTTGGTGTCGCGCACCGTCCGCATGCCGACGAGATCGCGGCGCAGCTTGGCGATCCGGCGGTGGATGCGCCTGCGGTCGGTCTCCAGCTTGGTCTCGCCGGGACCGCGCAGGCCGACGCCGCCACCGGCGCCGCCGGCCCGGCCGCCGGCCTGCCGGGAGAGCGCCTCGCCCCAGCCGCGCAGCCGCGGCAGCAGGTACTGCAGCTGGGCCAGCTCGACCTGGGTCTTGCCTTCCTTGGAGCGGGCGTGCTGGGCGAAGATGTCCAGGATCAGCGCGGTCCGGTCGATGACCTTGACCTTGAGCTTGTCCTCGAGCTGGCGCAGCTGGCCTGGCGAGAGCTCCCCGTCGCACACCACGGTGTCGGCCGCCGCCGACAGCACGACCTCGCGCAGCTCGGTCACCTTGCCGGCGCCGATGTAGGTGGCCGGGTCGGGCTTCTGGCGCCGCTGCACCAGGCCCTCCAGGACCAGCGAGCCCGCGGTCTCGGCCAGCCGGGCCAGCTCGGCCAGCGACGCCTCGACCTGCGCGGCACTGCCCTCGGTCCACACCCCGACCAGCACGACGCGCTCGAGGCGCAGCTGCCGGTACTCGACCTCGGTGACGTCGGCGAGCTCCGTGGACAGCCCGGCGACCCGGCGCAACGCGGCGCGGTCTTCGAGCTCCAGATCGCCGAGCGATCCCTGCATCAGTTCAGTCAGTTCACTCATACCTGTTCCATGGTGACACGGCCCGCATCCAGTTTTTCAGAACTCCAGTTTTCAGAACTCCAGTTTTCAGAACTCGGGCGAGGGATGCATCGCGACGTACACCGCGACGCCGGCCGCGTCGGGGTCCACCCTGCGGGCCGCGAACTCGTTGAGCAGCAGGTCCAGCCGCTCGCGGAACTCCTGCACCTGCGCGTCGTCGAGCCGCACCACGAGCCTGGCCTGGCTCAGCCGCTCGACCCCGACGTCGGCCACCTCGCCGAGGAACGCCTCGAGCATGGCCTCGTTGCGCCCGACGGGGTCGCCGTCCGGCGCGGGGTCCAGCGTCCAGAACAGGCCGGTGGCCCGGTACGGGATCTCCCTCGCCCCGCGCGTGCCACGGCGCACGGGCAGCACCTCGAGAAGGCCGATGTCCACCAGTTTACGCACGTGGTGCAGGGTGGTCGCCGGGTCGCGGTCGAGCCGGCGCGCGATCTCGCAATTGGTCAGCGGGTGGTAGTACGTCATCCGCAGGATGCGCAACCGCACCGCCGAGGCCAGCGCGGTGGCCTGCTCCTTCGTCGCCAGCCGGCGTGGCATCGAGCCCGGCGGCAGCGGTTCGCTCACGGCCGCAGTGTAGGCGTCCACACCGAATAGTGATTGACACTTTCCAATCACTTGAGAGAGGCTGCGGCCCATGGCACAGGCACGGACGACGCTGTGGCGGCATCGGGACTTCACGCTGCTGTGGGGCGGCGAGACCGTCAGCCACTTCGGCACTGCCGTGAGCGCCATCGCGCTGCCGCTGGTCGCGGTGACCACGCTTGCGGTCACGCCGTTCCAGATGGGCCTGCTGACCTCGGCGGAGACCGCGGCGTTCCTGCTGGTCGGGCTGCCAGCCGGGGCGTGGCTGGACCGGATGCGCCGCCGGCCGGTGATGCTCGCCGCGGACGTGGTGCGCGCCGTGCTGCTGGCCAGCATCCCGCTGGCCTGGTGGGCAGGCCTGCTGTCGTTCGGCCAGCTGCTGGTCGTCGCCCTGCTCACCGGCCTGGCCACCGTGTTCTTCGACGTGGCGTACCAGTCGTACCTGCCATCGCTCGTCGGCCGCGAGGTGCTCATCGAGGGCAACAGCAAGCTGGAGTCCACCCGCTCGCTGGCCAACGTCACGGGGCCGGCGATCGGCGGCGGGCTGGTGCAGCTGCTGGGGGCGACGACCGCCGTGCTGGTCGACGCGGTGAGCTACCTGGTGTCGGCGGCCGCCCTGGCCGGGGTCCGCACCGCCGAGCCGCAGCCGGCGCCGGCCGCGCAGGGCAGCAACCTGCGCACCCAGATCGCGGAGGGCCTGCAGTACGTGCTGCGCCACCCGCTGCTGCGCCCGATCACCGGGTGCACCGGCACGTTCAACTTCTTCAGCGGCATCCAGACGGCCGTCATCGTGCTGTTCCTGGCCCGCGAGCTCGGCCTGTCACCAGGCACCATCGGCCTGCTGTTCACCGCAGGCGGCATCGGTGGGCTGCTCGGCGCCGTCACCTCGGCCTGGTGCGCGCGGCGCTTCGGGCAGGCCAGGGTCATCTGGCTGTCCACCCTGGTCACCACGCCGTTCGGGCTGCTCATCCCACTGGCGCAGGCGGACTGGCGGATTGCGCTGATCTACATCGGCGAGGTGGGCATCGGGTACGGCGTGGTCGTCTACAACGTCGCCCAGGTGAGCTTCCGCCAGGCCATCTGCCCCGACCGGCTGCTCGGCAGGATGAACGCCAGCATCCGCTTCCTGGTCTGGGGCACGCTGCCGCTCGGCGGCCTCGTCGGCGGCGTGCTCGGCGAGTGGCTCGGCGTGCGGGGCGCCCTGTGGGTCGCCATGGGCGGCCAGCTCGTCGCCGTGCTCTGGGTGCTCGCCTCGCCGCTGCGCACCATTCGCGACCTACCGCAGGCCGAGGAGCTGGTGACCCAGAAGGCGTGAGCTCACGACCCTTCCCACCACGCGTCGGTCAGCTCACCGGCAGCGACGATCACCGCGGGGCCGATGAGGCGGGTGGTGTCGGCGTCCACCTCGACCCTCAGCCGTCCCCCGCGGGTGTCGGCGGTCAGCGCGCCGGTGATCCGCCCGTTGGCGCGCAGGGCCGCGACCACGGCGGCCACGGTGCCGGTGCCGCACGAGCGGGTCTCGCCCACGCCGCGCTCGTGCACCCGCATGGCGGCGGTGTCCTCGCCGGTGATCCGCACGAACTCGACGTTGACGCCGTGCGGGAACACCACCGGATCGTGGCCCGGTGGCACGGTGAGGTCCAGGTCCTCCAGCTGCACGTCGGTCACGCAGGCCAGGTGTGGGTTGCCGACGTCCACGGCGATGCCGGGGAACGCGCGCCCCTCCACGGTCGCCGTCGAGGTGCCTTCGACGACGGCCGGGCCCATGTCGACGGTGACGTCGCCGGCGGTGGGCACCACGACGGCGCGCGGGCCGTTCCGGGTGCCGACCACCAGCTCGCCGGCCTGGACCATCCCGGAGTCCACCAGGTAGCGGGCGAAGACGCGCACACCGTTGCCGCACATCTCGGCGATGGAGCCGTCGGCGTTGCGGTAGTCCATGAACCACCCGTCCTCGCCGGCCTGCCCGTGCACTATCCGGAGCACGCCGTCGGCGCCGAGTCCGCGCCGGCGGTCGCACAGCGCCTGCACGCGCGCCGCCGTCAGCTCCAGCACGCCGTCCGGGTCGGGCAGCAGCACGAAGTCGTTCTCGGTGCCGTGCCCCTTGGCGAAGCGAACACCCACGGTGGCTCACCCTACGGGTGGCTCATGGGCTGGCACAGCGCAAGCGTCGCCTCCAGCAGGTCGGGCCGTCCCGCGTCGAGCCACCGGACGCGCCGGTCGCGGCGGAACCAGGACCGCTGCCTGCGGACGAAGCGCCGGGTCGCCGCCGCGGTGTCGGCCGCGGCCTGCTCCAGCGTGGTGTAGCCATTCAGCGCGGTGATCACCTGCCGGTAGCCCAGCGCCGTCGACGCGGTGCGGCCGGCGGCCAGCCCACGGCCGAGCAGCTCGCGCACCTCGCCAACCAGCCCGGCGGCGAACATGCGTTCGACACGGTGCCCGATCCGCTCGTCGAGCTGCCCGGTCGGCCGGTCGAGGCCGATGAGCGCGGTGTGGCGCGACGCCGCGCCGCTGCGCGGCAGGGACGCGCTGAACGGACGGCCGGTGATCGCGACCACCTCCAGCGCGCGCACGATCCGCCGCCCGTTGCTCGGCAGGATCCTGGCGGCGGCCTGCGGGTCGGCCTCGACCAGCCTGCGGTGCAGCTCGGCCGGGCCCACCCTGGCCAGCTCGGCCTCCAAGTCGGCGCGCACCGCGGGGTCGGTGCCGGGAAAGTCCAGCTCGTCCAGCACGGCGGCGACGTACAGGCCCGACCCGCCGGCCAGGATGGGCGTGCCGCCACGGCGTAGCACGTCGTCGATCGTCGCGCGGGCCTGCCGCTGGTACGCGGCGACCGACGCCGTCTCGGTGACGTCCAGCACGTCCAGCAGGTGGTGTGGCACGCCGCCGCGCTGCGCCGATGTGAGCTTGGCCGTGCCGATGTCCATGCCGCGGTAGAGCTGCATGGCGTCGGCATTGATCACCTCGCCGGTGCGCACCGCCAGCGCCAGCCGCACGGCGAGCTCGGACTTGCCGGTGGCCGTCGGGCCGATCACGGCGATCGGCCGCGTCACCGCGCCTGCCACAGCGCGACATGGTAGCCCACGCCGTACGGCGCCGCCGAGTAGAGCAGCTCCCCGGCCCAGTCCGTGCCACTGCCGATCGCGACACCGGCCAGCACCTGCCAGGCGGCACGCCCCTGCGCGCCAAGCGCGGCGGCGACCATCGGGTCCAGCGCCGCCAGCGCGTCGGCGTCGGCCAGCGCCGTGGCTACCGCCCCGTCGAAGCCGGCGGCCCGCTCGTCCACCCGGCCGGCCCCCGGCACGGCGTGCGTGCGCGCGCCGTCGGCCAGCACCAGCACTGCCCAGTCCGCCGCCGGGTCACCGTTCAGCTCGTCGGCGAGCTCCTTGCCGCGGGCCAGGCAGTCCGACGGGGTGTTCGACGGATGCACCAGCTCGCCGACGACGGCGTGCGCACCGGCCCGGCCGCGCAACCAGCCGGCCACCAGCAGGGGCAGCGGCAAGGCGGTGTGCTCGGTGTGCTCGGTGTGCTCGGCCGTGGTTGTGGTTGCGGTGAGGCTGACCGGCACGTCCGCTCCGTAACCGCGGACGTTGCCTCTGGCGCCCGGCCGGAACACCGCCGGGCCGTCCTCGTCCACCCCGACCGCGTGCCACCGCGGCGTCCGTAGCCGGCCTACCGCCTGCTCGCACGCCGTACGCAGCGGCTCCACCCCGGCGGCGGCCGCGCCGACCAGCTCGGGGACGAGCAGCGGCGGCGGCGGCACGACCGCAATCGACCGGATCACACCGTGTGACGGTAGCGGCAGATCCTCCTGGTTCAGGTACCGGAGCGGCCGTCGACCTGTTTGAATTCGGCTTCACGGGGGGACCTTGGCCGGTCCCCGCCGAGCGCATGGCCGGACCCGGGCGGAAACCCGCGTCGGGACGGCCACCCGCACTCTGTGCGGGTACCAACAGGAGGCCGGCGATGACGGACCAACCGACGACCCAGCAGCAGACCGAGATGGCAGCCAGCACCGAGAAGCCGGCCAGCACGATGCAGGTGACCGCGCCGCCCGTCCCCCGTGACAATGGGTCGGCCCCAGCCGCTGATCCCGCCGC
>Ga0210378_10001413_pt1 | contig 12514 bp, 11 predicted proteins | sample PLM1_60_b1redo_FD_155465 | JGI IMG/M metagenome (GOLD analysis project Ga0210378, IMG submission 155465) | Groundwater sediment microbial communities from an aquifer in East River, Colorado, USA - PLM1_60_b1 redo | ecosystem: Environmental > Terrestrial > Soil > Riparian zone | place: USA: East...
CGTGCGGACGTCCCAGTAGACCTTCTGGCGGTATCCGCCGGGCGCGTCCTTGTCGAGGCCGAACGTGGTGGAGTCGAACCAGGCTTCGGGCCGCTTCTCCATGACCACGTGGGTGCCGGACGAGGTGGGCGAGCTGGGCTTGCCGAGGCTGACCGGCATGGTGCGGATGAGCGCGCCGTCCTTGAAGACGGTGGCGGTGTGCGACGCATTGTTGACCTTGGTGATGACCGAGGAGCCGACCGTGAGATTCGCCACCCGGTCGCGCTTGCCGTACTTGCCGCCGCCCATCGGGAGGCCGCCGATCGCCGCGCGCAGCGAGATCTTCGTGCCCACGGGCCAGTACGCCTTGGGACGGAAGTGCACCTCGTTGCCGCCGAGCCAGTACCAGCTGCCCTCGACCGCCGGGGTACTCGTGACGAAGAGCCGGCGCTCGACGGCGGCGCGCTGCGCCTGCGGGATCGTGCGGCTGAACTCCACCACGATCGGCAGCCCGACACCGACGGTGTCGCCGTCGGAGACGTACAGATCGGCGCCGACGATCGCGCCCGGCCGAGGCATGGTCGTGAACGACGAGGCGACGGTCTTCTCCTCGTCGCCGGACTTCGCCTTCACCGCGAGCTTGTAGGTGGCGCTGTAGGCGAGCTGGACACCGGGGCGCCAGGTCTTGCCGTCCGCGGCGAGGGCGCCTGTGACGGGCTTGCCGTCGGCGCTGGTAACGGTGACCTGCTCGACCGTGCCGGTGGTGGTCACGGCGATGTCCGTGCTGGTCAGCACCTTGGTCGCCTTGTCGGCGGGGGCGACCGCCAGCGTCAGTGGTGGTGCTGGCGGGGTCGGAGACGCGGTGGGGCTCGAGGACTTCTCGCCGTCCTTGTTCGAGGCGTTCGCGCTGGGCGCGCCATCGCATGCGCTGAGCGCCAAAAGGGAGGTAGCCGCCACAGCTACACATACCCAACGGATCGCCCCGGAAGACCGGAAGCACCGCATCTACCACACCCCGTTCACATTCCAACAGTTCGCCGCCACGATCATGCCGCATGAGTGCACGTCAAGTGGCGCCGGACCCCATCCCGTGATCCCACTGACACCACCGGCCCCGGAGTCACCGACTGGCCGTCCCTGACACACGAGTGGCGCGGCGCCCCGAACCGATTTCAGACTTGGCGGGCAGTCCTGCTATCGTTTCGATCCGTTGCGGGGCGTACAACCGCGCGACAAGCACCGTTAGCTCAATTGGCAGAGCAGCTGACTCTTAATCAGCGGGTTCGGGGTTCGAGTCCCTGACGGTGCACCCTTCTGAACCGATCTGACCAGCGCGTTCACCCGTCCCGGGTGGACGCGTTTCGTCGTTTGTGGACGAAGGGGAGCCCGAGGGGAGCCCGAGAGTTCACCCTCGTGCTCGAGGCCTCGTACACGGGCAGTCATACGCCTGCTCGCGGCACGATTTGGGCGGTGGCTTCGGCGGCTTGGTGGGCGACTTCGGGCAGGACGCTGGTGTAGGTGTCGCTGGTGATGGTGATGGAGGAGTGCCGGAGCATGGCTTGGACGACTTTCATGTCGGTTCCGGCGGCGAGGGCGAGGGTGGCGGCGCCGTGGCGTAGGTCGTGCAGGCGGATGGGCGGGAGCCCGGCTTCGTCGGCGAGCTCCTTGAACCGGTCGGTGACCTCTGATGCGGTCGGGTGGCCGGGGAGAATCTCGCTCCCCGGCTCCCACAGATCCGTGCGTGAAAGTCTCCCTTCACACGGCTCTTGTCATCCTGGTCTTCAGACGCGCTGGACCGAAGGCACCCATTTCCAGTGTGCGAACATCCGGGGATGCCGCCCGGTGATGCCCTGCCAACACTGAAGGGCTTTCTTCTTGCCCTGCAACCGTTTGTATTTCTTGCGGATCCAGCCCACCAAGTAGGTGTTGATGCGTGACAGGAGCGGATACAGCGCGGAGCGGTAGAACGCCCCGTAGTACTGCATCCACCCGGCCACGATCGGGTTGATGTGCCGTGAGAGATCCTTGAAGGTGAGGCCGGTGCGGCGATGCAGTCGCCAGGACCGCACCTCGGCACTGATTCTGTTCAGGGCATCGGTGCTGATCGCGGGCAGGAACGAACTGAACCGCCGCCCGTTCCTGTTTCGCGCGCTGCGCTGCCGGAACGTGAACCCCAGGAACGTGAACGCCGTGTGCTCATAGGAGCCGCCGCGGTCGCTGTCCTTGCAGTACACGATCTTCGTCTTGTCGGGATGTAGTCGCAGCCCGACGTGTTCCATCCGCGCCGCGATCGCCGCGACCACATGGTGGGCTTGGGTTTCGCTTACGCAGTGGACCACGGCGTCATCGACGTAACGTTCGAATGTGATGCTCGGGAACTCCCGGGCCATCCACGCATCGAACGCGTAGTGCAGGAACAGATTGGCCAGCACAGGCGAGACCGCTGACCCTTGTGGGGTCCCGCGGTCTCGCTCCTGCAAAGTCCCGTCGGGTAGTTGCACTGGCGCTTGGAGCCATCGTGTGACGTAGAGCACCACCCACGGGTCCTCGGTGTTCGCCTCGACCGCTTTGATGACGAGATCCCACCGCACGCTGTCGAAGAACTTCTGAATGTCCAAATCGACCACCCAGTCGGTCTTCCAGCACCGCTTGCGGCACGTCTCGACCGCGTGCAGCGCGGACCGCCCTGGCCGGTAGCCGTAGGAGTCTGGGTGGAAAATCGGTTCGACTTTCGTCTCCAACCTCCTGGCCGCCACTGTCTGGGCGATCCGATCCGATACGGTGGGCACACCCAAAATTCTTGTGCCCCCGCCATTGGCCTTCGGTATCTCCACCGCCCGCACCGCAGGCGGAAAGTAACTCCCCGAGGACATTCGGTTCCAGATCTTGTACAGATTGTTCTTCAGATCGGATTCGAAGTCCTCGATCGAGCACCCGTCCACACCCGGTGCGCCCTTGTTTGCCTTCACCCTCTCGTACGCTTCCCACACCTCCCGCTTCGAGATATCAAACGGCTTGCCTGACGATTTCAGCCCGTCCACGCAACTCCTCCCGGAACAGCGTCCGGTTGATTGAACGAACAAACCACGAATGACCTGGCCCCTTCGCTCCACCCCCATTACAGGAGTCTCATCACTACTACGAGCCAGTCCGCCAGCGCGCCCCGCGACGGTACTCAATCCCTCACGGTTTCTCCCCGCCCGGGACACTCCCTCTCGCCCCGCACCAAGCAGGCAGTTTCAGGGCGCGCCTTCTCACGTTCCACGCGAAAGCAGCCTGATCAGACTCGCGTCGCCTCCATGCCGGACACCGCCTGGCCAATAAACGGGCACCCACCAGGCTCTTCCCGAGACCACGAGGGTAGCTATTCAGCTGGTCGACTCGGGGCGGGCCGGTGGTGGGCCGGGCTGAACGGTTGAGCGTCCACATGGGATGATCTCGGGGTGTCGGTTCCGGGGTTGCCTGAGGGTGTGGACCTCGGGGCGCTGCTGGCTGAGTTGGCCGAGTTGAGGCGTGTGGTCGCTGCGCAGGCGGCGCGGATCGCGGAGTTGGAGCGGCGGTTGGCCGCGGACTCGTCGAACTCTTCCCGTCCGCCGTCGTCGGATGCGCCGTGGGAGAAGAAGCCGGCTGCGAAGCGGTCGGGGCGTTCCCGGTCGGGGCGTAGGCCGGGGAAGCAGCCTGGCGCGGGGTCGGTGTCGCGGTCGTTGAGCGATGACCCGGATCGGCGGATCGTGGTGATCGAGCCGGAACACTGCTCGGGCTGCGCCCAGTCGCTGGCCGGGGGCGTGGAGCGGTCGCGGGAGCGGCGTCAGGTGGTGGACGCCCGGCCGGTTCCGCCGCCGGAGATCACCGAGTATCAGCGGGTGTCGAAGGTCTGTCCGTGCTGCGGGCGGGTGACCACGCCGGGCTGGGATGTCGACGACCACGGTGGGGTGGTCGCGCCACCGGGATCGCCGGTGCGGATCGGACCGGAGACCCTGGCCCGGTGTGCCCTGTTGACCTGCGGGCACTACCTGCCGGTGGGGCGGGCCACCGTGCTGCTGGAGGCGTTGAGCGGGGTGCGGGTCTCGACCGGGTTCACCGCTCGGGTCCGGGCACGGGCCGCCGCGAAGCTGACCGAGGTGTTCTTGCCGCATCTGCGGACCCTGTTGGCCTCGGTGCCGGTACTGCACGCCGATGAGACCACTGCCCGCGCTGACGGCGGGCTGCGGTATCTGCATGTGGCGTGCACCGAGTACCTGACCGTGATGCACGTCGGGGGCCGCTCCGCGGCCGACATCGACGCAGGCGGGGTGCTGCCCGGCTTCACCGGGGTGCTGGTCCGCGACGGCTACGCCGGCTACGCGCACCTGCCGGCGACGCACGCCTGGTGCGGGGCGCACCTGCTGCGGGATCTGCGCGCGGTCTCCGACGCCGACGCCACCGGCCAGCTCTGGGCACTGGGCATGGCCGACACCCTGATCGAGGCCCACCACGCCGCCACCGATGCCCGCGGGCGCGGCGCCGACCGGCTCGACGCGCCCACCCTGGCGCGGATCCGCAGCCTCTACCGCGGCGCAGCGGCCAAGGGACAGGCCGATAACCGCGGCGAACCCGGGCCGCTGGCAGAACAGGCCCGGACCCTGGCCCGACGATTCGGTCGGTTCGAGGACATGATCCTGCGGTTCGCCACCGATCTGGCCGTCCCGTTCACGAACGATCGGGTTTCACATTGCACCTCCTGGGTGCGTTCTGCGATATCGGGGCCTTTTCGGGGTGGTGGGCTCGGTGGTTGGGGTTGTGTTGCTGGGGTTGTGGTGAGTCTTGCGCGGGGCCCTGACAGTTTTCGGCAGCGGTCCGCTGAGGCTGGGGTGGTAGCTGCGTCCTGAGCGGTGGGTTTCGCGGAGAGTTTTCCCGGTGGCCTCGACGAGTCCAGGGGTGGGACGGGTTTGGCCGGGGTGGTAGAGGCAGGTTCCGCGGTCCTCGGCGAGTTGCCCGGTGATGAGGCCGAGGCGGTACCAGCGTTTGATGCTGTCAGGGTGGGCGTGGAGTTGTTCGGCGATCTCGTCGAGGGTGAGCATGCCGGTGTCGCGGAGGCGTTGCCGCAGGCTGGGTAGGCGGTAGTTGAAGCAGTGGGCGCGGACCCGGTCGGCGGTGAAGGTGTTGCCGTCTCCGCTGGTCAGACCGTGTTCGGTGAGGATGTCGGCGGCTTGGCGGTAGGTGTGGTCGTCGAGGAGTTGGTTGATGAGGGCGATGGTGGTGTCGGGGGTTTTGCGTTCCTGCCAGGCGTTGAGGGGTAGCGGGATGGTCAGGGAGTGGTGCTGGCCGCCGGGTAGGCGTAGGGCGGCGGTGAGGGTGTCCTGGTGGCGGGTGAGGGTGACGTCGGTGATCAGCAGGCGGATCAGCCGTTTGCGTTCCCGTATCGGGGTGGCCGGGTCGTTCCAGAGCGAGGGGAAGTCCGCGGCCAGGGCTCTGATTCGCTCGCGGTGGGTCTCATCGAGCGCGGCGGTGGCGGTCTTGGTGTGGGCGTAGTCGTCTTGGGCGGTGGTGAGCTCGCGGAGCCGGGCGTTCCAGTCGGCTTCGAGGGCGTCGGCGACCAGCCGGTTCTGGGGGTCTACCGCGAGGTAGCGGCGTCGGGCGTGGTCGGCGGTGTGTTGGGCGCGGGTGACGTGGGCGGCGCGCAGGGAGTCGGCCTGTTCGGCGTTTCGGAGGAGTTCATCGCTGACGGTGAGCGCGACCTCGAGCGCGAGTGGGGTGAGGGTGGCCAGGAGCAGGTCGGCGACCGCGGTGTCGATGGTGGCGCCGGGCAGGTGTTGGCAGATCGGCTGGGCGGTGCGGATGCCGTCGTTTTGGCAGACGTAGTCGGGCAGGGTCGTGTGGTCGGCGCGGGTGTGGTAGCGCACTGTCATCCGCCGGCCGCATCTGCCGCAGACGATGAGTCCTTGGAGTAGGGCGGGGCCTTCGCGGGCCGGGCCGGGTTTGCGGTCCTGGCTGTGGGCGGCGGCGTTGGCGGCCAGTACCTGCAGGTTGGTCTGGTACTGCGGCCAGGTGAGGTAGCCGGGGTGGTGATCGATGATCAGGATGGTCCAGTCGCCGATCGCCTTGGCCAGGGTGTGGTGGTGGCCGTCGAGGTCGGTGGTGTGGCGGGCACGGCCGTAGCAGTAGGCGCCGGCGTAGCTGGGGTTGTGCAGGATCTTGAGGACCTGGTCGTGGGTGAGCGCTTTGAAGTACAACTCGCCGGCGTGTGGTCCGCTGCGGTGTCGGCCCGGGAAGGTGAGTTGCTGGTGTCGGAAGGCCTTGACCACGGCGAACGCCGAGCCGGTGGCGGCGAAGGTGTCGAAGAGCAGTTGCACGGCGCGGCGCACCCCGGCGTCGGGATCGAGGGTGGTCTCCTGGCGGGGGTCATAGACCAGCCCGATCGGGAGCTGCAGTTTCAGTTCGCCGCGGCGGGCCTTGGCCAGGATCCCGCCGCGGAGCCGGGTCCGCAGGAAATGCAGTTCGGCCTCGCTCATCTGGCCTTTCATCCCGAGCAGGAGCCGGTCGTTGAAGCTGGTCGGGTCATACAGCCCGTCCTCGTCCAGGATGAGGGTGTCGTTGTGGGCGCAGATCTGGAGCAGCCGGTGCCAGTCAGCGTTGTTACGGGCCAGGCGGGAGCATTCCAGACCGAGCACGATCCCGGCCCGGCCCATCGACACCTCGGCGACCAGGTGCTGAAAGCCTTCCCGGGCGGTCGCGGACGCGCCGGAGTGGCCCTGGTCGATGTCGATCACGTGGATGCGTTCGGCGGGCCAGCCGAGCGCGACGGCCCGGCCGCGCAGGTTGTACTGGCGCGTCGTGGACTCGGTGTTGTTGGCGACCTGGTACAGCGTTGATTGGCGGATATAGAGGTAGGCGTCGCGTCGGAGCCGGGACGCGGTGACCTTGCCGGTGACATCGGCGGTCATGGGGGGACGGCCTCCTGATCGGGGGACAGGCTGCGGCGGGCATGGGCGAGCGTCATCTGTGCCAGCACCGAGACGATCTCGGCAGTGGCGACGGCGGAGAGCAACGACGTGCAGGCCGACGGGGATTGCTCACCTCCTCGGGTGCTCGGGGTGGACAGGGACCGGGTCGCGGTGGACAGGGACACGTCGGCCTGCGGCGCTGTTGCCGGGGTGCCGCCGGGATCGGCGGCCACCGCGGGCAGGGAGGCCCACGCGGCCATCCAGGTGACCATGCCCTTGGCGACCAGCACGCCCAGTCCATGGCGCCATCCGCCGCCGTGGCCGCCGACCGCGTCGTGTCGTAACTGCTCGTAGTGCGCCGCCAGCTCTCCCGGTGGTGCTCCCGAGGCACCTTCGGCTGGTGAGGTGGGTGATCCGGGGGTGGAGTCAGCGGCTTTTGGGCGCCGCCTCGCGGGCCTGCTCGGCGCTCTGCCGGGCGAGGTGGCGACGCGCCAGCGCCCGTTCTACCGAACGAGGATGCACCGTGACGCCGAAACGCCGCCCGACCGCGGCGGCCAGATCCGCCGGCCGCAGCCGCGGATCGGCCGCCTGCAGTTCCTGGAGGTGATCCAGGACCTCCTCGGTGAGTTTGTGTCCGCCCTTGGGGCCCGGCTTGGCCGGGACCAGGCCGGCCAGCCCCTCCTCGCGCAGCGCGGTCCTGGCTGAATACAGCGACTGGCGGGAGAACCCGAAGGTGGCCGCGGCCTGGCTCACCGGCACGTCCCCGACCTCGACCTTGCGCACCATCTCGTACTTGACCTGCACCAGATCGGCCGAGTCGAAGAACCCGCCCGGCCCAAACAGCGGATCGGTGACCCTCTCCGGGTGCGGGTTGAGCGTCCTGGACGCCGCCAGCGTCTGCCTCTTCGGATCCTCGAGCTTGGCCATCCCGCCTCCCAGATCGCCGCCGTGTCCATGTGACTATGCCGCATCTATCAGGAGGAGCTGCGGCGGCACGCCGTAGAACATCTAGCAAATCCCAAACCGACAGCAATAAGAGACCGGGAACCCAGCGATGATGGCGAGTCATGGACCAGAGCTGCGACAGAATCCGCTGGACACTCACGGCGAAATCCGCTGGACGGTCTCAGGCCCCGATTCCCGGACTCTGGCTAGCTTGCCGATCAGGTCGGCCAACTCCAGCAGATCCGCCGTGCGGAACGGCGAGCGGCCCGCGGAGACCACCACGAACGGGTCCTCAGCCACCACATCGGTCCACTCCGCCGGAAGATTCCCCACCTCACCGGCATCGTCAAAGAAGAAGACCCGATCGAGCTGCCAGGACTTGACCCGCTTCACGAACTCAAACGACCGCCCGAACAGCGGATGGAACCGATGCGTCACCCGCACCAGACGCGGCGACTGCTCAACACCCCCACCACGCGTAGTTGACGACACGGTCGAACAACCAGGCGGAGGCGTCCGTCCGCCCGGTCAAGGTGCAGCAACGCACCTCCGGCGGCGCCTGGCGCACCCTGCAAGGACTCGTCGACTTCGCGACCGTGCAGTCCTACCTCGACACCGCCCACAAATGGGGCATCGACAAACTCGACGCCCTCCGCCGACTGTTCACAACCGGCCCGTGGCTCCCCCCAGCACTGACCCCAGCTGAATAGCTACCCACGAGGACGTCCCGGTTTTGATGCCATCCGAGAAAATTTCGACACTTCATCATCGACGGCAACGCGGGCCAGGCAAGCCACCACAAGGTCATTCCGCCGTGGCCCGATCCCGGTGGCCGGGCCACGCTCACGGCGTATTCTGGTTGTCTGTTGCTCATCGACCTGGTGGGGCTCGTCCGAGTGCTTCAATGCTGCAGCGAATGCAGTTCAGCCGCCGCCGCCGCTTTGCCGTAAAGGTGCTCCTTGTTGTGACATGAACGGCACAGGATCGATTGCGCTATTCGGATCGTGGCCGCCGTTGAGGTGAATTTCGTAGTGCAAGTGCGGTCCTGAGCTGTTGCCGGACGACCCTACTCTTCCTATTTCTTGTCCTGCTATCACTGCCTGCCCGACCCGTACTGGGGGCCGGCTGAGCATGTGGCAGTAGCGGGTCACGACGCCACCTGAATGTTCGATATCGATATACCAACCGCAGCCTTTCACGTCTCTGGGGTGGCCGTCGTGGTCGCATCCGTAGTCGCTTCCATCGGATTTGCGGATAGCGTTACATCGCACGCGTTCGACGGTGCCGGCTGACGCGGCGCGGATGGTTGTGCCGTGAGGGGCGCTTAGGTCGACGCCGTGGTGCGTGGGTCGGTCTGCGGTTCTGAACCCGGAGCCGACTGGCGCGTTGATGGGTTGGGTCCATTCGCCGGTCGCGACGCCGCACGAGATCAGGTCGTGGATGGGCATGCGGGTGATGGCGGAGACGAGTGCGACCGCGTCGGCCTCGTGCTCGGCGTACTTGTCCGGGTAGCGGCTGCGTTGAACGGCTTGGGCGGCCTCGCCGAGGGGCATCTGCTGCCAGTTGGCGATGGTGAGCAGCTTGTCGTAGAACTTCCCGGCCGCGTACGCGGGATCTCGGAGTTGCGCGGGTGATCCCCAGCCTTGGCTGGGTCGTTGTTGGAACAGGCCGATCGAGTCGTCTGGGCCGTCGGGAAGGTTACGCAGGCTGGACTCTTGGATGGCGGTGGCGACGGCGATGATCCACCCGCGGACCGGTACGCGTTTGTCGGCGCCGACGGTGGTGATGGTGGCGGCGTTGGTGACTTGTTCGGTGGTGTAGCCGTTGACGGCTGGCCATCCGCCGGACGGTGTGGGAACGGCAGTTGCGCCGCTGGGCGCGGGCTTGGCGCATCTGGCCGCGGCGCCGCCGCCGAAGAGCAGGACACCTCCGGCTGTGCAGGCGAGGACGATCGCGATGACGGACGCGATGATGCCGCTGAGTCCTTTGCCGGTCATGGCCGCCACCAGCTGCGGGCTCGATGGGCGGCGGCGCGGCCTGCGGTGGGGGTTCGGGGCGCGGTGTTGACGGACATGGAAGCCTCCAGAAACGCAAAAAGGGCGCGCTATGCGCGCCGGGGAACGACAGGTGAGGTGTGGTCAGGGGACGACTGTGACTTTCAGTCGTAGTCGGCACTTTTCAGCGACAGATGGCACTGCACCTACAGACCGTGATCAGCGACGACGAGACGGGTTGCGGTCGCCAATGCGCGGTCCCGGGTGGTGCGGACGGGTCGTGTTTGCGATGTGGATCGGCGCGGGCATGGGACCGACGAGCGGGGCGGCAGGGCACGGGGCTCTGCGAAACGCGGGTGTCATGGCGGCGCGGTGGGTGGGTCGGCAGTGCCGATGGCCCACCCACCGCGTGGTCGTCGGTTATGCGGGGCCGGTCGCCGGGCCGGTTGTCGGTGGCTGGTGGCCGTTGGCGTTGCGGGCCATTTCGGCGAGCCGCAGCGCGGGCGGCTTGGGGGAGTCGAGGAGTCCGGCTTGTCCGGCTCGGCGGACGAACTCGACCTGGCGTCTGCTGATGTCGTGCCGAGCGGCGATTGCGGCGAGGTCGGCGTCGTCGCCGGCGGCGCGGAGGTCGTGCCAGGTGGTGAGCCAGCGTTGGTAGGCGTCGGGGTCGACGGGGATGCGGCGCATCAGGTCGACGGGGACGTACGGAGCGGGGCTGGCGTCGGGGGACGACGGAGGTCCTTCGTCGTCGGTGTGCGCGGTGTGGCGTTTCCGGAGCGCGGCGACGACGCGGAGGGATCCGTCGGGGCAGAGTTGGTGGTAGGTGTCGATGGCGGCGTCGACGGTGTCGATGCCGATTAGCACCGCGGTGCGGTAGGCGCCGTAGGTGTCGCGGGTGGCGCCGAGGCCGGGGGTCCAGCGTCGCCAGCCGAAGGCGGGGAGTCGCCGGGCCCGGCGTCCGGTGTCGCGTTGGAACCAGCGCCGGACTCGGCCGAGGACTGCTTCGAGGAGACCAGCGCCGGCCAGGCTCATGAGGGGGAAGAACCAGATGGCGTCGGGCGCGGCGCCGGGTTGGCTGCTGTGCCGCCAGTTCGCATACGCCGAACCGAGCGCGAAGGCCCACACCAGGACGCCGAAGATCCCGGCGGGTTCTCCGCGCCAGGCGCAGTAGACGGTGAGCAGCACGCACATGACGGCGACGGCGTCGAGGCCGATGGCGGCCAGGATCGGCCAGGGTTGGGCCAGGCCGAGGCCGGTGGGGGCGGCGGCCCACGCTATGAGGTCTTGGGAGGAGAGGGCGACCGGAGTGGTGATCACAACGGTCTGCAGGAGGCCGACGACGCCGAGCAGGACGCTCATTGCGACGCGGGCTGGTCGCGACGGGCGAGTCCGCTCCCGTTGGAGTTCGGAGGCGGTCATGACCGCTCCCGCCGGCGGGGTGCGGCGGGGCGGGTCATATCGAGGGCGGGTGGAGGCACGGGAGATGCACCCTTCCGGGGACGGGCGTGTGCCGGCGCCCGATCGGGCGCCGGCACAGGCGGTAAACAAGCGGTGCCGACGCCCGGGTGGCCGGGCACGCGGATGCGCGCGCCGGTATCCGGGCGGTGAAAGAGGAGGAGCCGGTACGCGGTGTCCGCGCGAGGTGGTGGGCCCTGCTGGTGGTGGCTCGCCGCCGAGCGCGCATCGACGCGCGTCAGTACGGCGTGTGGGCCTGGTCCGATCGTCGCGTTGCGGTGTCCTTGGGTGAGTGAGTGAACAGCCGGGACCGCGGTGGCCGTGGTGGCCGTGGTGGGGCTGTGGTGGGACGTGCAGGTCAGGAGTGCGCTGTCCATTCACCGGGTTGCGGTGCGCCCAACGGGTACGACGGCTGGTGGTCGTGTTCGTCGGCGCCGCTGCCAGGCGGGCAGACAGAGCCGTCGTCGCGGATGGTGGCGCGGCAGCCGTCGATGGTGCAGCGGCGGGGCTCGCCTCGGAAGAGGATCCCGTAGATGTAGCCGCTGGCGGTGGTGACGAACAGCGACCGGGATCCGTCGCGGATGATGCGGGTGTCGGCGCCGAGCCGCATGCTGAACAGGCCGGCGAGGTGGTGGTGCCAGCTGGCCAACGCGGTGAGGTAGGCCGGCGATTGGTGGCCGTAGAAGTTGGCGAGGTCGCGGAGGTGGGTTTCGGCGGCGGTGATGAGGTCGACGGCGTCCCGTGTGATGTGCAGGTCATGCAGCCCGGGCCGGCGGTCCACTGTGGTGACGACAGGGGCTGGCACGTCGGGGTCGTCGTAGGTCGCGGGCATCACGTTGACGAGGTCGAGGGACAGTTGCAGGCTGGTGCCCCATTCCTGGGCACGGTTGGAGAGCGCGGTCGCGATGGCGTCCCATTGGACGGTCGGGATGGCGTAGTCGCCGGGCCGCAGCTGCTGCTCGGTGTTGAAGTCCTCGAGCTGCTGGCCGGTGCCGGTGAGCAGTGCCGTGTAGAGGCCGCGGGTGGTCCCGTCGAGGAGTTCCGCGGTTGTGCTGGCGTGGGGGATGCAGGCAAGGATCGTGCTGATCTCGTCGGCGGTCAGGGGCCGCTTGACCAGGTAGGTGGGCTTCGCGGTGGTCATGGCGTCTGCCCGGGGGTGTTGGCGCCGTCAGACGGTGCGTTGCCTTCTTCGTCGGCCGCGCCGGGATCGGGGCCTTC
>Ga0210378_10001414_pt1 | contig 12514 bp, 11 predicted proteins | sample PLM1_60_b1redo_FD_155465 | JGI IMG/M metagenome (GOLD analysis project Ga0210378, IMG submission 155465) | Groundwater sediment microbial communities from an aquifer in East River, Colorado, USA - PLM1_60_b1 redo | ecosystem: Environmental > Terrestrial > Soil > Riparian zone | place: USA: East...
GTGACTAACTTTTAACAGTACAGCTCCAGAGCAATATGATCGATATCAATTTTGATTGATCAATCAATACATCTTTATTGTGCATAACAGTACTATATTTAGAACAATTTTGGAAAAAAATAAGTGCGATAAGTGTAACTTGACTATCCATCCTAATTTCATAGGTAATCATAAATGTGATCATCAAAACTGTCCAATTTGTAAGAGTCCTATTTCTCCTTCACAATATTGGTTCCACTTAAGATCACATCCGGGCCATGAAAATGATAGCCCACCACCGCCAAAAGCAAGCACGTTTGAGAATAGACGAAACACAAACTATTCCGGTTATGGTAATTATCAAAGAAAGTAATCAGGAATTATTTTATTTTTTGAAGCAATCAAAAAGAATCCGGGCTCAATGGATCTAGTAACCCTAATAGTTCTGCTCTGGGACTTCCATCCATTAACAGTAACATAACGCAGCTTTATAGGTTTCTACATAGTTCAAAATCTTTAAAATAAAAAGATACTAGTACAAAGTAATAATTAACTTATAATAATGCTTATCGAGATTCGTTTTTATTTTATTGTATTCTTGATTCTCTTACTGAAGTTTGTAGAAGCTCCCCAATTTCATTATGCATCTTTAACAGGTTCAATCCTTTTTCGGTAGTCTTGTAGCTTTGTGAACCTTCTAAATATTCCAATAAATTATTTTCAATAAGTACAGAAAGATATTCCTTTAATTGAGCATAGCTGAGGAAGCCTTTGTACATGATTCTTGTTTTAGTTGCGCCACCATTTGCTGCTTCTAGGATCGATGAGACTATTTCTGTTCTGCTTCTGTATTTCATATTAATAATGGAATAAATCTTCTATTTTAACATGTTGGTACAATAATCTAGAACAAAACGAAATTCCACTTTACTCTAATTGAGATTGAAGACATAGTTCCGCATATCCAAATTTGGTAACATATGAGGAAAAAGGATTATTGTGATTGAGATAAAACTTCATTTTTTAAGTAACTTTGACTACCATATCATCCCATATAATATTTACAGTAAGCATGTTAAAAAGATGTAAATTTTATTTTGGGTTCGGTGGAACTGATAATGCTAGAATTAAGATTTTTGAACCCTCAAACCGATCATCCCAAGCCTGTATTGTAGCTATTGCAAAAATGAGGATTATAGGAATCATCTTAAGACAGACCTCTTACTATGCTTGATACAAGATTTCTGGTTATTGAACCATCTTTATCAAGAGTAGGATTAAAGATTGTAATACTTATTCCAACTGCTTTTTTTGACGTAAGTAATAACCTCAATAAATCACTTAATTGTGAGAAAGTTATCCCCCCAGGTAGACGATAATCAACTGCAGGCATAATCGAGTCATTTAAAACATCAACATCAAGATGAATCCAGAAGCCGGAAAGTTCATTTTTGAGAAATTTTTCTATAGCTGATGAAGCTGCATTTTTGAGTCCTAACCTTTGCACATCTGTAAGTTCTATGGTATTCATAATCGTAGTGTTCTTAATATCTTGGCATCCATACTGAGCAGATTGTGTTTTATCACGATATCCAAATACTACTATATCCTGCTCCATTACTAGTGGTTTAAGATCCTCTATATTAGTAAGGATATCAGGTCCATAACCAGATACTATTGCCAAGTCCATATCTGCAACCTCTCCTGTTGGAGATTCTTCTGGTTGATAAAAATCGGCATGTCCATCGATAAAAAAGAGACCATATCTGCCTAGATGTCTTAAAGCTAAAAGATTACCAATCACGATACTGCAATCACCTCCAAGGACAATAGGAAATTTATTGTTATGCAACACGTACTTCACTGTCTCTGCTAGTCTTATGGAATAATCTTTGATTGCTATAGGGTTTAACAATTTAGTTACCTCATCACGATTATAGTTGTATGGTGACGATGGAGTGACTATCCCACAGTATTCAGCATTTAGTCTTTCTAGTAAACCTGCTGTCCTTAACGCTTTTGGAAGAAGCTCGACTCCAGTGGGTCGTAATCCCAATATGGAAGGAGCATCAATCACTGCATATTCTCGTTTATTCTGCAAAGACATTTCTCTTTACTGAAGAGATTGTATTATTTCCTTTTCAAGTTTTTGGAGTTGAGTACAACCTTTTTTATGTCTCCTTGAAGTTCCATAAAATTTAGAAATGTAAGATGGATACTGTATTTAAACACCCTTAAACTTTAAAGCATATTAACAAATAACAAACATCTACTTTTTAATTTCCTTGTCGGTAAAGAAACATATGGTTATGCAAAACAGCGATGCAGTATGGCTTATCTCTGTTATTACTTTATCTATCGGAGGAACATTTGCAATTATCTATATCATTAAACATATAATGGACTATTTTGAAAGAACAAAGAATAGATGATAAAAGAACAGATTCTTTATTATAGTAACGATAATCATATAATATTATATTATAATATTTACATTATTATTTCTAAGGTATTCTATATTTTATATCGGGTTCGTTGGGATTCGGGCTGATCATGTAGTAGGGTTCTCCTAACTTGTATTTTAGTGTTAATTTTAGGAATTTTTCTTTACAATAGGAATTGAACTTGTTAAGTCTTGATTGGTGGTCCAGGAGGTTAGCGAGCCATTTTTTGTTATCAATAGAAGAACCTGTTTCGACATATCGGAAAGAGGAGATGACTTTCTGGTTTCAATTTATAAAATGTAGCAAAGTATCATTCCGTTTTCATTATAGGTCATATTAAGATCCCCAAAGAAAAGGCATATGCAGCTACTGTTGAAAGTTATTTATCGTACGCTGTGAATAGATAGAGCAAGGTGATTTCTCATTCAGGGTACTAAAACTTACACGTGTCCAATGCATCCAGAAGTGACGCAAGACAAACCGGGGAACTGCCCTAAATGCGGCATGAGACTTATAGAAGCAGGTTCTAAAAATATAGGCACTTTCCAACAAAATGAGACTAAAAGTTTAGGTACATCTAGGTATAAAGACTACATACCTTTAGCGATAATAGTCTGCCTTATTCTCCTTACAACTCTTGTTCTCTCACTGAGTGACTTACAGGCTGGCAATTTCTCAGCCCCAGCAACTTTGTCTTATTTCATGATAGGATTTTTCCTTGTTTTCGCCGGATTCAAGCTGATGGACTTGAAAGGCTTTGCAGAAGGCTACTCAACTTACGACCTATTGGCTAGAAAGATTTTTGCGTACGGATACGTTTACCCGTTTATTGAACTGTTTTTCGGACTGGCAATGATAATAAATCCTACGTCAGTGCCCATCTTGCTAGCAGAAATAGGGGTAATGTCCTTTAGTGGATTAGGCGTTACAATCAAGTTAATGAAGAAGGAAACATTCCAATGCGCTTGCCTCGGGACTTTCCTGAAAGTGCCGTTGACAAAGGTTACCGTTATCGAGGATTTTGGTATGGTAGCTTTAGCCTTGGTAATGTTGTTTATCGGGGCTTAGGACAAAGACAGACCTTTTACTAGATACAAAATTTCTGATCACGTTCTAAATCAAGCCCCCATACTCAAGAAGTTGAAAAAGTTGGAAGATCATTATTATGCAGATCGCACCCACGAAGGTGAAGGTAGGAAAAGTAAAAGTAAAACAAATTCAATGGAGCTATTAATATAAGAACTGGATTGGATATATTTTGTCAATAGAATTGCCAACGGATTATGAAAACGAAGTTACAACTGTAATTTGTAGGAAGATAAAACCCGGTCGCGAAAAAGATTACAACAATTGGATTAGGCGTTACCTGACACTGGAAAGAAAAGCTCCTGGTTACCTTGGTACTACAATAATCATCCCCGGAGGCAGCAAATCACCATTGCGGTATATCATCCGCCGTTTTACTGATAAAGCTGAGATGGAGAGATGGGATAACTCAGAAGAATCACTAAAGCTACTAAAGGAAGCAAATGATTATTCTACACGATACTACGACACATCCACCGGTTTGGAAACGTGGTTTACGTTACCGGACTTGAAAACTCTTAGTCAGTCACCACCACCTAGATGGAAAATGGCGATAGTTATCTTCTTTGTTGCGTATGCTATTAGCTCGTTATCTCGATCTATTCTTAATCCTTTTATAGGAGACTGGGCGATACTTGGGAATGCCGTAATTTATAGTGCAATATTAGTTGTTTCACTTACCTATTTTGCACTCCCTATTGCGAATCGTTTGTTGCGACATTGGTTATATCCTGGAAGTGTATAATCATAAAATACCTTTGTCCAACCTTCCTTTTCTACGGAATTGACAAAGCTCAAACCAGAACATCCTATGTGGAAGACCAAGAAGCTCGTGTCAATAAGATATGAGAAGAGTTCTTAAAAAGATTGTAGTTAAATGATAACAGTCTAATCGGTGGGATTCGGACAGTGCATGTATACGGGTTCTGCTGATTGCTATTTATTATTTTTATTAGTTTAGTCTGTCTGCTTTCTTAGACAGTACGAATTATCTTGTTCCCATTCCGATTAATTTTATGATTTCTATCAAACCTAAATTATCTAATAAATGGGAATGAGGTTGTATCCAAATTTAAGAACCTATGCACATCAAGAAACTCATAAGTAGCAGAAGTATTTTAGAGATAGCTGATGACCACCCATGATCTACCTTTTCTGCAATCAGATAGAATAATCTTCAAAATGTTTGCGTGCGAAGAACATTTGAAGAGTATAAAAAATATTAAATCCCAACACGGCGATCTTTTATCAAAGGATGCACGAGTAGGTGCTGAGATGGAAATAGATTCATTGATTTCACAAATGATTGGAACATTTGATTGTCTATTTAGAATAATTGATAAATTTCAATTATCCGGCATTCCCAGTGATAGAATCGAAATAAATAAAGTGATTAGCGCGCTGTCAGCGGAGAGTAAGGGAATAGAATTGGCAAGGGAATTACAAAAGGCAAATCAGGAAGGCAACTGGTATTGGAAGATAAAGGATTTAAGAAATTATTCATTGAGTGGTTCATTACTTTCGGCAGAAGCTTCTTTGGACGTCATTCCATATTTCGAGCAAATTCTCGTTCAGCTTAAGGAATTCATCAAAAATATCTTAATGAATGAACCGAAATTGCAAACAAAGGAATAATAGAATAAGATGGAGGTCTGATCAACTGGAAAACAAAGTAGATCAGGCATATCAGATCGTTATGAACAAAATCGACAGGGATCCATTTGAGCATGGAGGGCCTGAAGGTCGAATATAGTGGTGAAGTAGGTAAATAATTTTTGTAGTTAATCTTGGTGGAAAGCCAAAACGTGTCTATGAATTTCGTGAGAATGTATTTCACGCTCGCAAATTTTGCATTTAATTTTCTCGGTTGGATTCACCTGAATTGTAACGTTTTTCATAAGACTCGTAATGATATGGCATATTAGAACTTTTATCCTTTACTTATTGTTGGAATACTGATTGGTCGATCACGAAAAACTTTTCTATTCCCTAAAGAAATAGCAATCTGTCGACTACAAAAATGCCATTCGTTACTACAAGTATCATTAACAAAAAAACTTATTTGATGACGTTTATTGCTTGGGCCATAATAATTACCGATGTAATCTTTGGCACCTTTCTTGACGTTTTGGGAAAGCCTCTTAATTCTTCTCTTGGTGTAATATTATTTATAACAATGAGTATCGCTGTATTTTTTGCAGGTCTGTATGCCCTTAGAGATTATATGGTTGCATTGCGCAAAGAGCTTGAGGCTCCTTCGTTTTTTAATAGGCTGTACAAGGCAACACCTATTTTTCTTTATGCACTTTTAGTCATCTTTGGAGCTATCATTGTTCAGATGGTGTTATTTTCACATTATAGCACTTACCTGCTGATTCTAATTGTCTTAATAAGTGGAGTAGCCATCTTGTTCTTTGGTTTTCGCACTTACAAATTCTTGTCATGGTTCAAGTCGAGTGTCAACAGACGACAGAATATCATGATATTGGCATTTGCTGTATCATCGATGCTCCTTTGCATCAGCATGACAGTTACTACTACACTTAATACAAAGATATTAGTCTTTTCAAGACCACCCTCCATAGATCCAGATTTCCACTCTAGCAATTCTATGGCAAGCAGACACTTATCTAAAATAGAACTTATCATTCATCTCTATGTGTTTCTTGTCCCTCAAGTTACTGCTATTGCTATCGCAGAAACAGTTGCTGTTGCATATTTCCTTCGTTATTTTAAGGATCAGATAGGAAGAGCAATATTTTGGACAATTATAATTTTACCACCTGTACTTTTTTTAACTGGGATATTTGCTCCTCAATTAATAAAGTCAACTGCAAGTGAATTTGTATATATGGACCCCAGGTTCCTTATGTTTAGGGTAATAGGTACCGCAGGATGGGTTTTAGCTGATTTTGTAATAGCTTATGCATATATTTTAGTAGCAAAAAATCTTGGACGGCAAATTACTTCTTCTCGTAATACGATCATTAACTATTTGATTATAGCAGCATTCTCAACCATTTTAGTTTCTCCAACGACCAATAACTGGATAACCAACAATTCTTATCCACCCTTTGGAGCAATCCAACGTGCCTTTCTTGTGCTTGGTTCTTTTCTCTTTAGCATAGGAATATACTCTGTCGCGATGTCAGTGGCCCAAGATGCAGAATTGCGTCAATTAGCCAGAAAATATGCAAAGGAGTATGCTCTGCTAGGTACTTTAGGTAATGCACAAGAGAAGGCAGAGATTACGCGAAAGCTTGTAAAAGCAATCCATCAACACGCAGGTGCTATGGAAAAAGAAACATCAGTAGAATCTTCAATGTTAGATGATAACGAAGTTAGACACTATTTAGACTTGGTAATTAGGGAGACTGGAGGGAAAAAGGATGACAGAACAGTCGGCGCCTAGCTTTAAGCTTAGTGGCTAATGCTTGACACAAAGAGGGATTTGATCATATTCCAAAAGAAGGGAGGAAGAGAAGAAGACCAGGGAGTTGTTCCTGATCGAAGGTGCAACGCACGTAGACCTGTATGATAAGAAACAACAATATGTCGGTCCGGCTGTTGAAAAGATGAGCAGTTTTTTTACACAGTATCTTCAGTCTGCAAAAAAATAACCAAAAGCAAAGAAGAAAGGCTACATCGGCAATAAGAAAGGCAAGAATACGTTATTCTGTTACTAATTATGGTAAAGTTAGGACGGGTTCGGTGGGATTCGGACCCACGACATTTTAACCCAATAAAAGACTGGTTAAGAGCCAGACGCTCTACCTGGCTGAGCTACGAACCCACAAAAGTTCTGTTTTTAGTTTGTGTTATTTAAATTAAACTTGGTTAAAAATTAATACTTTGAAATTTCGGGAAAAATCGTAAAGTAGGATTTCGTCGGTAATTGGCCGTATTATTGAGCCACTTTCTGAACTTGATAATCCTTAATTATTTTGAGTATGGTTTCTGATACTGAAAGATTTGCTTTTTCTTTTTCTTTAAGGATTTCCCTATAAGCATCCAAAGTTATATAAACTGGAATTGAACCTGTGCCTTCAAGCAATGATTTTACTCTATACAGACCATTTTCGATTCCACGTTCGGCTATCTTTTTGAGCTTTATCTTGTCTATAAATCCTCCAAGAGGACCCATAGGCATATTATAATCGACCCGTATACTTGTATTGGTTTTCTTTTCTTCCAAAGGCTCAAAATTAACAGTGATTGTCCAACTCTTAAAGGGTCCTTCGATCATTTTGGCCACGATTTTCCTATGAGGAATGTATTCAATTGTTTCGCAATCCCATTCTAATCTCTTTCCATCAAAGTCCCCACTTATTCTGAATATTGTTCCAACTCCGAAGCCATTCTTGACTTCTAATGGTAATATGTTCAAACCCATATTTTCTGGAAATTGATCTGCCATGTGTTCGGGTCTTGCAAAATAGGTAAAAACTTCACTGATAGGCGCATTGATCAACATACTCTTTTTGATCGTAGTCAATGTAAGAATCAGGATTCGCTGAACTGGATTTAAAGGTTTCTTATTATCAATATGGACAATTATTTAGAAATTAAATTTGTCGTAGCTTTAGGCAATGGTGAATTTCTTGATGAATTAGAGCGTAGACCAACCAACTAAATACTCGGGAACCCATATCCACCACTTTCTGTTCTAATAAAATACATAATTCTAATTAATCTTAAAAGATTCAAATCCACAAATCCACTCAAATAATTAAAGATTATGTGGGCCTTGCATGCAACAGATGATTAACCATTGTGTTTCATTGCAGCGGATTCTTGTTGATTATTTCATCAAGGCAATTTATTATATCTTGTTTAGTAACTTCAATAGGATTATTATCCAGATGTCCTCTATCTGGCATAATCACATCAGCTGCTTCGTCTAGAGACTGTTTGAGTTTTAACGGTTCAAATTTTAATTTCTGACTAACTTGTTTAAATCTCTCATAATAGATAGATTTGTTAAATTTATGAGCCACCGTTGTGCAGGAAGATAATGAATATCCATGAGGAACGCCTTCGTTTGAAAATACATAGGATAACGCGTGACCCAATGTAGTTGATGAATTTCCAAAACCTATACCAGAAAGCATTGCACCGTAGGGAAGAAGTTCTTGCTTTTCATTCATTATTGCATCCTCAAGTATCTCAAATGCCTCTTTGCAAAAGAGTTTTGTAAATGGATTTGCCAATTTGCTATCATATCCTTCTGAAGCTTGGGCTAATGCATCACATGCAGAATTTCTCATAATATTAAACGGAGTTCCAGGAAGGAAATATGGATCGACCACTGCAGCATCTGCTAAAAATGCCTCATCTTGTAACAATTTTTTCTTGTGATTAAAACTAACTACAGCGTACGTGGTCATTTCTGCACCAGTTCCGAAAGTAGTTGGAATTAAAATTTTAGGAATACCAGTTAACTTTCCAAGATATTTACACACATCCATAGAGCTCCCTCCTCCAAGTCCGATATATGCAGAAAGTTCTTTACCTTCGTATTTCTCTTTTATTTCTTCAATCTTTTCGATGGCAGGATCAGGTGTTACTTTATCATAGATTTCATATTTTTTTATTCCCATATAATTTAGCCATTTTTCATAAATATCGGGCGTAGTTGTAGTAATTACTAGAGAATTTTCTGGATATTGAAACTCACTTGCAGCATTAGCTCCATAGACTATCTTCCTTGGCATCATTACCTTCCACATACCCCTTGTGGTATGTCAATTAGTATTATGTTTTACTCAGAGTGATTAATCATTCGCAGTTTATTTGGTGAAATTTTTTTAGAAATTTTTCTTACGTCCAAGAACACGGTAAGTATCATAATAAATAGAATTAGTCCCATTCCCAAATGCATAGTCACAAGTAGTGCATGCAATTTTTCAACGATAACAATTGCACCCAGAGTAATTTGTCCTACTACTAATGCTGCTGCAATCATAGACGCAATTTTTGTAGATCTTGAAGTTTCTTTTGATCTTAAAGTAAAAAACATGGTTACAAATACCATGATGCCAGTTGTAGCAGCGACGGTTCTATGGAAATATTCTATTAAGAATTCTTTCATTGGAATAAGGCCAGCCGGACACAGCGGCCATTGAGGACAGCTTAGACCTACGCCAGATGAGCCTACATATCCACCTATAAAGATAAGTGAAAATAGTACCAACAATGTAGAAAAAGAAAGTTTTTGGAGGAGCATTTTGGTTAATTTCTATTTATAGTTACTATTAGCATGACTACTGTACTACAAGTTTTCCAGTCATGTATGGATGAACGGTACAAAAGAATGGATATTGCCCTGGGTTAAGCTTGGTAGTTTCAATGTCTGCTGTCGCTCCGGCTTCTATAATGCTTGTATCAAATTGTTTTGCATTATTTGGATCCGATGGCCCTGTTCCGCTTGTAACTGTATGTGGTAAAGTGTCTTTGTTGGTCACTGTTATTTTGTCGCCTTTCTTTACAGTAATAGTATCTGGATCAAAGTTAGGACTTCCTTGTACTGATGCTCCTACAAGTATTGTCAGCGGTTTTCCGACTGCACCAGCTGTAGCATTGGTGGCACCAGTGGATGGAACAGCTGTAGCATTGGTGGCACCAGTGGATGGAACAGCTGTAGCATTGGTGGCACCAGTGGATGGAACAGCTGTAGCATTGGTGGCACCAGTGGGTGGAGGAGTGGTAGTAGCAGCAGGACCACTAGGACCGGCCTGTACTACAAGTTTTCCAGTCATGTATGGATGAACGGTACAATGGAATGGATATTGCCCTGGGTTAATATTGGTGGTGTCAATGTCTGCTGTTGCTCCGGCTTCTATAATGCTTGTATCAAATTGTTTTGCATTATTTGGATCCGATGGCCCTGTTCCGCTTGTAACCGTATGTGGTAAAGTGTCTTTGTTAGTTACTGTTATTTTGTCGCCTTTCTTTACAGTAATAGTATCTGGATCAAAATCCGGACTTCCTTGTACTGATGCTCCTGCAAGTATTGTCAACGGTTTTCCGGGTGGGCCAGCTGTAGCATTAGTGGTACCCCCAGGAGGACTGGTAGTCCCAGGACCACTTGGAGCAGCACCGGCGCTCACATTTGCATTACTTTTTGCTTGCTGTTTTGTGACTCCCTCAATGTTTCCTATACTAGTTTGAGTACCAGTCTCTGTTTCTGGAGGTGCTTCATGTTTGAGGGTTGAAGCTGCTGGTGCATTATGAATCATTGTTTGCCAGAAAGGAACTATAATAGCAGCTCCAAAAGCAAGGGTAATTGCTACGATGAGGATGCCTTTGACCATCCTCTGAGGACTAGTTCTAGTGATGGGGTTCTCGTCGGGCGTAGTCATAATATTCTTCTCCTATTTCGAAGGGATCTTTCATATCTGCTTCCTTACCACTTCCTGCAGACTTTATCAAATTAACCAACATGATGATAAATGACAGTCCAGCTATCCATGCTCCTACCGTGGCAATTTGGTTCATTATGGCCCAGTAAGGTATTGTACCGTCATAATCAGCGATTCTTCTGGGCATACCATATAACCCTAACAAATGTTGTGTCATAAAGACAAAAATTATACCCACAAAGGCCAATACAAAGTGAATCTGAGCGGCCTTTTCATTATACATTCTTCCCGTAATTAATGGGAACAAATAGTAAATGAATCCTGTAAATGTTAGTGAGACGGTTCCCATCAGTATAAGATGGAAGTGACCTACTACCCAGTAACTATCGTGAGTAATGAAATCTAGTGGCAGTGCCGTATTTACTACGCCACCAGCTCCAGAGGCAAAGAATAACATAATTCCACCAACTCCAAACAACATCGGCGCTCGAAACCTTATTCTGCCTCCCCACATTGTTGCAATCCAATTAAAGACATGCATCGCTGAAGCCGGGACTGCAGCGAGTGTTCCCACCATAAATACAGTTTTCTCTGTAAAGCTCATACCGGTTGCAAACATGTGGTGCGCCCAGGATGCAAAGCTTATTAATGCAAGCAACACAAAAGCCGCAACTCCAGATTGATAGCTGAACAGGGGCTTTCTAGAGAACTTTGGTATTATCTCGTATAACATGCCTACAGCAGGTAGTAAGAATATGTACACCTCTGGATGGAATGTAAACCAGAACAGATGCTGATATGCAATAGGGTCCCCTCCCATAGCAGGATTGAAGAAACCTGATATTCCAAGTCTATCCGTATAAAGCATAATTAATGATGCCGCGAATGTGGGAACTGCAACTATTGTCATGAATGAAATGGAAAGTATAGACCATGCAAAAAGAGATATCTTCATAATAGACAAATCTGGATGTCTGCACTTTAGTATAGTAACAATAAAGTTAATGGAACCAAGTATAGAGGATATTCCTAATATCTTTAGGCCAAAGATCCACATCTCGGCAGCTGGTCCACCTGCTCTTATGATAGAGTATGGTGGATAAGCTGTCCATCCGGTATCGGAGAATCCAAGCCAAACAAGAGCAGCTCCTACAGGAATCATCCAAAAGGCAACAGCGTTTAATTTGGGCCATGCCATATCTTTGTACCTCACCATTATAGGAATAAGGTAATTTCCTACACCCGCAGCAAATGGAATAGCCCATAGAAAGAGCATCGTTGTACCATGAACTGTAAAAAACCTGTTAAATGAAGTAGGATCCGAGAAAAGCTGTAAACCGGGAAGGAATAGTTCTGCACGCAGCGCAAGTGCTAGCGCTCCTCCAATCATAAGAGCTGTAATTGAGGTTATCATATACAGTAATCCAATATCAGTATGATGTGTGGAAAATAGAATCTCCCACATTGCACGTGGTTGTTTGACTTCTAGAACCATTCTTTCTTACTCCCTATACTACTTGAATTTACTTCAAGCATAATATGAATAAAAGTATTTTGGCCGTATTTATTAGAACTGGTAATAAAATTTCTCATGGCTGTGAATTACGGTACTACAAGTTTTCCAGTCATGTATGGATGAACGGT
>Ga0210378_10001416_pt1 | contig 12511 bp, 8 predicted proteins | sample PLM1_60_b1redo_FD_155465 | JGI IMG/M metagenome (GOLD analysis project Ga0210378, IMG submission 155465) | Groundwater sediment microbial communities from an aquifer in East River, Colorado, USA - PLM1_60_b1 redo | ecosystem: Environmental > Terrestrial > Soil > Riparian zone | place: USA: East...
CGAGGCGGGGATCGGCGGCGGGCTGGTCAGCCACAGCCCGGTCGAACTGGCCGCCTACCTCGAAGCGCGGGAGCAGGGCCGTTTGCCGTTCCGGGTGCAGTTGATGGTCGCCGCCGCCGCGCTGCGCCCAGTCGTCGCACATGCCACGGATGCGATCCCGCGCGCCCTCGATCTCGGCGTACGGACCGGCCTGGGCGGCGACTGGCTCTCGATCGGCGCGCTGAAGGTCTTCACCGACGGCGGCATGATGGCCCGCACCGCCGCCCTGACCAGCCCGTACGTCGGCCTGGACCACAGTGGACAGTTCTACGACGACCCCGACGTGCTGGCGAGCCAGATCCTCGACGGGCACCTCGCCGGCTGGCAGCTCGCGGTCCACGCCATCGGTGACCGCGCCGTCGACGTCGCCCTCGACGCGCTCGATCGGGCGCATCGGGCCCGGCCGCGACCACACGCCCGGCACCGGATCGAGCACGCCGGCCTGGTCCGCCCGGACCAGCTGGCCCGGTTCGTCCAACTCGGCGTCACGGCCGTCGTGCAGCCCAATTTCCTCGTGTACTCCGGCGACGACTACGCGGCGATCATGGGGGAGGAGCGGATGCCGTGGCTCTACCGCGGGCGCGGCTTCCTCGACCACGGTGTACGGCTCGTCGGCAGCTCCGACCGGCCGGTCACGGCGGGCGCGCCGCTGCGGGCGATCCAGTTCATGGTCGAGCGGACGTCGGAGTCGGGCCGCGTCGTCGGGGCGGACGAGGCCATCACCGTTGACGAGGCACTGCGGGCGTACACCGTCGACGCCGCCCACGCGTGCCACTGGGAGGAGACGCTGGGCAGCATCGCCTCAGGCCGCCACGCCGATCTGGTCGTGCTGGCCGACGACCCGCGCCGGGTCGACCCCGCCCGCATCGGCGCGATCGAGATCGTCTCGACCCTGGTGGCGGGGGCGGTCGCGCACGGCGCGGACCTGCTTGGGTGAAGGGGGTCCCTCCGCGCCGCGCCTCAGCTCGCCCGCTCGCCGGGCCAGGGCTGATCCCGGCCGCGCTCATGGGTGCGTGGCTGCTCGCCACCGATTGGCGGCGCGGGCGGCGCTGACGTCGCGGCGATCCGCCACCGGCCCGCCAGCCACTGCACCACCAGTGCGTACAGGCTGAGCATGATGACGTCGACGGCCACGAGCTGCCACGGCGAGTCGGCGGCGGTCGCGTCGGAGTCGAGTTCGCCGACCGCGGCCGCGAGGGACATCGCCACCAGGTTGTTCACCACGTGTAGCGCGATGGCCGCCTCCAACCCGCCTGTGCGGACCGTGAGCCACCCGGCCAGCACGCCGAAGACGACCAGGTCGGCGAAGCCCCACGGCGTGCCCCACCCGTGCGCCGCCGCGAACAGCAACGCCGGGACAACAATCGCCGGCCAGGGCGAACGGACGAACGCGCCGATCGCCTGGAGCAGCCAGCCCCGGAACAGGAACTCCTCGGCGGCGGACTGCAGCGGCACCAGCGCGACGAGCATCGCCACGCTGAGCAGGAACGTGCGCCCGCCGACCCACTCCACCTCGGTGGACTCCATCGGAGCGCCGCTGAGCCCGAGCAGGACCCACGCGCCGAGCACGGTCAGCACGATCACCGGCAGCGCGACGAGCAGGCATATCCCGAGCCAGCCCAGCCGCAACCGGCCGGTCACCGACGCCACCGTTCCCGGCGGGCGCCGCTGGATCAGCCACGCCGTCAACAGCACGATCGGCGTGGCCGCCGCGATGCAGGCGAGTAGTACGGCCGTGTCGCCGATGGCACCGAAGCTCGGTATGCCGTCACGGCCTTCGCGGCGTCCGGTGATCAGGCCGACGGTGGCCGCCGCGACGAGGACGCCGACGGCAGCCGCCGCCGCACCGGCCAGCACTGCGACCGTGCCCAGGACGTGCCGCCACCAGCGGTGGGCGGCCGTGCGGGCAAGCCGGTGGTACGGAGTGCCGTCGGTATCCATGCCCGAAAACGTAGCGAGGCTCTCCCGGCTCCCAGCGCTGGGCCGGGCTGATGATCGCGTTCTAGTCCCGAGAAACCGCTCTCTATCGCTCCTGCCCGCGGCGCTGTATTTTACCTGCGAGTAACACTTCGCATTTCCGGGCGTCAAGCTCCTCCACCACACCACTCGCCGCCGGCGGGCGATCGAGCATGCCTCGATACCGCACGCGGGCGGGCAGGACGGCTGAAAGGACGTAGCGATGCACATACTCCGGACGAGACGGCTCGCCGCATTCTTCTGCGCGGCGGCGACGCTGCTCGGCGGCGCCGCGATCCAGCCGGTCCAGGCGCAGGCACCCCGTACGGCCGCCGAGAGCGCGCTCCGCGACGTCGTGCTCGTCGGCAACAGCGCCGCCGGCACGGTGAGCTTCCTCGACGGCCACACCTTCGAGAACATCGGCACGTTCAACGTGATCCCGGACCTCGCCGAGCGTCTCGCGGCGATGAACCCGATCGAGCGGATCGGCTACGAAACCGTCCGCGGCCGGCTGGGCGACAAGTTCGCCGACGACGTCTACACCTCGCCCGACGGCCGCACGCTCTACGTCTCCCGTGCCAACCTCACCGACGTGGCCGCGTTCGACCTCGCGAGTGGCCAGCAGGTGTGGCGGTTCAAGGTGAGCGGGTTCCACGCCGACCACATGTCGATCTCGCCGGACGGCACGCGCCTGGTCGTCTCGGCGACCACCACCAACGAGGCCCAGGTCATCGACGCCGCCACCGGCACCCAGGTCGGGCGGTTCGCCACCGGCACGTACCCGCACGAGAACACCTACTCGGCGGACGGCCGTCGCATCTACAACGCCAGCATCGGCACGACGTTGCTGCCGAAGGCGCTGGAGTTCCTGAAGGGACCGCGCCAGCTGACCGTCGTGGACGCCCAGACGCTGCGGACGATCCGCACGTACACGTTCGAGCACGGCATCCGCCCGTGGGTGATCACGCCGGGCGAGCGGACCGTGTACGCCCAGCTCTCGTACCTGAACGGCCTGGTCGAGTACGACCTGGAGGCGGGGCGGATCGTGCGCACGGTCGAGCTGCCGTTCAGCGAGGCCGGCCGCGCGCTTAGCCCCGACCAGTACCCGGAGAACTCGGCCCACCACGGCCTGGCGATGTCCGGCGACGGCAGCAAACTGTGCAGCGCCGGCACGATCAACGACTACGTCGCGATCCTGTCGCTGCCCGCGCTCAGCACCGATCGGCTCGTGCCGTCGGGCCGGCTGCCGTACTGGGCCACCACCAGCGTCGACGGCGAGCACTGCCTCGTGACGAACAGCAACGACGACACCGTCTCGGTGATCTCCTACGACACCGCGCAGGAGCTGAAGCGGGTGCCGGTCGGCGACTTCCCGCAGCGCGAGCGGCTCGGCAAGGTCGCCGCGTCGGCGGTCGCGGGGCTGGCCGGGTAGCTGCCTCCCGGGGGCGTGTGATGCGCCGCGCGCGAGGACCCGGCGCGTCGCATCACACACTCCAGGCGTGGGCACCCGGCGACCCACTAGATTCGGCGCGGTGACAGCTCTGCGGATCGGCGTCCTCGGCGCCGCGGCCATCGCGCCCAACGCGCTAGTCAAGCCTGCCCGCGACGTGGACGGCGTCAGCGTGACAGCGGTCGCCGCCCGGGATCCGCGCCGGGCCGGCGCGTTCGCGGCGAAGCACGGGATCCCCACTGTGCACGAGAGCTACGCGGCACTGCTCGCCGATCCGGAGCTGGACGCCGTGTACATACCGCTGCCGAACTCGCACCACGCACAGTGGACGCTCGCGGCGCTGGCGGCCGGGAAGCACGTGCTCTGCGAGAAGCCGTTCACCGCGAACGCCGCCGAGGCAGAGCGGGTCGCCGACGTTGCCGAGGCCTCCGGGCTGGTGGTCATGGAGGCGTTCCACTACCGGTACCACCCGCTCGCGCACCGGGTCCGCGCGCTGCTGGACGCTGGCGCGGTCGGTCAGATCCGGCACGTCGAGGCGAGCCTGTGCTTCCCGCTGCCGCTGCGGAGCGACATCCGCTACCAGCTCGACCTCGCCGGCGGCGCGACGATGGACGCCGGCTGCTACCCGATCCACGCGCTCCGGTCGTTCGGCCCTGGTGAGCCACGCGTGGTGGACGCTCGCGCCAGGCTGCGCGGCGCCGGCATCGATCGGTACACGACGGCCTCCTTTGCCTATCCGAACGGCGCGACCGGCCGGATGACCGCGTCACTGTGGTCCGCGCGGCTGCTCAGCATCGGGCTCAGGATTACCGGCGACGCGGGCGAGATCCGCGTCTTCAACTACGTCCTGCCGCACGGGTACCACCGCCTCACCGTCCGATCCGGCGGCACGACGCGGCGCGAGCGGGTGCCTGGCGAGGCGTCCTACACCTACCAGCTGCGGGCCTTCGCGGCGGCGGTGCGTGACGGCGCGCCCGTACTGACCACGCCACGGGACGCCGTGGTGACGATGCGCCTCATCGACGACGTGTACCGCGCGGCCGGTCTCAGCCCGCGCGGGGCCTAGCCGGTCACAGCCAGGGCAGCGGGTCGGCGGGCCAGCCGCACGGTGACGACCTGGAACGGCCGCAGCCGCAGGCGGGTCCCGTCGACCGCGCCCGTGTCGAGGGGCCGCTCCAGCAGGTCGACCTCGTGCGCGCCAGCCAGCGCGAAGCCGGTGGTCAGCGTCGCGCTGGCCCGGCCGCCGCCCGACTCGTACAGCCGCACCACCACGTCCCCGGACCGGTCCTCGGCGAGCTTCACCGCCTCGACGACCACGGCCGGGTTGTCGACCGCGATCACGGGCGCGGGCGCGGTTCCGCCGGTGACCGTCCGCACGGGCAGGTTGGCCCGGTACCCCTCGCGCACGGCATCGCCGATCGCCGCACCCGGCACGATCGCGTACCGGAACTGGTGCCGGCCCCGGTCGCAGTCCGGATCGGGGAAGTTCGGCGCGCGCAGCAGCGAGAGCCGCACCGTGGTCGTCGTACCGCCGCCGGGCCGCGTATCGCGGGTGGCGTCGTACCCGTACGTCGAGTCGTTGACCAGCGCGACTCCGTAGCCAGGCTCGCCGACATGGACCCAACGGTGCTGGTACGTCTCGAACCGCGCATCGTCCCAGGACGTGTTCGTGTGCGTGGGGCGCTGGACGTGCCCGAACTGGATCTCGGCCATCGAGCGGTCGGCATGCACGTCGAGCGGGAACGCCGCCTTGAGGAACTTCTCGTTCTCGTGCCAGTCGGCGTCGGTCTCGATCTCCAGCCGGCGCCCGTCCAGCCGCAGGATCTGGGTGATCGTGGACGCGCCGAACGAGCGCACCACCCGCACGGCCGCGCCGTCGCCGCTCACCTCGTCAGCGGACACCAGGTCGGTGACGGTGTTGCGGTAGAACGTGTCGACGTCCCAGGCGTCCCAGAGGTTCGGCTGGTCAACGTGGAGCTGGAGCAGGTTGCCGGCGGCGCCCGGCGCGATCACCTCGCGGTCGGCGGCCAGGTCGACGAGCGACACGAGGAGGCCACGGCCGTCCACTGTGACCCTGAGGACGCCGTTGTCGAGGACGAAACCGTCGCCGGCCGGGGTCGGGGGCGTGAAGCCAAGCGAGCCGGTAGCCGGGGCCGCACCGAGGGCTGGCGCACCGGAACGCGGATGCGGAGCAGCGTTGAACACCATCGGCTGGGTTCCGTCGCCCGCCAGTGCCCGGAGCGCACGGTCGATCAAAGACTCCAGCTCGGCCGCCACCTCGGCGTAGGTCTGCTCGGCCTCGCGGTGCACCCAGGCGATCGAGGTACCGGGGAGGATGTCGTGGAACTGGTGCAGCAGCACGGTCTTCCAGATCCGCTCCAGCTCGTCGTACGGGTACGCCAGCCCGGCGTGGATGGCGGCGGTCGTCGACCACAGCTCGGCCTCCCGTAGCAGGTGCTCGCTGCGCCGGTTGCCGCGTTTGGTCGCCGCCTGGCTGGTGAGCGTGCCCCGGTGCAGCTCCAGGTACAGCTCGCCGGACCACACCGGCGCGTCCGGGTACTCGGCTTCAGCGGCGCGGAAGAACTCGTCCGGCCCCTCGATGCGTACCCGCGGCGAACCTTCGAGGTCGGCGGTGCGCGCCGCCCTGGCCAGCATCTCGCGGGTCGCGCCGCCGCCGCCGTCGCCCCAGCCGAACGGCAGCAGGGAACGGGTCGCCCCGCCGTGGTCGGCGAAGTTCTTCACAGCGTGCGCCAGCTCGTCCGCCGACAGCTCGGAGTTGTACGTCTCGGCCGGCGGGAAATGAGTGAAGACGCGCGTGCCGTCAATGCCCTCCCAGCGGAAGGTGTGGTGCGGGAACTTGTTGACCTGGTTCCACGAGATCTTCTGGGTGAGGAACCAGCGGGAGCCGGCCAGCTTGATCAGCTGCGGCAGCGCGCCGCTGTAGCCGAACGTGTCCGGCAGCCACACCGTCTGCGGATCGACGCCCAGCTCCTCGATGAGGAACCGCTTCCCGTACACGAACTGCCGCGCCATCGCCTCGCCGCCGGGCAGGTTGCCGTCCGGCTCGACCCACTGGCCGCCGGTCGGCACGAACTGGCCCGCCGCGACCTTCTCGCGGAGCCGGTCGAAGATCGCCGGGTAGTGCTCCTTGATCCAGACCAGTTGCTGGACCTGCGAGAACGCGAAGACGAAGTCGGGATGGTCGTCCATCAGCGTGAGCATGCTCGACACCGTCCGGCTGACCTTGCGCTTCGTCTCGCGCAGCGGCCAGAGCCAGGCCGAGTCGATGTGCGCGTGGCCGACGGCGGAGATCCGGTGCGCGGACGCGTGCGCCGGCCGGGCGAGCACGTCGGCCAGCTCCTTGCGCGCCTGAGCGGCAGTGGCCGGCACGTTGTGCAGGTCGAGGCGGTCCAGCGCCCGCCCGAGCGCGCGCAGGATCTCGTGCCGGCGCGGCTCGTGCTCGCTGAGCCGGTGCATCAGCCCGTCGAGCACCTCGATGTCCTGGACCAGCGCCCACACGTTCTCGTCGAGGACGGCCAGGTCGGCGGCGTCGATCCGGTACAGCGGGGCGCCGCTCGCCACACCTCGCGCGCCCTTCGCCGTCGGCACGAAGCCGTCCGGGCCGAGCACCACCGGGTTGGCGGCGGCCTCCAGGTAGAACAGCACGTTGGGGCCGTCCACCGGCACGTACCGGCTGCGCGGCGCCACGCCCTTGATCGGCACGCCGTCGGGCGACCAGGCGAGCGCCTCCGACTGGAAGCCAGGCTGCCGCTCGTTGAAGCTCAGGTCGATCACCGCCTCGACGCGGCGGCCGGCCCACTCCTGCGGCACCTGCCCGGAGATCCGGAACCAGCTCGTCGACCACGCGGGACCCCACGGCTCGCCGGCCGCCACCTCGCTGAACGTCGCGGCGGCCGCCTCGGTGAACGGCACCGGCTCACCTGGGACGTGCCAGACCTCGATACGGCACGGGGTCGAGAGGGGGTGGACCGCGGGGCGGATGCGCTCCTTGAGGGCCCGGCGTAGGCGTGCCTCGACGAGGTGGCGGTTATCGTGCATGGTGCTCTCCCGTTTCTGTGCGGTGGTTCAACCCTTGACCGCACCCTCGCCGGCGCCGCGGAAGAAGTACCGCTGGAGGCAGATGAAGAGGGCGAGCAGGGGTGCGACGGCGATGATCGTGCCGGCGGCAACGAGGCGCTGGTCGCTGGCGAAGGTGCCCTGCAGGTAGTTGAGGCCGATCGTCAGTGTGTAGTTCTCCGGATTGCGCAGGACGATCAGCGGCCAGAGGAAGTCGTCCCAGCTGAACATGAACGACAGGATCGCCACAACGGCCAGCGTGCCGCCGGCAGACGGGACGGCGATCCGGCTGAACCGCTGCCACGTGGTCGCGCCGTCGATCAGGGCGGCTTCCTCCACCGCGCGCGACTGCCGCGCGAACGCGTTGCGCATGAGCAGGACGTTCAGCGCCGCCACCGCCCCGGGCAGCACCACCGCGACGAGCGTGTCGTCCAGGCTCAGCGACCGCATCATGAGGAACAGCGAGATCATGATCGCCTCGCCCGGGACGAGCAGGCTCAGCACGAACGCGCCCAGCGCGGCCCGTCGCCCGCGGAACCGCAGCCGCGCCAGCGCGTACCCGGCCATCGCCGCGCCGACGCAGTTGAGCAGCACGTTGGCGACCGCGACGAGCAGCGAGTTGAACGCGAACCGCCACACCGGGACGACGTCGGCCACGCGCGTGTAGTTCGTAACGGTCGGCTCGGCGGGGAAGAGGCGCGGCGGGTTGCTGTAGATGTCCTCGCCAACGCCCTTGAGCGACGTGGAGAGCTGCCACAGGAATGGGCCGATGCAGAGCAGGAGCACGGCGACCAGAAGCAGGTACCGCAGCGTGCGCTTCATTCCGTGTCCTCCGCGCGGTTCAGCCGCATCGTGGCGAGCAGCAGTCCGAGCGTGAGGATGAACAGAACCAGGCTCAGCGCCGACGAGTAGCCGAGCTCGCCGCTCAGGCCGATGCCGACCTGCCGGATCAGCATGACGAGCGTCGTGTCGGCGCCGCCCGGCCCGCCGGACGTGCCCGAGAGGATGTACACCTCGGAGAAGACCCGGAACGCCGCCACCGCCGACAGCGCCGCCACCAGCACCATCGTCGAGCGGACGGCCGGCACCGTGACCGACACGAACCGCCGGAACGCCCCAGCGCCGTCCATCTCGGCCGCCTCGTGCAGGTCACGCGATACGTTCGCCAGCGCCGCCAGGTACACGATCATGTAGTAGCCGAGGCCCTTCCAGACCGTCACGAGCATGGCGCTGATCAGCAGCAGCCACTCGTCGGTGAGGAACGGCACCGGCTCGGTGACGAGACCCAGCTGCTCCAGGACGCTGTTGACCAGGCCACGGCTGTCCAGCATCCAGGTCCAGATGAGCCCGACGACCACCATCGAGGCCACCACCGGCGTGTAGAAGGCGGTGCGGAAGAAGGCGATCCCCGGGATCTGCCGCTGCACGAGTAGCGCAAGCAGCAAGGGGAGCAGTACCAGCGGCGGCACGACGCCGATCACGTACAGGCTGCTGTTGCGCAGCGCCGTCCAGAACTGCGGGTCGTCCACCATCCGCGTGAAGTTCTCGCCGCCGGTGAACGTGCCGCCGCCCAGGACACGCGCGTCGGTGAAGGCCAGGATCAGCGTGTTGACGAACGGGTACAGGCTGAAGCCGACCACCACGACCAGCCCGGGCAGCAGGAACAGCCACGGCGTGGCCCTCCCGTGCCACCGCACGGTTCTGCGGCTGGCGCGCGCCGTCACAGCAGCTGGTTGCACTTCGCCACGGCGTCGTCGAGCGCCTTGCGCACCGGCTTCTTGCCGAGCATCGCGTTCGCCAGCTCCTGACGCAGCGTGTCCTTCATCTGCTCGCTGAGCTGGGTCGGCGTGTAGTTGACGGCCGTCTTGAGCTGCGCGGCGGCGGCGACGCGCATCCGGCCGACGTCCGTGCCGTCGTCCTTGGCGAAGTACGGGTCCTCCAGGGTGCCGGCCGTGCTTGGGAAGATCGTGACGATCTTGGCGAAGGCCAGCTGGTTCTCGGTGTTCGTGGCGTAGCGCGCGAACGCGATCGCGGTGCCCTTGTTCTTGCTGTGCGCCGCGACCGACAGTCCCTGGAGGTACATGTTGGCGTTGCCGGTGTTCGTGATCGTCTTGGTGATGCCGACGTTCTTGTAGAGGCGGGGCGCGTTCGTACGGAAGTTCTCCAGGTCATATCCCGAGCCGGGGCTCAGCGCCACCTGCTGCGCCATGAACTTCGCGCCGCTGCCGGTGTACGTCTGGGTGAGCGCCTCGGGCAGCAGCGCCTTAGCGTCGTACAGCTGCTTGTACATCTCGACCAGCTCGACGCCCTTGGGATCGTTGAACGTGAACTTGGTGCCTTCGGAGTTCATGAGCGGCACGCCGTACAGGCCGAAGTCCTCGATGCCGGGCGTCTGGCCGAGCATGGCGATCCGGCCCTTGCTGGCGCGCGCCATCGTCAGGGCCTGGTCACGTAGTTCGCCGTACGTGGTCGGCGGCTTCGCCGGATCGAGGCCAGCCTTGCGGAACAGATCCTTGTTGTAGAACACCGGGCCGGTGTTCAGGTACCACGGAAACGCCGAGGCGCCGGACTTCCCGTCCGGGGCGGCGAACCCGGTCCAGGCGTTCGGGAGGTACTCCATCTTCGCCTCCGGCACCGCCTCGTCGAGATCGAGGAGTAAGCCGGCCTTGGCCAGCGGGTACGCGAGGTCAGGCGCGGTGTTGAGGACGTCTGGGAGCGCGTCGGCGGCGGCGTCGGCCTGGAGCTTGTCGGCGTACCCGTCCGCTGGCTGGTCCACCCAGTTGACCTTCGTGCCGGGGTTCTCCTTCTCGAAGCCGGCGACCAGCCCGTTGAAGTAGTCGGCGTACTTCTCCCGCAGGTTCCAGGTCTGGAACGTGATGCTGCCCTTGACGTTGCCGGTGACCCGGCCGGTCGACGCCTGCTCGTCGCCGCCGCCGAGGCCGCATCCGGTCAACGACAGGGCGGCGACTGTCGTCAGCAGGGCGCACCGGGACAGCAGGTTTCGACGCATCGCGCGGCTCCTTCGCAGCGGGCAGCCGGCGAGAGCGCGCCGCCTGGCGCCCGGGACGAGGGCCTGCGTCGACGGTCACCGGACAACGTTGTCAGAGGTGGTGCCTGACCGTGCCCGGTCAACGAGGACGCTGTCAAGACTTACCGGTGAATTCCGGATATGTGCCGCCTCCACAGTGCGGCTCGCTGATCTCGGCGGTGGACCGTGCAGTGCGGCTCGCTGATCTCGGTGGTGGGATCGTGCAGTGGCGCCGGCGTGGCAAGGTCGACGGGTGGCGCAGGTCTGGCGGGTGTACGGCGACGTCCTCGTCGGCTTCGGGACCGCGCTCCCCGCTGCAGCGCTGGCCGCCTGGGCGCTGACCCGGTGGCGCCGCAGCCACGGCGTCTCCCCGTGGCTGGCGCAGCGCCGCTCGCTCGCCGAGGTAGGCGCCGTCGTCGGCACGGTGCCGTGGCTGGTGATGACGATGCGGCCCGATCCGGCGGGGGAGAGCCGCCTCAGTCTGGTGCCGATCCGGGATCTGCTCAGCCTCGATCCGTCCGTCGTGCCCGTGCAGGTGGTGGGGAACTTGCTGGTCTTCGCCGCCTTCGGGTTCTGCGCACCGGTGCGGTTCGCGGCGCTCGCATCGCTAGCCCGGATCGGAGTGCTGGCGGCGGGTTGCTCGTTGGCGATCGAGGTTCTGCAGTTCGCGCTCGACCTCGGCCGCGTCTCGGCAGTGGATGACGTCCTCGTCAACGCGGCGGGTGCCGTCCTGGCCGCCGTGCTCTCCCGGCGGTGGTGGGCGGGCGCCCGCCCACGTGCCGCCGTGTGATGCGCGGCGCGCGTTTACCCGGCGTGTTGCATCACACGGTCAGGTGGTCGGCGGTGGGGCGCATGGTGGTCGGCGGTGGGGGCGTGGCCGTGTGATGCGCGGCGCGCGTTCACCCGGCGCGTTGCATCACACGCCGCGCGCGCGACGGAGGCCGCCTTGGCGGCGTCCGGATCACGCGTCCCGTCGAGCGCGATCGCGGGGGCCGGCAGCAAGCCCATACCCGGCGAAAAGACATTTGCGCCGGGGCGCGTTGCCATCCCGACAGAGCGGCGTAAAGAGGGATTCGGCCAGAAATGAACATGAAGGCCACGATCGGGCACGGATCTGACGAGAATGTCCACGGATTTGGGAAATGCTACTCGCGGGTTCATTGGGCACCCCATAATGCCCCGGTGGAAGAGACCAACGACCGACATGTCAGCTCTCGCCGGGCGTTCCTCGCAGCCCTCGCAGGACTGGGCGGTGCCGTCGCGCTACCCGGCGGCGCCAGCGCCACGTCCGCCTGGCGCGCCGGTACGCCAGCGCTGATCCCGGCCGCCGCGCCCGACCTGATCCGGGCGCCCACCTTCCCCGAGGGGATCATGGCCGGGGTGCCGCGCACGGACGGCGCGATGCTGTGGACCCGCGCACCCCGCGGGGTGTTCGAGGGCGATGGCTCGCTCGCGTTGCTCGTCTCCCGCCACGACGACCTCTCCAACCCGGAGATCGCCACCACCGTCACGGCGGCGAAGCAGGCCGACGGGTGCGTCCACTTCCCCGCCGCCGGCCTGCGCCCGGGGGAGGAGTACTACTACCAGTTCCGAGGCCGGGACACCGCGTCCCCGATCGGCCGGTTCCGGACCCTGCGCCCGGCTGACTCGGCCGAGCCGGTGCGGATCGGTTTCTTCACCTGCCAGGGCTACACCGAGGGGTATTACGCCGCGCACCGCCACCTCGCTGCGGAGGATCTGGACCTCGTGATCGGTCTCGGCGACTATGTCTACGAGGCGACCGCGCCAGGCCCGCGCGGGATCGACTTCAACATCTACCCGCAGATCATGCCGGCGATGCGGGCGAAGTACACCTTTTACCGCCAGGACGCCGACCTCCGCGCGATGCACGCCAAGCACGCGTTCCTGCCGCTCTGGGACGACCACGAGTTCCGGAACAACTACACGAAGAACAAGTGGTC
>Ga0210378_10001417_pt1 | contig 12505 bp, 8 predicted proteins | sample PLM1_60_b1redo_FD_155465 | JGI IMG/M metagenome (GOLD analysis project Ga0210378, IMG submission 155465) | Groundwater sediment microbial communities from an aquifer in East River, Colorado, USA - PLM1_60_b1 redo | ecosystem: Environmental > Terrestrial > Soil > Riparian zone | place: USA: East...
ACGCCTTCGGAGGACCGCCATGCCAGGTCGCTTCGGCCGTGTGCTCACCGCCATGGCCACCCCGTTCAGCACCGACGGCAACCTCGACGTCGACGGCGCCCAGCGTCTGGCCCGCCACCTGCTGGACCACGGCACCGACACGCTGGTGGTGGCCGGCACCACCGGCGAGTCCCCGACCCTCACCGCCGACGAGAAGGCCCGCCTGTGGGCGGCGGTGGTCGAGGCGGCCGGCGACGGCGGCCGGGTCATGGCCGGCACCTCGACCTACTCCACCGCGGAGTCGGTCGAGCTGACCCGGCTGGCCGAGAAGGCCGGTGTCGGCTCGCTGCTGCTGGTCACGCCCTACTACAACAAGCCGCCCCAGTCGGGGCTGGTCGCCCACTTCGGCGCCGTCGCCCAGAGCACCGGCCTGCCGTGCATGCTCTACAACATCCCCGGCCGCACCGCCTGCACCATCGAGGTGCCGACGATGGTGCGGCTGTTCGAGGAGGTCGACAACGTCGTGGCGGTCAAGGACGCCGTCGGCGACATGGCCGCCGCCAGCCGCCTGCACCGCGAGACCGGCGGGCGGATGCAGCAGTACTCCGGCGACGACAAGAACCTCCTGCCGCTGCTGGCCGTCGGCGGCGTCGGCGTGGTCAGCGTCGCCTCCCACCTGGTCGGTCCGGCGCTCCAGGAGCTGATCGCCGCCTTCGAGCGGGGCGACACCAGGACCGCGCTCGACCTCCACACCAGGCACCTGGCCCTGTTCGAGGGGCTGTTCGCCACCTCCAGCCCGATCCTGCTCAAGGCCTGCATGAACCTGCTCGGGCTGCCGGCCGGCCCGCTGCGGCTGCCGCTGCCGGACGCCACCCCCGAGCAGGTCGAGTTTGCCCGCGGCCTGCTGGCCGGCGTGGGCCTCGGCGGGGGCGCGCGTGACTGAGCGGGCCGCGGGGAGGGGTGTCCCGCCACCGGCGGCGCGCGGCGCGGTCCGGGTCGCCTTCCTCGGGGGGCTCGGCGAGATCGGCCGCAACTGCGCGGTCGTCGAGCTGGACGGCGCGCGGCTGCTGATCGACTGCGGCCTCGCCTTCCCCGACGCCGACCAGCCCGGCGTCGACATCATCCTGCCCGACTTCACCTGGCTGGCCGAGGAGCCGGAGCGGGTCGTCGGCGTGGTCCTGACCCACGCCCACGAGGACCACATGGGCGCCCTGCCGTACTTCCTGCGCGACTTCGACGTGCCCGTCTACGGGACCAGGCTGTCGCTCGGCATGCTCGCCGCCAAGCTGGAGGAGCACGAGCTCGCCCCCTCTCTGGTCGAGGTGGCGCCCGGCGAGCGGACCACCCTCGGTCCCTTCGACCTCGAGCTGTTCGCCATGTCGCACTCGATCCCCGACGGTGTGGCGGTGGCGCTGCGCACCCCGGCGGGCACGATCGTGCACACCGGCGACTTCAAGATGGACCTGACCCCGATCGACGGCCGCCCGACCGACCTCGGCGGCCTGGCGAGGCTGGCCGCTGGCGGCATCGACCTGCTGCTGTCGGACTCGACCAACGCCGACCAGCCCGGCTTCATCCCCTCGGAGGTCGAGGTCGGCCGTGCCCTCGAGGACATCTTCGGGGCGGCCCGGCGGCGCATCGTCATCGCCTGCTTCGCCAGCCACGTCCACCGGGTGCAGCAGATCCTCGACACCGCCGCCCGGCTGGGCCGCCAGGTCGCCCTGGTGGGCCGGAGCATGATCCGCAACATGCGGGTCGCCGGCGACCTCGGCTACCTGCGGACGCCGCCCGGCCTGCTGGTCCCCGTCGAGGAGCTGAACGGGCTCGACCCGGCCGACACGGTGGTGCTGTGCACCGGCTCGCAGGGTGAGCCGTTCTCGGCGCTGACGCTGATGGCCGGTCGCGACCACAAGTGGGTACGGATCGAGCCGGGCGACACCGTGGTGCTGTCGTCGTCGTTGATCCCCGGCAACGAGGCCGCCGTCTACCGCACCATCAACGACCTCGCCCGGCTCGGCGCCGAGGTCTACCACAAGGGCAACGCGCGCGTGCACGTCTCCGGCCACGCCGCCCAGGGCGAGCTGACCCTGTTGCTGACCACCCTGCGGCCACGCAACTTCCTGCCGGTCCATGGCGAGTACCGCCACCTGGCCCAGCATGCCCGCCTGGCCGCGGCGGCCGGGGTGCCCAGGGACGGGATCCTGGTGTGCGAGGACGGCGACATGGTCGAGCTCGTCCGCGGCGTCGCCAGCCGCGTCGGACAGGTCAGGGCGGGGATGGTGTTCGTGGACGGGCTCGGGGTCGGCGACGTCGGCGATGCCGTCCTGCGCGACCGCCGCAAGCTCGGCGGCGAGGGCTTCGTGCACGTGCTCGCCACCATCGAGTCCCAGACCGGCAAGGTCCTCGCCGGCCCCGACATCGTCACCCGCGGGTTCGTCTACGAGCCCGAGTCCGGCGACCTGATCGAGGAGGCGAAGGCGCGCGTGCTGGCGGCGCTGGAGCGCACCGCCGCCGACGGCGTGGTGGACCCCATGATCCTCAAGCAGCACATGCGCTCGGCCGCAGCGGCGCTGTTCAAGGAGCGCACCCAGCGGCGTCCGGTCATCATCCCCACGGTCATGGAGGTCTAGGGCCGATGGCCAAGGCCCGCACGCGGCGCCCGCCCGGCCGCCGGCCGGCGGCGAAGAAGCGCCGCAGCCCGCCGTCGCGGACCCAGCGCCTCGGCCGCGGTCCGCGCAAGGCCCTGTCGCCGCACAAGGGCGACATCCAGGGCGTCGTCCTGATCCTGTTCGCGGTGCTGCTGGCCCTCGGCATCTGGCTGCACAACGGCGGCAAGGTCGGCGTCTTCCTGGCGCTGCTGTTCCGCGGCCTGTTCGGCTACGGCGCCTACGCGGTGCCGGTGCTGGTCGCCGGGCTCGGGCTTGCCCTGTTCCGGCGCTCGGCCGCCAGGTCCGACGACGCCGTCGCCGGCCGCGTCGCCATCGGGCTGCTGGCGCTGCTGCTCGGCGGGCTCGGCCTGCTGCACCTGGCCCTCGGCGCGCCGCCGACCTCGGCGAAGCCTTCGGTGCTGCAGGACTCCGGCGGGCTGGTCGGCGCCGTCGTCGTCGCCCCACTGGCCCGGCTGCTGTCCACCTGGGGGGCCGGCACGGCCTTCGCCTGCCTGCTGTTCCTCGGCGCGCTGATCAGCACCAGGACCTCGGTGGCCTCGGTCGGTCGGGGCATCGTCGCGGCCGGCAGGGGACTGCAAGCGGCCGTCACCCCACCGCCACGGCCCGCGGCCGAGTCCGACGCGAGCACGGCCGCTGGACGCCAGCCGACGGCCACCCAGACCACCAAGGGCGAGGCCGGCATCGGCGAGGCCGACGAGGCGCCGGGCAGGCGCAAAGCCCGCCGGCGGGCCGAGGCCGCCGGCGAGACCGCCCCTGGGCCGGAGGCGCCAGACGCCGCGGACCCCGAGGGCGCCGCGGCCGGCGAGGGGGCCCCCGTGCCGCGGCCGGCGCCGCCGACCGCTCCCTCAGACCTGCCGGGCGCCGGCGAGGCGGTCCAGCTCGCCATGACCGTCCAGGCCAAGGCGGGCGGCGTCTACACCACCCCGCCGGGGTCGCTGCTGCGGCGCGGCCACGCCCGGCCGATCGACGCCCGCCGGCTCGACGAGACCGCCCGCATCCTCGAGAACACCCTGGACCAGTTCGAGGTCGACGCCCGCGTGGCCCGCTACACCCGCGGCCCCACCGTCACCCGCTACGAGGTCGAGCTCGGCCCCGCCACCAAGGTCGCCAGGGTCATCGGCCTCTCCCACGACATCGCCTACGCGCTCGCCTCACCCGACGTCCGCATCATCGCCCCCATCCCCGGCAAGTCCGCGATCGGCATCGAGGTCCCCAACCGCGACCGCGAGCTGGTCACCCTCGGCGACATCCTCGGCCGGGTCGACAAGGACGACGGCCACCCGCTCACGGTCGCGCTCGGCAAGGACATCGGCGGCGAGCCGGTGCTCGCCAACCTGACCGACATGCCCCATGTCCTGATCGCGGGCTCAACCGGCAGCGGCAAGGCGCTGGCCCTCGACACACCCGTGCCGACTCCGACGGGCTGGACGACGATGGGGGAGCTGCACGACGGCGACGTGGTGTTCGGCGCGGACGGGCAGCCGTGCAGAGTGGTCAAGGCGCACGACGTGCTACTCGGCGAGCCATGCTATGAGGTCGAGTTCGACGACGGCACCGTGATCGTGGCATCCGCCGATCACCTGTGGTTGACCGCAGACCGGGCCGCCAGGGGATCGATGGCGAGGGGCGCCCGGCGCGACGGTGCACCATCCCGCGCACGTGATCGACTTGCGTTGCTTGACAGCTTGATCGCGACAGGAGATCTCGACGAGCTGGTCACAGCTGCCGAGTTGGCCGCCGAGACGCGGCCCGCTCGCACGTACCGACGCGGCGACCTGCTTGCGGCGTTGCGCGCACGCGCCTACCGGCAGGGCCTCGGCCAGCGGCACAGGCGAACCGGCCCTCGCGTGGTCACCACCCGGGAGATCCACGACACCCTTCGGGTCGGTCAGTACGCCAACCACTCGATCAGCGTCTGCGCTCCTCTTGAGCATTCAGACAAGGATCTGCCGGTCGACTCCTACGTCCTGGGTTGCTGGCTCGGTTACGGCCACAGCTGGCGCGGACAGTTCTTCTGCGCCGACAGCGAGATCATCGCCAACATCGAGACTGCCGGGTTCGAGGTCCGCAGGCAGGCCCGGGGCCGGTACGCATGGGGTATCGTCGGCCTCACCGCCCGCCTGCGCCAACTCGGTGTTCTCGCCAACAAGCATGTACCCGAGGTGTACCTGCGTGCGGGACCGAAACAGCGCCTCTCCCTGCTGCAAGGCCTCATGGACACCGACGGGAACGTGGGGACTGGCGGGTCGGTGGAGTTCACCAACACCAACCGGCGTCTTGCTGAAGCGGTCGTGGAGTTGGCCACGAGTCTCGGCCACAAGGCTGTCCTGCACGAGCGACGAGCGATACTCGATGGGCGTGACTGTGGACCGAAGTACGTCGTGACGTGGACGCCGCCAGATCCCGTATTCCGGCTCACCCGCAAGCTCGCTCGCCAGAAGCTCACCGGTCATCGTGGTGTGCAGAGCGTCCGTTACGTAGTGGACGTCCGCCCGGTTCCGAGTCGTCCGGTCCGATGTATCACCGTGGACGCAGCCGATCACCTCTACCTGGCGTCTCGGGGATGCATCCCGACGCACAACAGCGTGAGCCTCAACGTGCTGGTGACCAGCCTGCTGATGCGCAACCCGCCGGAGCGGGTGCGGCTGATCCTGATCGACCCCAAGCGGGTGGAGCTGACCCACTACGACGGCGTGCCGCACCTGATCACCCCGGTGGTCACCCACCCCAAGCGGGCCAGCGAGGCGCTCGCCTGGGCGGTGCGGGAGATGGAGCTGCGCCTGGAGACCCTGGCCATCGCCGGGGTCCGCAACATCGCCGCCTACAACCAGGCGGCCAAGGAGGGGAAGCTGCCGCCGCTGCCGTCGGCGTCGCTGGACGAGGCCGGCCGGCCCGACGGCGACCGCGAGCGGCCCACCTTGCCCTACATCGTGGTGGTCATCGATGAGCTGTCCGACCTGATGATGATCGCGCCACGGGACGTCGAGGACGCCATCTGCCGCATCGCCCAGATGGCGCGGGCGGTCGGCATCCACCTGGTGGTCGCCACCCAGCGCCCCTCCGTGGACGTGGTCACCGGGCTCATCAAGGCCAACATCCCCAGCCGCATCGCCTTCATGGTCGCAAGCGCCCAGGACTCCCGGGTGATCCTGGACGCCGGCGGCGCCGACAAGCTGGTCGGCCACGGCGACATGCTGTACCTGCCCGGCGGCACCTCCAAGTCGCGTCGCGTGCAGGGCGCCTTCATCACCGAGAAGGAGGTCGAGGCGGTCGTCGCCTACTGCAAGGCGCAGCAGCAGGCCACCTACCAGCCCGGTGTGGTCGCCGAGGGCAGGGCCGCGGCCGGCGAGGACGACGACGGCGACGAGGATCCCCTGCTCAACGAGGCCATGGGGCACGTGGTCCGCTCCGGGCTGGGGTCGACCTCGATGCTGCAGTCGAAGATGAAGGTCGGCTTCGCGCGCGCCCGCCGGATCATGGACCAGCTCGAGGAGCGGGGTGTGGTCGGGCCGTCGGAGGGTTCCAAGCCGCGCGACGTGCTGATGACCGTGGAGGAGCTGGACGAGCTGCGCGGCCGCGAGGCCGGCTACGGCGAGATCGCCGGAGACTGACCCCCGGAGTCGGTTGCCGTCCGCCTGGCATTGGGCGACAATCCGCTCGCCCGAGAGCCGATCTTCCGGCTTGCCGGTAATTGCGTCGTGAAGGGGTGTCCCGGCTGCCCAGCATTGGCGAAGCGCTGCGCTCGGCCCGGGAAGCGCAGGGGAAGTCCGTGGAGGACGCCGCTGCCGCGACCCGGATTCGGTCCAGCTACCTCGAGGCCCTGGAACAGGAGCGCTTCGAGCAGTTGGGCGGCAACGTCTACGCCAAGGGCTTCCTGCGCTCCTACGCCAACTTCCTCGGCGTCGACCCGGCCCCGCTGCTGGAGGCCTACCGGGCCCAGGAGCGCCCGGACGCGCCGCTGTTCGAGCACGCGCCCACGGCCATCGGCGGCCGGGCCAGCGGCCGGCGCGGCCCCACCTGGCTCGCGGCCGCCATCGTCTGTGTCTCGATCATCCTGGTGGTGTCGCTGTGGTCGCTGCTGCGGCCGTCGCCCGACCCGACCGAGGCCCAGCCCCCGTTCGCGCCCGAGCCCGCCACCACCGTGGTCGGCTCCGCCGCCACCGGCGCGCCGCCCACCACCGCACGGGCGGCCCAAAGGGGGGTGACCGTCACGCTGCGGTACACCGCGCCCTCCTGGACCAAGGTCACCGCCGACGGGAAGGTCTTCTTCGAGGGCACGCCCGGCCCGGACGAGCGGCGCACGTTCCGCGCCAAGCGCTCGATCGACCTGATCCTCGGCGCGCCGGGTGCCGTCACTCTGACCGTGAACGGCAAGGACCTCGGCGTCCCCGACCGCTCCGGCGCGATCTGGCGCCACTCGTTCACCCCAGGCAGGCCGTCCCTCGGCTAGGGTGGGCCCATGACCACCGAGCCGCGAATCGCGCTGACCTTCGAGGACGTCCTGCTGGTGCCGAGGCGCTCCAGGGTCCGCTCCCGCAGGCACGTCTCCACCCGTTCCCAGTTCACCCGCGGTGTCGAGCTCGCCATCCCGATCGTCTCCGCCAACATGGACACGGTCACCACCGCGCCGATGGCGATCGCCATGGCCGAGCTCGGCGGCCTCGGCGTGATCCACCGCTTCCTGCCCGTCGAGGGCCAGGCCGAGGAGGTCAGGCGGGTCAAGCGCTACCTCAGCCAGGTCATCCAGGAGCCGTACACCATCGGGCCAGAGCGGACCGTGACCGAGGCGGCCGCCGAAGCGCGGCGGCTGGGCGTGACCGGGCTGGTGGTGGTCGATGCCGAGCGCCGGCCGCTCGGCATCCTCACCGCCCGCGACATGCGCGCCGACGGCGGCGACACCGTGGCGTCGGCCATGACGCCGGCCGAGCGGCTGGTCACCGCCAGGCCGGGCATCGCCCCCGACGAGGCCCGTAAGCTGCTGGACCGGCACCGCATCGAGAAGCTCCCGCTGGTCTCCGACGACGGGCGCCTGGCAGGGCTGATCACCCTGCGCGACCTGGGCCTGCGCGACCGCTGGCCGCACGCGACCCGCGACCGGCAGGGCCGGCTGCGGGTCGCGGGCGCGCTCGGCGTGCGCGGCGGCTACCTGGCCAGGGCCGAGGCGCTGCTCGACGAGGGCGTGGACGCCCTGGTCGTGGACGTCGCCCACGGCCACGCCGACCACACCATCGAGGCGGTCCACGAGCTGAAGGCGACCTGGCCGGCGTGCGAGCTGGTCGCCGGCAACGTCGCCACCGCCGGCGGCTTCCGCGACCTGGCCGGCGCCGGCGCCGACGCCGTCAAGGTCGGCATCGGCCCCGGGCTCGCCTGCACCACCCGGCTGGTCGCCGGCGTCGGCGTGCCGCAGCTCACCGCCATCCTCGACTGCGCCGAGGTGGCCCGCTCCAGCGGCGTGCCGCTGATCGCCGACGGCGGCATCCGCCATCCCGGCGACGTCGCCAAGGCGATCGCGGCCGGCGCCAGCACGGTCATGATCGGCGGGCTGTTCGCCGGCCGGGCCGAGAGCCCCGGCGAGGTGGTGCGCCGCAAGGGCCGGTCCTACAAGGTGTTCCGGGGGATGGCCTCCTACGGCGCGGCCGCCGCCCGCCTGGAGATCGAGGGCCGCGGCGACGCGCTCGACCAGTACGTGCCCGAGGGCGAGGAGCTGGAGTTCCCGCTCGGGGGCCCGGTCGCGGAGGTCGTCAACGAGCTGGTCGGCGGCCTTCGCAGCGGCATGAGCTACGTCGACGCCACCACCGTCCAGGAGTGCTGGCGCAACGCCGTGTTCGTGCGCCAGACCCACGCCGGCCGGCGCGAGGCCCGTCCCGGGTCCTCCGAGGGTTGAGCCCCGCACGGCGCCGACGCCGCCCACGGCCGTGCGCGCGCTGCGCTACTGTCTCGGCATGACACCCCCCGCTCCGCCGACAACGGTGGCGCTCGTCACGCTCGGGTGCGGCCGCAACGAGGTCGACTCCGACAACGCCGCCGGGCTGCTCGCGGCCGCCGGCTACCGGGTGATCGACGACCCGGAGCAGGCGGACGCCGTGCTGGTCAACACCTGCGCCTTCGTCGAGGCGGCCAAGCGCGAGTCGATCGAGACGGTGCTGGACGCCGCCGCCCTCAAGCAGGCCGGGCCGGCCAGGAAGGTCCTGGTGATGGGCTGTCTCGCCGAGCGTTACACCGAGGAGCTGCGGGCCGAGCTCCCGGAGGTCGACGCGGTGGTGCCGTTCGCGGACTACGCGCGGCTCCCGGAGCTGCTCGGGGCCGGTGCCACCGGGGCGGCTCGGGCCCCGGCGCCGCTGGTGCCGCCGGGCCGGCGGGCGTTGCCGATGGTGTTCCCGACCCCGGCCGCGGCGGCGTTCCCGCCACGGGCCGCCGCGCGGGGGCCCGTCGCCATGGTCAAGCTCGCCGAGGGCTGCGACCGGGACTGCTCGTTCTGCGCCATCCCCTCCTTCCGGGGGCCGTTCCGGTCCAGGCGGCCGACCGAGGTCCTCGCCGAGGTGGCCTGGCTTGCCGGCCAGGGCGTCTCCGAGGTCTGCCTGGTCGCGGAGAACTCCACCAGCTACGGCAAGGACCTCGGCGGCCGCGAGGCCCTGGTCCACCTGCTACGCGACCTCGCCGGCGTCGACGGGCTGCGCCGGGTGCGCCTCAACTACCTGCAGCCCGATGAGCTCACCGGAGGCCTGCTCGAGGAGATGGCCGCCAGCCCGGTCGTCTGCAGCTACTTCGACCTGTCGCTGCAGCACGCCAGCGCGCCGGTGCTGCGGCGCATGCGCCGGGGCGGCTCCAGGGCCGCGTTCCTGGAGCTGGTCGCGCGCATCCGCGCCCTCGACCCCGACGCCGCCTTCCGCTCCAACTTCATCCTCGGCTTCCCCGGCGAGCGGGCCGCCGACGTCCGCGAGCTCGAGGACTTCCTGGAGGCGGCCCGGCTGGACTGGGTGGCGTTCTTCGCCTGGTCGCCGGAGGACGGCACCGCCGCCCTCTCGCTGGACGGCTGCGTCCCCCAGCAAACCGCCCGTGCCCGGGTCGAACGCATCCAGGAGGTGCAGGACCGCATCCTCGGCGAGGTCCAGGCCGGCTGGGTCGGCCGCGAGCTCGAGGTGCTGGTCGAACGCGCCGGCGGCCCGCGAGCCGGCGCCGTGGACGGCGACGGCGCGGCCGAGGGCCGCAGCTTCCGCGAGGGCGTCGACTCCGACGGCGTGGTCCGGGTCGAAGGCTACGAGGGGCGGGTGGGGGAGTACCTGCGAGTGGAGGTCACGGCCGCCGAGGGCGCGGAGCTCGTCACCAGGCCCGCCCGGTAGCATCCGGGCGTCGGCGCGTCGGACCGGGCGAACGGCAAGGAGCGAGCGTGCGCTGCGAGATCGTCGGGGTCGGGACCGAGCTGCTGCTCGGCCAGATCGTGAACACCAACGCCGCCTGGATCGGCCAGCGGCTGGCCGACGTCGGCTGGGACTGCCTGCGCCACACCGCCGTCGGCGACAACCAGGCCCGCATCACCGAGGTCCTGCGGGGGGCGCTCGGCAGGGCCGAGGCGGTGATCGTGACCGGCGGGCTCGGCCCCACCCAGGACGACGTCACCCGGGAGGCGATCGCCGCCCTCGCCGGCGTGCCGCTGGTGCGCCAGCCGGAGCTGGAGGCGTGGCTGCGCGAGCGCTTCGCCCGCATGGGCATCGCGCGGATGGCCGAGATGAACCTCCGCCAAGCCGACGTGCCCGAGGGCGCGCGCTACATCGACAACTCCCGTGGCACCGCGCCCGGGCTGATCGTCGAGGTCGACGGCAAGCCGGTGTACGCCGTGCCAGGCGTGCCGCGCGAGATGGAGGGCATGGTCGAACGGGTCGTCCTGCCCGACCTGGCCGCCAGGGCCGGGGAGGGCCGGGCGATCGTCTCCCGCGTCCTGCGCACCGCCGGGGTGGGGGAGTCGCGGCTGGCCGAGCGGCTCACCCCGCTCTGGGACGCCGCCGGCGGCGGCCAGGTCACCCTCGCCTACCTGGCGAGCGCCGGCGAGGTCAGGGTACGGCTCACCGCGGTCGGCGCGACCAGGGAGGAGGCGCTCGCCGAGATCGCCCCGGTCGAGGCGAAGATCCGCGAGGAGCTCGGCGAGGTCGTCTACAGCATCGACGACGAGACGCTGGAGGCGGCCGTCGGCCGGCTGCTGCGCGACCGAGACCGCACCCTGGCCACCGCCGAGTCGCTCACCGGCGGGCTGCTCGGCGGCCGCGTCACCACGGTCGCGGGCTCCTCCGACTACTACCTGGGCGGGGTCGTCGCCTACGCCACCGAGGCCAAGGCGGCGCTGCTCGGCGTCGGCGAGGACCTGCTCGCCGCCGACGGCCCGGTCAGCGAGCCGGTCGCCGCCGCCATGGCCGAGGGCGCCAGGCGCGCCTTCGGGGCCGACCTCGGCCTCGCCACCACCGGGGTCGCCGGCCCGGCCGAGCAGGGCGGGCGGCGGGTCGGCACCCTCTGCCTCGCCGCCGCCGACGCCGCCGGGACGGCCACCTCGACGCTGCGCGCCCCCGGCGACCGTGCCCAGGTCCGCGCCTGGGCGGTCACCGTCGCCCTCGACCTGCTCCGCCGCCGCCTGGAGGGCGTGGCTTGACCCGCCCCGGCGCCGGCCCGCCCGCCAGCCGGGGACCGGGCCGGCCGGGTCGCGGCACCCCGGGTCGCGGTGCCCCGGGTCGCGGCACCCCGGGTCGCGGCGCCGATCCCAGCCTCGCAGACCCGGATCTGCTGGCCGGGCGGCTCTTCTTCGCGGTGCCGGTGCCGGGGATGAGCCGGGCGCCGCTGGAGGCGGCCCTGCCCGACCTGGCGCCGCTGCTGAGCGGCGGACGCTTGACCACCCCGGGAGGCTGGCACCTGACGCTGGCGTTCCTCGGCCAGGTCCGGCCCGAGCTGGCCGACGCGGTCGTGCGGGTCGGCGAGGCGGCCGCCGCCGGGGTCCCCGCCGCCCGGCTGCGACTCGACGGGTCGGGCGCCTTCCCGAACGGGCGCCGCGCCAGGGTCCTCTGGGCCGGGATCGGCGGCGACACCGACGTGCTGGTGCGGCTGGCCGCCAGCCTTGCCGCCGAATGCAAGGCGGAGGGCCTGCGGTTCGAGGAGCGGCCGCTCGTGCCCCACCTGACCCTGGCGCGCTTCTCGACGCCCGCGCCCGTGCCGGAGGCGGCCCTGGAGCTGGTCGCCAATGCCGCCGCGGCCGGCGCGGAGTGGGAGGCGCGCGAGCTGGCGTGCTACCGCAGCATCCTCGGCGGCGCCCGCGGCGCCCGCTACCGGGTGGTCCGCGAGTTTCCCCTGGCCGGGTAGGCAATCGGCCGAGTTGTCCCCAGGTCCGGATATGATCGTTGTATCGAACAGGTGTTCGTAGTACGGTCCCACCGACTCGAACTCCCAGGGCCGCCGACGCAGAAGGGACTGTGATGGCCGCGACCTATACTGCCCGCAACGACGGCATGCGGGGAGGGACCGTGGAACGCGAGAAGGCACTCGAAGTCGCCTTGCTCCAGATCGAGAAGCAGTTCGGCAAGGGCTCGGTCATGCGCATGGGCGTGGACGGCCCGGCCGACCCGGTCCAGGCCATCCCGACCGGGAGCCTCGCCCTCGACCTCGCCCTCGGCATCGGTGGGGTCCCGCGCGGCCGCGTGGTCGAGATCTTCGGCCCCGAGGCTTCGGGCAAGACCACCCTGGCGCTACACGTCATCGCCGAGGCGCAGCGCGCCGGCGGCATCGCCGCCTTCGTCGACTCCGAGCACGCCCTCGACGTGACCTACGCCCGTAACCTCGGCGTCAACACCGACGAGCTGCTGATCTCCCAGCCGGACACC
>Ga0210378_10001418_pt1 | contig 12503 bp, 8 predicted proteins | sample PLM1_60_b1redo_FD_155465 | JGI IMG/M metagenome (GOLD analysis project Ga0210378, IMG submission 155465) | Groundwater sediment microbial communities from an aquifer in East River, Colorado, USA - PLM1_60_b1 redo | ecosystem: Environmental > Terrestrial > Soil > Riparian zone | place: USA: East...
CTTCCTGCTGCCGGGCTCGATCGCCTTCGCGGTCATCGCCACGAGCCTCGTCAGTCTCGGCATCACGACTTCGTACGATCGGTTCTATGGCGTGCTCAAGCGGCTCGGCGGCTCGCCGCTGTCGCGCGCCGAACTGATCGCCGCGAAGATCCTGGCGGTGCTCGTCGTCGAGGCGGTCCAGGTGGCCGTGCTCGTCGGCGCAGCCTCCGTCCTTCTCGGCTGGAGCCCGCCGGCAGGCGCATTGGTCGGTCTCCTCGTCGTCGCCGTCCTACTGGGGACGCTCGCCTTCGCCGGAGTAGGGTTGCTGCTCGCGGGCACGCTCCGGGCCGAGACGATGCTCGCAGTCGCGAACATCCTGTTCGTCGCGAGCCTCGTTCTCGGCGGCGTCGTCCTGCCGATCTCCCACCTGCCCGGGCCACTCGCGGCGGTCGCCGGTGCGCTGCCGGCCGCGGCGCTCAGCGATGCGTTGCGGGTGGCACTCGGGGGGTCGGGCGACGCGGCGGGTTCCCTCGCGCTCCTTGCCGGCTGGGGCGTGGCCGCCGTCGGGCTCGCGGTCGCGAGCTTCCACTGGGAGTAACGTCGGGAAAAGGAGAACCCCGGCTGGTCGGGGCCGGGGTTCAGGTGTATGCGGCTTGGTTGCGGGGAGAGGATTCGAACCTCTGACCTTCGGGTTATGAGCCCGACGAGCTGCCGCTGCTCCACCCCGCGACCTACAACGTTACCCTCGCGAGGCCATTCGGTCAAACCGGACGGCCGGGGTGGTGTCTCAGTTTGATTCTGGTAGTGGGGGGTCATACAGGGCCAGCTCATCGTCTGTCGGCGGCTGGAAGATGCCTCGATACCGCTCCATGTGACTCTCGGTGATGGCGATGCCGCCGGCGGCGTGACGATCCACGACCCGTCTCACCAACTCCTCGTACGGCGCATCGAGGAAACGGAGTTCGACCGCTACGCCGAGCGTTCGTGCGACCTCACGTTTCTCGTCGCGCTCCGAACGAGCCCAGAAACCCCATTCGAGGACAACCGAGGTCCCCAGCGCGAGGAGCCGCTGGGCAAGTTGCCAGAATTCCGCTTCGAGCCTGGCTTGGAAGCCCTCGTCGAACGGATCCACGTCCAAGACGGACTCCCACTCATCAGGGTTGAGCCGGACCGCGCCGTAGGACTCTGCAAGTTGGCGAGCAAGTGTCGTCTTGCCCGATGCAGGCAAGCCGCACAGCAACACCAGCCTCGGTTGCACCCTGTTGCCCGCCGTCATCGTGGCCCTCCTCATTCGCGGCCATTGTTGCCGGACGGGCGATGCCGGTGAAGGTCTCAGTCGGCATCGTCATTTGTCGATGGACATGGTCGACTGACGACGGGTGCCCTCTCGGCGTACGGCGACGATCTTTTCGCAACTACCGCGCAGGTCAAGAGGCGGGGATCTCCGTGCCTGCAACCGTCGCAAATCCTCCAACGAGCCCGACCGGGCTCCGAGCGTCGATCTCTCATGGATCGCTGAAAGGAATGGATCACTCCGTGTCACGCAACCAGTCATGGCGCCCAAAGGCCATGGCCGCTCTCGTCGCAACGCTCCTCCTCACGCCGCTGCTCTCCGCGCCGGTCGCGGCGGCAAATCCCGCAATCCAGGTCAACATCTCTGGCGACGCGACCGACGCCGATCCCGGCGACGGCGTCTGTGAAACAGCAGCCGGTAACGGGGTCTGTACGCTACGAGCGGCCGTCATGGAGGCGAACGAGCGTGCCGGCGCCGACACCATCCAGCTCTGGTCGTCGACCTACACGCTCAAGATCCCGGCGGTGCTCAGTGAAGCCGATGCGTCGATCGGTGACCTGAATGTCTGGGATGACCTTACGATCGTGGGGAAAGGCCTTGGCCTAACGACGATCGAGGCCAGCGCAACCGGCTGGCAGGACGCCACGTCCCGCGTCATCGCGACCAACGGTTCCGATCCCGTAACCCTCCACCTCGACTCTTTGACGATCCGTAATGGGAATTCCGGCGCCGCGGGTGGCGGCGGGATCTCAACCGCTGGCAGCAACCACAAACTCTTCCTCGACCATGTCGTAATGCAGGACAACCACTCCCCTTCGAACTCCGGCGGAGCGATCGCCGGTGGCGGCGTGATCACGATCGCCCACAGTTGGATCAGGACCAACGTTGCCCAGCAGGCTGGCGCGATCGAAGCCGGCGGAACGCTCACGATCAGCGATTCGAAGTTCGACGCCAACGAAGCCGCCGGCAACGCCGCGGCGATTCGGATTGGCGGGCCGGTCATCGGATCGATCACACGGAGTGAGTTCATCGGGAACATCGCCGGCCTGAACGGCAATCCGACCATCCAGATCGGACGCGGCGGTCCGACCGAGAGCACCAAGCTGACGATCACGAACAGCACGTTCGCGGACAACAAGGGCGGCTATACGCTGGGAACGTCCGGCCTCCAGGTTCAAGGGGTGCTCAAGAACGACACGTTCGTTGGCAACGCTGGGATCAGCGTCTCGGGCAATATCTCGCTCGTCGACACGATCGTTGCCGACTCGACCGGCGCAAACTGCGGCGGCAACGTCACGTCCCTCGGACACAACCTGTTCGACGATGCGAGCTGCCCGATGCACGCGAGCGACCTCCAGGCCGAGCCGAAGCTGGGCCAGTGGGTCATGGACTTCACGATGGCCCGGCCACCCCTGAGCGGAAGCCCGGCCATCGACGCCGGAGCGAGTTGTCCGACGACCGACCAGCACGGCACCGCTCGTCCGCTTGACGGGGACACCGACGGCAAGGCCGTCTGCGACATCGGCGCGATCGAGGCGCCGAAAGGCACGACCCCGCCGACCCCATCAACTTATGTCCCGATGGCTCCGGTCCGCCTCCTCGATACCCGGACCAACCTGGGCCTCAGCGGCCAGTTCACCGCGAACACTTCCCGCTCGGTCGCGATCGCCGGCCGGGGCGGCATCCCAAACGGGGCCGTCGCGATCACAGCCAACCTGACCGTCGTCGGCCAGCAGCAGGGCGGCTACCTGTCGGTGACACCAACCCTGAATAACAACCCGTCGACATCGGCCCTCAACTTCCCGCTGGCCGACATCAGGGCAAACAACATCACCAGCCCGCTCGGCAGCGGGAAGTTGAGCATCGTGTACAAGGCCGCGGCCGGAAAGAAGACCCACGTCCTCCTCGACGTGACTGGCTACTTCCTCGAGAACAACACCGGCGCGACGTACCACGCGCTCACGCCGGTGCGGCTGCTCGATACCCGCATCGCCAACGGGCTCAACGGAGCGTTCGCCGCCCACACCGTCCGAGACTTCGATGTCGCCGGCCGCGGCGGCGTGCCAGCCAATGCCAAGGCGGTCACCGGCAACCTCACGGTCGTCGGCCAGACGGCGGCCGGCTACGTCACGCTCGGCCCGAGCCTCGCCGACAATCCCAAGACGTCCACGATCAACTTCCCGCTCGGCGACACGCGTGCGAATGGAATCACCGTCCGGCTCGCGGCTGACGGCCATCTCGATGCGATCTATGTCGCTCCTCTCAGCAGGACCGCCCATCTCGTTTTCGATGTGACGGGCTACTACCTTCAGGACCTGTCGGGCTCGAAGTTCTATCCGCTCACCCCGGGTCGCGTCCTCGACACCCGCGTAGGCAACGGGCTGACCGGGAGCTTCAAGACCGACATCGCGAGAGCCCTCAAGGTCGAAGGCCGTGTCGGCGTCCCGGTGGCCGCTGACGCCGTCACCGGCAACCTGACGGTCGTCGGCCAGACCGACAACGGCTACGTGTCGATGACGAAGGCGCTCGACAACACGCCCGACACCTCCGCCCTGAACTTCCCGATCGGCGATGTCCGGGCGAATGGCGTCACGGGCCCCCTGTCGAACAGCGGGACGGTCGGGCTTGTCTTCAAGGCCTCGGGCGGCAAGACGACCAACCTCATCCTGGATATCACCGGCTACTTCGCACCTTGACGTAACGCGGCAGGACCTCGGCGCCGGTGGCCACTGCGGCCGCCGGCGCTTCCACGTTTCTGGCGTCAGGCCGTTTCTGCGAGAGCAGGCGGGTCTTGGGGAGTTGGTGAAGCTCGCCCGACTCGCCGTAGCGCATTCCCGCCGACGGCCAGGCCCGCAGCGAGGCTGGCGAACATCACCGCGCTGAATACGTAGAACGGCAGCCGGATGTCGATTTCGGCGAGGACGCCCGTGACCAGCGAGGCGACGACGAAGCCCATCGTCCCGGCCGCGCCGTAGATGCCCTGGGCTGTGGACGATCGTCCGGGCGGGCTGCCGGCCGCGACGATCGCGTAGAGGGCGGGGTTGAGCATCGCGAACCCGGTCGACTCCACGAGGATCAGCGGGATCGCCAGGGCGGGATCCCCGATCTGCGGGTAGAGCAGTCCGGTCACCGCCGGGGCCAGGCCGCCGATCAGAACGAACCAGACGAGCCCCCCGCGGTCGACCCGCCGGCCGAAGAGCGGCGACAGGAAGAGGATCGGCAGCCCGAACATCGCGAACGTCAGGCCGATCAGCTCCAGCCCGGCACCAAGTCCCTCGAGGAAGATGCTCCAGACGACGTCATACGTGCCCGCGGCGAAGTTCTGGCCGAGGTTGACGATGATCGCCGCGACGAGCAACCGGTTCGCCAGCCGGAGCCGCGACGGCGCGGCGCCGGGGGCGCCGGCGCCCGCATCGTCGGCGCCGTGGACGAGGGTCGGGCGGCCCGGGAACTCCGTCCCGTCGAACGAGGCCCCCGCGCGCTGGCGGCTCAGTCCCCGCGTCTCGCGCACTCGCAACGCGATCGCGAGCGCTGCGACGAATGAGCTGATCGCCCCGAACACGAAGACGAAACCGATCCCGCCGAACCACGCCGACCCGAGCCCACCGATCGCCGGACCGAAGACGAGCCCACCCATCTGGGCCGCCCCGTACAGCCCGAACGCTTCGCCCCGCCGCTCGGGCGGAGTCGCGTCGGTGATGTACCCGCGAGCCGCCGGGTCGTAGACGGCCGTCGACAGGCCCTGAAGCGCCCGGAGGATGAGGAACGGCACCGGACCGATGAAGATGAGCGGCAGGAACTGGACGATTCCCGCGGCGACGTTTCCCCCGACCATCAGCGGCACCCTCGGCACTTGGTCCGCGAGCCAGCCGAAGATCGGTTCGCCGACGAGCCTCGCCGCGGGCCACGCGGCGATGACGATGCCGAGCGTCGCTAGATCGACGCCGTGCTCCCGGAAGTAGAGCGGCATGACCGGCAGCAGCGCCCCGAATCCGAGCCAGACGACGAACTCGGCGAGGAGCAGCGGCAGGATGTCCGACCAGCGCTCGATCCAGGCGGCGAGCGGCGCGGAGGGGCGGCTGGGCAGTGACATGGGGCTGCCATCGTAGGCGCGACGGCACCCAAACGCGCGCGACGTATCATCGCGCGGTGCCCGTATCGCTCGTCGCCAGACACCGTTGACCAGACGCCGCTGATGGGACCCATCGCGCTCCATGGGGGCGGTGAGTTCCTGCCCGGCGACGAGCGGTTCCTCGACGAGTTGCTCGACACGACCGCGCGAACCTTCAGTGGGCATGCCGCGGACGGAGGGATCCGGGTCGCGATCGTGCCAACGGCGGCGAGTCGAGGGCTGCCCGACCGGGCTGCCGCCTTCGCCGCGACGGGCCTCGAGGCGCGTGCCCTGGCACGCGGCATCGCGATCCAGATCTCGATCGCACGAGTGGTCGATGCGACATCCGCAAACGACGACACGCTGGCGAAGGTCATCGCCGCCGCCGATCTCATCTACCTTCCCGGCGGCGATCCCGATATCGTGCCGGGCCTGCTCGGTCCGACCGCCGCCGGCCGGGCACTCGCGGACGCTCATCGGCGGGGTGCGATCGTCGCGGGCGCAAGCGCCGGGGCCATGGTCCTGGCCGACTGGTCCTGGACGGCCCAGGGCGGGATCCCGGGTCTCGGCTTTGCCCCCGGCTTGATCGTCGTTCCCCACTACGACGAGATTCGGCGAATCGAGTGGCAGGGTCGCCTCGACAGCGTTGCGCCACCGGGCTTCGGCTACCTCGGGCTCGACGAGCGGACGGGCGTCATCTCCGACGGCGGCGGCTGGCGGGTCGCGGGGGAGGGTGCCGCGTACTGGTTCTCGCCGGGATCCTCCGTGCCGATCATCGCTCGTCACGCGGAGCGAATCGACTTCCCTAGCTGACGAGTCGCCGCGCCGGTCAGCCAGTGGCCTGGAGTCCGGCGGCGATGCCGTTGACGGTGAGTTGGACGAGACGGAGCAGCCGATTCCGCTCCGGGTCGTCGGGTGAGCAGGCGCGCAGCCGGGCGAGGAGCATCACCTGGAGCGCTGAGAGCGAGTCGACGTACGGATCGCGAAGGACGATCCGGCGGCGGAGCTCCGGGTCGTCGGCGAGGAGGTGCTCCCGACCGGTGACCCGGGCGAGCCAGCTGACGGTGAGGCGATGCTCGGTCTCGATCCGAGACCAGCGGCGGGCGTGATCGTCGCCCGGCGCGAGCGCGGCGTACTGGCGGGCGACGCCAATGTCGGCGCGGGCAAGTGACAGTTCAGCGTTGTCGAGGATGCTCGCGAGGAACGGCCACGACCGATAGAGTCGCTCGAGCTCCCGGACCCCGCGCTCACCGTGCTTCGCGCCGTACGCGTCCAGCGCCGAACCGAGCCCGAACCAGCCCGGCAGGTCGATCCGGGCTTGCGACCAGGCGAAGACCCAGGGGATCGCCCGCAAGTCGGCGATCGTGGGTTCGTCGGCCTTGCCGGCGCCGGTGCCCCGGGCGGCCGGCCGGGACCCGAGCCGCAGCGTCGCGATCTCATCGATCGGCGTGACGAGGCGGAAGAACGAGACGAAGCCCGGGTCGTCGACGACCAGCGAGCGGTAGGCGTCACGCGAGGTCGCTGCGAGCTCCTCGAGAACCGGCCGGCCCACCGACTCTGATGCCGTCAGACCGGCCCGATGCTCGTCGGTCGAGGCGACGAGCACCGCCGCGGCCAGGCCCTCGAGATGGCGGAGGGCGATCGACTGGTCGGCGTAGTTGCCGGCGATCACCTCGCCCTGCTCGGTCAGCTTCAGGCGGCCGTCGAGCGCCCCGGCCGCGAGACCGAGGATCGCCCGGGTCGCCGGCCCACCCCCGCGCCCGATGCCACCCCCTCGGCCGTGGAACAGCGTCAGCTCCACGCCGTACCGCCTGGCTGTCTCCGCGAGCGCGGACTGGGCTCCGTGGATGAGCCAGTTCGCTGCGAGATAGCCGGATTCCTTGTTGGAGTCGGAGTAGCCGAGCATCACCTCCTGCCGATCGCCCCGCCGGCGGACATGGTCGCGGTAGGAAGGGTCGGCGAGGATCGCGTCGAGAACCTCGCCCGCGGCCGAGAGCGTCGCCGCATCCTCGAAAAGCGGCACGACGTCGAACGGTAGTCGCCCGTCCTCGTCGGCGACGCCGGCGAGTGAGGCCAAGTCGAACACGGCACGGACATCCGCGGCGCCGGCGGTGAAGCTCACGACGAAACGCTCGATGGCCGCGTCGCCATAGCGTCCCTTCAGGGCGAGCGCCGTCCGGAAGGTTTCCTCGACCTCGCCGGCGCTCACTCCGGGTGCGACCTCGTCGGTCCCGGATCCGCGCTGAAGCGCAGCAACGGCCCGAGCGTGAACGGCGCTGTGCTGGCGGATCTCCAGCGCGGCGAGGTGGAACCCGAACGTCTGGAGCTGCCAGCGGAAGTCCTGGACGTCGCCCCACGCGACCCGGCCAAGGCCATCGGCGATCAGTGCTTCCTGGATCTCGGCCAGCTCCGCATCGAGCTCGTCGGCGGCGGCGTAGCGACCGGTGAGCGGCGCCTGCTGCCCGGTCAGGAATGCCCGTGTCCGGCGGAGGCGCTCCGCGATGAAGCCGAACCGCTGGCGGTAGGGCTCGGCGGGGAATCGGCGGCGGAGCTGACGATCGAGCTCCGGCAGGAGGTCCGCGTCACGGGCCAGGCGGAGGGCGAGCGGACGATCGGGCGCATCGGAGGTTTCGGAGGCAGCGACGGTCTGGGACAAGCGGGTCGCTACAGCCTCGTAGCCGCGCAGGACGTGGTCCGCATGGATGCGCAGCGTCCGCTCCGTCACGTCGGCGGTGACTGCCGGATTCCCATCGCGGTCGCTGCCGATCCACGAGCCCCAGCGAAGGAACGCCGGGACCCGCGGCGGTCGCGTCCCTGTCCGGCCGGCATCGGCGGCCTCCCCGGACATGGCCGAGGGGAGGTCGTCGAGAGCCGCATCGACGGTGCGGAGCAGGCGCGGCACGGCACCAAACAGAGTCTCGTCGAAGAACACCAGGGCGGTCCGGACCTCGTCGAGGGGACTCGGCGCCACGGATCGGAGGTCAGCAGTCCGCCACAGGAGCGTGATCTCCTCCCGAAGGCGCCGGCGCAAGTCGCGATCGTCGGCGGCCGGCAGCTCGCGATCATCAAGCCGCGCAAGCAGCCGTTCGACGCGCCGGAGCGCGAGGAGGAGCGTGCGGCGCCGGGCTTCGGTCGGATGGGCGGTCAGGACCGGTGTGATCCGGAGGTGGCCGATGAGGGCCTCGGCACCGGACTCCCGGGACATCCCGCGAAAAGCGCCTTCGCGCATCGCCGCCACGATCGCCGCGATCGAGTTGCCGGCCGGTCGGCCGCGGGCGGACCTGTCGCGGCGGCGTGCGGATCGGACGCCATCGCGCTCCTCGGCCAGGTTGACTAGCCGGAAATACAGGCTGAAGGCGCGGATCACCACCTCGGCCCGTTCGACGTCGAGCCCGGCGAGGGTCGCCGCGAGTGCCTCGCGCTCCCCGGTATCGTCCTCGCGCCGAAGCCGGATGGTCGTCTTGCGGACCCGTTCGACCAGGTCGAGGAGGTCGCGACCGGCCTGCTCGGCGATGACCTGGCCGAGGAGCGAGCCGAGCAGGTTGACCTCGAGCGCCAGCTGATCCCGTGCCCGGGCAGTCCCGATCGTGGCCGGTTCGGCCCGCACGGCGACGTTCGCTTCGGGCAACCCAGCCGGGCCGACCGCCCGTGATCGCTCGCGAGGGCTCACGCCGGCACCCAAGGCTCGGCACCGTTCCGAACCGCGCCCAGCACGCCGCCGCAACCTTCCAGCGGCCGTTCCTTCTCTACGCTTGTATCGTGATCGACATGGCGGCCCCGAACGTCGACCCGCGCACGCGTCTCAAGCAGGCGGATCAGCTCGCGCAGCTCCGCTTCCTGCACGAGGTCGCGCGCCTCGCGACGACCGCGCGGACGTGGGACGAGCTGCTCGAGACAGTCGTCGACGGCACCCGCGATGCGCTCCACGCCGACGTCTCCTCCCTCTACCTCCTCGACCGCGATGGAGCGTACCTGACGCTCGCCGCGACGACCGGGCTCGATCGCTTCCAGATCGGGCGGGCGCGGGTGCCGTACGGCGAGGGCGTCACCGGCCACGTCGCCGCGACCCGCGAGCCGCTCGTCATCCCGGACGTCGGCGCCGAGCCGCGCTTCCTGTGGGTCCGCGGCCTCGACCAGCGCCGGTACGTCGCGTCGATGTTGTCGGTGCCGCTGTCCTGGCATGACCAGATCGTCGGCGTGCTCAACGTCCAGACGGAACACCATCGTGTCTTCAGCCCGGACGACGTCGCCCAGCTCGGTGCGATCGCCGACCTGCTCGCAGGCATCGTCGAGAAGGGCCGCCAGCAGATCGAGGCGGAGGCCAGGGTGGAGGCGCTGCGCGAGATCGACGAGGCCCGCAGCGAGTTGATCGCCCTCGTCACCCACGAGCTGCGGACGCCGTTGGCCGTCGTCCGCGCCTACACAGAGCTGCTCGCCGACGACCCGCCGCTCGAGGACCGCGAATCGCGCGACCCGACGCGGCGAGCCCAGCGCGCCGCCTGGCACGATGCCGCGCTCGAGCAGGTGGAGCGGCTCGACCGCCTCGTGGACTCGATCCTTGCGTCCGTCCGCGTCGTCCCCGATGCGCCGGCGGCCGTCATCCCGACCGACGTCGAGCAAACGATCGGCGAGGTCGCCGCGTCCATCGAGCCGATCCTTCGCCTCCACCGGCTCGACGTGCGACCCGGCGTCCGGCTCCACGCCCTGGCCGATCCGCCGCGGCTCCGCCAGATCCTCGAGCACCTCATCGAGAACGCGGTGAAGTACGCGCCGCCCGACACGACGATCACGATCGACCGCTCGCTCGTCGAGGGCTCCGTGCGGATCGGCGTGACCGACCAGGGGCCGGGCGTGCCCGAAGAGTGGCGCGAACGGATCTTCGAGCCGTACGCCCGCCGCGACACCCACACGGCGCGCGGGTCGGGAATCGGCCTCTACGCAGCGAAGCGGCTGGGCGAATCGATGGGTGCGCGTCTCTGGTGCGAACCGGCCGATCCGACGGGCGCCCGATTTGTCGTCTCCCTCCCGGCAGCAGCGGCGGTGTAACGTCTGATGATGACCCTCTCCACCCGGCCTCTCCGCATCCTCGTCGTCGACGACGATCCGGCCATGGTCGGGGCGATCACGGCGCTCGTCGGCACCGAGGGGCACCAGGTCATCACGGCCTACGACGGGTTGACGGCCGTGAAGCGATTCCGCGAGGAGTCGCCCGATCTCGTCCTCCTCGACCTCGCGATGCCCGGGCCCGACGGGTTCACCGTCGCCGGCCAGATCCGGGCGGCCGGGTCGGCCCCGATCCTCGTCGTGTCGGGCGAAAGCGCCGAGGCGGCGAAGGTCAAGGCGCTCGGCATCGGCGCCGACGACTATCTCGTCAAGCCGTTCGGCAAGGCGGAGCTGCTCGCGCGGATCGCGGCCGTTATGCGCCGGGTCGATCGCGCGGCCGGGGCGGCGACGTCCGGCCCGTTGTCGGCCGGCGACCTCTTCCTGGAACCGGCCCGTCACGAGGCGCGGGTCGGGGAAATCGCGTTGGTCCTCACCCCGACCGAGTTCCGCCTGCTCGAGGCGCTCGTCCGCGCCGCCGGCGACATCGTCCCGCATCACCTGCTTGCGAGGGCGGGCTGGCCGGCCGAAACCGACCCCGATCTGTTGTGGCTGAAACCGCACCTCGCCCGCCTTCGGGCCAAGGTCGAGGGCTCCGGCGGGCCGCGGATCGTCGCCGTCCGCGGCGTCGGCTACCGCATCGACGCGGAAGGCGCCTAAGCGGCCCTCAGGCGATCGCGACTGCCGCCCGGCCGGCGGCATCATGGGCCTGGTCGGCGCACCCGATTCGGCAGCCGCGCGCATCTCGCCCGGCAAGCGGATTGAAGTGGAACCATGCCTCGGCACCGGGGTGACCCACCGCCTGGAGGCGACAGCCGCACTCGGCGCACGTGACGGGCGCGCCACGACCGTCGCGAACGGCGACGAGCTGGTGGACCTCGGGCTCAGGGGGGTGGATCATCTGGGGTCTCGACTTTCGGATCAATCAGGGGGGACCGGGGGCGAGTTGGGGAGGAGATACTCGCCCCCGTTGTAGCGAGACTCTAGGTGGCGAAGGCCTGGCCGGTCGGCGGCGGCGCGGGACCGGCCGGGTTGCGATCCGGTTGCGGGATCTCGCGCTCAAAGGCCTCCCTCGGCCTCATTCGTTTGGGGTAGGCCCCAGTACCATTAACCACCCCGAACGTACCTCACGGAGGATGTCGGACCGTGCCGTAAGGACGACGATGTCGGCGCCATCTCGTCTGTGGGGATCACACCACGTCTCAGCTGCCGCCTCCGCCCACCGTTGGACCGTTCCATTTCGGTCGCGCGCGATCTGCTCACGCGTTTTCGATTGCCGTCGGTCTCGTGTTGCTGCTCGTCTCGTTCGCCCTGGCTGCGATCGGCGGCCGTGAGCACACGGCCGCGTCAGTCATCGCCGGCATCGCGACCGCGATCCTCGGCGGTGGGATCCTCACCCGCCGGCGGATGAGATCCCGTGCCGGGACGCGCCGGGTCGATCCTGCGGCCGTCTCGGCGGTCCGTGACACTGCCCCGGCCACGATCATCCTTGCCCCGGACGGCCGGCTCCGCTTCGCGAACCAGGCCGCTGCTGAGCTGCTCGGCTACGAGGCAGGCGCGCTGGCCGCTACGAGCCTTCGGGAGCTCGTCTCGCAGGTCGACTCGACGGCGATCCTCGAACTGGCCGATGGCCGGGCTGGTTTCCGCGCCAAACTCGATTGCCGGTTGCGAATGGCCGATGGCGCCTGGCTCCCGGTCGAACTGGAGGTCGCCAACCTCGCCGCCGACCCAGCGGTCCTCGGGCTCGTCGCCACGATCCACGACGTGACCCGCTGGAAGGCCCTCGAGGACTCGCTGACCACGCTCGCCTTCCATGATTCGCTGACCCGCCTGCCGAACCGTGCCCTGTTCATCGATCGCCTCGAACACTCCCTCGGCCGTCGCCGGCGGCACGCTCGGGGGACGGCCGTCTTGTTCGTCGATCTCGACGACTTCAAGACCGTCAACGACGCCCTCGGCCACGTCGAGGCGGACGCGGTCCTGGCGATGGTCGCCGAGCGCCTGCTCGCATCGATCCGT
>Ga0210378_10001419_pt1 | contig 12502 bp, 8 predicted proteins | sample PLM1_60_b1redo_FD_155465 | JGI IMG/M metagenome (GOLD analysis project Ga0210378, IMG submission 155465) | Groundwater sediment microbial communities from an aquifer in East River, Colorado, USA - PLM1_60_b1 redo | ecosystem: Environmental > Terrestrial > Soil > Riparian zone | place: USA: East...
CAAGCTGACCTACGCGGCGCTCCTGCTCGGCGACACGGGCACGGCGTGCCCTCCGGAGTACGGGAATCGGCTGAGGTCTCTCGCTCGCGGTGACCACTGACCACGGCCAGTAGCAGTTGCCGCGGGGTCGTCACCGCCCGAGGCGTGACGCGTCCCGTCCCGGGGAAGAGATCTGCCGGCGGGGTCAGGCGGGTCGAGACGGGGCCCGACAGGGAGGACGGTCGTGACCGACACCAGCACCCCGGAGGCGGCCCGGGAGCAGCGCGCGCCTGAGCTGAACGAACGGCAGCACCGGCTGCGGCGGACCCTGGAGTCGCTGACGGGCACGGCCTTCACCGAGGGCAACCAGCTCACGGTGCTCCGCAACGGTGACCGGATCTTTCCCGCGATGCTGAGCGCGATCGACCGTTCGCAGCGAAGCGTCGACCTGATGACCTACGTCTACTGGAAGGGCGAGATCGCGCAGCGGTTCGCGGACACGCTGTCCGAGGCGGCCCGGCGCGGCGTCCGGGTCCGGCTGCTGATCGACGCGGTCGGTGGCCTGCAGATCGAGAAGGGCCTCGTCAACAAGATGGACGAGGCCGGCGTGCACGTCGAGTGGTTCCGCAAGCCGTGGGTCAACTCGCCGCTGAAGCAGAACCACCGCTGCCACCGCAAGGTGCTGGTGGTGGACGAGGAGATCGCCTTCACCGGCGGCGTCGGCATCGCCGAGGAGTGGTGCGGCGACGCGCGCAACGAACACGAGTGGCGGGACACCCATGTCGAGGTGCAGGGGCCGGCGGTGGACGGCCTGGTGGCGGCCTTCGCGCAGAACTGGGCCGAGAGCGGCCGGGAACTCTACGGCGACGGCGACCGCTTCCCGCAGCAGCCGCAGGCCGGCGCGAGCGTCGCGCAGGTCGTGCGGGGGTCGGCCTCCCTCGGCTGGGACGACCTGCAGACCACCTTCCGGGTCATGCTCGACTCCGCGCAGAAGCGGCTGCGGCTCGCGACGGCCTACTTCGCCCCGGACGAGTTCTTCCTGGACCGGCTCTGCGAGGCGGCGCAACGGGGTGTCGACGTCGACGTGCTGCTGCCCGGACGGCACGCGGACAAGCGGGTCTGCCAGCTCGCCAGCGAGGCCGCGTACGACCGGCTGACGTCCTGCGGCGTGCGGGTGTGGAACTTTCAGCCCGCGATGATGCACGCCAAGATCATGACGGTGGACGGGATCGCCGCCGTGGTCGGCTCCTCCAACTTCAACCGTCGCTCCCTGGACCACGACGAGGAGGTGTTGCTCGTCGCGCTCGACACCGAGGTGGTGTCGGTGCTGGACGAGCATTTCGCCGACGACCTCCGGCGCAGCGAGGAGATCGACCTGACCCGGTGGCGCAGCCGCGGCGTGGTCCAGAAGGCACTCGAGGCGGCGACGAAGCCGCTGCGCCGCTTCTTCTGAGCCGCCGCCCGATCGGGCGGTCAGCGTCCGCGCGCCAGCCGCCGCCTCCATCGCCTCCGCCAGCCCCTGCCACCACCCGCACGGTCCCCGTCCCCGTCCGCGTGGTGTCGGGCGCCGTCACCGTCACTGTCCCGCACGGCCCGCGGGCGGCGTGGCGTGACCAGCCGCCACCCTTCCGGGTGGATGGTCCACACGCGACGCTCGACCGGCCCGCGGACCTCGCCGTCGGCGTTGTAGTGGAAGGGCTCGCCCGCCGCCACCACCTCCTTGCCGCGTGCGGTCAGCACGTCCGGCCGATCGAGGTGCGAGCCACGCCGCAGCCGCAGCCCGTAGCCGAGCCGGGCGAGCGGCCCGACCGCCAGGGAGACGACGACGTCGGCCAAGCCGTCGTCGAAGACGCTGTGCGGGGTCAGCGGCGACCCGCCGCCGACCGACCGGCCGAGCCCGATCCCGGCCTGCAGCACCGGCCGCTCGCCGTCGACCAGCTCCCGCCCGTCCACCCGCACGGCGACCCGCCAGCCGGTCGCCGCGGCTCCGGCCGTCACGCCGCCGACGACGTACGCGAGCCGCCCGAGCCTGGGCTTCAGCGACGCCGCCTTGCGCGCCGCCTCCGCCCCCACGCCGAGGTGGACGGCATTGACGACGACGCCATGGGCGTCGTCCACCAGCAGGTCGAGCTGGCGGGGCTCGCCGTCCAGGACGACTCGCGCAGCTTCGGCGGGGTCGAACGGGAGGCCCAGCGCCCGGGCCAGGTCGTTGCCGGTGCCGAGCGGGATCAGCCCGATCGGGTCGTGCAGGTCGCCCGCCCGGTGGAGCGCGGACACCACGACGTGCACACTGCCGTCGCCGCCGCAGACCACCACCCGCCGGCCGTCCCGGTTGGCGACGGCCGAGTCGCAGTCCTCCGGGCTCGACGTGGCGACCACCTCGACGTCCGCCTGCTCGCGCAGGGTGGCCACCGCGGCGTCCACCGCTTCCTGATGGGCGCTGCCGGCGGACGCGTTGGTTATCACCAGGAGACCCGTCACGGTCGCCAAGGCCACCACCTGCCCGCCGGCCGGTCAAACCGGGCGCCGCGTCGTCTCCACCGTCCGGGTCGATATCCGATCGACCCGGCGCGGGTGTGGGACTACCCTGGCCTGCTCGTGCGCGGGCCCCGCGCACCCCGTCGTAGCCGGGCACCAACCGCCTCCCGTCGAGGTCGGCCGGGTGCCTTGGGCAGTGGGATCCTCCCCGGCCGGCGGGTCCCTCCCGGCGGCCGGGCCGCGCGCCGACCGCCGGAGGAGCGCAATGCCCCCGCCCAGCCCGACCGCACCCGAGCCCCCGACCGCACCCGCGGATCCCGTCCTCGCCGCCGAGCGCGACCACCTGCTGCGGTCCCGCGAGTGCCTCGCCCGGATGCGACACCGGGCCGCCCAGGCGGGCGACGTCGGGGTCGACGCGTTCGCCAGCGAGGCGCTGGGCGCCGCCCGCGCCCGCCGGCTGCGGGCGCTGGCCGACGACCCGTCCGTCCCGCCGTTCTTCGGCCGGATCGACCGCGGGGGCGACTACCGGCACCCGAAGGGCGAGATCTTCCACATCGGCCGCCGGCACGTCCGCGACGACGCCGGCGACCCGCTGGTGATCGACTGGCGGGCGCCGATGTCTCGCTCCTTCTATCGCGCGACCGTCACCGACCCGATGGGCGTCCGCCGCCGGCGCCGCTTCGGCTTCTCGGCCGGCGCGCTCACCTCGTACGAGGACGAGCCGTTGACCGCCGGCGCGCCGGCCGCCGTCGCGGCGGTCGAGAGCCGGATCCTGCTGGAGGAGATCGAGCGCCCCCGGGTCGGCCCGATGCGGGACATCGTCGCCACCATCCAGCCCGACCAGGACGACCTGGTCCGGGCGACGCTGGACCAGACCATCTGCATACAGGGAGCGCCGGGCACGGGCAAGACCGCCGTCGGCCTGCACCGCGCCGCGTACCTGCTCTACACATACCCGGACCGGCTCCGCCGGGCGGGCGTGCTGGTCGTCGGTCCGAACCGCGCCTTCCTCGGCTACATCGGTCAGGTCCTGCCGGCCCTCGGCGAGATCGGGGTCATCCAGTCGACGGTGGACGAGCTGCTCTCGCCGGTCCCGGTGCGGGCCGTCGACCCGGTCGAGGTGGCCACCCTCAAGGGCGACGCCCGGATGGCGGAGGTGCTCCGCCGTGCCGTCCTCCGGCTCGTCCGCCGGCCCGAGGACACCGTCGTCGCGGTCGTGGGCACCCGCCGCTACCGCATCCCGCCGGAGCGGCTGCGCCGCTACGTCGACGACCTGCGGCGTGGCGACGTCCACTACGCCGCCGCGCGGGAGCGGCTGCACCTGCTGCTCGCGGAGGACGTCCGCCGCCAGCGGGAGGCCGCCGGCGGAGCGCCGTCGGACGCCGAGACGGCGCGGGTGGCCCGGTCGGCCGGGGTCCGCGCCTTCGTCGACACGGTCTGGCCGGCCGCCGACCCCGCCACGCTGGTCTTCGAGCTGCTGACCGACCCGGACCGGCTGGCCGCGGCCGCCCGCGGCCTGCTCGACCCGGCCGAGCAGGCGCTGCTGCGCTGGGATCGGCCGCCCCGGTCGGCCCGCTCGGCGCGCTGGTCGGCCGCGGACGCGGTGCTCGTCGACGAGGTCGCCGGCCTGCTCGCCCGGCCCGACTCGTACGGCCACGTGGTGCTCGACGAGGCGCAGGACCTCTCCCCGATGCAGAGCCGCGGAGTCGCCCGGCGCTGCCCGACCGGCTCGCTCACCGTCCTCGGCGACATCGCGCAGGGCACCACGCCGTGGTCCACCTCGGACTGGCGGATCACGCTCAACCACCTCGGCAAGCCGGACGCACGTATCGAGCCGCTGACCCGCGGCTACCGGGTGCCGGCGGACGTGATCGCCTTCGCCAACACGCTGCTGCCGCACCTGGCCGCCGGGCTCGCGCCGGCGACCTCGGTCCGCCGAGGGGCGGGCGGCCTGCGGTTGCGGACCGTCCAGGACCCGGCCACCGCCGCCGCCGAGGAGACCACCCTCGCCCTGGCCGAGGAGGGGTCGGTCGGCCTCATCGTCGCCGACGTCGACGTCCCCGTCGTGCGCCGTGCGCTGGAGGCGGTCGGGATCGACCACGAGCTGCTGGGCGTGGAGGGAATGCCGGAGCCGGCCGACGAGGACCCGGCAGCACCGCCGGAGCCGGCCGAGCGGCCCCGGGTGTCGCTGGTGCCGGCCACCCTGGCCAAGGGCCTCGAGTTCGACCACGTCGTGGTGGCCGAGCCGGCGGCGATCGTCGAGGCCGAGCCACGGGGCCTGCGCCGCCTCTACGTCGTGCTCACCCGCGCGGTCTCCCGCCTCGTGGTCGTCCACCGGCGCCCGCTGCCACCGGAGCTCGCACCGGAGCTCGCCCGCTGAGGATCGCGCTGGGTCGGTCATGCCGGCATCAGTAGCAGTGACCTCCGACAGTCGTCACCTCGTTGTCCACAAGCCGAGGCGCCGTCCACAGGTTGCCGGCAGGCTCTGGCGCGATCGCCGCGAGCACGATCACGATGGCGGCGTCACTCGAGCCCGCCCGGTCTGCGACGATGGGGGCAGCGTTCGTTCCGCACGCTCCGGCGTGCGGTGGGCTCGACGTCGACACCCCGGCGCCGCCCACCGGCGTCGGTCCGCTCCGCGCGGCGATCCCGTGCGGTGTCCGAGCGAGGAGAGACGCATGGCGTTGGGTGACATCGGGGTCCCCCCACCCGATCCCACGGGCGGGCCGGACCTCGTCCAGTTGCTCACCCCCGAGGGGGAGCGGGTCGACCACCCGGACTACCCGCTCGACATCTCCGACGGTGAGGTTCGCGACCTCTACCGCGACCTGGCGCTGGTCCGGCGCATCGACGTCGAGGCCACCGCGCTGCAGCGGCAGGGCGAGCTCGGCATCTGGGCGTCGCTGCTCGGCCAGGAGGCGGCCCAGGTCGGCTCCGGGCGGGCGCTCCGCCCGGGCGACATGGCCTTCCCGACCTACCGAGAGCACGGCGTCGCGTGGTGTCGCGGCGTCGACCCGCTGCAGCTGTTGGGTCTCTACCGAGGCATCAACCTCGGCGGCTGGGATCCCAAGGAGAAGAACTTCAACCTCTACACGATCGTGATCGGCTCCCAGACTCTGCACGCGACCGGCTACGCGATGGGCGTCCAGCGCGACGGCGCCGAGGACGCCGTCATCGTCTACTTCGGCGACGGCGCCTCCAGCCAGGGCGACGTCAACGAGTCGTTCGTGTTCGCCAGCGTCTTCAACGCCCCGGTCGTCTTCTTCTGCCAGAACAACCAGTGGGCGATCTCCGAGCCGATCGAGAAGCAGTCGCGCATCCCGCTCTACCAGCGGGCCCTCGGCTTCGGCTTCCCCGGCGTTCGGGTGGACGGCAACGATGTCCTGGCCTGCCTCGCGGCGACCCGCGCCGCGCTGGATGCGGCCCGGACCGGGCAGGGCCCGACGCTGATCGAGGCCTACACCTATCGGATGGGAGCGCACACCACCTCCGACGACCCGACGCGCTACCGGCTGGCCAGTGAGCTGGAGATGTGGCGGCTGCGCGACCCGATCGAGCGGGTGAAGGCCTATCTCTCCCGCTCCGGCGGGGCGGACGCCGCGTTCTTCGACTCGGTCGAGCGGGAGGCCGACGAGCTGGCCGCGCACGTGCGGCAGGGCTGCCTGGCGATGGCGGACCCGGAGCCGCTGAGCATCTTCGACGACGTGTACGTCGAGCCCACGCCGCACCTGCGGCGCCAGCGCGACGGCTTCGCGGCGTACCTCGACTCCTTCGAGGGGGCGACCCACTGATGCCCACCTTCACCATCGCCAAGGCCCTCAACGAGGGCCTCCGCAAGGCCATGGAGGACGACTCGAAGGTCCTGATCATGGGCGAGGACGTCGGCAAGCTCGGCGGCGTCTTCCGGGTCACCGACGGCCTGCAGAAGGACTTCGGCGAGGACCGGGTGATCGACACCCCGCTGGCCGAGTCGGGCATCGTAGGGACCGCCATCGGACTGGCGATGCGAGGCTACCGGCCGGTCTGCGAGATCCAGTTCGACGGTTTCGTCTATCCCGCCTTCGACCAGATCGTCAGCCAGCTGGCGAAGGTGCACTACCGGTCCAAGGGCCACGTCCGGCTGCCGGTCACCATCCGGATCCCGTTCGGCGGCGGCATCGGCGCGGTCGAGCACCACAGCGAGTCCCCGGAGGCGTACTTCGCGCACACGGCGGGGCTCAAGGTGGTGGCCTGCTCCAACCCGGTCGATGCGTACTTCATGATCCGGCAGGCCATCGCCTCCGACGACCCGGTGATCTTCCTCGAGCCCAAGCGGCGGTACTGGGAGAAGGCTGAGGTCGACACGACTGCCACGCCCGACCCGCTGCACTCCGCGCGGGTGGTCCGGCCCGGGCGCGACGCCACGGTGGCGGCGTACGGGCCGATGGTGAAGGTCGCGCTGGACGCGGCGACGGCCGCCGAGGAGGACGGACGGGATCTCGAGGTCGTCGACCTGCGGACGCTCTCGCCGCTGGACACCGACACCGTGCTGGAGTCCGTCCGCCGGACGGGTCGGCTGGTCGTCGTGCACGAGGCGCCGGTGACCCTCGGCATCGGGGCGGAGCTGGCGGCCCGGGTGACCGAGGAGGCTTTCTACTCACTGGAGGCGCCGGTGCTCCGGGTGTGCGGCTTCGACACGCCCTACCCGGCGTCGCGGCTGGAGGAGGACTTCCTCCCCGACCTCGACAGGGTGCTCGACGCCGTCGACCGCTCGCTCGCCTTCTAGGAGACCGCGTGCCGACCTTCAAACAGTTCAAGCTCCCCGACGTGGGGGAGGGGCTCACCGAGGGCGAGATCCTCAAGTGGTACGTCCAGCCCGGGGACAGCATCACCGTCAACCAGAGCATCGTCGAGATCGAGACGGCCAAGGCGGCGGTCGAGCTGCCCAGCCCGTACGCGGGGACGGTCACCGAGCTGCTGGTGACCGAGGGGTCCACAGTGGACGTCGGGACGCCGATCATCACGGTCGACGTCGATCCGGGCGGGGCGCCGGCGGATGTGCAGGAGCCGCCGGCCGTAGACGCTCCGGCCACGGCGGAGGCGCTCCGGGACGACATGGCGCCGGCGATCCCGCGGCCCGAGGACGAGGCGGTCGAGCCGGGGCTGATCGGCGGGCCGGCGCCGGGCGGGCGCACCTCGGTGCTCGTCGGGTACGGGCCGCGGTCCGTGGCCGCGAAGCGGCGCCCGCGCAAGGCGCCCGCGGGCAGCGGTCCCGGCGGCGCCGCCGGCACAGCCCCCGCCGCCGGCGCGGCTCCGGCTCCGGCCTCGGGCGCGGCCCCGGCTGCGGCTCCAGCTCCGGGCTCGGGCTCGGCTCCGGCCTCGGACTCGGCTCCCGCATCCGGCCCGGCCACCGCGTCGGCTGCGGCTCCCGCCGGCACGTCCCCGGCCGGCGCGCCTCTCAGCGCGGCCCAGCCGGCCCACGCAGGCTCGGCGGGTACCGCCGACCCGGGCGCCGCGGCCGGGTCGACCGGCTCGGCCCGGGCGGGCGGCTCGGTCCGGACGACGGGACCGGCGGCCGAGGTCGGTGAGGCCGGGATCGGTGGCAACGGCCGGACGGCGGGCGTCTCCGTGCTCGCCAAGCCTCCGGTGCGCAAGCTCGCCAAGGACCTCGGCGTCGACCTGGCCGGCCTCTCCGGGACCGGTCCAGGCGGGGTCATCACCCGCTCCGACGTGGAGACCGCAGCCGCCGGGTCGGCCGCCGCCCCCGCACCGGCGCCCGAGCCCGAGCCCGCGGCGCAGCCGGTCGCGGCGAGCGTCCCGGTCTGGGACGCCTCCCGGGAGCAGCGCATGCCCATCAAGGGGGTGCGCAAGCACACGGCGGCCGCGATGGTCGCGAGCGCGTTCACCGCGCCGCACGTCACCGAGTTCGTGACGGTCGACGTGACGCCGACGATGGAGCTGCGGCGGAGGGTCGCCGCACTGCCGGACTTCGCCGGGGTCAAGGTGAGCCCGCTGCTGTTCGTCGCCCGCGCCCTGCTGCTCGCGGTCCGCCGGCACCCGATGATCAACTCCTCCTGGGACGAGCAGGCTCAGGAGATCGTGGTCAAGGAGTACGTCAACCTCGGCATCGCGGCGGCGACCCCGCGCGGGCTCATCGTCCCGAACATCAAGGACGCGGCGAGGCTCTCACTGCGCGAGCTCGCGGTCGCGCTGGGTGAGCTGACCGAGACCGCCCGGGCCGGACGCACCAGCCCGGCCGACATGGCCGGCGGGACGATCACCATCACCAACGTCGGCGTCTTCGGCGTGGACGCGGGCACGCCGATCCTCAATCCCGGGGAGTCGGCGATCCTCGCGTTCGGCACCGTCCGGGAGATGCCGTGGGTGGTCGACGGGCAGGTCGCCGTCCGGCAGGTGACCCAGCTCGCGCTGTCCTTCGACCACCGGATCGTCGACGGCCAGCTCGGCTCGGAGTTCCTCTCCGACCTGGCGGCCGTGCTCGCCGACCCGGGTCTGGCGGTGGCCTGGGGATGACGGTCACGACACGGAGTCGTTAGGGGCGGGCCCATCGAGAGCCGCAGGGGCGTCGAGCACCCGGCCTGCCACCTGACCCGGCAGGACTGGGGCGTGGCCGTCCGCATCCGCCCCGCGGCCCCGACCGGCTGCCGCTGATGCTCCGGGGACCCGGCCCGGCTGAGCCGACGTCCGCCGCGCGGGATCAGCCGACGAGCCGGGAGCGCAGCCGGGCGACGTCGGCGCGGCCGAAGCCGGCGTACTCCAGCCACCCGACCGGCCCCGAGAAGCGCTCGTCCAGCACCTCGAGGAAACGCTCCATCGTCCGCGCCCGCGGCCGGTGCACGTCCGAGGGCTTGTCGTCGAGATCCGCCTCGTACGTCGGGCTCGCCCGCAGCCGGGCGAGCACCGCGTCCAACCGGTCGCCCGTGGCGAGATAGTCCGCGACGATCGCCGACCGTGGCACGCCGACCGCGGACAGGGCCAGCGCGACGACCACCCCGGTCCGGTCCTTGCCCGCCGCGCAGTGCACGACGGCCACCCCGCCGTCGTCCGGCGTCGCGAGCGCCCGCAACGCCGCCACCACGCTGTCCGGCCGGTCGCGCAGGTAGCCGAGGTAGTAGCCGATCGACGGGTTGTCCGCGTCCGGCCCGGCCGCCCGCGCCCGGCCCCGGTCGGTCTGCCACGGCAGCAGCGCGTCCGCCTCGACGTCCGTCATCCGCCCGCCCTCGGGGAAGAGCGAGAGGTGCCGGTGCACCACCAGCGGCTCAGCGGTCAGCGGGCCCGGACCCTCCTTGTCCACCTCCACCGTCGTCCGCAGGTCGACGACCGTCCGCAGGCCGATCTCGTCCACCAGCCGGCGGACGTCGGCCGGCGTCAGGCCCTGCAGGTTGTCCGCGCGCAACACCCGCCCCGGCACCGTCTCGCGGCCGTCGGAAGTCGGCAGTCCACCCAGGTCTCGAACGTTGACGGCGCCCTCGAGCGGCACCCAGCGAGGCTCTCCGGTCATCACCCCGACCCTATGCCGGCGGCGGGGGGGTGCGCGGCCGGCCACGGCGCGCGAGGATGGGCCCGGGCGGCAGGCGTCCGGAAGGGCCGGGTGGCGGCGATGGAGTACGACTACGACCTGCTGGTCCTGGGCTCCGGGCCGGGCGGGCAGAAGGCGGCGATCGCGGGTGCGAAGCTCGGCCGGCGGGTGGGCATCGTGGAGCGCAAGCACATGGTCGGCGGCGTGTGCATCAACACCGGGACCATCCCGTCCAAGACGCTGCGCGAGGCGGTCCTCTACGTGACCGGTCTCAACCAGCGGGAGTTCTACGGCCAGTCCTACCGGCTGAAGGACGAGATCACGGTCGCCGACCTGACCGCCCGGACGCAGCATGTGATCGGCCGCGAGATCGACGTCATCCGCAGCCAGCTCGCGCGCAACCACGTGCAGATGCTCGTCGGCACCGGCCGGTTCGTGGAGCCGCACGCGGTCGTCATCACAGCGGAGGACGGCACCGAGCGCCGGGTCACCGCGGAGAAGTTCGTCATCGCGGTCGGCACCCGTCCCGCGCGACCGTCCACTGTCGACTTCGACGGGCGCACCGTGGTCGACTCCGACCAGATCCTCAACATGGACCACGTGCCGCCGACCATGGTCGTCGTCGGTGCCGGGGTCATCGGCATCGAGTACGCGTCGATGTTCGCGGCGCTCGGCACCAAGGTGACCGTGGTGGAGCGGCGCGACCGGATGCTGGACATCTGCGACCTCGAGGTCGTCGAGGCCTTGAAGTACCAACTGCGGGACCTCGCGGTGACCTTCCGCTTCCGCGAGTCGGTGGCCCAGGTGGAGCGGCACGACGGCGGCACGCTGACCATCCTGGAGAGCGGCAAGCGGATCCCGGCGGACACGGTCATGTACTCGGCCGGCCGCCAGGGCGTGACCGAGGAGCTGGACCTGGAGAAGGCCGGCCTGGAGGCCGACTCCCGCGGCCGGATCAAGGTCGACGACGACTACCGGACGTCCGTCGAGCACGTCTATGCGGTCGGGGACGTCATCGGCTTCCCCGCGCTCGCCGCGACGTCGATGGAGCAGGGCCGCCGCGCGGCGTACCACGCCTTCGACGAGCCGGTGGCGACGCCGATGAACGACTGCCAGCCGATCGGGATCTACACGATCCCGGAGATCTCGTACGTCGGCAAGACCGAGGACGAGCTGACCGAGGACTCGGTGCCCTTCGAGGTCGGCATCTCCCGCTACCGCGAGCTCGCGCGCGGGGCGATCCTCGGCGACTCGTACGGCATGCTCAAGTTGCTGGTGCACTCGGACACCCGTCGGCTGTTGGGCGTGCACGTCTTCGGCACCGGCGCCACCGAGCTGGTCCACATCGGACAGACGGTGATGGGCCTTGACGGGACGGTGGACTACGTGGTGAACGCGGTCTTCAACTACCCGACGCTGGCGGAGTCGTACAAGGTGGCGGCGCTGGACGCGATGAACAAGATGCGTGCGGTGGCGCGGATGGCGATGTGAGGGTCGTTCCATCCGCCGCCGATCCCGAGGCGGACCTGGCCCGGCTGCGCCGGCCGACCGGTCCCTGGCTGCACCTGCTCGACGCGACGCCCGCCGACGCGCGCCAGCTCGGCTGGCTGCTCGGCCGGGACGGCCTGGTGGTCCGCATCCTGCGTGGCCACTGTGGACGGTCGGCGTACGGGCTCCTCGACGAGGCCGGTGCGGCGCTGCAGCTGCCAGGTGACCCGGTGGAGGACTGGACGTCGCTGGCGGCGCTGCTGACCGACATGTCCTGGTTGCCGGGGGCAGGGCACGTACTCGTGGTCACCCGGGCCTCGCTGCTGCTCGCCGCCGAGCCGGTGGCGGAGCTGCGGGGGCTCGTCGAGGCGGTCCGGGAGGTGGCGCGAGGGCGGGCCGAGGAGGGCGACCCGGTGCCGTTCCATCTGGTGCTGCAGGACGACGCGGTGGGGCTGGCGGTGCTGCGGTCCCGGCTGGACGCCGTCGGAGCCAGGCACGCCGACCTGTCCGGCTGGGACGCGGAGGAGCCGGCGGCGGAGGCCGTGGTCGGGGCGCGGTCGGCGTTCACCGCGGGGGACGGGCGGCCGGACGAGGTCGACGCCGCGGTCGGGGCCGCCGTGTCCGAAGTGGACGGCGTGGTGGAGCTGCGCCGGGCGTGGGAGGAGTTCCGCGGCCAGGCGGGCGGGGTGGTGGTGCGGGTGTACGGGCCGATTCTGGGCGACCCGCGCCGTGGCGTTCATGTCGCCTCGGTGGTGGCGCGGGCGGCGGCGGCCGCAGGATCGGCCTGCGTGGTGGTGCCGCTGCCCGCGGCCGCCGACCGGGACGCCCGGCAGGCCGCGGTCGCCGCCGCCGCGACGATCGTCTGGCCGGTCCCGGCGCTCCCGCCCGAGCCCACCGCGCCGGCCGACGTACCCGTCGCCGTCGAGGCGGCGCCCCCGCCGGTCGCCGAGCCGCGGGCCGATCAGGTGCCGGCCGACGAGCCCCGGCCCGGCCACCCGACCCCTGCTCTCTCATCGGACGCGCCGTTGGCCCGGGCCC
>Ga0210378_10001420_pt1 | contig 12485 bp, 12 predicted proteins | sample PLM1_60_b1redo_FD_155465 | JGI IMG/M metagenome (GOLD analysis project Ga0210378, IMG submission 155465) | Groundwater sediment microbial communities from an aquifer in East River, Colorado, USA - PLM1_60_b1 redo | ecosystem: Environmental > Terrestrial > Soil > Riparian zone | place: USA: East...
GAAGTCCAAACTGACATCGGCGCAGCAAGCCGCTGCCAACGCCGCGACGCAGATTGGCCAGGCCGAGGAGAGCGTGAAACGCGCCTTAGACGGCGCGCAGGCCAACGCTTTGGTGACTCAAATTGAAATCCACAAGCAGAAGATTCTCGACGGCATGAAGGGTATTGAGCCGCTGAAAGCCGAGATCGACAAGGCCATCACCCGGGCGCAGGCCATCGGCAGCGGCCGTTGAAGCGGTGATGGCCCCAAGGCCGCTGGCTCGGTTGGGGCACCTGGCAGCGGCGGGGAAATTGGAACGAACCACAGTAGCGACCGGCCAATACCGGCATGGGCGCCAGAACTTGCGGCAAAGCTGAACCCGCTCGGGCCGGGCGTGAAGGCAGCGGGCGTCGCCACCATGCCAGACGGCACGCCACTCACTGATGTACCGATTACCAACGGCTCGGCCTATCAAGTGGTGGACAATGCGCGGACGCTACGAACTGACCTGCGTCCGTTTGGATTTCCTGGCAACGTCGCCCTGTCCCACGTTGAAGGCCATGTGGCGGCCATCATGCGCGAACCGAACGCGCCAACAGAAGTCAGCCTGGTTATGTCCCGGCCGCCCTGTGGCGGCAAGTTCGGCTGTGACGTGTCGCTGCCAAAACTGCTTCCGGTCGGCTCAACACTTACCGTCTACGTTCGTCAGGCGGATGGCAGCGTCAAGTACCATGCCACTTACCGAGGCGATGGCTCAGGAGTCAAACAATGAAGCAGTTCGAGATTGAATGGAACAACGGCCAGTACCAGGAAACGGTGCAGACCGTTGCAGAATTGGATGCCGTGCTAGACCGCATCGAAAGTGAACGCGGCGTGGACGGCTCGCCCTTCGTGGTGGACATTACCGACGACCGGGAGTTTGACGGCTTCCCGGTTGGCCTGCACATGAGCATCGGAGGCGAGCACCGCGCCAAAGTCTTCTGGAACGGGCCACCGGCTGACGATGGCGGAGTTGGTTTTGAGCCGGACGTGCCGCCGTGGGACGGCGAGCCAATCCGCTTTGACTATGGCGGTCTACCGACTGAGGACACACCGGACACCTTGCGGGTGACGCCAGCGACAGCGCGGCAGGCGGCGCGCGAGTTCATTGAAACATCACAGCGACCCACTTGCCTCGCCTGGGAGTAGCTAGTCTCCATTAGACTGAGTCCCGCGCTCCAAGGCCGAGTAAAGCCGTTGCACGAAACCGCTGCGATGTCGTAACCTGACCTCGAAGTCCCAAGTGAGTGCAAAACTCGGAAAGGCTAGGTCGTGCGGTGAGCAAGAAGAAGGGAGGCGGACGAAGGCGTAACACGCCGCTCCGACAGCATCGGCGGACAGGAAAAATTCTGTCGCCGCCATTCATGGCCATGCAAATGCCGATGCAGCAAGTGCCATGGTTGCGGGATATCTTTCCCGATATGATTTGGCTCGCCATGCTCATGACGGAATACGGCGGCGCCAAGGGAATGTATATTGCGGCAAGCGCACTGCGCCGTATCGACTCAATTCTCGACGACCCGTCCGGCCCAGGTCGGCCGGACAAGCTTGTACTTGCAGGCCAACTCACCGAATTCGAGCGCGTTCCCGAGGCGCTGCGCGGACAAATTATCGAAGCACTTCAAGCCGACGACCTGTTTGAGCGTGCTGTACCCTGGATCTTCGCCCGTGCCCTGATGAAGTACGAGAACGTGCCGGGCATGTGGCTCTTCAATGGCTGGCAGGGCAATGAGCAGATTGTTAGCGCTGACCAGCCCGAGCGGCTTCTGGCTCGGGTCGTGGAAGACAACTCTCACGGGCAGAGCGCATCCGCGACTCGCGCCAAGGCCATGGTTCTGGCTGCTTGGCTCAATGCAGGCAAGGTGACGATATCCCGGGAGATGGCCGAGGAGTGGGGAAAGATTCTGCCCCGCTATCCCGACGGCATCACCGACGATGAGCGGCGGCGGATCGAACCCAGCATACGGGTCGCTTTCATGGCCATGGCCGCCCAGCCCTACCACGTCGCAGACGATGGAACCGAACCCGCTGCTCTTGTATGGGCGAAGAACTTCTGGCGCTCTAACTGGCAGCTCTACGACTGCAAGACGGCCACTGACGAGATTGAGCACGAGGAAGAGGGGGATCATCGCGAGACCGAGGAAGCTATCCGGCAGGCGCGAGCTGAGTGGACGGAGCAGCTAGACGCTCTCTCAGCGCAATTGTTGAAGGTCTCTCGTGAGACAGATCCTGATCTCTATTGCCCGGATAGGCACGAGGTCCTTACGGGCATCGCGCACCGGATGATCCGGGCGCTCTCCGTTCTCGTGGACTATCCGGGCCTTTGGACGATGGAACACGCCGCGTCGTACATTCGCGCGTTGGTCGAAGCCAGGATTGTTCTCAAGTGGCTCGCGCACAAGGACGAGGCAGAGCTCTATGCCCGCTTCAAGGCCTACGGCCGCGGCCGGCTCAAGCTGCTCAAGTTGCATCTGGAGGAATACCGCGACGGTCTGACCGATCCACCACCAGACATGGACTCGCACATCGAATACCTTGATGCCCTAGTCAACCAGGACATCTGGGAAGAGTTCCAGGACATCAGCATCGAAGGAAACTTTGCTGGTATCGACACGCGGCGCATGGCGGACCAAGTCGGAATGCTGACCGCCTACAGGCTAGTGTTCGCGCCTACGAGCGCGAACGTCCATGGTGAATGGGCTGCGCTCGACCAGTACGCACTCATGACATGCCGTAATCCGCTACACCGCGGACACCGAATTCCCCGTGATGATGTAAAGGTCGTACTTGGCCCAGAGTTGGTAGAGACTGCGCTGAGCCACGCCTCGGTCTTGGTGGAGGAGTATGTGGCCAGCATGAATACAGAGGCGGGCGGTTCCTAGATGGCAGGCGCGGCACCTTGGACGCGTTCTCCCGACAGCGACATACCCCTTGCGCTGTCCACCGGATCTCCAGATAATGTACGGCAATGACACGAATCCCCGAAGATGGAGTTCTGGAGCGAGCGACGGCAGCGATTGGGCGGCCACTGCTTGAGTTTGTCCTTTGTGCCGACCTGGAAACTGCTGCCGCCGGGAGTCTAACCGCCGAACAGTTTGGCGTCCTCAAACAGCTCGACAACACGCTCACTGGCCCCCTCCTTGAGCAATTTGAGATAGCAGGCCTACACGAACTTCTCCGCCTTCGTCTCACCGAGCCTGGCCAAGATGATCAGCCCTTGGCCAACAAGCTGCACCTTATCTGCGGTGGCACGCTATTCGAGCCAACCGGCGATAGCTCGCCGGAGGACCTACTTTGCATCCTCGCCCGCGATACATTCCCAGCCTTCCTGCTTCCGCCCGATGACCTACCAATACCAGCGTGGTTCGGTCCTCGCGAGAGTCATCACGTCATGGGCGTGCTATTTCGTCATCCGCAGGCAAAGGTTTTTGAAACGGCCATCCTTGCTGATCCGGCCTTTGGCAATATCTTCGGGGAGGACGATCCTCACTCTGGCCGCAGCACCCAGATCTACCGCAGCACCTTCAGAGGTAGCGGTCTTCAACTTTCCATGCTGGCCTACACCCTCCTCGTTAACGCGTGGCGGCAGACTCCCGGCCGCGAACAGCCGCCAGCCGTCGAGGACTTCTGCAGCTTGACTATGGACCAGCTCGGCTTCATGCGCTCGGCGCTCGCCGGTAAGCCACTGACCGTCAGGGCCCTTCAGGCTTTCACCGGCGTGCGCCTCCCTCCGGGCGCCGCGTGGCGTGCCGGCAAAGGCGTCCTAGTACGCGAAACCACCGAACGGGATCGCCAGATGGCGCCTGAATCACTCAAGCAGCAGGTCAGTGGTACTGACGCCTCTGGTGTTAGTACCACAGTCAACTACGACGGTGACGTACTTGTCGAGTTCGACTATCCCTACAAGGTTAAGGCGCTCAGGAATTCAGTCGACTCTGGCTCGATCCTGGAGGAGCTGGCCTCGCCGGAGATACTTGAGCGGCTGACAACCCGCCTACGTCTGAGCCTGCTCGTCGCCGTGCGGCGCGAGTACAAAGTCCAGCTCGTGCCAACGTGGCAACACTTCGATGACCCGTTCGATACTAGTCTCTCAGTGTCTTGGGGTGACCCGAAGCAAGCAGTTGGCCTCATGCCAACTCAGCTCAGTCAGGATGACCTCAAAGCCTGGCAGGAGTGGTTCGGGCTCCTTGATTCCCCCCCCATGCTGACCGGATCTCCTTGGCCTTGTCGCGGGTGGTACGGGCTGCCGCCGAACGCCGGGAGCCATCCGACGTCCTCATCGATTCTGTGATCGCCTGGGAAAACCTGTTTGGCACCAAAGAGGGTGAACCAACGCTGCGGGTAACAGCCTCACTCGCGCTTCTGCTCGAATCTGAGCCGGAAGCTAGGCGCAAGCTGCGCACCAAACTGGCGAGCATTTATACTCTGCGGAGCAACGTCGTTCACGGCAATAGCGCACTCAATAGGAGCCAATACCCGCTTTGCTACGAAGCCCTCGACATCGCAATTCGGGCGCTCCGCGTCCTGCTGAGTGATCGCGTAGACGTCCTTGCTCAACGTGACGGAGCGCTCCGCAGCCTATATCTCATATTGGGGTAACGGGTCTGCAAGTAAGCCCCGCCGGGCGACCAGCGCGGCCCAACATATGTAAGAAATACTTAGCGCACCGGCATGCACGATCAGTATGAGTCCGGGTATCTTGGCCGGGTAGCTTCTTCTCTCAAGCCGCAAGACTACGCCAACCCCTACGCCTGCGCCTACGGTTGTTGATGCAAAGATGTTTGCTGACGAGTTCAACGCCAAACCAGGTCGCAGCCGAGGGCAAGTATAAGGCAAGACCGTCCAGCTTACTGCCACGATCACAAACATCACCGACAGCGATCTGTCATTCTCAAATGTGAGCTCGAAGCAGTTTGATATGACTCAGATTGCCTGCAACACCAAGAACAAGGATGACATGCTCGTTAGCTCCTATCAGAGTTGCTAACCACTTCGGTGCCTCCTCAGCAGCCGCTTGAGAGTGCTCAAGCTCATGCCGTACTCCGCTGCCAGCTTATGCTTGGGCTCTCCAGCACTGAACCGCTCAGCGATCTCGCATACGTCTGCCTCGCTCAGCCGGTTACTAGACCGCAGTGGACCAAGCGCCCGCGAAGCCACTCCATCCGGCTCGTCCGCTCTGTCCTCTTCTGCAATCCGCCGCAGCACGTCGAGCATGGGGCCGAGCAGTTCAGGGTGGTTCGAGTAACGCCGCAGTAACTCCACGATCCGGGCGAGGTGAGCTGGTGGCCTGAGCACGCATCGCTCGATGTGCCCCTTCCGCTACCCGGTGGGAGGGGCACACTGGTGCTGTGACCAGGAAGTTCGTCAGCGCTGACGGGCAATGGGCGGTCGAGGTGATCGCCCGCGACTTCGGCCGGGGCGCCCGCGACTGGTTCAAGATCCGCCATCCTGGCCTAGCCGACGCGGCCTACGTCCGCACGCTCGAAGAGGTGAAGGGGATCGTCGGACCGGCCTACGACACGCTTCGGCGGGTCGAGTAGTCGGTGCTATGGATAACTTTCTGGCCGGTTGTGCCGAACTTGCCATGCTGGGCGCAGCTTCGGCGGGCGCGATCGCCCCGGGAGAGCCGCCGGCCACGGCTGCGTGCGGGTGGGGCGGTTCGACACGGGCAGGTCACTTGCCGGGGCCTCGGCTACTTGGTGATCGCTGCACCCGCTCCGTGCCTGGTCAATAGCTCGAACATGTGTTCGAATGACCTGGTGGTGAAGCTCAGGCGGGAGTGGGACCGCAAGCACCGGCGCTGGACCTACGTCGAAGCGTGGTGGGGCAGCTCGTGCCCGGGTTGCCACCAGCCCTACCGAGGCGGACACATGGCGGTTGGCTGGCTGTCGTGTGGTTGCGTCGAGCAGGGCCACCACCGCACCCTGTACTGCCGGGACTGTGGCTGCGAGCGATTCCTGCCGCCTCACCTTCAGGAGCACGGACCGGCTGTAGCTAGGGCCTAGCGTTTTCGTTTGGTGCCATGAGCACCATGACCTGGCCCTTCTTAGCAACGATTCTCAGGGAACCCATCGGCTCCCTGTCGTTTCCACTGCTTAGGTGGCGCAACCTCGCTACTCAGCCCGCCTCCCGCTTGTCGCGCCCGCTCGATCAGCGACACCAAGGTGCGCATGGTCGAGTCGTCGAACAGCCGCACCATCCAGGCCACGATCCGTTCGTCGTAGGCGCCCAGTTCTACGCCGCGCAGCGCGGCATGGAGCGCAGCTTCGCGCACCTCGGGCTCGGCGTACCCGCCGCGAGGCTCGCGGTCCAAGGGCCCAGCCGGGGCATAGTCGGTGACGTTCACGACGGCACCTCCGTCGACGACTTCGGCCCGCCTCGCCGGTTGCCGGCCACTTCTCGCCGGATCTCGTACACGTAGGACCGGTCCACCGACACGCCACGGTCCGACAGCAGCGCGAGCGTCGCTTTGACGTTGGCGCCGGTCTGAGCCAGCGCGGCGAGCACGACGTCCCTCTTGGACGGCGCTGGTGGCTCCGGCGGGATGACTGGCGCAGGTGTTGCAGCCTGAATCCGCGACCGTAGCTTGCGCATCAGCAGCCGCAGCTCGGCCAGGCCCAGCTCCGTCCCCAGCATGTACAGCGCGGGGGCGATGCCGGGCAGGACCCAGGCCGGGATGATCTCCTGGCCCGTCGAGTCCTGAATGTTGAGGCAGATGCTCAAACTGGCCGTGGCCGCCACGAGCGCCCCGGCGTACCAGGTCCGCCCTCCCAGCTCGTCGGTCAGGGCGTGGCGCACCACCACGCCCGATCCCATCACCATGAACCCGTCGATGATGGTGGGGAATAGGAACAGCAGGCCGTGCGGCGCGATGTGACCGTTGGTCTGGGCGATGTGGGTCAGGTGCGACCATGACAGCGCGCCCGCCCCGACCGTCAGCAGGATGACTCCGCCGAACACGATGCCCTGGATGACAAGCAGCAACCGTCGCTCGATGACCTCCAGCCGCGAGGCCTCGTCCGGGGCGGCCGAGTTCGTTGGGGACGTTGGGGGAGTGGTCCGTACCTGGCCGTTGGGACTCGGGTTGGCGGGTTCGGCAGTAGGAGAGACCGGCATGGTTGGAGCGGTTCTCATCGCGCGCCTCCCCGACGTCGGCGCAGCTCCTCAGCCGAGGTGCAGGGTGCTAACGGCGGGCTCACGGACGCGCCGGCCCACTCCGATCCAGACCGGTTCAAGCCGACCAGGTAGGACATGGGGTGACCTGCGAGAACGGCTCGGATCGGCATCACTCATCACCGTCCGGCACGTCCTCGGTCGCACTCATAATCCGTCGGTCGTGGGTTCGAGCCCCACCCGCCCCACCAGTGCCCTTGACCTGCGATTATGCGAGATGAGATCGGCCATTATGCGAACCGGGTCGGCCGGCGACGATCTTCAACACACTTGAGGGTGAGGAGGTCCGGCTTGGGGCGGGCTGAACCTCACCTGGGTTTTGTACCCCTCTACGAAACCGAGGGGTGGTTCCGCGTGTGCATGAAGTCGGCTGCGCTGATGGCCGGCGACATGGCTGCGCAAGGCTTGCCGCACCGCACCCCTTACGGCCGCGGGTGTCGGCGCGGGGCGTCGAATGGATCGACGAAGTCCAGTGGGCCGGGTCGCGGGTCGGGTGGCGGGGCATTGAGGTCTACGCCGGCGTCCGAGACCGGGTAGTAGGGTCCGGCCGGGGTGAGTTCGTGCTCGAAGAACCAGCGACCGCCGCAGGCTTCCGTGGCCGCGCTCACGGCGTGAAGGAAGGCGTTCAGTCGAGCGGTGTGACGGGCTGCGAGGGGCCTGTTGTCCTGCGGGCAATCGGAGCCTGGAGGTTCGAGGCTTCCCACTACCCAAGGCATCCAGATGTCGGAGAACAGGCGGAACCGGACTTCGATCCGTCGGGCACGGGCGAGCTTTTCCGGAGTCAATGGAGGTGAAATCGAGGGGTCGATGCCCAAGGGTGGGCCATGGCGCATATGTATCCAGCCGTGGTCGACGTCGCCCGGCCGCAGCTTCTGGAGAAGGTCGCCCACATCATCGACCTCGGTCTCCTGAATATTTCCTGCGGCGTCAAAGTGGGCGACCTTTGCGGTGATGCGCAGCCGGCGGCCATCGACGGGGAGTATGCCGCCACGAGTGAACGAGAACAGGTCGAGCTCACCGGTGCTGCGACAGCGGTCATCCAGATACAGGGGGAACGGCCCGTCACGATCTCGCTCGTAGTCCACAGCGGGTGCTTCGAGGACGCGGAAGACGTGGAGCCTCTCGCCCTCCTCCAGAACGGTGCGTTGTCAGGCGAGCAGCTCGTTCGCATCTGCCTTGATCGGAGTGAGGTCCGCGATCCAGCACAGCAACGTGTCGTGATCGCTCGTCCATGCGTTGGTCACTAACTCACCCAATCTCGCTGGGCCTGAACGCATAACGCCCAGTCCTGTTCACTATGAGCAGTTCGTCAGCCGGGCCAAGGTCCGCTCGCTTTACCTCAGCGTGCTTCAAGGCACGGAGCAGTGCCCCGCGCTTGAGCGAGAAGAGTTCGTTCCGTGGAGTATCGACGCTGATCTGAATGATCTTTCTGAACCCGGGTGGCGGGTGCTCCCCCTTCTCGCCTGTGAATTGAACGCCCGCCTCCTCTATCCGTTCACGAACGCGGCCTCCGCTGAGACTCTTGAGCTGGATCGCTTCCCGCCGGCCGACGTCGATGACGTCCGCACCGTATGTCTTGCCAGAGTGCCGCCACGATTCGACGGCGATCGGTCCGCGGCTGGACCGGACTCATCTGGCCGCTTCCTGGATCTCACGAACATGACCCAGGATCCGGTTACTACGAAAGCCTTCATGCGCGGCATTCACCACCGCGCGCAGAGTCGCCGGATTGTGCATCCGACCGCTCGTAACAAGAGTGTGCACATCCCTGAGAATCCTCAGCTCAGCAGCCTGGTCAAGCATTCTCGTCGTGTCCTCGGCAGTGATGCGGTCGCGGTGGCGCGAAGCGGCGGGCGCGTCTGGTTCTCGAAGATGCACTTGGTCACGGCTGACCAGAGCTCATACGAGCAGTGGGCGGTCAGTCGGTGCCGATGGGACGGGCTCGGCGGCCGTAGCCATGGCCTGGTAGGCCGGGCCGAGTAGTTCGACTAGGTTGCGCCCGCGGACGGTGATGTTCGGTTGGTCGAGCTGGCGCAGGACGAGGTCTGATGCTAAGGCGGCTGCCCTGGGACGCTGCGCCGTGGCGGCCAAGTCGGCGTAGAAGCTCCAGAAGCCGTCCAGGTTATCGGCGAGCGGTTGATCCTCGGCGGCGAAGAGCGCGGGGCTGCGCGGCTCGCCCGCACAAGGCGTTGCTGCAGCTGTGCCGCGGTGCCGGCGCAGCCCGGCGAGAAGGTCGTCCCTGGTTCGTCCGCGCCAGGCGAAGATGAGGAATGGGTCGGTGTCGAACGACTCGGCGAGCACATAGAAGGTGGCGGCGAGGTGTTTGCACGGCACGGCCCAGTCCGGGCAGCTGCACTCCAGATGCAGCTCGTGTGACCAGGTGGGGAACAGCGGCAGTCCGAGGTCGTCGAACACGTCTTCGATCTCAGGGGGCATCTCGCCGGAGAGCAGTTTGGCGCTGAACAGCGCTTGGCTGGTGAGCGCCTCTTCGATGTCGGCCCATTGCTCTGGCCAGATGACGGGCAGCTCGATCCAGACGTCGTAGGGCGCGCGCCGGGAGCCCTGCACCCGGGCGGCCACGGATCCCGCGGCGACCTCCAGGTCGAGCACCTGGCCGGAGCGGGCGTAGGAGCGGCCCCTGGTGAGCCGCCCGCCCATCTGCAGGGACTCCAGCACCTCGACGAACCGGCGCGACCACCACGTTTCACCGATCGCGCCGCGACGGCTGCGCGCGGTGATGCCGCCGGAAACCGTGCGCGGGCGCGACTTCGGTGGGAATCCGCGGCCCCAGCCAGCCACGGCGGCTACTCCGACACCGCGTCGGCCGAGAGCGCCACGACCTCGCGCAGTTCGGCGATGGACAGTTCGGTGAGCCAGTTCTCCCCGGTGCCGACGATCCGCTCGGCGAGCGCCTTCTTCTCCTCGATCATCGCGTCGATCCTCTCCTCCAGCGTTCCGACACAGACGAACTTGCGGACCTGGACGTCCTTACGCTGCCCGATCCGGAACGCCCGGTCGGTGGCCTGGTCCTCCACCGCCGGGTTCCACCACCGGTCGACGTGGATGACGTGGTTCGCGGCGGTGAGGTTCAGCCCCGTGCCGCCGGCCTTGAGCGAGAGCACGAATATTGCGGGCCGCTCGGACTCCTGGAACCGGGCGACCATCGCGTCGCGTTCCCGTTTCGGCGTGCCGCCGTGCAGGTAGAGCACGTCGTGGTCGAACCGGCCGGTCAGGTGTGCACGGAGCATCGCGCCGAACTCTGCGAACTGGGTGAAGCACAGCGCCTTGTCGCCGTCGGCCAGCACCTCCTCGAGTGTCTCTTCCAACCGGGCCAGCTTTCCGGAGCGTCCGGCAAAGCGCGATCCGTCGTGCAGCAGCTGCGCGGGGTGGTTGCAGACCTGCTTGAGCTTGGTCATCGTTGCCAGCACCAAGCCCTTGCGGGATATGCCATCACTCTCGGCGATCCGCGCCAGCATGTCCTCAACGACAGCCTGGTACAGCGACGCCTGCTCGACCGTGAGGTTGCAGAGGACCTTCATCTCCAGCTTGTCCGGCAGGTCGCTGATGATGGAGGTGTCGGTCTTGAGCCGGCGCAGGACGAACGGTCCGCTGACGCGTTTGAGCAGGCCGGCCGCCTCGTCGTCACCGTGGCGTTCGATCGGTACGGCGAACCGCGACCGGAACGCGCTCGCCGAGCCGAGCAGGCCCGGGTTGGCGAAGTCCAATATCGACCAGAGCTCGGCGAGCCGGTTCTCCACCGGCGTCCCGGTGAGCGCCACCCGGTGCTCGGCGGGCAGCCGGCGCACCGCTCGGCTCTGCTTCGCCGCGCTGTTCTTGATGTTCTGGGCCTCGTCCAGCGCCACCCGCCGCCAGTCCACGCCGGCCAGGGTGTCGGCGTCCCTGGTGACCAGTGCGTAGGTGGTGACCACCAGGTCGGCCAGGCTCATCGCCTGGATGAGCTCGTCGCCGGTGAGCCGGTCCGAGCCGTGGTGGACGTGGACCGTGAGCATCGGGGCGAACCGTGCCGCCTCCCGTTGCCAGTTGCCGACCACCGACATGGGGCAGACCAGCAGCGTCGGCTTGCTGGACCCGGCGCGCTGCGCCTTCTCGTTCGCGAGCAGCGCCAGCAGCTGGACGGTCTTCCCGAGCCCCATGTCGTCCGCGAGGCAGGCGCCGAGGCCCACCTGGGAGAAGAAGGACAGCCACGCCAGCCCGCGTTCCTGGTACGGGCGCAGGGTAGCGCCGAACCCGGCAGGCGCGGCCACCGGCTGCAAGCGCTGCTCCGCCTGGCCCGACAGTAGATCGCCGAGCCACCCGTCGGCGTCCACGTCCACCACCGGCAGCCCGTGGTCGGCGTCGGTCGGCACCAGGCCGGCGCGCAGCACCTCATCCTGGCGCATCTGGCCCGTCCCGTTCTGCTCCAGGAATTTCAGGCCAGCGGCGAGACGGTCAGTGTCGAGCTCCACCCAGCGCCCCCTGACCCGGACCAGCGGCACCTTCAGCCGGGCCAGCTCCGCAAGCTCCGCCTCACTGAGCCGCTCGTCGCCAAGTGCCAGGTCCCACCGGTAGTCCAGCAGCTCCTCCTGGCCGAGCCGGGCCACCGCGCTGGGCTCGCTCGCGGCGCCGGTAGCGGTGAGCCGCAGACCGAGCCGCGCCGAGGGCGCCGTCCACCAGGACGGCAGGTGGACGCCGAAGCCGGCCACGTCGAGCATCGGGGCCGCGGTGCGCAGGAAGTCGTGCGCGCCGGCCGCGTCCAGTTCGAGGGCAGTTGGCGCGGCGGTGCGCAGCGCACGGTCCAGCTCCGGGTAGAGCCGGCTCGCCCGGCCGAGGTCGGCGAGCAAGACGTCCTGCGGGTGGTCCACGAGGCGGATCAGCGGCGTCAACGAACCGGCGGCGTGCCAGAGCTCCGCCGCAGTGACAACCAGGCTCGGGTCGTCGGTCGCCTGCAGCAGGAACTCCAGCCGCCACGGTTGCTCGCGCTCTTCGCCATCGTCGTCGACTCCCACAGGCTCGGGGGGAGCAGTCAGCCGGAAGCAGGTGCGCAGCGGCCCGTCCGCGGCGGCCCCCGACCGGTGCCAGGCGTTCAACGTCTCTCGCAGCTCAGCAAGCTCCGCCGGTTCCGCGCGGACCTGCGCCTGCGCCCCAGTCAGCGCCTCGACCCACGCCTCCGCCGCCGGCACGGAGGCCGGACGCCGACCACGCCGGGGTGGCAGGAGCGAGTGGGGGCGGGTTCGCGGCCGGGTCGGGCGGTCCACGAGAGCAGCACGCGCGGCCGCGTCGGCGAGGTCGTTCAG